>Ga0255755_1002881_pt1 | contig 13677 bp, 4 predicted proteins | sample 011ome_18_FD_179955 | JGI IMG/M metagenome (GOLD analysis project Ga0255755, IMG submission 179955) | Coastal salt marsh microbial communities from the Groves Creek Marsh, Skidaway Island, Georgia - 011501BT metaG (version 2) | ecosystem: Environmental > Aquatic > Marine > Intertidal zone > Salt...
GGAACCCCACCAAACGCGTTAGGATACGCACAATGACCACCACCACCACCAAACATCATCCCCGGCATCATCATCATCACCATCCCCGCCGGTGGCGGTTGCACCGGTTGCGGCTGCATCATTGGCATCGTCGGCATCCGCCGCTGTCGCTGGTGCGCCCCCGCAGCCAAACGCGACGAATTCGAAAACCCGCCCATAATTGTCAACTCTTCGCACGCCCCGCACACGACCAGTTTACTCTCCTCCACCACGCAGTCTCTGGCGACGAGTTCAGGTAAAGATAACATTGCCTCGCAGTTCCCGCACGCGAAAAACAGCATCCGATTCGCGTGTATTTTTTTCCCTTTACATTCTTCTTCTTTTTCTCCTTCTGACAGAAGAAGACTTTTGATCGGCGCTTCTGGGTCTGCGTTCTCCTCGTGTCCTTTGGTCAGGAAAATATACTTGCACTTTTCGCAGAGCTGAAGAGGACACCCTTCGTTGTTGTCTCCGTCTTCTTCGTCGTCTTCGTCGTCTTCTTCTTCTTCCCTTCTTCTTTGTCTTCTTCTCTGCGTCGTCGTCGATATCGTTTTCGTCGTCGCGTGCTGACAGTTCGGGCACACGGAACGAAGAACAACCTGCGGTTTTTCTTCTTCTTCTTCTTCTTCTTCTTGAGGAGGAAAAGGAGGAGGAGGAGGAAAAGGAGGAGGAGGAGGAACGAAGTGCGACGAGTTAAACCCGCGCATGTGATACGCGCGCAAGAGCAAACGGCGCGCAGAAGTGTGTGTGTTTAAGTGTGTGTGTGATGAGATCGCGTATTTTTGTGCACACAATTAGTGTTCTAAACAGATTCTTCTTCTTTATATGTACAAAGGTTGATTTACAATGACGCTCTCTTTACTCTCTCTCTCTGTTTAAAATCCGATGATCTCTACTCTAGAGTACCACAGATGTTTTTATTAGTGGTAGTATCTTTTTTTCAATTAAACCATGTAACTGGCGTTGTATTCAAACCCGACGCTGACGATATCGTCCCACTCTCGCTCGGAAAACGCTCTTTTGAACTTTTCAAATTTTTCTTTTTGGTGTAATTTTTTCTTCATCTCCGCGAAGGCTTTTCGAGCGCAGTCTTTGATAGGATCGACATCGAAGGAACACTGGGCGGCGAGGATGATGGATTTTTTGAGCCAAAGTGGCGGGTCGTCGTCTATGATCGCACTGCTGGAGTGGAGTAAAGCGGAGAGCGCGAGGATGACCGCATGGCGTTGGACGAGGGAGGTTTGGTCTTGCGGTAAAGACGCGACGACGGACGCGGAGACCGAGGAAGAGGAGAAACGCTCGACGAATTTCAACTCCGTTTGCGCCGTGAACGCTTCTCTTCGTTTGCCAGAGAGGAAGGCGAAGAGACTATCTCGCGCTGCCTCGCGCACTTCCACCCGCGGGTCTTCCAACAACTCGTTCGCGATTGTGTTTTGAAGCTTGTCGATTTGCGTTTCCTCGTCGAGGACAAACATGTGTCGAAACGCAAACGCAGAGGCGAAGAGGGAGGTTTGTTTTCGCGTCTTCCAGAAAGAAGATTTCATGGACGGTAAAAGCGCGTCGTCGACGATGTCTTGAAACAAAGTCGCCGCTCGCGAGCTGTTGCCGCCGCTTTCCGTGAACAAGACGGAACGCAAGGCGATCAAACACGATTTCGCTTCGGAGCCGAAATGTAAGTCCGAGGTGTTTTCGGCGCAAAGCAACGCGGATCGAATGAGCGTCGGCACGAGGTCAGAGATGGACATGATGTCACCCATGAGAATGAGAAGCTTCGTCATCGTGAAGATAGTTTCGAGAAATCTGCGCGCTCTTTTGACTTCTTCGGAAACTTCTTCTCCAGTCCCCGCTACCGCCACGGATGATGATACTCCGGATGCCAAAGCATCGATTTGACTCGCCACTTCGTCACTACCGATGAGGATTTCAGTTTCCGCGTCCACGCGAGAGGCTAAGAAATCACCCACAAACGCATCGAGCTCAGCGCGAAGCTTCGCCTCATTCGCCGAAACATCATTGTTGTCAAGGTTGAACCTCGCCGCGTTTCTGTTCAACGAGATTAATTTTGCGGCGACGTGCGCGCCTGCATTTCTCACGCCCTGAGAATCGTGCACAAACGGCGAATTCGCCGCGGAGCCCTCGACGTCTCTCATCTCTTCAATCAACTTCATCTTGCACTCGACGTGATCGTCAAGCGAATAGCGAGCGCTCTCCGCGACGAAGATGGCGATAGATTCCAATCGTCGCATTTGCGATAACATGGACGCAGATGTCAATGGCAACTTTTCAATCATTCTCAGAAACATCGAATTGAAGTGCTCCTTATCGCTCCGTTCGGCGATTGAAAACGCCAAAGCGCGAAGCCACGTTTCGCGTGAAATATCCGACGTGTTTCCTCGCGTCTTTCGAAGGAGTAAATCGGTCGCTTTTTCGTCGCATAAGCGCACGGCAGCGGCGACCGCTTCGGCACGCGCGGAAATAGCCGTGTTGTCCAAAGCGGGGACGGCAGCAGACGATGTTGTAGTCGTCGTCGTAGAATCGAAGTTCGTGTTCGGCTTTTTGCGTCTGCCCGGCGATAAGGAGCCTCCTTCTCCTCCTCCGCCGCCACCTTCTGCCGACGATTTCTTCTTCTTCGAGGACACAGATCGCGCGTCGTCTTCGTGCGCTTGTATTTCACCAATGACATCATCCACCGTTTCGCGAAGTAAGTTCGGTCTCGCTTTAAAAAGCATTTCCCACAATCTCGAAAAGACAGTGATGAAGACGCCAGGCGTTGTCGCTATGCCTTCCATCGCTCGCGTGCACACTTTTGGAAACGGTCCGGCGAGTTCGTGACCGACGCCGTATAAAGACTCTCCAGCTTGCGAGAGTAAAGCAGATCTCGACTGTTGCCCACCTGCCCCGCGATCGCCGATGTCGCGATTCGTGTCTTCGCCTCTCGCTGCCGCGAAGGAGTACAAGAGTTTCTCCGACAACTCTCGCGTGTTTTCAAAATCCGTGTTCACCGCATCCACGAGCATCTGATCCTCAAAATTCTTATACCGACTGACGAGAAGCAACCCACACGCGCTCGGAAGCCAGGTCGGTCTGGAGTCACTGGTTAAACCTTCGAGGAAGATTCGCGTCGCGTTCCGAACAGATTTCTCCGAACAATCCGAAACGAGCGTAAACATGAAAAACGCAGTCGCCATCGATTGAAAGCTCCAATGTTTCGCTCGCTCGTCCGGAGGATGGAAAATATATTTGACTAAATCGTTCATCAAAGGCGTTGGTCCATCGGTGGAATAGTTGAGTAAATCCATGGAACGTCGAGAAAATCGAGCCGCAAAGTTTACGAAGGTTTCCGAAACCGCTTGTTGGGAAATGACCGTATCGTGAATGCATCTCGCCTGTAAAAGCGCGTAGGCAAACTTCAACAATGATTCCGAGGAGGTTTGCGTCGTCGCGACGATGCTCGAATTCGTTTTCAAAACCTCGCACGCCGCGCGACATCGGTCTTCGTTTTCTTCGGGGATCATGAGCGAATCCGCGGAACTCTCGACGACTCGGGGTGCTTCTTTCGGATAACGTTCCAAGTCAGTTTCAATGGCATGCCTCGCCGCGGCGCGAACGCTCACGTACGTATTGTTGATAGCACACGATCGCAATGCGGCGAGTAATCGAACGCAACTGGAGTTTTGTCTCAACACGGCACTACTGCAGTATTCACCGCTCGACTCTCTAAAATATACCGCTTGCGCCCGTCGCCAGTGATGTTTAATGCGAGTGTATTCGTACACCAACCATCGCGGATATAATTCCGGGATTTTCGCACCGAGCATGATGTTTTTCTTTTTGCGTCCAGGGTGCGGCATTCGCAGACTCGCGGAGTCTTCCGCCCAGGCCCGCATGGCGGCTTTAGCCGCGTGGTATGTGGAATTTGAAGGAGACAAAATCTCCTCGGCGACCCTCGCGACAATCGTCAACGTCACCGCGTCGTCCGATTCGTGGTTTTCGAGCGCTAAACTCAACGCTTCCGCAGCGGCGTGACGCGTTTGCATGTCAAAAACCAACGAACCAGGCATTTCGCCGTGAATGGCTAAATCTGCAGACGCTGAATCTTCGTTAAAATCGGGGATCCGCGCGGTGAGACCCGTGGCGACTGCACCGATTCTCGCCGCTAATGAACGCACGCGGTGTCGACGACAATTGTAATCTTCCATATCGTTCAAGGACGAGAACTGACCGATGCTGCCGATTTTACTCACTTTTGCAATCTCGGCGAGCGATTGGCGTTTTTGTAAACTCGCTGGCGAGTTACCAGACGACGATGAGGGCGCGAGCGTCGTGGCGGTAAGCCCAGCCGCCGCGGGAGGCGACGGGCTTCTTCCGCTTCGATCGACGAAGGTAACTTGACTCGTGCTCTTCGGCGACATGGAGCGAGGATCGATGATGGATGAATCGTCGGGAGACTCGTTAATGTCCATATTTTGAATTGCGGTCGTCGCGCAACCTTCGAACAATTCCGACATTTCTGCCGAGGACTTGATTAAAAACTCTTCGATGATTTCGCGAAGAACTTCGTTCTTGATTCGATGATCTTCCTCGCTCGCCCAATTGAAAGGTTTCGGCAGACACAGTTTCTTTCTCGCTTCGATATCGGGTGGGCCGAAAGACGTGTCGTCCTTGGATACTTTCCATCGTAACGCGACCCAATCTGCGTACTGACGCTTGCCTTTCTTAATCGCTTCGTCGTCTTGCGTGACCGATTGCTGCGCGTCGAGCTGATCGATGACGTTGCCTAAAGCTAAACAGTACCGACATAACAAAGGTCCGGCGATGTACAAAACTGGATTCGATCGCGCAGATTCCGCTAATGCGAACAGTCGTCGACTCGATTGCACAACCTTGTCTTTTAACGTCGCTAAAGATGTCGTGTGCGCGCGATCAAAACCAAGCGATATGACGCCAACGATGTACGATAACCGGTTTATTCGTGCTTTGGAAAGTTCACCCGATCGTTTCGCATCCAATTGCGCCTCGTTCAATTCCAGTGAAAGCATATCGAACATAGGGTTGAAAATTTCTTTCGTTGCTTCGCTCGGCGACGCGATAAACACCGAAGAAACTAAGATGCCCAATTCTCGAGTCGCGGACGGTAAGGTATTCGTGAAAATGAACCTCGCAATTTTGCGAATGGCAAGTTTACGCGACTCCTCCGGTAAGCGAATCAAAAGCGTTCGAAACATGGGCGTGAACATGCAATTCGCGTTCATTAGGAACGAGGCGGATTGCTCCGAGGATTCACCGACACCGCCGGAACTGCCGCTGTGGTTGTTTGAAGACGCTTCTGGTTGCGCGTGTTCGAGCACGGCGAAAACTCGTTCTAAAACCTCCAACGTCCAATCGGACCAAACGACTGGTAGTTGCGGCACGCAATTCTCCTCCCCTGGATCGATCAAATTGGATACAGAGGAAAGTAAAATCGTGTAAAACTTCAACGCCGCGTTCGTTTTCGCCGCGTCGTTGACGTCAATGCACGGAAGCGTCGCTTCCAATGCGGAGACGACAAACGCGCCGGTGGAATACCCTTCGACTTCGTCCAACGCTTCCATCCTATCGCTGCCATTCTCACCTGCCTGCGAGAGCGCTTCCGCGTGTTCAGGCTGAACGAAAATCTCGTTCGGATCAATATTCACCAACATCGATCGTGTCACCAACGCCAACGCTTCAATCGCCGTGGATATTTGGTGTGAAGAATCTTCCTGTTGAAGCGTGTTTTCGAATCTACTCAAAGCGGCATACACCGTGTGTTTGGGTGTGATGTAGCACAACTTCCCGATTGATTTTACGGCGACGTGTTTCGTGTGACCGTGTTTGGAAAAGATCGCCCTAGAACACAATCGATCGGCAATTAAAGCCATCTTCGTCAACTCTTCGTCTTGCTTCCCCGTAAACGGACCTAGACCAACAGTTTCTTCCGTCTCGGCGCGATACTTTGCCTTTTCCAAGTACGCGACGAAATGCTCGAGAAACCACGCTAAAGCGTCGCTCCCGGGAGAGTCTGGGTGATAACAGTGCTCGAGAAAGTCAAACAGTTTCTCTCGGTTGTTGTTGCTGGTGCTACTGATGTTCGCGCTATTATTCCTCTCGTCTGCGTCGTCGTCGTTTGTTGTCGCCGTATAATTCAGCGACCGAAACGCCAAAAACTTGGCAATCGACCGCGCTCTGTGCGCGGTATCTAATACTCTCGGCGCGATTTTTGTCGCCGGCGATCCAATCGAACGCACTGAACTCGCCATCACTTGTAAATGTTGCGATTGTTTCGACCCGTTGTTCCCACCGCCATTTCTACCACCACCGTTGTTCGATGAACTCAACTGAAAGCTCCACAACGCGGCGGAATAAATCTTCGCGTCCAAACTCTCCGGCCATTGAATCCGCCCGCTCACGTCGTGTTTCGCGCATTGCGAAAACAGCTGTAAAAATCCTGACTTCCAGAACACGGAACTTGGCAACGCGTCGAATAAACGATTCCAATCTCCGTTTTCTCCCTCGATCATTCGTTTATAAAATTTCACGTCCTCTTCGTTCCCTTGCTTATTTCGTAAATGTCTCGTCGGTAAAAAAGCCACCATAAACGCCAACGAGGTGAAACACTCCTCGGACCAAATGTTCTCCAGATTCTTCTTACTCGCCTCCCAAATCTCCTCGCTGCTCCCCAACTTGAAATACCTCCGACTGGCTCTCGCTAACGCCGAAATCGTCGACCGCCACTCGGCTAAAACCACTGGACCGTAGTATTCGTTCACCTCGCCTTGAGAAACGTGATTGACTTTATCCATTATTGGTTTCCAATCAATCTCTAAAACCTCATCCAACTGGCCCTCGAACACCGATAAGGTCGTTTTCGCTAAATTAGCCCATTTCGTGCGCGTTTTCAAATCGATTCTCATGTCGTTATCCGCCAACGCCACCGCGAAACAATGATTGACCAGAGTAACAATGATGCGCACATCTTTCGTCGCCCGGAACGGTTTCGAGACTAAATGACTCCTCAATAAACTCGTGATGTCAAACACCGGCGAAGAAGAAGAGGAAGAAGTCCTTTTTGCTTCCTCTTCTTCCTCCTCCTCCAGCGGCCGCGTGGACAAAGCTCGTAAACTGGCCACCGTTTCTAAACTTTCGATTAAACGTTCAAACCGTTGTGGATCTTCTTTCGAGATGGCCTCGGCGACTTCGTTCGGGAGGTACTCGTTCGCCACGTCTCGCCACGTGTGCGCTTCTGTAGTTTTTGCTGCCGCGTGTGTTGCACGTGCTGCTGTTTTCGCGGTTGATGTCGTCATTTCTTCTTCTTCTTCTTTCTTTACGCGCGCGTACGCAAGTTGTGACGACACCTTCATTTTTCTTCGATCTTCTTCGATTTTTTCTTCTTTGTTTTCTCTTCTTGGGAAAAAAAGAGGAGAAACTTTGTCTCTTTGTGTTGAAAATACGCGAGAAAGAAGACGACGACGATTCAGACGACGACGATGTTTTTTCTCGTCGTCGTCTGAATCGCTTTGCCTCCTCGAAGAAGAAGAGCTTTGAACAGCCTCTCTCCTTCTCACTTTCTGCGGCGATGATGGTACGAACGAACGATGATGATGAGATGTGAAGCGAAGAGAAGGAGAAAAAGCGAGAGGAAGCATACAAAGAGTGTTTTCTCTAGGCGCGCGCGCTTCTGCCTGAGAGATATAAAATGAAGAAAGTCGTGAAGAGATATTTTTGCTTGCTTCGCAAAGAAAGGAGGTACGAGAATGTGACTCTCGCTTTTGTTTCCAACATTTTTTTATTTTGCCTCCTAAAACCGCTCATCTATTACTAACGCTATTGCTACGAGTACTACCTGCTACCACTACTGTTACTATTACAGAACTGTAAAAGAGTACCATTTTCCTGCACTCCGAATTTTGAGGCTAAAAATACCGCGCGGGAAAGGACGGAGGACGAAGAAGGCGAAAGCGCGTTCGTTTCGGCGTCGTCGCGGTGGTCGTCCTTGAGATTGAGCGCGCCGTGAGCGTAAAACTCGTACCCACTAATGCCGACGCCTGAGGAACCTTCTGCTTCTGATGCTGATGCTCCCGTCGCTTCTCCGAGCATCTTCCGTTTCGCGTCACGAGCGAGCGCGGAAGCGAAACACACGGCAAATTGCAACAGTTTCAAAGGAGAGGACGGACAGTCAGTCTCGCTACCGGAAGAAGATGAAAAGGCAAACAGAGAAACACGTTTGAAGAGAAGGCCCCATATTTTTGCATCGTCGCCAATTGTCTCTGACGATGAACTCGCTTTCCTAACGCGCTCAGTTTCGATGAATGTTTGCACGTATTGGAACAAAGTATGGTATTCTTCTTCTCCTTCTTCCATTATCAAACACCGGAGCGTCATCTTCACCATTGTCGAGAAGCATTCCACGTACCAGAAGCGCTGGACGATTGGATACGCCGGAAAGAGGTCCTTCTCGTTTTCTAAGGCGCACAGTGACGCCGCGAGGTAATCAGCTTCATCGCTCAAGAGTTTATATTCTTTATTTATGCTCTCTTGCGGACGAGGTAAATCTTGAAAAAGAAGACCGTTGTCCGGGTTGCGTTCTCTGACGTCGCCGCCGGCAGTCGAGCACAGAGAGTGATCGATTAACGCATTCAAAACTATACTTTGTTCGTATGAATCATCCGAGCAATACCAAGAAGAAAGAGAAACATCGGTTTCGCCACCTTGGTCGATGATTTGCGAATGTGAAACGCCAAAGTCTTCTCGAAACATGGCAAAGGCGCATCGCGCAGCGGCGTAGCATCCAAACTGGCCTTTCCTCACCAATGCGCGCATAGCATTCTTTAATTTGTTTGCCGCGATGTGTGACTTTGCGGCTGCTCCACTAGCACCTCTCTGCTCTTCAAACGTAGCTAAAGCTCGATAACATTCTAAACATAATTCGTGAGCTTTCGGTAATCTCGACGTCGCCAAAGCGCACGCGTCGCGAGGTAAATTACCATCGAGCAAGCACCGCACGGCTTTGTGAAGACCGCTATTGTTCCCATTACCTTTCATGGCTAAAAAACATAACGCAGCTCGCTGATACTCTTCTCTATCGATAAACCGATTCGCTTGTTCGTTCTGACAAATATCATAAAGATCTTTGCCACCACTTGAAAGTATAGCGGGGAGCAAATCTGAATACACGGGACCATTCGTTTCTGTGAACAACTCGTACGCAGCACCGTTCCAATCATCAGCATACATTGCCATAGCCGCTCGCTTTTCAGCAGAGCGTAAAGATGGAAACTGGAACTCGGGAGTTTTTTTCCTTTGCTGCTGATCGTTCGCGACGATGCTCTGAGTTTGTTTTCTCTCTTCTTCCTCTTTTCTCGATTTGACGCGCATAATTTCCAACATCCTTCTCGTCGATTCTGGTTTTTCGTACAACGCGTTCCCTTCGGGCCCGTACGCAAAATTTGCGTCTGACTTATCATCTCGGTACGTGTCGTCAATTAGCGTCAAAAGCTCGAGGGCTTTAGATTCGGAAACTTCGGCACCTTTAGCCGTCGATTCCCACGGTTCGGTTTTAAATAACGACTGCGCTTTTGACGGTTTGGGAACCGTAGTCGTAGAAACGTGACCGGTGTGTCCAGAATTCGCCGCGCGAGATTCGCGCTTCACCGCAGCTTTCTCAACTGTCGGTACTCCTTCCCTCCCTGTCTTCTCCGTTTCTGCTTCGCCGTCATTACCTGTGGCCTCTTCATCTCGAGCGATAGGACTTCGACTCTGACGAAACGGTAGAGGAGATGGTTTCTCCTTTTCGTACATCGCACACTGGTTACCCATATCTGGCGAGCGTCTGAAATCGTTCACGTCGGCGATTCGAATGGTTTGGTCGTCACCACCACTGAAAAGGATGCCGCGCTCGCTCTCCGTTTTCGAGTGAGATGCGTAATTACGCAGCGCCCGAACGCGGCCTCGATGTCCTCGAAAGACTGCACGCAAAGACACTTCAGAAGACGAATGCACGTCACCGACGGTATAGATGCGCACGAGACCATCTGCATTAGCGCACGCGAGACACGTGTCCTCTTTTTCATCTTTACACCACTCCAATCGGGTAACGCTTTGCCGGGCTCTCGGCACGACGTGTGAAATCTTGCCAGTAAATTCTGAAGAAGCGTACTCTTTAGCGTGTGAGCGCACAAACACACAACCATCGCTTGAGGATGTTGCAACGGCGACGCTAGTATTTGACACGTACTTCCCGTTGTCGTCACACTTTATATCGGTGATATCTGTCGAATGCGAGGTCGTATCCTCCCACCGAAATTTCAAAATCGCGTTGTGATTCTCAAAGCAACTCAGATACCCGTTCGAATAGCCAACGACGAACGCAGACGCGCTTCGCGTATATCCAAATCGCGATATCGTGACATCTTTATATTTAAGGCGACTCGCACGTTCTCCTCCATCATCTTCTCCTTCTCGGATCGCCGCCGAAATGTCGAGATATGGTTCAGGCGCGTCAGATTTGTCGTCGAAGAATCCAGGAAGTCTTCGCCAATACCATAACTCTCCGGTTTCGCTCAGCGTAACGATGACACTTTCTTCGTTTATGGTGTTGTTCGCTTTCTCGAGTGAGGGAACGATTTCTATTTGCATCACCGCACCGCGGTGTTTTTGAGGGAAAAATCGCATTTTTTTCTCTTCTCTCGTCAATTTATCGTCTCCGTCCTCTTTCTCCACTCGCATCATCCCAACCGTGCCATCGTCCAAACCAACGACAACGCATCGCGTCACGTGTTCGCGATCAATATAGAAGCGACATGATGTAATCTTCCGTTGCTTATCTGCTCTAAATAGAATTTCCGTCTTCAACGCTTTGTCAAACGTAGTAACATCATGCGGCACTTTTGAGTGAGGCGCAACGTTTTCCATTTTTCGCAAAGTCCCGTCACCACACGCAAATATGGTCCAATCACCGATTCCCGGCACCACGTGATGATCTATGTCGTAGATAAAGCCACCAAGTGTTGATATTTGACCCTTCAAACGATATTTATACCCATCTTCGCTTTCCTCAAAAACGTCGTAAAAACAAATCGCTCTGTCCAATCCGTGCGTGACGATTCGAAAGGAAGGGGAATCGTCGTCGTTATCCTCCTCTTTCGCGGCTTTGAATAGTTCCAAGGAGAAACCTAACTTTTTATGTCCGCTAAAATCTGGCGTAGCGCGCTCTGCTTTTAGTCCAACGATAGAGCACGCGCTGAAAGGTCTGTTTCCATGGTCTATAAACCTTTCAACGTCAAACGCCAGCTTCGTAACTTCTCCTTTACACGAACACACCATCAGCGGAAACGTGTTCTGCCGGCGAATGGACGTGAAATTCATCCAGCACGTTGAATTTGAAGTCAACGCATTGGACTTTTTACTGCTATTGCTATTACTCGAGCTACCAACGCTATTCAGCAACATCAGATTTTCTTTCCTCTCTAAAGTCATATCGCCGTCGCTCGACGACAACAGGCAAAAATATAAATCCCCGTTTCTGTTTCCGACGGCTAAATAAAGCTCGTCCGTCGCGTCTACAAACACCCAATCGAGCGAGGAAATAGGTGACTTACGGAAGCGTTCGTCTTCTTCTAAACCAAATACCCGTTCTCTAAATCCGCCTGGTTTGTACGCGTGAACCGCGACGTCTCCTGATTCAAATCCAACCGCCGTGATAAAAGTAGGAGCATTCTCTGACGACGATAACGACGACGAATACGCGTCCATGCTTGCCAAAGCGGTTATTCCCGACATGAACTCCGCAAACGCGAACGTGAATTCCGGCTCGATGTTTATCGCAATGTTGTTGTTGCTGCTGTTATTATTATTACTAGTACCGTTGCCATCGCGAGTATGCTCTCCTAACCGCCACATGCACATCACCCCACTCCCGTCGCCGGTTATAAAACTCCCACGCTCTCGCTTCTCTCTCTCAACCACGCGCACTTCCGCCCCTTTCCCGTGGCCACACCGGCTCGGCTGTTTCTTTGCGCCGTAGCGCGAAGAAGAAGAAGAAGACGTAGTAGTAGCAGAAGTAGTAGTAGTAATGGTAGGGCTCTCCGCGTTGTTATTCTTCGTCGAAGAAGACGTCCCGCAAAGCGTCGATATCTTCCCCACGCACTTCTTCGCCCGGACGTCGTGCACGCGTATCGCATCGTCCGACGACGTCGTCACCAATAAAAACACGTCATCGTCGTCGTCGTCCTCGTTCTTCTTCTTCTTTTCTCCTCGTTCTTCTTCTTCGTCAAAATCAAACCAACTCTTTACGAACGAAACGCTCAGCGCCCGTTTCTGGTGCCCGGTAGAAATCTGCCCCAAAACCGCGCTCGTCTCGCCGTCGAGCAAAACCACGTTGTTCTTCGCGCAGTACGCGATTACATTCAGTACCCCCTTTCCTCCTCCTCTCGTTTTCGACGTCGACGACGACACTTCTTCTTCTTCTCGATGATGATGATGATGATAATTACGCGGCAACGACGCACCAAAATCGCGCACCAATCCAACCGTCAAATGCGTGCTCGAATACCAATTCGGCGACGGCATCGACGCTATTCCGGATTCAAAGTTTATTCTTCTTCTTTTACCATCATCATCGTTACCAACATCATCATCGACAGAAGAAACGGCACCATCTTCTTCAAGAGCAGCGGCAGCAGCAGAATCACCAGAACCAGCACTACCCATTAGTACTCTTGATTAGAGTAGTACCAGTACTTAGGAAGTAATGTGAACGTGCACCTGTGTTCTTCTCTTTTCTCTTTTTTGACGAAAAAAAAAAATCAATCGAAAAATTTTCGTTTTTCATTTTCTTCATCTTTTTTTGTTTCAAACACACAAAACAAACAAGAAAAATTTAGTAAATGCTGACGTTTTGTCCCACGTGCGGGAATTTACTGTCCATCGAGAAGAAGAAGAAGAAGAAGACAGAGGAGGAGGCGTTCGACGTAAACGAGGAGGATAAAGAAGAAGATAAAGAAGACGAGCTTTTGTTACACTTGTGCTGCAAAACGTGCCCGTATTCGTACTCGATCGGCGGCACTTTTTGGTCGAAAACGGACGTCCCGATTCGGAATAAAAAACGCGTGGACGACGTTTTAGGTGGGGACGACGCGTGGAAAAACGTGGACACGACGAGAAGTCGGTGCCCGAAATGCTCGCACGACGTGGCGTATTTTTTGATGGTACAAACGAGGTCGGCGGATGAACCGATGACGCAGTTTTTCCGGTGCGTGGAGTGCGCGAATCAGTGGAAGGAGAATTAATGATAGTATATAGGTTGTTAGATAACTAGACAGCAGTACATGCGCCGGCGCGAATATTTAGTATCATCTCACATTTAAGACTCTTTCTCCCTATCTATCGCCCATGGAGAAAACGTATACATGTAGGCTAGGACTATAAACGACGAGCTAATGTTGAGTACACATGTGCGTTTTCAAACCACTAGATTGAGTGAAACGCTTCTCGCAAACATCACACTCGTACGGTTTCTCGTTCGTGTGAATACGCATGTGCGTTTTCAAATTACTAGATCGACGAAAAGCTTTATCGCACACATCGCACTCGTACGGTTTCTCGTTCGTGTGAATACGCATGTGCTTTTGCAAATTACCAGAA
>Ga0255755_1002884_pt1 | contig 13666 bp, 6 predicted proteins | sample 011ome_18_FD_179955 | JGI IMG/M metagenome (GOLD analysis project Ga0255755, IMG submission 179955) | Coastal salt marsh microbial communities from the Groves Creek Marsh, Skidaway Island, Georgia - 011501BT metaG (version 2) | ecosystem: Environmental > Aquatic > Marine > Intertidal zone > Salt...
CCTTTGATACAAATGGTTTTACAGTAGGAACTCCTGAAGATGCTAATTCTACTAACTCAAGTTCAAGTGCAAAAGTAGCATGGCAATGGAAAGCTAATGGTGGTACAACAGCTACAAATAATGATGGCTCAACAGCTTCTACAGTACAAGTCAATCAAGATGCTGGATTTAGCATTATTACTTATACAGGAACAGGCTCAGAAACAACATTTGGTCATGGATTGGGAGTAGCACCAGAAGTTATAATTGCTAAAAAAAGAGGTGGCACAGCTAGTTGGGTTGTTTGGTTTAAAGCATTTAATAATTCAGATGGCTATTTAGTTTTAAATGCAGCTGACAAAATGGAAGAAGCAACAACTATTTTTACCAATACAGACCCAACTTCAAGTGTAATTACTTTGGGTTCATCATCCACAGTTAATCAAAATACTGTTACTCATTTAATGTACGCTTTTGCTCCCAAACAAGGCTACAGTAAGTTTGGCAAGTATGTCGGTAATGGAAATGCAGATGGTCCGTTTGTTTATACAGGGTTTAAACCTGCTTTTATATTATTTAAAAAATCAAGTGATTATGGTGATAACTGGATGATGTATGATAATAAAAGACCTGGATTTAATGTAACAGACCAAGCCTTACATCCAAATTCAGAGGCAGCAGAATATGATAGTGCAAATGCAAACTTAGACATATTAAGCAATGGTTTTAAACTGCGTTCAAGTTTTGGCTGGGTAAATCAAAATACTCATACATACGTCTACATGGCATTTGCAGAAAACCCTTTTACGACATCAACAGGTGTCCCGTGTACAGCACGTTAAACATTTAACTAACCACTTTATTATAGGAGAAAAATTATGTGGGCATTAGTAGAATCGGGAAGTGTAACCCAAATTTACACAAGACCCAAAGCTATAACAGTGGGAGAAGTTAACTATCCTGCTAATATTTTTATGCTTTGGACAGCTTCAGAACTTGAAGCATTGGGGATTTATGAAGTCGTTATCGACAACACAAATCTAAAAAGTAATGAGTATTATATTAATACTAATCAAAGCTTTGACTTTGCAGATGGTGTTGTAACAGCTTCATACGGTGTGGCAACTGCTAGACCTTTAGATGATATTCTATGGCAAGAAGGCGATGAAGGTATGCCAGAAGGAACATCTGTAGGCGATGTAAAACAACCCGGTATTCGTCAAGGCTATAAAGATACTATTAACGCACAAGCCGGTGGTATCTTACAAGACACTGACTGGATGGTTGTCAGAGCTGCAGAAGGTGGTACAGCAGTACCAAGCGATATAGCAACTTGGAGAGCTGCAGTGCGTACAAAGTCTAATGACATGTGTGCAATGATTGATGGTGCTGCAGACGTAGATGCTTTAGCAGCTTTATACACTTATATAAATACAGGTACTGAAGAGTTTCCAGTGATGGAAAGACCTTTAGGTGAGTTTCCAGAACTAGGAGCATAACATGGAAGTTTCGGCATATATTATTTGGAACGTCTTTATAACTTTAATTATAGCTCCAATCTTTCATCAGATTAGGGTGAATGCTACAGAAATTAAAAGACTAAGTATTTTGTTAAATCGAACAAGAGAAGAACTTGCCAAAGAATATGTCACGAAATCTGAGTTAAAAGACGATATGAATCAAATTATAGATAGAATGGAAAAAATTGATCAAAAGCTTGACAAACTCTTTGAAGTTAAGTAAAATGGTAGTAAAGAATAAAAAAACTAAGAAGTTTCCTGCTTCGACTTTAGTTATCTCTATTGCTACTGTGCCTTCAAAGATGTTGAAGAAATTAACACGTAGGAAAAACAATGCCAAAAAATAGAAAAAAAAGAAATAAAAAGTATCGAGCTACTTATAAAACTGATAGTCGTATAGATATGAGTCAAGGTGGTAGAGTTAGATATCGTGAAGGCGAAGAAGTTATAGATATAAACATTCCCGGTACTCCCGGATATAATCCCGAGCTTCCTACAAAAGTACCTAGTGGTCCATTTGGAGGACCTCCGGGTGGTACACCTGCTCCTACTCCGGCACCTACACCGGCACCTACTCCTTCTCCCGACATGGTTGATGCTAAAACAAGAGCAGAAGAAATTGTGGCTGGAGAAGTTAAACCTCCACAAGTTCCTGAAGCTGTTAAAGTAGAAGCAGGTAGAGCTGGTGTTGCTAGACAAATGGAAGTACCAGAAGAATTAACAGCTATTCAAGCAGTAGCTCCTAAGGCTCCTGAAGCTCAAGTTGTTACAGACGTAGCTCAAGTCGAAGCCCCTGCTCCTTTAACTGCTGCACAGATGGAAGCAGCACAGATTACAGAAGCTCCTGAAGTTGCTGTAGCTGAAGGCGAGGTAAGACCTGAAGCATTAGCAGAGGCTGCAGAAGTAGAACGTGTAGCTCCTATTGAAGCTGCTAAAGTAGAAATACCTGAAGGTGCTTTAATTGAAGCTGTGGTTGGTATAGTTAGTCCTGAAGCTAAAGCCCAAGCTGCTCAAGTGGCTGGAACAACTTTAGCAAGAGTAACTAGAGCTAAGAAACAATTACGTAATGCTGGTTTAAGCGAAGCAGACATTATAGAACTTGGTAATGACCCTGAAGCTTTAGAAGACCGATTAATGGGATTCTCAGAAGCTGAACGTGGTATGATTGCTGGTTTACCTGAAGAAGCTTTAGTATCTAATCAGTTAGACAGTTTATTAAGTGGCATTGAAGAAGGTGAAGTTCCAGTATGGGCTAGACCTGCTGTAGCTAGTGTTGAAGCTATGTTAGCTCAACGTGGCATGTCAGCATCTACTGTAGGTAGAGATGCTTTACTTACTGCTATTATTCAATCAGCAACACCTATTGCTCAGTCTAATGCTCAAGCTATTCAAAATAGTGTAGCACAACAAAAAACAATAGAAGCTCAAGCTGAACAAGCTAATGCTCAATTTAGACAACAGACTGCATTACAAAATGCTAATACTGTTTTTCAAATGGACATGGCTAATCTTAGTAATGAGCAACAAGTAGCTTTATCTAATAGTAAGTTTATGCAAACTGTAGGTTTAACTGAAGCTAACAATGAGCAACAATCTGTAATTCAAAATGCTGTATTAATGTCTCAAGCTAATTTAGCTGAAGCTGATTTTTATCAAAAAGCTCAAATCCAAAATGCTCAATCATTTTTACAAATGGATTTAACTAATTTGAATAATCAACAGCAATCTAATGTGATTAAAGCACAAATGGAACAGCAAACTTTATTGAGTAATCAATCTGCTACAAATGCTGCAAGACAGTTTAATGCTTCTAGTGAAAATCAAACACAACAATTTATGGCTAGTTTAAATTCACAAGTACAGCAATTTAACGCAAGTCAAAATAATAACATGTCTCAGTTTAATACTCAACAGATTAATGCTAGACAAGCTTTGGAGTTTCAAGTCGAAGCTGACTTTGAAAAAGCTAATGCTGCTATGGCAAACCAGATACAACAATTTAATGCTGATAGAGAATTTCAAACAAATAAATTTAACATAGCAAATCAACAAGCTATTGAACAAGCTGATCTTGCATGGAGAAGACAAATTAATTTAGCTGATACTGCTGCTCAAAATGCAGTTAATCAACAAAATGCTCAGAATGCATTTAACATGACAGCACAAGCTCAACAGTTTTTATGGCAAGAGTTAAGAGATCAAGCTACGTTTGATTTCCAAAGAAGTGAAAACGAAGCCCAGCGTAAAGTTTCTATTGCTATTGCAGCTTTAGGAAACGAAGGTGGTTCATATCAAGGAAAGAACTGGTCAACTAATTTAGACTCAGCTTTATCAGTTTTAAATAGATTTACAACAGGTGGTTAAGCAATGAAATTTATAAAGAAAGCCTTTAAAAAAATTAAAAAAGGAATAAAAAAAGTTGGTAAAGTTTTTAGTAAAGCTTTAGATAAATTAGGTATTAGTAAAATCTTAGGAAAAATGGGACCTTTAGGTTCTATGGCTTTAATGTTTGCTATGCCTTATTTAGGTGCGTGGTGGTCGGGACTGGGTGCAGCATCCCCTGCTACATCATTTATAGGTCAAGCAGCACAGACATTACATAAAATGGCAAGTACTGTAGGTAACGTAGTCTTAAGCCCTGTGAAAGCTATGATGAGAGGTTTAAATGCTTTTGGTCCTACAAAAGATTTAGTGACTAACGCAACTAACTTATTTAAAGATGCTCATAATTTTGTAGCTGATAAGCTAGGAATTAAACAAGCTTTTGGACCTCCTAAGATGGTAACAGGTCCCGGTGGTATACCTATGGGAGAAGACACAGCTAGTTTGTTTGAAGATATTAAACAGTTCGATACTCAGTATCCTAATTTAAAAGATAGTCCTTTAGTTAGTACTAAGGGAGCTTTAAATGATATTGTTGCTAGTGGATATAAAGGACCAGCTACAGATAACTTTTTACTAAATCAAAGAAACACTTTAAGTAGTACTTCTGTTTTAGAAGATAGTTTTTATAAAGACCCTAAAAATTTATTTGGCGTAGATTCTACAGGAAATATTCCAGTATCAACAGATATTAAAGACATGGTAGACTTTAAGAAAATGACAGCACCAGATGCACCTAAGAGTCTTTTAGATTCTAATGCTGGTAAAGGTGTCTTTGAAAGAAAGCTTGGTAAATTTGCTAGTAAAGATATTGATTGGTCAGATGTAACATTTGATGATGCTAGACAGTTCTTTGAAAATGCTCCAAGCTTAACACCTAATGATCTTATGAGTACAATTACTGATAAAGAAAACCCATTAGGAAATATGTTTGGTAACACAAGAATTGGTACAATCTATCAAGCTAACAATGTTATTAGTGGAATGCTTAGAGATGAAACTATTGATTACAGACCCGGCACAAATTTATATGCAGCAGGGTTAGCATCTTCTGAGTTATCTAAAATAGATGTAAATCCAATATCAACTTTTGGTACAAATACAAGTTGGGCTGACGATATTCAAAGTATTCAATCAACAAACTTGTCTTCAGGTAGTTACGGGTTTCATCCTAACAATGTAAATACATATGACTTATATGGGCAATCATATGATTTAGAAAAATATTTAAATCCTGTAAGTCGGTACACAGAAGAGTATGTCCCAGCTTACATGAAAGGAGCAGATAGTTCATTATGAAAAAACAACCTTTTAGTCAAGAAATAAATTCACAGGCTTTACAAGAAGTTAATTTCTTTGATGCTCCAATACCGGGACAATCTTTAACGAATAGTCCTGATAAACCTCATGCGTTTGAAAGACCTCCTCAGTTTACATCCATAGATGATCTGATGTTATACTTTGCTGATATTTTATTAGAAGCAGATACGTATACAGAAATGATGAAGTTATTAGCTAGAGGTCAAACAGTTGATACGTTAGCTCAAATGATTTTATATACTAATTTTACAGAAGGTAAGCTAACACCCGATTTAATGCTGTTAGCTTATGAGCCTTTAGTTTTATTTATTATGGCTATGGCAGAACGAGTTAACATTGAATATCAGTTAGATGATGATGGAACTGAATTAGATGAGTTAGATTCAGAAGAAACTCAAAAGGTTGGTAATGTTATGAACGACATTACTAAGATGTACAATCAATCTAAACAAGCTAAAGAGTTAGATGGTATGCAAAAAGCAGCATCTTTAAAACCTGAATTACAAAAAGAAATTGAAGAAGCTCCTGTTGAGGAAGTAAAAAGTTTATTAAGTAGGGAACAATAATGACAAAGAATATTAAGGATATGAGTTCGGTTGAGTATGCTGATTACATGATTCAGTCTAATAGAACTTGGAAAAACCAACAAGCTGCTGCATATCGTAAAGATATAAAAAAACAACAACGTAGGTCTGATGTTAAGTCTTTGTTAAGCCTTGCTTCTCAAGAATTAGTTTATGGTGCTGAAAATAAATTACAAGAAATGCACGTTAAAAATCTTCCTCAAACAATTAACTATGCTGCAAACTTAGCAAAGGCTAACACCATTGAAGAAGAAAGAAATAAACTATTGGATAAATATGGAACTCCTGAACAAATATGGCAGTACCAAGCAGCCTCTAAAGTTTTTTCTGCTCCCGATATTGCTAAGTATAATTTTAAAAGCATGGACGATGTTCTTGCAGCTCAAAGTACTGGTTCAATATCTCCTGAGGACTATATTAATTTAAATAAAAGTTATAATACAGAACTTGAAAGATCACAAAAGTTATGGGATAACGGTGCAAGTTTTGATCAGTATGATGATACTTACACAAATACAGCAGTTACTGGATTAACAACTCTTCAAACTACTAAACCTAAAAACTCTGCGATAGGAGTTCTTAGAGGTAAGTCTGATGAGTATTATGACTTAGCTACTACAACTTATAATACAATTACAGAAGATAACACAGCTATTTCTCAAGCATTAATCAATAGACAAAAAATTATTTCAGGTCAAGCTGATGTTAAAGATGTATCAACTAAAACCAGCGAAGCTACAAAGTCTTCTTTAATTAATTCAGATATTCCGTTTTCTGGTATTAAACGAAACATTACAGACTTAATTAATAAAACAGCTAATGAGATTAACAATCCACAAAGGGTTGAAGCAAGGTTTGATAAACTGGTTGAAGAAAAATATAAAAACAACGAAACCTTTAACGCTACAGCTTTATGGCAAGAAGCACGTAGACCTTTTGAAGGTGAGATAAACTTAGATAAACTAAGTAATGTTTTAAACTATATTGACACTGCAAAAAATAATTATAATGCTGATAACGAAGTTATTGAAGCTGAAATTAAAGAACGTTATGGTTGGGACATAGACTTTGCTGCTCCTTCTGCTTTAACTTACGCTACAAACGCATTAAAAAATAATGTAAAAGTTAGTGATGAAATTGCTATGATTCTAGGTAGTACTGCTGATGGTAAAAGATTGCTTGAAGCTAATCCGAATCTTTATGGAGATACTGTTAAAGCTTTTTATGCTGAACCAACAGATAAACAAGACAACTATAAAAACGAAGCAATTAATCTTATTAGTACTATTCGTGGTAATTTAGAAGACCCATCGTTTTTAAGTAAACTAAATATAGATAAAAACTCTGTAGAAAATAAAGCACGTAGCGAAACTCTAAATAGTTTTTTTAGACTAACAGATGGAGCAACACCTACATATCAATTTGGTGGGGTTGTAAAGCAAATGCAAGATGTCTTAGCTAAAACTATTTATGACTTTGATCGTCAATTAGCTGCAGGAACTATGACACAAGAAGAAAAAAATACAGCTTTAAATTTAAAAGCTTTAGAGTATATTAATAACCTTGAAATAAAGGATAAACAATTAATCTTTAAACCGTTTTCTGATGTTGAGTTTAAACAACTACAACTTTTAGAGTCTGCAAAGAGTAATACAATGTACAATCCTATTAGGATTAAAGGACAAAAAGCTTTAAATAAATATAATTTAGCGTTTGAAACATTTAGTAATGATCAAAATAATATTGAAGCAAAAGACGAAATGTTATCTAATGCTGCAATTATTATTGATGGTATAACTAAACAAAATCCTAACTTAAATACAATTCAAAAGTTAAGAGAAAGTAGTCCTTCAATGAATATACTTTTAAATCAAATTGAATTAGCTACACCAACAAGTAGTGTTCAAGAAATCTTAGAATACTTACCAGTTTCTAATGAAATTATTGCTGAAAACATTGAGGAGAAAAAAGGTGTAACGCCTCCTGCTACGACACAAACCTCAGGATTTACTTTTGAAACAGATATAAATATTTCTGATCGACCTATTATTAATAAAATTATTGAAGTAGAAAGTTCAGGTAATCCTGATGCTGTAAGCGATCATGGTGCTAAAGGTTTAATGCAATTAAAAGATTCAACCGCAGATAAGCCCGGATTTGGTGTTAAACCAGCAGTAAGAAATGCTGATGGGTCAATATCTCCTGAAGAAAATGTAAGAGTAGGTACCGAATATTTTGATGCCTTAACTGAAAAATACGATGGAGACTTAGTAACTGCAGCTATGGCTTATAACGCAGGACCGGGTACGATTGATAAATGGATTGAAGATGGAAGAGACTTCAGTAAACTACGAAATGAAACTCAAGACTATGTTAAAAAGATTTTTGGAGAAGATGTTTATAATGAAATGAAAGATGGTCAGGCTTTAGAACCTGTACCTGCTCCTGCACCTGCTCCAAGCTTATTAGCAGCCGATGAAGACTTAACAGGCTTTCAAGAATTTAACAAAGCTACTAGAGATAGAGGTAAACGAATTAGGAAAGAAAGAAAGTCAGATTTAAAACTAAAAGAGGATTTTAGAACAGCTATTGGTTCGTTAACTGCTGACTTAACACCTAGACCTATTAGTTTCTTTACACAAACTAGATCAGAAAAAACTACTGCTGATAAACTTTCAGTTATTAGAGACGAGGTTAAAGATAAGTTTGGTATAGATATTGCTAGAGTTCTAAGAAGGTCTATATCTTTACCATTAGTAGTAGAACAAAACAGACAAGATATTCCTAAGATTATAGAGTACATAGAAAAACGTAAACAAGAAATTTTAGGAGGCTAATACGTGGCTTTAAATTTCGATGACCTGTGGTCTTCTACCACACCTACCCCACAACAAACTGATCAACAAGTTCAAATTGATTGGGGTGCTTATTTTGATAAACCATTAGAGCTTAAAGAGCAGGGAAATACTGCGGAAGCTTATGCTGAGTTAAATAAACAATTAGGTGAAGGTACTTATAAAAAATCTTTAGTTGACTTAGAGAAAGATCAAAAATATCAACAAATAGCTAGTGACTTTTTACGAGACATTGGTGAACAAGGTGATGATATCTTTGAGTACATGCGTGATGAAGATTTTAATTTGGTTAATGGTTTTAAACGTTGGGCAGATGCTACTAATTTATCAGAAGAAAATAAACAACGTTACGCATATTTAAGAACAGCATTTGATAATGCTTCTTTAGGTAGCTTTGGGCAAGGAATGGAGCTAGTTAAGGATGCTACAATTGATATTGTTACAGACCCTACAAATATTTTAGGTATTGTAGCTGGTTTATTTACAGGAGGCACAGCAACTGCTGCTTCCTTTGCAGCTAGAAAATCTGCTGCTGAAGGCTTTAAAGCAAGTATGAGAAACTTTGCTAAGTCTACTATTGTACCAACACCTCAAAATCTTAGAAACACAGGTACAACCTTTGGTAAACTTTTAAACCTTGAAGACGATGCAGCTCGTATGCTTGGTAATGCCAGTATGCTTGGAGCTTATGAAGGACTAGCACACATTGGTCTAGGAGACGTAGCACGTCAAGGTACACAAATAGCTACCAATATTAAAGAATCTTATAGTCCTTTACAAACAGCAGCTTTAGCTCCTGTAGGTCTAGGTATAGGTACGTTAGCTCCCGGAGCATTTACTGCAGCAGGAAAAGGTATTGGTGCAGTAGTAAGTCCTATGGTTGAGGCTGGTAGTAAAGTTATTGGTTTAGAAAAATATCAACAAAAACTATTAGATGATTACAAGTTTAAGATTGATAATTATGAGAACGAAGACTTTGTACGTAAAGAAACCACAGATAAGAACTTTCAATTTTGGAGAACCTTATCAAGATTGACAGGAGATAAGCTAGGCTTTTTAACTTTCTCAAGACAGACAGCACCTTTACGTGGATTGGCAGATCAATCTCCTACTGCAAAAGATTTGTTATTAACCATGAAGCGAGACGAAGCTCAAAAATGGACAGAGCTTCCTGAGTTAGTTAAAGATTTAGATTTTAGTTCAGAGATTGAAACATATCGTGGAACAGTTCGTCAAAAGTTTATGGAGATAATTCAACCAATCTTTGATGCTGATGAAACTATTTTTGGTAGAGAGTTTAAATTAAACCCTGATATTAACGAGCAGCTTAGTGCAGCTATCATGGGTAAAGAAGTTTATGGTCCTAGTAATACACCTATAAGTGATCTTGTTTTAGACGTAGGTTCTAAATTAAGAGAATTAGATACAGATATTTATAGAGATGCAAGAGAAGCAGGTTTAGGAGTTAGCTTTGTAAAGAATCACTTTCCTAGATTTTATTTAAGAGAAGCTTTAATTGAAAAGAAAGATATCTTTATTAATGAGCTTATTAATTCTGGACAAGTCGCACCAGTATCTGATGATATTATTAAAGAAGTTTTAAATAGACCTGACTTAGCTCGTGATGTTAAAGTTACTATGCCTGAATTTAAAGGAGAAGGAACTAGAGAACTTGAGTTAGTAAGACTTTATGACGATCAAAATAAAACTTGGAGAGTTACAGAAGAAAACTTACCACCGTTAATTGACGAAGTTAAAAATAAATACCCGCAGCTTATTACAGATATACAAGATCGTAAAGCTAATCAAATTTATAATAACATGATAGATCAAGCAAACGTAGATATGAGCTATGGTGTTTCTCGTGGCGGTGGTCGTGGTAATTTTCAAAGCAGACCTTTTGAAAAAATCAGTGATGAGTTTTTACTTAAGAATGGTTTTATCGAAACAGATGTAATGAAAGCTTTTCAATCTTATTTTAATAGATCATTACCTATTATTGTCCGAACTAAAAGACTTGGTTATAACTTAGAAGACTTTCAAGCTAAATATGTAAACCAAATTAGAGACGAATTAAAATATAAAATAGATAATAAAGGAAATTTATTAAAAGATGAAAAAGGAAATTTTATAAAAAGAAAAAATCCTTTAACATTAAATAAGAAAGACGAAAAGTATTTAAACGATCTTTACATGTATACAACTGGTAAGGGTTTAAATGGTAGTGGGTTTATTGCAGAACAGGTCGTGCCTCATATGCAATTATTAAATGCTACTGCTTACTTACCACTTGCTACTGTATCAAGTTTAACAGAGTTAGCCATACCATTAACAAGAGCAAACTTAAAACAATATGGTGCTGAAGCAGGGAGACCGGTTAAAGAGCTGACTAGTACAATGGTAGATAAAACTAAGGTTTTGTTTAAGCAACAAGTAGATGAGTTAAGGGGATTAGGTTTAAGTCAAGCTGACATTGATAGAGAGTTTAGAATTTTTGGATTTGCATTTGATCAATCAGCACGAGAAAGAGTATTATCTTTAAGTGGTGAAGGTATATCAGAAGAAAAATTCTTTGGGGTTGGTCCTAAGATTACTACATTACAAGATGGGTTTTATAAATTTAACTTACTAAGAGACTGGACAGCTAGTGTTGAACGTACTTCTTTTCTTATTGGTAAAAGAATTATAGCTGATGCTGCTGAAGAGTTATCTAAAGGTGGGCTTAAAGCTTCTAAAGAACTTAGATTAAGAGAACAACTTGTTGAGCTAGGTATTAATCCAGAAGATGCAATTAAGTGGCATAATTCTGGGGCTAATAAATTTGCTGAAGCTGGTTACAAAGCAAGGTCTTATGACAAACTATCAGATGGTAGAGTTTATGACCCTTTCTACTATAAACTATTAGAAGGTGCTTCAATGTTTACTAACGAGGTTATTTTAAACCCTAGTGCTGCTAGTGCTTTAAAACCTAAAATGTATACACACCCACAAGCAAAACTTTTATTTCAGTTTTTAAGTTACCCTTCTGCTTTTTCTAATACTGTATTAAAGAAAGGTTTACAGCGTACTACACGTAGCGTGGCTCGTGGTGATCTTCATAATCCTGCTAAGTTATTTTCTACTTTTGCTTTGATGACTACATCAGCAATGTATCTTAATAACTTAAGAACGTCTGGAAAAGAATTTGAAAAAGATGCAGATGAAATATTTATTAATGGAGTATCTAGAACTGGAATAACAGGTGTGTTTGATACAGTAGATAGAGTAGCTAAAAACATTGAATACGGTGGTCGAGGAGTACCAGTAGTTATTGCTAAAGCATTAGGTGGACCTACTGTTAGTGATGCTATTGAGTTGTTTCAATTTAACAGAGGCTTTACAGAAACATTTTCTAGAAAGATACCAGTCATTAATCAAATTTTAAGAACTGGTATTGTTCCTGAAGGTGAAGAGATTCCTAAGTTAATTCAAGAAGCAGCTAGAGAATTTGATAAAGCTTCTTTTGATGTACTTGTTGATGCATTTGAAGCATTAGGTTTAGTACCTGAAAAGATACAAGGAAGTCCTACAATTAAACCAACACGTGCTCAACCTACAAGGATACCTAAAGAAAGAGGTGGTAGGGTTTATGCAAACATTCCCGGCGTTAAGGACGAACCCGAAGATACTAAAGTTCGTGGAAAACCTTACACCTTTAAAGAACTAGCAGGTTTTATTGTTGAAGATCAAGAAGACAGGTTTGGCTTTGCAATTGGTGGTGTTGTAGGTTCAATAGCCAGTAAACAATTTCCCAAGTTCTTGCAGAAGTTTTTTAGAAGTAACTTAAAAGGCTCTAAGCATACAGAACTACACAGTATCTATGATGAGCAAACTAAGAACCTTGATAAGATATTCTCTATTAGAACAGACGAAAGTAAAATACAGTTAAACAATCCTGAAGCTGCAACTAAGAACATAGAAGGCTCTAAAGTTAAAGAAGATGTATATATTAATTACAGTGGTGATGATATGAAAGACATCATGACTTATCAATATTTTGATATGAATACAGCAGGTGTTCCTGTTTCAACTAAGCCAGTAGCTAACGGATATAAAGCTAAAGCTGTTATTAAAAATCCTTTAGAAATAAAAGGTACGACTAAACCTATTAATGTCAACAATCTATCTACTGATAAAACATTACAAATGTTATTCCTTGATAAAGTTAAATCAAGATCACATGAGTTTGGAAAGTTTGATAGTGACTTAAAAGGATTGTTTAAAGATTTTGATAGAGTTAAAACTAAATTTGCTGATGAAGAAGTTGTAGACATGACTGATAGAAAAATTGCAACTTCATTTTTTAATACACAATTGTTTAATATATTAGAGAAAGCAGGGTTTGATAGTATCAAACAAGGCGATACTTATTTATTACCAAGTGTTAAAAAACTTTTTATGACTGAACGAGTTTCTAAAGAAGGTGATCTAGATAAGGTTATGTTTGATCTTACTAATAAAACTGACCAAATTAGTAACAGACTTAATAAATTATTTTCTGTTTGGTATGATAATCAACCAAAATGGATTCAAGAGTCGTATGATAATGCTTTAATAAACTTAGAAAAAAGACGAAAAGAAAATTTTAAAAATAAAGAAAACTTAACCATCGAAGATTATACCAAAGAAACTCCTGAACAAAAACAATATTATGCTGTTATGGACAGGTTTCTTAAAGATAGTCCAGAAGCTCAACGTCTACAAAATCAACTTGACAATATAACAGATGAAGAACTAGATATAATGGCAGGAGATATTAAACCGTCTGATGCTGGACAAACTAAAGTTACTGATATTGGAATGAAAACAAAAAGTAGTGAAGAAGATAAATTTGATATTGAAATGGAAAGCTTGGAAGAACAAGAAAGAATGGGAGCTGAGTTAGAAAACATTATGACTATTTTTTCAAACGTTAAAACCGATAAAGAAATCAAAGATTCTATAGCTCGTTCATCAAAAAATATTACTAAAAAATTAAAACAAACAG
>Ga0255755_1002887_pt1 | contig 13663 bp, 10 predicted proteins | sample 011ome_18_FD_179955 | JGI IMG/M metagenome (GOLD analysis project Ga0255755, IMG submission 179955) | Coastal salt marsh microbial communities from the Groves Creek Marsh, Skidaway Island, Georgia - 011501BT metaG (version 2) | ecosystem: Environmental > Aquatic > Marine > Intertidal zone > Salt...
TACAAATATATGGGGGGGGTATGAAAAACGCTCAAGACTATTGGCGAGCAAACGTGAGCATTCTATTGAAATGCCTAGTCGTGTGGTTTGTCTGTTCTTATTTGTTTGGAATTATTCTTGTGGACCAGCTTAACGCTATTTCAATTGGAGGTTACCAATTAGGGTTTTGGTTTGCACAACAAGGCTCAATTTACGTCTTTCTCATCCTAATCTTTTACTATGTCAAACGCATGAATCGTTTAGATCGTGAGTTTGATGTTGATGAACAATAAGGGGCGCTGACATGGATCTCACGACAATTACATATATCATTGTTGGCCTTACTTTCGCTCTATATATTGGGATTGCAGTTGCAGCTCGGGCAGGTAGCACCAGCGAATTTTATGTCGCGGGTAAGGGCGTTAATCCCGTATTAAATGGTATGGCGACGGCGGCTGATTGGATGTCCGCTGCTTCATTTATATCATTGGCAGGTCTTATAGCGTTCAACGGATATGACGCCTCAGCTTATTTAATGGGATGGACCGGAGGCTATGTCTTACTGGCGTTGCTCCTAGCTCCGTACCTGAGAAAGTTTGGAAAATTTACGGTCCCGGAGTTTATCGGCGATCGATTTTATTCACGGACCGCGCGCATCATCGCTGTTATTTGTTTGATTGTTGCGTCAATAACCTACGTCATTGGTCAGATGAAGGGGGTTGGCGTCGCTTTTTCAAGATTCTTGGACGTTGGATACGATACAGGTCTTCTAGTGGGCATGCTGATTGTTTTCTTTTATGCTGTGCTTGGTGGCATGAAGGGGATCACCTACACGCAAATTGCTCAATATGTCGTTTTAATCTTTGCTTACACTGTCCCTGCTGTATTTATATCACTGCAGATTACTGATAACCCTCTACCCCAATTAGGTCTCGGTAGCTCTGTGGCAGATGGAACCCCATTACTCGCGAAGCTTGATCAAGTATTGGTCGAAATCGGATTTGCAGAATACACTCTGCAACAAGGAACAACCCTCAACATGATCGCGTTAACGTTGTCGTTAATGATCGGAACGGCGGGGTTGCCACATGTAATTGTTCGGTTTTTCACGGTGCCTAAGGTAAAAGACGCACGTTCCTCTGCGGGTTGGGCTTTGGTATTCATTGCGATTTTATATACAACTGCTCCCGCCGTAGGTGCGATGTCGTTTTTTAATCTCATCAATACTATTCAACCTGGCGAGACGGGTCAGCCAGATAGTAATCTAGTTTACGAAGAGCGACCCGAGTGGTTTAAGAAGTGGGAGACCACAGGTCTACTTAAGTTTGAGGATAAAAATGGCGATGGTCGGATTCAGTATTACAACGATAAAAATGCTTATTTTGCAGAAACGGCAAACGAGTATGGTTGGAAAGGCAATGAATTAGTAAAGGTTGATCGAGATATTATGGTGCTTGCAAATCCTGAAATCGCCAACTTGCCAAATTGGGTGGTGGCGTTGGTCGTAGCTGGCGGACTTGCAGCGGCGTTATCTACTGCTGCTGGTTTGCTCCTAGCGATTTCCTCCGCGGTCTCCCACGATCTTATGAAGGGAGTATTTGCACCCAATATTTCGGAAAAGACTGAGTTATTGGCCGCTAGAGTTTCTATGGCTGTAGCAATAGCGGTGGCAGGCTATCTGGGATTAAATCCGCCTGGATTCGCGGCCCAAGTGGTAGCACTGGCTTTTGGATTAGCAGCGGCTTCGATATTTCCAGCGCTGATGATGGGTATATTTAATAAACGTATTAACAGCCAGGGCGCGATCGTTGGGATGGTGATCGGACTTTTAAGTACGTTGACTTATATATTTATCTTCAAGGGTTGGTTCTTCATTCCTGGAACAAATAACTTGGCAAATACGCCAGAAAATTGGTTGTTTGGTATTCAGCCAGAAGCGTTCGGTGCGGTTGGGGCGTTGCTTAATTTTGGCTCGGCCTGGGTTGTTTCCAAGTTTACGGCGGCGCCACCAGCCCACATCCAAGCATTGGTTGAGGATATTCGTGTGCCTCGTGGTGCCGGTGTCGGATCTGGCCACTAAAGGAGCTAATGGATCTTGGGTAATCGGGGGCAGCGATATTCTGCCCCCTTTTTTATATTTTTAGAATAAAAAGGAAAGGTCGATGAGTAAGTTGTTAATACATCTGGCTGACCTTCGTGCCGACCCGATGAATTGGCTCGCCGCCTTAGTCTTTTTTACCGCTGCTTTTTTCTTGACCTTAAAAGGGACCGCCACCACCAGCTTGTTCCTAATGTTTTTTATTTGTAGTTGGCCGATTATCAAAACCCCCAGACATTACTTTGCTGGTCGAGGGCCTCAATTTTGGGTGTTAATTTTATGTTTGTTGTCTCCCTTTCTTGCTGAGGTGCTCGCCCAAGCTGGGCGCGGGAGTTTTATTGGATCGAGTCTCGATGGCCCCTCTAGGGCGATCTTGGCGGCAGGTATATTTACCTATCTTTCAAAAAAAGACTGTACAAATTTGCTTTCTGCATTGGGCATTGGTTCTGCCGTCGGCATCGTGTTGGTGTTTCTGTATTTGCAGGTTTTTCCCGAACATTATTGGGGTGATCGGGCCGCCACCTATTTTGTAGACCCGATTACACTGTCGTGCTATACGGTTGTTTTGCTGGGGCTTTATTTGTTTGGAGATTATCCAAACATCCCTAGAAAGGTTAGCAATTTTGCAAAGTTACTAATTTCCATACTAACGATATATATCGCGATTGAATCTCAGTCGCGTAGCTCCTGGGTCGCCGGAGTTGTCTTGGGGGAAATCTATCTTTTGTATACGTTCAGAGCCTCGTTAATGAAACAAATCCTAGCTACGCTGGCTCTTGCGCTCGGATGTTTTGCAATATTTGCTTTTTCTGATGTTGTTTTCAATAGATTATCACTGGCATACCAGGGACTGTTTTCATTCTTGGCAGAAGGTGGAGGACAGCGATCGTCTACGGGTCAACGGATGGTATTGCTGTTAATCGATTTTGAACTTATAAAAGACAATCTTTTTTTTGGCGTTGCCGATGGTGTTATGCCTACTTACGAATATTTACAATCGAAAATCCCATCAATAAATGAAGAGATATACAACATAAAAGTGCTGGCTGGTTCTCATTCAGAGTTTTTCGCACAAATCGTACGTAAGGGAGTATTTTTTGGAGGGCTTGCCATCTGGGGCCTCTTTGGATACCCGGTTTATTTAATCGTTCGGGAGTTCTTCAGGAAGGGCTTTCTAGGTGAGGAATTGCAAAAATTACTTGGCTTAGTTGTTCTCTTGTTTGTCTCAGGATTTACTATTCAGGTCTTTAATTTGAAAATGACAACCGCTTTTTATATGTTGCTGCTCGCGATTTTTTTCGGTTGCTTCCATTTTCGGTTTTCATCACAATCAAAGTTAAAATGATGCTTAGACTCAGTCACGCTTTCAGTGTAACTATATGATATTTTAATGTAGAATTACGTCTCTTAGAAATTCTTATAATCAGCTCGCGGTCTATTTTTGGCCCTGGGGCCAAGTAGCTCAGTTGGTAGAGCAGAGGACTGAAAATCCTTGTGTCGGTGGTTCGATTCCGCCCTTGGCCACCACTTCTTACGAAGATGTTTTTCGAAATTGTAGAGGCGTGGTAAACTTCATTATGTATGTAAGGTTTTTAGTAGTCTTGCATGTTGCTTTTACTCTTTTGGTGACGTTTTACAAACCGCTGATCGCGTGTGCTTTCCGCGAAACAGGATGGCGGTAGCGTGCCAAAATACCCCTCAGCCTATCTTCTTCATTCTAAAAAAGTGTTGATTTCCAAGGCGAAACTAAATTCGAGAGCTTGCGTCATTTATAATCGTCACCTAAGTTCACTCAGCGTGCGTTAGCCCAGTATTGGGTGTCTGGTTTGGGGCATTAATGTCTGTTTCTGAGTAGTGATGGAAAAAGCCTGGGCCAAAACAAGAACAAATTCAATTATGTCTATTTATGGACGTCAGTTGGGTGATCGGAAAAATCTAAGTTGATGGCTGATAATTTAAGTAAGACATTGAAGCGATATCGGGAGCTTCAGGCTGAGATCGTAGAGCTTGAGGCCGAGTTAAATCAATCAAACGAGGTCCAGCAGTGAAAATTGCCATTGCCGGAACGGGTTACGTTGGTCTCTCCAACGGTGTTCTCTTGGCGCAGCATAACGAGGTGGTTTGCCTAGATATCGTTGCTGAAAAAGTGTCAATGCTCAATCGTAAGGAATCGCCTATTGAAGATGCCGAGATTGAATATTTTTTTAAGAACAAGTCGCTCAACTTTCGGGCAACGCTTGACAAGTACGAAGCCTATTCGAACGCAGAATTCGTCATCATTGCTGTGCCTGCTGACTACGATCGTGAGACTAATGTTTTTAATACAAAGTGCATTGAAGAGATCATATGCGATGTGATGGCGGTCAACCGGGACGCTGTAATGGTGATCAAATCGACCATCCCGGTCGGCTATACAATGCGGACTCGTAAGGCTTTGGATACGCAGAATTTAATTTTTTCGCCTGAATTTTTGCGAGAAGGGAAGGCATTATATGATAATTTATATCCATCGCGTATTGTCGTCGGAGAACAATCAGTTCGTGCGCGAACCTTTGCCAACTTGTTGAGGCAAGGTGCTGCAAAGAAGGATATTCCAATCCATTTCACAGGGAGCGCCGAGGCCGAGTCGATCAAGTTGTTTGCCAACACTTTCTTGGCTATGCGTGTTGCTTACTTTAACGAACTGGACACGTATGCTTCTCACCATCACCTTGATGCCCGCCAGATCATCGACGGCGTCTGTCTCGATCCCCGAATTGGCGCGTACTATAATAACCCCAGCTTTGGCTATGGAGGTTATTGCTTACCCAAAGACACCAAGCAGTTACTCACCAACTATAGGGACGTTCCGCAAAACCTCATTAACGCGATCGTTGAAGCAAATACTACGCGTAAAGATTTCGTTGCCGAAGAGATTTTAAAACGCAAACCAAAAGTCGTTGGCGTATACCGGCTCACCATGAAGGCGGGCTCTGATAACTTTCGAGCCTCCAGTATCCAGGGCATCATGAAACGCGTCAAGGCTAAGGGAATCAAGATCATCGTTTATGAGCCCACTTTGAAAGAGGCAAAATTTTTTAACTCTAGGGTAGTGAATGACCTTAAGCAATTCAAGCAAGAGGCAGATGTGATTATCGCTAATCGCAGCACTCCACTGCTTTCTGATGTGGTGAGTAAGGTCTATACCCGTGATCTCTTTGGTAGTGATTTATGAAAGTTCTCGTTAGTGGGGCTGCGGGATTTATTGGTTCTAATCTGATTTTGAGATTATTGGAACGAGGTGATACGGTGATCGGAATCGATAATCATAATAATTACTACGATCCGGCTATTAAGGAAGACCGTCTGGCACGTCACGCAAGCCATTCGAGGTATATCCATCTGCGTATTGATCTCAGTGATCGAAAGGCTATTGAGACTTGCTTTGCTGACCATAAGCCTCAACGTGTAGTCAATCTCGCTGCTCAAGCTGGTGTGAGGCACTCAATTACAAGTCCGCTCACCTATATTGACACCAACATCGTCGGTTTCGCCCATATCCTTGAAGGGTGCAGGCACCATCAAGTAGAGCATTTAGTCTATGCTTCAAGTTCCAGTGTTTATGGTGCTAATACGGTAATGCCCTTCTCCGTTAATCATAATGTCGACCATCCGCTCTCGCTCTATGCGGCGAGCAAGAAGAGTAACGAATTAATGGCGCATAGCTACAGCCACCTGTTCGGCTTACCGACAACAGGCTTGCGTTTTTTTACAGTCTACGGCCCTTGGGGTAGGCCTGATATGGCGCTATTCAAGTTTACTAAAGCCATCTTTGCCGGTGAGAAAATACAGGTTTTTAATTTTGGTAGACACCGCCGCGATTTTACTTACATAGACGATATCGTCGAGGGCGTGATTCGTGTACTTGATAGGCCTGCGCTGGCCAACAAGGATTGGAGCGGCGACAAACCTGATCCTGGAAGCAGTATAGCCCCTTGGCGGGTTTACAATATCGGTAAGAATGAACCAATTGAACTAATGGATTACATCAGGGCTCTGGAGAAGGCTTTGGGTAAGACGGCAGAGATGGAATTACTCGCCCTGCAACCGGGAGATGTGCCCGACACCTTCGCTGACGTCACAGATCTTGTCGAAGAGTTTGACTTTAGACCTGTAACGCCCGTGGTTCAGGGCGTGGCTCACTTTGTTTCCTGGTATCGAGAATACTTTAGGGTCTAAAGATTATGCTGCAACAAGATATCAAGCTTGCAATTATTGGACTGGGTTATGTTGGTTTGCCGTTAGCGGTCGAGTTTGGACGTCAACGTTCTGTAGTTGGTTTCGATATCAATCTGCGCCGAATTCACGAACTAAAATCTGGCAATGATTTCACACTTGAAACCACCAAAGAGGAGCTAGTTGCTGCGGAGAATCTGATCTTTACCACCCACCCAAATGAGCTACGCGATTGCAATTGTTACATCGTGACCGTGCCCACGCCAATTGACGAATACAAGCGACCAGATCTTACTCCACTCCTCAAGGCTAGTGAAACGTTAGGCAAAGTGCTAAAAAAGGGGGATATTGTCATATACGAGTCCACGGTTTACCCCGGTTGTACCGAGGAAGACTGTGTCCCTGTACTTGAACAATACTCTGGTCTTAAATTTAATCAGGATTTTTTCTGCGGTTATAGTCCGGAACGTGTCAATCCCGGTGACAAGGAGCATCGCGTTGCGGCAGTAAGAAAGGTTACTTCGGGCTCAACTCCTATAGTTGCCAACCTCATTGATGCTCTCTACAACGAAATCATCACGGCGGGTACCCATAAGGCAGAAAGTATAAAAATCGCGGAAGCAGCCAAAGTCATCGAAAATACTCAACGTGACCTCAACATCGCGCTTGTTAACGAGTTAGCAATCATTTTTAATGAAATGGGTATTGATACCGAGGCCGTCCTCAAGGCGGCTGGCAGCAAATGGAATTTTCTGCCTTTTAAGCCAGGCTTAGTTGGTGGGCACTGCATCGGCGTCGATCCTTACTATCTGACACATAAAGCTCAAGCTATCGGCTACCACCCAGAGGTAATCCTAGCGGGTCGGCGTTTGAATGACAGCATGGGTAAATATGCCGTTACTCAGCTAGTTAAAGCCATGACCAAAAAGCGTATCCAAGTTGTCGGTGCCAAGGTGCTGGTGATGGGACTAACATTCAAGGAGAACTGCCCTGACCTGCGCAACACCCGCGTGGTTGATATCATTTCTGAGCTGAAAGATTACAACTGTGAAGTTGATGTTTACGACCCTTGGGTTGTTGCCGAAGAAGCCTTACATGAGTACGAAATCACACCAATTAACCAACTAAAAGCAGGAATTTACGATGCTATTGTCTTGGCTGTCGCACATCAAGAATTTAAAGATATGGGTAACGTTGAAATTCGCGCCCTTGGCAAGCCCAGCTCAGTTCTTTACGACTTGAAGTACGTGCTTACGGCAGAACAATCAAATTTGAGGCTCTGAGCATGACTACATACGAAAAGCTAAAACAGGATATCAGGGCTAAACCTCGAACCTGGGTAATAACCGGCGTAGCTGGTTTTATTGGTAGTAACTTGCTTGAGGCATTGCTTATCCTCGATCAGAAGGTCATAGGGTTAGATAATTTCAGCACGGGGTATAGACGCAATTTAGAAGAAGTGAAACAACTAGTCAGTTCAACGCAGTGGGCAGAATTCAGGTTTATCGAAGGCGATATTTGTGACCTGGATACCTGCCGCCTTGCCTGCGAACGGGCGGACTATGTGCTTCACCAAGCGGCGCTTGGCTCTGTCCCCCGCAGCATTGAAGATCCGATTATCGCAAATCGAAATAATATCGATGGTTTTCTTAACATGTTGGTTGCTGCGCGCGATGCCGCAGTTCAGAGTTTTGTCTTTGCTGCGAGTAGCGCGACCTATGGCGACCACCCAAACTTACCTAAGGTGGAAGAAGAAATTGGAACACCACTTTCACCTTATGCGGTAACTAAGCTGGTCAACGAACTCTATGCCCAGGTATTTTCCACAACGTATGGTTTTAGATCGATCGGACTACGCTATTTCAACATTTTTGGGAGGCGACAAGATCTCGATGGTGCTTATGCTGCAGTGATTCCAAAGTGGATTGCTGCAATGATCAAAAATGAACCCGTTTTTATTAATGGTGATGGTGAAACTAGTCGAGATTTTTGCTATGTAGAAAATGCCATTCAGGCAAACTTGTTGGCAGCGGCGACTATCCAAGAGTCTTTAAAAGGTCAGGTTTATAATGTTGCGGTCGGAGAGCGAACTACCCTAAATCAGCTTTATCACCACCTGAGAAATACGCTTGTAACAAATTTTTCACATTTAAAATCAGCTCAGCCCGTCCATCGCGATTTTCGTTCAGGGGATGTTCGACATTCTCTTGCTGACATACGAAAGGCCCGAGACTTGCTTGGTTATGAGCCGTCGCATCGCGTTTTAGAGGGATTGGACGAGGCCCTTGGATGGTACGTCAGTCTTTTATCTAGGAAAGATTCGTGACTGCGGATCGCGAGGACACTGATATTTTTGCTCAGCCTGTTATTTTGTGCGGTGGGTCAGGTAGCCGCCTTTGGCCATTATCCCGATCCGGCTTTCCTAAGCAGTTCTTAAGCTTGACCGGTGATTTAAGCCTTTTTCAATTAGCTGCTCAACGATTAGCTAGCCTGCGCAGCGAAGATGTGCACGTTGCTGCACCTCTTATCGTGACGGGAGAGGAGCATCGTTTTTTAGTGTTAGAGCAGTTGCGGGAGGCGAATATCGAATTGAGCGCAGCGTTGTTGGAGCCCATCGGTAAGAATACCGCTCCCGCGTTGACGCTAGCAGCCTTAGCCGCCCTGGAATCAGGGGGGGACCCCATTTTGTTAGTGATGTCCGCGGACCAAATAATCAACGATACCGTGGCGTTTAACGGCGCGATACATTCCGCGATTGGCCAGGCTGAAAGAGGCGGTATCGTATTGCTTGGAGTTACCCCGGATCACGCTTCGACGGGTTACGGATACATTCATACTGAACGGCTTTGTGAGGAAAACACACGTGCTGACGAAATTTTCAATGTTTCCGGTTTTATAGAAAAGCCCGACGCTAGTACTGCACAGGGCTACCTGGACAAAGGAGGGTATTTTTGGAATGCGGGTATTTTTGTTTTGAAAGCTTCGACCTGGCTGAAAGCGCTCGAAACCTTTCAGCCGGAGACTGCCAAGGCTTCGAAATTGGCGTGGAATAACCGCTCAACGGACTCAAATGTGGATACACCATTTGTGCGACCAGGTAAGAAGGAATTCATGTCCATCTCTGCCGAGTCGATCGACTATGCCGTGATGGAGCATTGTCCTGGGAACCCCCGTTTCCCGATCAGCATGGTGCCGTTGGACGCAGGTTGGAGTGATTTGGGGACCTGGGACACTGTGTGGCAAGCGCTGCCTAAGGATGAAGATGGTAATGCTTGCCGCGGCGACGTTTTGATAAACGACAGTCGAAATTCGTTGGTGTATGCGAACAGCCGGCTTGTCAGCATAGTGGGCGCAGACAACTTAATCGTTATCGAAACACCGGACGCTATACTAGTTGTCGATAAATCACGCAGCCAAAACGTGAAGGAGATTATTAATGCGTTGCATTCATTAGGTCGGGAAGAAGAGATCCTGCACCGAAAAGTTCATCGTCCTTGGGGCTGGTACGACAATATAGATGATGGCCACCGATTCAAAGTTAAGCGTATCCAGGTTAAGCCTGGCGCTTCCCTCAGCTTGCAGAAACACCACTATCGGGCCGAACATTGGATCGTAGTTAAAGGAACAGCTGAGATCACAAAAAGTGAAAAAACCGTCGTGCTACGCGAAAATCAATCTACCTATATTCCGCGTGGCACAGTCCACCGGCTCGCTAATCCCGGCACCAGTCCGCTTGAAATTATCGAAGTACAATCTGGCAGCTATTTGGGCGAGGACGACATCGTACGTTTCGAAGATAATTATGGTCGATAAAAAAATTTATATTGCGGGACATCGTGGAATGGTTGGCTCTGCTATTGTTCGTCGTTTAGAGCGCGGGGGTTATCGAAATCTTATCACTCGTAGCCGACAGGAGCTCAATCTTCTCGATCAGCAGTCGGTGCATGATTTCCTAATCGGTGAGCAGCCTGATTATATTTTTATGGCAGCAGCGAAAGTGGGCGGTATCTTAGCCAACGATACATATCGTGCCGACTTCATATTGGAAAATCTCCAGATTCAGAATAATGTAATTTATGGGGCGATGATGGCTGGCATTAAGGATCTGTGTTTTCTTGGTTCAAGTTGTATCTATCCTCGCGACTGTCCGCAACCCATAAAAGAAGAATATTTGTTGACTGGACCGCTTGAAAAAACTAACGAGCCCTATGCCGTTGCCAAAATTGCTGGCATTAAGCTATGCGAGAGCGTAAACCGCCAGTATGGCGCTCGATTTGTCTGTGCCATGCCTACCAACCTCTATGGTCCAAATGATAACTATGATTTGGATCATAGTCATGTGTTGCCAGCGTTGATTCGTAAGGTACACGAAGCTAAGCTGCGTGGCGATACCCAATATGTGGTTTGGGGGACTGGTGAGCCGCGGCGTGAATTTCTTTACGTTGACGATTTAGCAGACGCTTGTGTTTTTCTAATGGAGCAAGAGGTTGTTGATGGTATTTTTAACGTCGGCTGCGGTAATGACATTACTATTCGCGAACTAGCCGAGGCAGTAATGGATGTGATTGGTTTCCCTGGCAGTATCGTTTTCGATAGCAGCAAGCCCGATGGCGTACCTCGGAAGTTGCTCGACGTCTCACGAATGACCGAGCTTGGTTGGCAGGCGAAAACAAGTTTGCGCAAAGGAATTACCGAGGCCTACGCCAGTTATCTTGACTACTTTAAGGATTAAAAATATGACTCAAACTAGCAAAGTCGCCCTGATAACCGGAATCACCGGTCAAGACGGTGCTTACCTAGCCGAGTTCCTTCTAAACAAAGGCTACATTGTCCATGGCATAAAGCGCCGGACAAGTTTGTTCAATACTGACCGTATCGATCACCTATACCGTGATAGACATGAAAAGAATGTGCGTTTCTTTCTGCACCATGGTGATTTGACCGACTCGTCAAGCCTTATTCGAATTATTCAGCATACACGGCCAGACGAAATCTATAATCTTGCCGCGCAAAGCCATGTGGCTGTGAGTTTCGAGGAACCGGAGTACACTGCTAACTCGGATGCTCTGGGTTCTTTGCGAATGCTTGAGGCTATACGCATCCTGGGGCTGGAAAAGAAAACCCGCTTTTATCAAGCTAGCACCAGTGAACTCTACGGCTTAGTGCAGGAGACGCCGCAGAAGGAAACCACACCTTTTTATCCACGTAGTCCCTATGCCGTGGCTAAATTGTATGCCTACTGGATTACCGTGAACTACCGCGAAGCCTACGGCATATATGCCTGTAATGGTATTTTGTTCAACCATGAAAGCCCTATTCGTGGTGAAACTTTTGTTACTCGTAAGATTACTCGAGCGCTGACCCGTATTAAGCTCGGTTTGCAAGACTGCTTGTTTCTTGGAAATATGGATGCTAAACGTGATTGGGGCCACGCAAAAGACTATGTCGAAATGCAGTGGTTAATGCTGCAACAGGAGGCGCCTGAGGATTTCGTGATCGCTACCGGTTCACATTTCAGTGTTCGCGACTTTGTCAACGCCGCGGCTTTGGAGCTAGGCATGCATTTGCGCTGGGAGGGCAAAGGCGTCAGTGAAAAAGGTTACTGGAATTCGTCAGTAGGCGAAAAGTTGATTATTGGTGTGGATCCTCGCTACTTCCGTCCTACTGAGGTTGAATCCCTATTGGGGGATGCGTCCAAAGCAAAAGATAAGTTGGGCTGGGTACCTAAGACCGCGTTTAGGGAGCTTGTCGCCGAAATGGTTAGAGAGGACCTTAAGTCCTCTGAACGGGATGAACTCATCAAGCAACACGGCTTCAAGCCCATGGACTATAACGAATAAAGGTAGGAGCTCTCCCATGTGGAAATATTTTTGAGCAAATTTTAAAGTTCAACCACCTTGCAAGCTATTAAATATAAAAATGCAAATTTTGACAAAAAATAATTCAAGTTTTTTCACCTCATATTTTTCAACAATTTCCACGACGGTCTGTGATGTTGATATTGTTTTACTGGAAAAAGCAGCAGAAGTAATGTTGCAAGCAAAAGCTAACGGTAAAAAAATAATATTTGTCGGTAATGGTGGAAGTGCTGCTATGGCTAGTCATCTAAGCGTAGATCTCACCAAGGCTGCGGGCATCCGTGCTATTAATTTTAATGAGGCCGACCTACTGACCTGCCTTGCGAATGACTATGGCTATGAGCACTGGGTAGCCCGAGCATTAGAGGCCTATGCCGATCGTGGCGACGTCGCTGTTTTGATAAGTAGTAGCGGTAAATCTCCAAATATTGTTAATGGTGTTTCACAAGCACGTGAAATGGGATTGCCGGTGATAACCTTGTCTGGTTTCGAGGCAGACAATCCGCTTTGCAAGTTAGGTGATATTAACTTTTGGTGTAATAGTGGGGCCTATAACGTGGTAGAAATGACCCATCACATCTGGTTACTGGCGATTGCGGACTATATTATCCATATTCAGGCAGGTAAAGCGACGAGATGATGCAAGGTGACTATCTTTCATTTTGCGCGAGCGCGCTGTTGTTATAAACCGTAGTAATTTGAGGGCATTTTATGAAAGTATTAGTTACTGGGGCATGCGGTTACAAGGGTAACGTCCTCGTACCGAAACTGCTAGCAGCAGGGCACGAAGTCGTAGCATTCGACATTATGTGGTTCGGAAATGATCTCGGCGAGCATTCTAAGCTTCGGGTGGTCCAAGGGGACGTACGTCAAATTGATTCAGTGCCGTTTAAAGGGGTTGAAGCCATCATTCACCTTTCTTCGGTCGCGAATGACCCTTGTAGTGATCTTGATCCCAAACTTACTTGGGAGATTAGTTGTCTTGCAACAATGCAACTTGCAGATAGAGCCGCAAGGCTTGGAATTCGCAGATTTATTTATGCATCCTCCGGAAGTGTGTATGGCCTTAAAAGTGAGTCCCAAGTTACCGAAGAGCTCGAACTCGTCCCGCTATCCGAATACAATAAGACTAAGATGGTCGCCGAGCGTGTGCTTTTGAGTTATTCAGATAAAATGGCAGTCCAAATTATTCGGCCGGCAACAGTTTGCGGGCTTTCGCGTAGAATGCGTTTTGATGTTAGTGTCAACATGCTAACTATGCAGGCACTCTCGCGGGGAGAGATAACAGTTTTGGGTGGAGATCAAACGCGACCTAATATTCACATTGACGATATCACCGATCTCTATCTGTTCCTTCTCGAGAGGCCTGAAGTTGTTGGTGTTTTTAATGCTGGGTTTGAAAATCTCTCGATCTTAGAAATTGCGCGTATGGCGACGGAACGCGCGAACGCTAAGATTAAAATCATGCCGTCTCATGACCCGAGATCATATCGTGTGAATAGCGATCGTTTGC
>Ga0255755_1002897_pt1 | contig 13631 bp, 9 predicted proteins | sample 011ome_18_FD_179955 | JGI IMG/M metagenome (GOLD analysis project Ga0255755, IMG submission 179955) | Coastal salt marsh microbial communities from the Groves Creek Marsh, Skidaway Island, Georgia - 011501BT metaG (version 2) | ecosystem: Environmental > Aquatic > Marine > Intertidal zone > Salt...
AAGTTCCTCTTTTCTGTCTGTCCGTCCTCCTCAAAATTCTTTTGAGAGAAGTAATTCGCCCTTTTGGACGTTCGATATTGCAGAAGAAGACAAAGAAGAAGAAGCTCATTAAGAAGAGAGAAAAGAAGACTATTATAAAGAAGAGCAAAACCTAAAGAAGACTTTACGATTTACCACTATGTTTTTCTCCTCAAGAAGCTCCTTCTTCTTCCGAAGAAGCAAAGTTTGTCTTCTGTTCTCGATGATGATTTTGACGATTACATTTTGTACCCGAGAAGTTGACGCGGCGATTGGGAATCACGGAAGAGGAACAGGAGGACGGTCGCCGAGACGAAGTTCACCGAGGAAAGCATCCACTTCCTCGTCACAAGGAGGAGGACAACAAAATCAACAAAATCAACAAGTGCAACAACCACCGCAACTCGAACAACCACCGCCAAGAAAACGAACGTGGATGAACCATTTCGTCGTCCATAAAGGGTGGAACTGCACGCAAATTCCTTCGAATCCAGTCATCATAGGCGGCGACGGCGGCGGCGCGGGGAAGTCTTTAGAGAAGTTTTTATTCGAAGCGAACGCGGTACAGTTCGGTCCAGTGGACGAGGACGGGAATTCTGTGGCACAAAAAGAAAGTGGAGTGGATACGATGGTTTTAGACATCATGGAGTGGGCGAAGAGACCTTTGTACGATCCGAACGATATGCCGTATAAGTTGCAATACGACGTGGCGGACCATTTGTGTAGGATGTTCGCGAGGCAGGAGAAGTGGGTGCACCCGGATCAAACGGAAACGTACGTGTCGAAGAAAGATATTCCGAGGTGGGGATGGAAAGATCCGTACGCGCAGTATTTGTTGCCGTTGTTTGCGGATACGTATTTGAGGAAAGCGACGTACGTGCATTTGGTGAGAGATCCGAGGACGTTTCCCATCGGAGGTTTACACGAAAAGGAAAGACGATTGCAACGAAAATATTTCGGCGAGGAGAGATGGGAAAAGTTGACGAAAAAGTTTGAACGAGAGTGGGAACATTTGAAAAAGCACAAGCAAATGCGAAACGTGAAGAAAGAGGACGTGATTGACTTGTTGAGAACAACCGCGCATTGGACGGCGGTGAACTTTGAAGTGGCCGCGTTCGCGCTCGGACCGTATCGCAACCACGCGATTATTTTAAAGAGCGAAGATTTGGTCCAACCTAGAAACGAACACTGGAAGTTAGTCGGGAGCGACGGAAGTGCAAAACCGGCGCACATGTTAAGAGTGCGACCGCTGAATAAATTGATTCAGTTATTAAAGTTACCGGCGGATACGGCGAATGAAATTTCGACGTTTCAATACTTGCGCTCGAAAGCGTCGCATTTCTCAAGGCACGAGAAAGATTTCGATTACCGCGTCAACTCGCCTTTAGTGGACGTTCAAACGCGAATCGCTAACAGGACGTTGACGTTACTGAAATACCCAACCGACCCGGATTTGTTCGTCCCGGACCACCCGGACGACGACCACCCGCTCGCGCACGGCCACAGAGTCTCCGAATCCTACGTCGACCCCGAAACCAACGAACAAGACGCGACCATCTACGCCCACCCGGAGCACCGATACACGGACGAAACAACCTTTACACATCCAGACGACGAGCACGAAATCGACTCCCGCACCGGCCGCATCAAAGAATACGAACACATGCTCGGCATGCAACTCAAACCGACCGAGCGAAGAAACGAACACGAGAGGAAACAAATCCCGCCGGAAACGGACGAACACCGACGGATCAAGAAAATGTTAGACGATCACGTCATAAAGAACGATATCTTAGATAACATGGTCGTCAGAGGACAAAAAGTGAAAGATTTGATGATGCAGTATAAGAAAAAAAAGAAGATGTAGAGAAGTTTTGATGATTGATGACGACCTGCACGAGAGAGGAAAAGACGAGAGAGAGAGAGATGTTCACATCAGAGACTTTTCGACGACGATCACGACAACAAAAACTGTAACAGATGCCCAAAGAATACGCACAACCACAACAACACGCGTTCTGAAGTATTTCACGTTTTAATTCTTCTTCTTCTTCTTCATAACTTTATCCTCGTTCTTCACATGTCGATTTTTGCTTTCAAAATCCTCAGTCGAGTAAACGCACGAAAAGCACTCTTAGTACATAACAACAACAAGAACAAAGAAGAAGAGAAGCGAGATGAATACCAACAACAACAACAACAACAACAACAACATTGATTCTTATTCTTTCACGACCGAGGATCAGATTAAGTGTTACGAACTCCTCCAATCCGCGCGCATGAAAGACTTCATCGACGTTTCTTTCGTTCGCATTTGCCACCGAACGGTCGCGAATGCGTTTCCGGATGTAACGGCAGAGTGCGGTGGTTTTCGCGATACTGAGAGCGATAAAAGCACGAACGATACGGACAGATTGAACGATATATTCCGCCTGTGCGTACGAATTGGATTAGCGAACGTGATCGTACATTTTATCGATGAGATTTCGAACGACGCGAATTGCGTCTCGGCGGACGCCGTGGAAGCGAGGTTGAGGGACGGGGAGAATGTCTTTCAATGCATGAAGGGTTTAATGGAAGAAGAGAAACAGGAGATGAGTAAAACGTTGAAGAGCAAAGATGGTGGAGGAGATGGTGATATATCGTCGTCGTTGGCGAGGTCGATGGCGACGTTTCAATGCGCGCGGAGGGCGTTCGAGACGCTCGGCGCCGAGGACGGCGGGAGGAGAAGGAACAACAACAACATTAACAATAATAATAGCAAGAGTGGTGAAATGATTGAAAAGTTGAACGAATTGCGCGACGAGTCTATCAATTTAGCGAACAAAGCGGAAGCGGCGATGTGGGCGGTCGAGGAAGGGTTTTTGAAAAGAGGGCATCTAGGGAACAAGTTTTCCGGCGCCGCGAAGTGGTCCAACGAAGTAAAAGAGAGGCGAACGAACGCGAAGAGTGCGTTCGGGTTTGATAATGCTAACGACGACGACGATAGTGATGAGTGTTGTTTGTTCGTGGACGTTTTGTTGCGATATTTGAAAGAGAAGAGCGGAAATGCGGATGTCGCGTCTTACCCGTTCAAATCCGTACCGGACGCGTTGAATGCCATCTGGGGCGGCAGCGACGGCGACGGTAGTAATAATAGAGGACGCGGAGGAGAAGGAACAGAAGACGAAGAGGTTTCTCAAATCGTAAAGAAATCTTTGTTTCTGTATTACGTCCTCGACGCGGGATTGCCGTGGAAAGACGCTCCAGCTCGGTACGCTCGCAACGCTCGAATCGGTTCCAAGACGTACTCTGAAATCCGATTGGCATCTTTACTCGACGAGTCTTGGACGTTCGCGAACGATCCGTTAAAAGATATCATCACGAACGAAGCCTTGCCGAACTGCGCGACGTTATCTGGCCGCTTCTTACCGTTACAATTTGTTAAAGTCGTGCACTTACGAGGCGAAACCGCGGCGGCTTTGCGAACGCTGCGAGCGAGAGATCGAAACGATTTCACGTTTGAAAGCGTCGAGAAGGCGACGTTGGAGGTAGAAGTACGAATTGAATTGGGATTAGTCGCGGAGGCATTTTTATGCGCGAAAGAGCAGTTGAGTTTAGCCGTGAGATCAGGAGAAGAAGAGTCGATCGTCGTAGAACAATTGGCGAACATCTTGACCATGAAAATTGCAGAGTACTGCGCGGACGTTCGACAACTCGATCAAATCATCGCCTTGCCGTTGCAAAACACGGCACTGAATGGTTGCATGGAACGCGCGTTTTTATCCTGGCTTTGGGAGAACAAAATACGCGAAGATGTGAGCGCAGAGCACACGATTCTTTACTTTTTACAGCGAGGTCGCGCGACGGAAGCGGTGGAAGCGTACGCGAGGATTCTCGATTTAGAAAAACGAGGCGGCGCGATCGCTTGGGGCAAAGCGAAAAAAGAAACGATTGAAATGTTAGAAGAGCGAGTTAGAGATTTACCGGTAGTTGTGCAACAAATGTCGACGGATAATTTAGGCACCGGGTCGGTGAAAGGCGGAGAAAAGTTAGGCCGCGAGATGGAGAGAATGAAAACGGAGGATAAATTAAATGCGGACGTGACGGTATTAGAAGCTGTTTCTGCGGTGGCAGAATCGTCGACTCCAGATTTTGTATTGAGAGCAGCTGGAAACTCCGAGGTGCAACCGAGTCCGTTCTTGAGACCGTTGACGACTTCGCCGGCATCTGGAGACGAGTTTCCTCGCGACGCTTTGCGCGCGTCGCAAACGCACCGATTAGCGCGATCGCCTTTCGATATTGCCGCCGCGGGTCATCGACAAAGTAGAAGAACTGTCGCACGAGCGGAAGAAGACGCGAATGCGATGCAAGTGTCGGACGTGGGCGCAAACAACGTTTCGTTCGCGCGACGACCGAAATTGTTCGTCCGATCGGAAACTGCGATACTCCCTCCTCCAACGAAGAAAGCAGATTTGCCGCCGTTGCCGAGTCTGTCGCCGCTCACCGCGAATAATAATAATAATAATAACACTAATGGTGCCGCAGGAGTGAGCATCGTGGCGCCGTCGCCAACCAGAGCGTCGCCTCGAACGCGATTGTCTAAAGGTACGCGTAGAACTTAGAAGATTGATCGATTGTATTTTTGACGCGTAATTGCACGTTATAATAAAACTGCCACGTACTCTCTTCACAGCTCATCATCGTCAGAGCGTCGTCGCAATCTGACCGCATCATCCGGCCAGGCAATCAACGTCGTCCCGTCCCCTTTCAGCTGCAATTTCAAATGCCCAAACGCGTATTGCTGCCTCAAAGTTGCCAAGAACTGTTCGGCTTCTTCTCGAGGATTTTCCAACGTCGTCAGCGCGAACATCTTTTGACGCATCAAAACAATTTCTAGTTTGCTAAAATTGTGCGTTTTCGCGTCGACGTCGACGAAATAGAGCAAACGCAAATGCCCTAAGTACGAGGTCTCGGGAAAGCCGGGATGCGGTCGAATACCTTCGTAATCGTTGAAAAATTCACCGCATCCAAACAAGATTAGTTTTTTCTTGTACAGCATAGCCGTTTTCGCGTGATGGGAGCTGTGACCGTGAACTATATCTGCGCCGGCATCGACGAGCGCTTTTGCCGCGGTCACGTGCGCTCTCGGAACCTCAAATCCCCAATTCGAACCGAAGTGTACGGACACGACGACGATCGCGTTGTTTGAGGATTCTTTCTTCATCTTTGCAATCGCGCTCAACAAGCGCTCCGGCACTTTGTCATCCTCTGTCGCCAAAAACACGCCCATTGATCGTTCCGTCGACTGCCACTCTCGAGGCACGCCGCTGTCTTCGAAGCACAGCCCAAACGCCGCGACGTCGACGCCTCGCTTATCGTTCCTCGCCGGCGCGAATCCGTACGGGTAGACGTTTTCCAGCACCGCCGGTTTCATCGCGTCTGCGATGTTCCAACCGGCACCGATGCGTTTCACGCGCAACCCGAGCGACGCATTATCACTGCTACCTTCTATCGAATCGAAGAATTTTAACGTATCCTCCATCCCTTCTCTCGAAAAATCCATCGCGTGGTTGTTCGCCAAGGAAACGATATCTGGTTTTAAAACATCCAACAACGCGAACATGTTCTCCTCGGATGCGCGGTAGTTGATGCCTTTGTGCGGATAAAACGACGACTTTTTCGTCACGCTGGTTTCCAGATTGAGCATTCTCGCGTGAGGTTCAAACCTCTCGATGACTTTGGCGACTTCTCCGAGCACATCTCGCGCGGAAACTTTCTTCTTCGTATCTGCAAAACGTCTTTTTTGTTTTTGTTCTGCCAATCGCGCGTAATCGAACGCATCTTTGCAGAATCCTTCGCGGATTTCCCGAGCGCAAGGTGAAGGCATGACCGCATCGACACCTCGTCCAGGCATGAAATCGCCCGCGAGAAAGAGTCTGATTTGAGATGACGACGATGATGATGATGAGAAAGAAGAGGGAAAGGAGGACATTTTTTTGTATCTAATTTCATGCTCCTTCTTTTTTTTAGGTATTCGCTCGCGGTATTACAATGATGAAATGTTCTTTTTTTAGTTATCCTTGACCGTCGTCGGCGGTAACTTTCCTCCCTCGGACCGATTTCAGAGCGCCAACTTTCAAATCGGAGGTGAAAAACTCGTCGATGGCATCCGCGGTGACTTGCGGGAAATCTTCTTGCGGCATGTGTCCGACTTTTCTCAGCGCTTTCTCGCTCGCTCGAGCGTCCGAGGCCCAGCTGAACATGGGCGCTTGGTCGAGGTATTTATCCGCGACGCCCCAAACGATTCTGGTTTTCGGCATGCCACCCTGGAAGTACGCGTCTTTTACTTTTTTCTTCAAGTTTTTAAAGTCTGCGTTCGCGACGGTCATTTCAACCGCCATTCGCGCGTTTTCCGCGTCGCTCCCGACGTACGCTCTCTCGTACTCTTTCATATCATCTCCGCCGATTGCAAACTCGTTCCCCATGTAATTCAACGACACCGCATCGAACGCTTTCCCTTTCCCCATGCCAAACATTTGCGCGTACGTCGCCAACGGCGCTGCCAAGTTGTGATTCCCGTCCAACGGCATGTTCATTAAAATTATTCGGCGAAACAAATCCGGTCGCTTCCTCGCCAACAATATCGCGTATTGCGGAATAACGTACCCTTGCGCGACGAGATCGACTTGTTTCCCATTCGCGACTTTCTCCACGTACGTCTCCATCGCCTCCACGTACGACCGTTCGTCGTACTTAAATCCTCCATTCGAGGAGGGTTTTTCCGAATCCCCGTGTCCGACCACGTCCGGCGCGAACGTCTCGTACCCTTTCTCTTGCAACAACACCGAGACTTGTCGAAACGTGTACGCCCTCGAACCTAAACCGTGGATAAACACGACCGCGTTTTCCTTCTTATTCTCTTTATTCTTTCCCGAAGGTGAACCTCGCCGTTGCGTCCACGTTTGTCCGTTTACATCTATCTGTTCGATCGATTGCGTCAGCGTTTTCACCATCTGCCCGGTGGAGGAGTCGAACGTTTCTTTATACGTCGCTTTATCTTCTTCTTCGGCTGCTCTGACGATAAAACTCCCGGCGACTTTTCCCCTCGAAGCAGTTGAATGTCTTCTTTTTGTTCTTCTTCTTGGCAAAACTCTTCCTCCCAACATCCGTTCCCGAGTCGTCGTCATCGAAGACGACGACGACGACGATGATGATGTTCCGATGCGTGTTGTTGCTTTCGTCGTCGTCATCATCGTCTCGAAAGAGTATTTTATTCGTAATGGTCCTGTGGTACTCTATATAAAAGAAATATACCACTCTGTATAATAAGAACAACGAGAAGACAGAAATAACAGAGAAAACGAATACTGCGTCTTTTCCTCTTTTATACCTCTCTTTCCTTTGATGAGAACACAAAGAGTCGTCGTCTCGCTTCTCCTTATGACGCGTTTCTCTTTGTTCCAATGTGGATAAAAAAAAATCAGAGAGACGAATGTTTTAGGGTGTCAGACACCCTAAATAAAAAAGCTGGACATTTCGAAAATCTTTTCAAAAAGCGCGAATTCCTTAAAACAGAGACGCGCGAGAAGAAGACGTGACGCTTAAGGTGAATGCTACCACTCGTAACAGAAGAGCACTAAAGATGGCGCCTAATACTAATAAGCCTCCTCATAAGCCTCCTCCAAAGTCAAAAGCGAATAATACTACTAATAATAATAACGCTTTGTACAAACAAAAGAAAGGGAGAATAGCCAAAGCCTTTCCGAAATCGTACAAGAATAAAGCGAAGAGTTACGAGTTTATGATGATGCATCGAGAACAACAACAACAACAACAACAACAACAAAAGATGAACGATACGGATGACGATAAAAACGATGATGAAGACGTCGCAAAAGAACAAGATTTGATGATGAAAACGAGCGACGACGAGAAAAAGAAGAAGGACGATGATGATGATGAAAATGACGAGAAACATTACGTCTTGGATTTAGGAGAGATGCAAAGACGCCTCGCGAGCGAAAGGAATACGACGAATACGAGAAGAAGTAATACTACTAATAATACTAATAAAAGAGTAGGCTACCAATCCGCGAAAGGAAAACGAGGCGGCGGGAGAACAATAAACCAGAACGCAAACTTGGCGGATTTAGATTTAGCGGACGAGGAGACGGTGCGCAACGCGTTGTCTTCCTTGCCGGTGTCGCATTACGAGGAGAGAAAGAGGAAAGCGGAGAGTTTGGAAATGAGGTACCCGGAATGGTTTAGGTATTTGACGCACGATTTTTCGGTTTTATTATATGGGTTCGGGTCGAAGAAGCAAGTTTTAGAGGATTTCGCGAGGAGGTATCTTCTGGACGGGGCGGTGGTGGTTGTCAACGGGTATCAGCAAAGAGTCTCGGCGCTGGCGATTTTGAACCAGTGCGCGTTTGCGTTGTCGGACGAATCCGAGAATTTGATGCATCATTCTTCCAATAATAATAACGGTGGGAGTAGTAATAATGGTTTCGCTGATGTCGCGAATAACGCGCAGGCTTTATTGAGACGAATTGCAGAGTTGACGACGGATCATTCCGGAGGAGGAGGAGAAAAAACAAACGAAAACGGCGATGCGATGATGATGCATAACATCACGAACAACACAACGACGACGACGACAACCGGAGGAACGGCGGCGACAAAGAACACGAGAGGTAGCAGACGAGACGGAGGCAATGGTAATAACTCCGCTGCTGCTCTCGCGTCGTTGCGTGATGCGAACGTCAACGCGTCGTACGAAAGAGACAAAAATCATTACCAATCGACGGCGTCTTTCAACGACGGCGGCTCCGCGTCTCGGTTGTATCTCGTCGTGCATAACATCGACGGCGTTGCTATGCGCAACGCGGAAACGCAATCGATTTTAGGCGAGCTGTCTTCGTTCCCTCGAGTGCACTTAATCGCCTCGGTCGATCACGTCAACGCTCCTTTGTTATGGTCCAAACGAGAAGCCGCAAAGTTCAACTGGATTTACCAAAAAGCAGTCACCTTCGCGCCGTACGCCAAGGAAACCGCCAACGATCCGCAACTCTTGGCGAGCAAAGGTGAGGAACGACACGTCCGAGGTGCCGCGAACGTTCTAAAATCCTTAACGAGGAACGCGCGAATCATCTACCGCATCATCGCCGAAGCTCAAATCTCAGAAAACGGTCAAGGACTCACCTTCCCGCAACTCTTCCAACTTTCGCGGGAGAGTTTCCTCGTCACCGCCGAGCTCGCCTTGCGCGGCGTCCTCACCGAGTTCACCGATCACGAGTTGATCAAGATTAAGAAAGTTTCCGACAACGAGGATTTAATCACCGTCCCGATGGACAACAACGCGTTAGAGCAGCTCGTCGAAGACGAGTGCGAGGAGATTCACAATTTCTTTTAGAATGATGAAAGAAGAAGATTTAGTAGACATACAACATGGTGTCGCAGTTTAGTAGCGTCTATATACCTAGAGTAGTACGTAGTAGTAGTTGTTGTTCTTGTGTGTAATGTACCATATTAATACTATGAAGCTTAACACACAACAGACTGTTGAAATACTTCATTTCAACAACACGTCAACACAAATATATATAGTACTACTAATGTCTTCCTCTTCAGCGACGACGTTTACGACGACGAAGAGCGCTTTTATTCGTAGCCTTTCTTCTCGCAGCAACAACAACAAGAAAGCGAGAACGATTAAAAGAAACGTCGTCAGAGCGCAAGAACAACACGATGACGTACACGAGGACGGAAACGAGGAAACGAACGAGGAAACGAAGAAAAGAAGTTCAAGCAGCAGACGAAGCGCTCTGATCAACGCATCCGCGGCGACGTTAGCGATGGTTATTCCCTCTTCTTTTAAAACTTCTTCAAATTCTGGGTCTGCTTTCGCGGCATCGTCGTCGTTATCATCGAATAATGAAAATGAATTTGCCGATGCGAAATCCATGCAAATGTTACGACGAGAAGGCGAGTTTTCGCTCACGGACGAGGAGTGGCGAGAAAGATTATCAAACGCCGCAGACACAGACCCGTTCGCGTATCAAGTGTTGAGAAAAGCAGCGACGGAGAGACCGTTATCGTCACCGTTGTATACCGAGAAAAGAGTGGGCACGTACGTGTGCGCCGGATGCGAGAACCCGTTGTTCAGTTCGGAGACAAAGTACGACAGCGGGACGGGATGGCCGTCGTTTTACGACCATTTACCGAACGCGGTGACGGAAGTGCCGGATTTTAGCATCATGTTTTTACCGAGGACGGAGACGAGGTGTAAGAGATGTCAAGGGCATTTAGGACACTCGTTCGAGGATGGGCCGAAACCGACTGGGATTCGATATTGCATGAACGGTGCGGCGTTGAAATTCGTTCCGAAAGATGTATGATGATGATAAAAGAAACTCTTCTTCTTCAAATTGCTGCGTGCTCTCCTCTGCGAATAACAAATGTATTAATATTACAGTAGTGTTTTATGATTCATCTAAAAAAACGTCCGCGCTTTCTACTTCGCACTCGTATTTATCGACAAACTGTAGCCATTTCTGCCATAACTGATCCGTCGAGAGCGTGTCTCGATGGCCGAGGACGATTAATCCTCTTTTTGCTCTCGTAATCGCGACGTTCAATCGTCTCGGATCGGCGACGAATCCGAGTTGATTTTGACGATTGTTTCTTACCGTGCACAAAACGATAACTTCTTTCTCTCTGCCTTGGAATCCATCCACGGAGCGGATTTCGAGTTCGTCTTTGGCGCTTTCCGGGTTGTCGGCCTCGACTACGGACGTGTTTTTCAGCTTGACATCGCTCGTTACTTTTCGGTTCCACTCTTCGCTAATCGCTCGAACTTGCGCGGCGTACGGCGCTATGATGCCAATATCGCCCGCGTTTTTCACGTCTCCGGAGAGTAAGAGCTTTTGTACCACTCTCACGCACTCTTCGGCTTCTTGGACGTTAAAGATGGAGTTTCCATCCGGCGCTCGCATTTCTTCGCCTTTGACCTCGACGAACGCTAACGGAACCATTGTACTCGGCCAATTGACTCCGTTCGGCGCTACGCGTTCGCTCGGTTTCGGCACCGATTTCAATCGTCGATCGTAAAACCGAACCGAGGAAAACGCCGCTAAGCCCGGGTGCATTCTATATTGTTCTTCCAGTAAGTACGGTTCGACGCCTAACAATTCTAGTCGTTCGATTAAACTTCTCTGTAAACCAATCGCAACTGCGTCTCGACTGACCACTGTTGGCGGTAACTGTTTTGTATCGCCGACTAACACGCCCGCCAACGCTTTCGTCAAAGGAATGAGAGTGTGCGGTTCAACGCATTGCGCGGCTTCGTCGACAAAGGCGTAGCGAAAGACGCGGTCGGCGAGTAAATCGTCGCCGGCGCCGACGCACGTGGCTAAAATCACATCGGACGCGTTAACTACTTGGATCGCCGCTTCCCTGTCTAACTGTTGCGCTTGTTTTCTGGCTTTCGCGGCTTCCAAGGACGTGATACCTCGAAACCGTTCGCGAATGCTATTCGCTTCTTTACCCTTCGGATGCAACGCGACTTTATGACTCAACGTGGACTCTAACAACCACGGCTGTACTCTAGCGGGCGAACCTAAGCGTAAAATGTTCATCGAGCGATCTATCTTTTCTCGAAGTAACGCATCCAAGATGTTATCGACGGCGACGTTCGACGCCGCGCACGCTAAAACTTTCGGTCCTCTCCACGACGCTTGCGTATTAGAAGATTTTCCTCTGTCGCTTTTGCCGCCATTCTCCTGTACGTTTGCATAATTCACCACAGACGCGATTAAAGCAACCAGAGTTCTCGTTTTACCCGTTCCAGGTGGTCCTCTCCATAGCGTTAAAGTGTTTTGCATGGCGGCTTTGACTGCTTTCCGTTGCGATGGATTCAAATTTTTCGCGTACGACGACATCGCTTGGTCGATTCTTTGGTCGTTCTTCCAGCTAATTGGGGTGGACGCTAATGAGTTCACCGAGGAAGAGGAAACGAACCCGAGTAAACTCCTTTGAAACGTTTGATACGCCGTTTGAGATAATTTATTACTGTCCCCGCCGCTTTTCTTGTTACCACCACTACTGTCGTTCATCTTGGAACGTTCTAATCCCGGCATGCCCCCGGGCTCGCTAAAAGCTTCCAACGCGGATATCGCTCGATCGTACGCCACCGTATTCGCGGAGAGATCTATTCGCAAACGTCGTCCGTTCTCGCCGTCCCTCAACACGTCCCCTAAATCGTCCTCGGGAATTGCAATAGTTAAATAAAACATTTGTCTGCTCGCGACGATGCCGACGATAGACGAAGAGGACGACGTACCTTCTTCGCTTCCGTACACGTTGATATCCTCTAAAGTCACTCTCTCGACTTCGTTATCGGATAAAATCACCATATCCCCGACGGATATGCGATGAAACGGCAACTCCTCTCCTAACGGCGTATTTTTCGGCAAATCTCTCCTCGGTCGCAGAACTCTTACCAAAGCGTCTCTCCCGATTGTCCCTTCGTACCTCGCTCGCACGTCCGACAAGCAGTATCCTTCATTTTTCAATCTCGATAACGGCCACGATTCCAACCGTTCCTTGAATTGCTCGCGCTCTTCTTCGAACTCGCACGTGATCGCTTTCGAGTATCTCTCCTTGTGCGCTTTGTACGCCCCGCGTATATCTTCCCTCGATTGGCCTCGAGATCTCGTCTTCTTCTTTTCCTCGTGTTGTAAGTCTTTCTCGCCCCCGCTTCTCCGCGTTGTTGTTTGTCTCTTGGTGCCGTCACCGAACAAGTACCCGTACTTGTCCTCCGCGCTCTTTTTCCCGCTTCCTTTTGCCGCTCTCGCCCACATCTTTTCTCTCTCTTGAATCGCTTTCGCGTCTACTAATCCTTCGATTTTCCTCGCCGCGGTAGTCCCGCGTTTACTACTACTACTACTCCCCATCGTCTTTTGCGAAGAAGAAGAAGAAGAAGAAGAAGAAGAACTCAGTCTTCTTCGATTCGTCATTAAATCGGCGACTGTTTTCCTCTTCTTCTCTTTCGCCGGGCGAATGTTCTTATTGTTATTATTGTTATTGTTATTAGTATTATTCTCATCAAAATCATCATCGCTCGGCTTCATCCTATAAAAATCATTCCTCTTATTCTTCGTCTCGTAATCGTCGTTCTTATTACACGCGTTGTCGTAAAAATTGTATTTCCTCTCGACATCTTCGGAGTATTTTTCGTTTGAAAACCCCTCTCTGTTGTCGTTGAATCCATTCACGCGTAACGACGACGACGTTTCGATGTTTCTTTTCTCGATTCTTTTGAAAACCGAGAGTCGTCTCTTAGTGTTAAACTTTTTCTCATCATCATCACGAAAACGATGACGATGCGAAGAAGAACTAAAGGAGAAAGACGACTTCAACGCGTTGCTCGTCGTCATCTTTCTCGTCTTCTTTTTATCAGAGCAGTATTAGCATTCGCATTAGTATATCGAAAAGAGCGGCATGTGCGAGGATGATTCTAATTTCTTGTGTGGTAAAACAACGGAGAACGTTTTTTGGTCAAACCGTTCGTTTAAAAAAGGCAGACGTACTAAAAGAAAAGAGCGGCGGTGATGTGTTCCCTCTTCTTTCTC
>Ga0255755_1002906_pt1 | contig 13607 bp, 10 predicted proteins | sample 011ome_18_FD_179955 | JGI IMG/M metagenome (GOLD analysis project Ga0255755, IMG submission 179955) | Coastal salt marsh microbial communities from the Groves Creek Marsh, Skidaway Island, Georgia - 011501BT metaG (version 2) | ecosystem: Environmental > Aquatic > Marine > Intertidal zone > Salt...
CGAACAATTTCAAGACAACGCAAGTCACGCATCGAAAAGATTCCAGCGACCACGCTCAGACCTATAATATGGACACTTAGAAGAAGGGGGTAGGCCCAATAAGACAGGCTAACCCAAAGCGCCATAGGCGTGTTTTCTAACCAGAGAAACATGAGACCTCGGATGATCGAACTTTAGAAAAACTAGCTCAACGATACCATCCGTGGCAATGAGACAGAAACTCATTTTTTTACAGCGCCGTAGCTTCACCATCCCAACGCTTGTAAAGTCACTAATTGTTCGACAAGACATATCTCAAGCTGCCGACATAGAGTTGAGACGCTCAAACTGAATAGAACTTGGAGCACTGATGCTAGAAAAAACGGTTAAACGCATACTCAATGCCGACGTCTACGAGGCTGCGGTAGAGACGCCATTAGACACCGCGGCGCTCTTGAGTGCGCGTCTGGGCAACAAGGTATGGATCAAGCGCGAAGACCTGCAGGAAGTGTTTTCATTCAAGATTCGAGGTGCCTACAACAAGATGAGCAGTCTGAGCGATAGTCAGCGCAGCGAAGGCGTAATTTGTGCCTCGGCAGGCAATCATGCGCAGGGGCTTGCACAAGCAGCCAGACTCATGGGAGTAAAGGCGACCATCGTCATGCCCGTCACGACACCCGAAATTAAAATTGCGAGCGTCCGCTCACGAGGAGCAAAAGTCGTACTTTTCGGGGACACTTTCAATCAGGCATTGACACAGGCACTGGTGCTAGAAAAAGAGCGCTGTCTGCATTTTATTCACCCATTCGACGATCCAGAAATCATCGCCGGTCAGGGTACCGTTGCGATGGAAATCCTCCATCAACACAGCGGCACAATCGATGCGATCTTTATTCCGGTCGGTGGCGGCGGACTCATTGCTGGTGTCGCTGCGTACGTTAAATATGTCCGTCCAGAGACAAAAATCATCGGTGTTGAGTACGAAGAAAGTGCGTGTCTTGCCGCCGCGATAGCAGCAGGCCGCCGAGTCACACTCAAGCAGGTAGGCATTTTTGCTGACGGCATTGCTGTCGCCCAGGTAGGTGAACATACCTGGCCAATCCTGAAAGAGACGGTGGACGAGGTTATCACGGTAAGCTCTGATGAAATTTGCGCAGCAGTGAAGGATATATTCGACGACACACGCGTAATCGCTGAGCCCGCTGGGGCCGTTGGCATCGCCGGCATGAAAAAGTATGTCGAACGAACCGGTTGCCGTAACAAAACACTCGTCACTATTTCGAGCGGGGCGAATTCAAATTTCGACCGCTTACGCTATGTTACCGAACGCGCCGAGGTTGGAGAGCAGCGCGAGGCAATTCTGTCGGTAACTATTCCTGAACGCAGAGGGGCATTTAAACGTTTTATTGGCGCGCTAGGGAAACGCGCGATTACCGAATTTAATTACCGCAGCAGCGATGCCGACGAAGCAAAAATTTTTCTCGGACTAAAAATCAATGGCGCACACGAACGAGCGGCCATCATCGAGCATCTGGAACAGGCCGGTTACTGCGTGTTGGATCTTACCGACAATGAATTGGCAAAAACCCACGTGCGGCATATGGTCGGCGGCAAAGCGCAATCAATTGTGAACGAGCGGCTCACACGATTCGAATTTCCTGAGCGCCCCGGTGCGCTTGCCGATTTTCTTACCCTGTTAGGCGCACGCTGGAACATCACTCTTTTCCATTATCGCAACCATGGTGCGGCTTATGGCAGAGTGCTTGCAGGTATGCAGGTGCCAAAAAGCGACAGCAAAGAGTTCCAAGAATCATTAGCCAGGCTAAACTATCGCTATTGGGATGAGACGGACAATCCCGCTTACGGGGTATTCCTCGGTTAGAGCCCTTAAAGCTTAGCGAAATAATCCGACGCCGGCTCACGACTCACTCAGCCGCGGGTCTCAGTGTGCCAGCGGAAGCAAATCAATACGTCGGAATTCGATTGGCGCCGTTTCTGCTTGCACGGCAATATGACCTGCAGAAAGTTCAATGGGCGCTCCGGCTGCAACAAGCGGTGCAGCCTCGATAGACTCAGGGTCAAGCTGAATTCCTCCGTAGGCAAAAACTTCTTCGCCGTTAAGGAAATGTTTTACGCTCTCAGCCCCTTTTACTTCGATCTCCATTGTCACCCATTGATCACCATGAAATGTTGCCGAATTTGAGTTGGTGCAATGGCGTTTGATCAGCTCGCCAGCGATCTCAATATGCGTGCCCGGCGTGCATACATTGCCGTTAGGACGCGCATCGGTGCCGTTGCCGCCAAGCATTTGAGCTTCTATCGAGGCAGGAAAATCTTGGTCCAACAACATGCTCTCGGCAGATTGACTGTGCAGCATCATTCCATTGTTGCGATACGCCCAGGCGGGACCATCGGTTACCTGATCACCTACGAAGCGATATTCGAGACGTAGCTTATAGTGAGAATAGGAATCATTGGTGAACAGATGCCCAAATTCACCTTCGAAAGTCGGCCATTCGTCATAGACAACTCGCAGGAGGCCGTCCTCGACTCTAAAAGTATTGCGGTAATTTTCACCCAACTCGAAGCCAGTAAACTTAATCGTCCAGTTGGACAGATCCTTGCCGTTGAACAAGGGAATCCACTCTTCCGTTTCCTGCGCCTGAAGCGCTGCGGCACCGACGCTAAGTATCGATACTGCAAGAAATATTTTTACCTGCTTTATTTTCATAATGATGCCCTTGCTGATTCGATTTAGGTTTCGCGTGAACCCTACAATTCTCTCACCCAAATATTTCGATAAGAAACGACCTGCCCGTGATCTTGCAACAAAAGGGGCATGGCACCGCTGCAGTCGACAGCCTCGGCGTGAGCATAAGGGGTGCAGGTGGCTTCGTAACTTGGCAGTGCTGTATACGTTGCACCAAAGATCTCACTGCGGTTCTGAACCAACACGCCATTGTGAAAAACCGTCATGAATGCAGGCGTTTCCACGTCTCCCGAAGCATTGAACCGCGGAGCCTCGAAGGTAATATCGTAACTCTGCCACTCGCCCGGCGGCCGAGAAGCATTAACCAGCGGTGGATACTGTAGGTATATCGATCCCGCTTGCCCGTTGACGTAAGTCGGATTCTGCCAACTGTCTAGCACCTGTAATTCGAACTGTGAATGCAAAAAAATTCCACTGTTGCCACGCAGTTGCTGATCACCGTCGATTACCGGGTTAGTGCTCCACTCGATATGCAACTGAATATCACGAAAAGTGCGCTTGGTCGCAATACTTCCGGAAGCACCGAGGGCACGATTCACTGTCATGGAATCATTAAGTAAAAGCCAGGTTACGGCTTCCTGAGAGCCAACCGACTGCCACTGACTTAAATCATTTTGGCTACCGCCGAACAGAACGATCGCGTCGCTTGGTGCTGGGGTAAGCACAGCTTCCGATTGCACCACCCGAGGAACAGGTTCGACTATCTGCTCGTTATTCCGAGTTTGTGCAAGGGCTGCAGAGGTTAAGGATGCAACTAACAAAGCGCTGACGGCGAATGATAGCTTGGTGTAGACACGGGAAGCTCTTTTCATGAATCGGCTCTCTTTTATTGTGTTGTACCTGCGCTTAGGTACCCGTTTCGGCTGCCGCTTCGCGGCGTAAATTACAGGCGGTGATCTCGGGCAATGCCGCCATGTATCGAAGCATTAACGAGCCTCGGATATCGGTCTTCTCGAGCAATGTTGTCGACTCATCGATATAGAACATGCGTGAGGTGATGCGCACCATTTCGTCATCCATTTCAGTAGCGCACGGATGTAACGTAAGCGCTTTCGGTAAACGGCGGAGCGTGCCTGGCCGGTACATGAACGCCTGCCGAGATCCTTCGAAATAGACGAATTCGATAACTCCATCGCTATTAAGATCGGTGACACACATCTCATAGATCATAAAATTATCGCAATAGAGGGAATTCGTCGGCCTTTCCCCATTCGGATAGGTTTTACATGCGACCAGCAAGAGACCTAGTGCTAATAATGTCACTCTATGCAGCATTATGCTTTCACTTTTTCAATTGACTGCTAGCAAGAAGATCACGCTCGAACTGCATCGCGTTATCTGGCTCAGGGAAGATTATCGACACGACATAACCAACAATCAAGGCCGCGAGAAATGATGGAGGCATCGTTTCTAAAGCAACAAAAACCGGACCAACACCCGGTAATTCTTGTAAAAGAAACTTGCTAATCATTGTCATTAAAAATCCAGCGGCCATTGAAGCGATTGCGGCCTTCTCTGTAAATCGGGGCCAGAACAGCGAGAGAATGACCATTGGGCAAAAGGTTGCAGCGATGCCAGACCAACCAAAGATTGCAAACCAAAAAATTGTCCGCTCCGGAGCGACAAATGAGACGAAGGTAGCGAGAGCCATAGCACCTATAGCTATAGCCAATGTTGAATAGCGGCAAAGCTTCGCAGCGAAAGAGTCGCTCATCGATGGGTTCACGAGCTTGGCATAAAGGTCATGCGTCACAGCGCCAGCGGCCATAACCAAGAGCGAAGACACGGTTGACATGATCGCTGACAGCACAGCAGCAACATAAAGGCCTACGATCCAAGGCGGGAAGCTGACATGAACAAGCTCAGACATAACATTCTGCGCACCGTTGCCTAAGACTGATTCTGGGTCAACTCCCTGCTCTGTAAACAGATAACGGCCCAGCACCCCGATACTGACCGCGGCGGCGTCAACGAGAAACGTGAAAAGCAGTGCTACCCATTTACCTCTGTCAATTTCGCTCTCCGATCTCACAGCGAGCAGGCGTGCAAATACCTGGGGCGAACCGACGAATCCTAAGCCGATAAGCATCATGCCGAGCACCACTGAAACGTTAATCAATGTGAACTCACCACCCCACACGCTTACGAGTGCCGGATCGATAGCAGTAAGCCCCGCGACTATCTCGGCCGAATTACCGATTGCGAGCCACGCAACGACAGGCAGAACCACGAGGCAGCCCAGCATAACGGCGCCTTGAAACATGTCAGTCCAAGCTGCGGCAAGAAAACCTCCTGCGACGCAATACAGTACGACAATCCCAAAGCCCACAAGCGCACCCTGGTGATAATTCCAGTCGAGGAACGCCTCAAAAGCAGAACCGGTGGCATCAATCTGCGCCGAAATGTAGATCAGCACAAAGATGATGAGAGAAATCGCAGAGAGCAGTCTCAGATTATTAGTTTTACTTTGAAATCGACTAATCAAAAAGTCGGTCATGGTAATTGAAGAATAGAGATCGGTGAGGCGCTTATAGCGTTTCCCCATTACGAACCAAGCGAAGAATACGCCGACCACTTCGCCAACAACAATCCAGTATGCGCTAAAGCCAAGCATAGCGCCCATGCCGGTGACGCCTAGGAGCAACCACGCCGATTCTCCTGTTGCCTGTGCGGAAAAAGCGGCGACCCAAAAGCTGAGGGATTTTCCGCCGATGACGAATCCTTTCATGCTGCGCACACCGCGCGAGGCGAAGACGCCCAAAAAGACAAGCACCGAGAAATAGAGGGTAATTACGGCGTATTTTTCGATCATGATAGGGATAAACCAGATTGCTCGCAGTCCCCACCAAATCTAGTCGGCAGCGATAGCTAGGATTTTCATTGCGGGCGGGATGTTACCTTCATTAGCAGCAAACTGCACATTCTCCAGTCGTATCTGCGTTTATTCTAGCGGGTGGCCTCGCCGCGCTTTATACTCGTGTCTTTATTGCCACGGCGATCGGGCCCATTTTTTTTGTACCACGGGACGTGAGTCGAACTGCTGCCGATCTGCACAACTAGCCTATAGTAATTATGGAATACGCCTCTCTCATTGCCTTCGCGGTCACAAGCTGTATTACGCCCGGCCCCAATAATTCGATGCTCATGGCATCAGGGCTTAACTATGGGACTAGGCGCAGTCTGCCGCATTACTTCGGCATCATTCTAGGTTTTCCAGCAATGATTCTGGCGGTAGGACTCGGCATCGCGCAAGTCTTCGATCTCTACCCCTCACTGCATACTGCACTGAAGATCGTTGGCGCCTGTTACCTCACCTATCTCGCCTATCGAATCGCTACAGCTCCTGTCAGCAGTGACGCTGTAAGGGCAGGCAAGCCGTTCACTTTTCTTCAAGCGGCAGCGTTCCAATGGGTGAACCCCAAGGCATGGGTTATGGCTGTTGGCGCAATTGTGACCTACACCAGTATCGGCAACGATTATCTCGGTGAAGTGATAGCTATTACAGCGTTATTCTTCGTCATTGGCGCGCCATGTATCTGGCTCTGGCTCTGGCTTGGCGCGTCCCTACAACGCATCCTTCGCAGCCCGCAAGCGATTCGCATCTTCAATAGGAGTATGGCGGCGCTTCTTATCGCCTCGCTTTTCCCCGTGTTCGCCGAGCTTCTAAGCGCCTTGCCTTAGAGATTGGGTCCGTCGGTGACTCTCTCAACGCTGACGGCAACTTTCTGGCTCTCGTGCGAATCGACGGTATCGCGCCCGGAGACACCCTTTTGGGCTCACAACTAGCGCGTGCTATAACGGGGTTACTGGTGTCTCCTATTCCGGCAGAACAGGCCCAGAAATAAATTTACCCGCTAAGAGGCTAATCCCATGCAATTCATGATAGTCGCCTATGATGGCACCGACGAAGGAGCTCTAAATAGAAGACTCGCCGTAAGAGATTCACACATCGCGGGCGCGATAGAGCTAAAAAACAAAGGCAATCTGATTGCGGGCGGCGCAATCTTAGACGATGCAGGTCGCATGATTGGATCGACTACCTATGTCGACTTCGAATCCCGCGCCGAACTCGATGCTTGGCTAGAGAGAGATCCCTACGTGACCGGCGACGTTTGGCGCGACATTACCATCACCCCGATTCGGCTCACTGTTTAGGGATTCTCTGCAACGAGTCAAAAAAATTGGCGCCCACGTTCGACTTTCGTCGATTTGTTCGCACGCTACGGGATCGGAATTTATTACTATAGCGCTAAAGTCAATCTCGACTAAACGCTAAGTGATCGCCTTAAACTCAAAGCCGAATCCGGCATTCAGCAAAGCGTGGACCTGGTGTACTCCGTCGAAAAATAGCGGGACTGCTATTCGCCCCGTGCAAGCTTTTCGAGTTTCAAGCCGACGGCCGATCCCTCCTCGAATCCTGGCCAGTAAGTGTGAGCGTCATCGGGCACGCCGTTTTTGACCGAATAGGTTGCCGTGGCGCCATCAGGGTGGACATCGAGATAATCCAACATCGACGCATCCCCTTTGAGGTGGTAGTTGAAATAGGCCGTCACGAAATGGTCCATGACATTATTCATCCGCACACTGTCCCACACAGGATCGGTATAGTGACTTGCACCCTCGCCCGTCTCGCTATCTAAAATTTCTCGAGGAACAGGATAGGGAGCACCGGCATTGTGACCTGCGTTCTTGTAAGTAAGCAGATAGCGGTCGCTATTCACCGCAGCTTCATAGATTGCGCGGACGCCTTTTTCATAGCCCGCAACCGTATCGTTATCGCCGGCCAGATAAAACGTCGGGACTTGAATCCCAGCTAAATCCTCATTGCGCCAGAATCCTCGCTCCATACCCCATGGCGCGATAGCAAAGCCGGCTTTTATTCGTGTGTCGAGATTGTCTCTGTATTCTGGGTTACCCGTTGCATGAAGCGCGAGCAATTCGTTGGGCGGAGACATAAAGGATGGAACAATCTCATCGCTATAACCGCCTCCTAGGTTGTTTACCAATCCATAACCACCCATCGAGTAACCCACAACCCCTGTATTGTCGGCATCGAGCATGCCAGCAAGAAAACTTTCCGGATCAGCAGAGAGTTGCGCCATGGCCTCGATCACAAAACGTTGATCCAACGGGCGATTATAAAGAGTGCTCGAAAATGCCTGAGCATCATCGTAAGTGCTGTCTTTATGATCGATGGAGACAGCGACGTAGCCCTTGCTGGCAAGGTTTTCGCCGAGATGACTCATCAGATATCGATTGCCCGGGTAACCGTGAGAGATGACGACCAAGGGGAAGGCCCCAGAACGCGTGTCTGGCTGCGCGTCTCTTACAGCCTGCCCCGAAAGCACCGCGGTAATCTCTGGGTTACGAGTAATTGCGCGATACTCTCCTCCTCGTGATTGCCCGCTTGCAAGTAGAGCGGGATACCAGACCTCGAGCGTTAATGAGCGGTCGTAGATCGCAGCCTCAGCGCCGCGCTGCGTATTAAGCACGTCTACTCGACCGGGATCCGTGACCGTAAGTGTGCGCACGCCAATATCAAATTCACCATACGCAGCTAAGCTCGGTGCATCGGGACGGATAATATCTATGCGGTTTACCTGTGCATTGACTAGTGCAGAGCTCATGATCAGTACACCTGCGATTGTGATATTTCTGGCGGCTAACGCTGCCATTGAAATGTAAGCGGGTTTTAGAAGTAGAAAGGGCTTTAGCAGAGGCGAATAGAGGCGCGTCATAGTCGAATCCAATGAGAGTGGTTAGCTGAAAGTATACCAAGGGCTTAGACTATTACCTGAGGGCATTGGGATGCAATGCCCTCAGGCGACAACCAAGAACTAATTTTCGACCAACGCTTTTGGTGTGTGCTCATAGGCTTTCGCGCGTTCCTCGTCAGAATCTGTATGCCCGGCAAAATCATGCAGAATCAAATAGAGACAGGGCACAAGGAATAGTGTGATTACGGTTGCAAATAACACACCCCATGCGAGAGAGATCGCCATTGGCACGACAAAGAACGTCGCAGGGTTTGCCGTAATCATTAACGGAACCAGACCAATAAACGTCGTCAGCGAGGTAAGAAATATAGGCCGGAAACGAAGCGCACCCGCGGTAGAGACGGCATCGACCATTCCCATACCCTCTTCTCGTAAGCGATTGACAGAAACCACAAGCACCAGGCTCGCATTCACCACCACACCGCTCAGCGCAATGATCCCGAGTACGGAGAAAAATACGAGATCAGCTCCCATAATGAAGTGACCAAAGATTGCACCGATAGCACCAAATGGAATCACGCTCATGATAATCAAAGGCTGGAAATAAGACTTCAGCGGGATCGCGAGCAGCGCAAAAATCACCATCATCGCGATGGGGAACGTCGACAGAAGATCGCCAAACGACTCAGCCTGACGCTCGCTTTCGCCGCCTACTACCAGCTCGACATCAAGTTCGCGCTGCCATTTAGACTGAAATTTACGAATTACGTCGCGCCTAATTTCGTCTGGTGCAACAGCCGTTCTATCAACATCACCTCGAACCGTGATTATCCGACGCCCGTCTTGCCGATTAATACTCGAGTAACTATTGCCGAGTGTGAAGTCAGCAATACTTAGAAACGGCACCTCTGCACCTGAAGGCGTTCTTATTAGTAAATTTTCGAGATTAGCGAGCGACTGCCGCTCTTCCTCTGGGTATCGAACCATCACCCTGATGTCATCGGAGCCACGCTGAATCCGCTGTGATTCTGCACCAAAAAATGCCTGCCGAACCTGATTGGCAATGTCATTCAAGGTCAAGCCTAGGGTTTTCCCTCGTTCCAGAATCTGTATCTGGACTTCCTGTTTACCCGCTCGAAACGAGTCAGACACATCAAAAACACCGGGGTAGCGGTTGAGCTCAGCGCGCAGTTCGGCTGCCGCCATTTTTAAATTCTCTTCATTGCGCCCGGCCAACCGGTAGTTTATAGCATCGCCAGCAGAGAACGCATCAGAGACGAAGGTTAGCTCGAGAGCATCTGGAATACTGCCTACTTTTTCACGCCAGCGATCGCGCACCTCTGCCGAACTTATTTCCCCGCGATCGAAGAACGGAGAAAGATACATGACAACTTCTGCGACCTCGCTGCTACCTGAACCCCCACGACCAGGCGAAGAAGGTCCGCCTCGAGGTGCACGGCCGCCGATTATCGTGAGAACACTATCAACAACGCGTTCAGTCGTCTGAGGTGCTTTTCCGTTCGCTTTCAGGTCGATTAATTCCGCTTCGAGTTCCGCCGCCAATTCCATGGCTTTCTCTTCAATCACATCGACAGCATTCTCTGTGATGTAGCCGGGTACCCCTACAGGCATGACTACCGTGCCCCAAACAGTATCGCCCTCGATAGAAGGGAAGAATTGGAGCCCAACTCGTCCACTTAACATAAGCGCGAAAGTCACCATGATGACGCCGGTCGCGGTCGCCCATGCTGCATAGCGGTGTTTGAGTATTTTCTTTAGCGCTCGCTTGTATCGATATTCAGCGAAATCTTCCATGCCCTGCGCCAAGCGCCCTTGGAAAGATTGCCATGCAAGGACCAAGCGCGAACCGTCACCCAGATAGCCGACTGTCTTTCTATGTGCTATGTGGCCAGGGAGGATGAGTTGAGACTCGATGAGGCTCGCGACAAGACAGAAAACCACTACTCCGCCGATCGTGTTGAAAAACGCACCCAACTGCCCGCCTAGCAGAAGAATAGGCAAGAAGGCGGCGATAGTCGTCAAAACACCGAAAATCACAGGCACTGACACCTCGATAGTACCCTCGATCGCCGCGTCCTCTTTGGAAAAACCTTTTACCTCAAAGGCATGAATACGTTCACCGACAACGATCGCATCGTCGACGATAATACCCAACACCAGAATAAAGCCCATCACAGTGAGCGAGCTAATGGTCAGCCCGACCGAGGGGAAGAGAGACAGCGCACCGGCAATTGCGATGGGAATACCCGCGGCGACCCAGATCGCGAGCTTAAATCGTAAAAACAAGGCGAGAATCACGAGCACGAGCATCAATCCCGTATAGGCGTTACCCGCAACCGTTTCGATTCTGTCCTGCGTTGAAATCGCCGAGTCGGATATGATTTTTAAGGCCATGCCTTCGGGAAGATCAAAGTCGCTCGACGCCATCCAGCGCTTTACCTGCTGCGAAGATTTCACGATATCTTCATTACCGACTCTAAGGACATCTATGATTGCCGCGTTCACGCCATTGAGCCGCGCGTCGAGATACCCTTCTTCGAAACCGTCTTTGACCGTTGCGATTTGTCCGAGACGCAGCTGCGTTCCGTCAGGGTAAGACTGCACAACGATGTTTTCGTATTCATCTCCGTTGTAAACCTGCCCTTTCGTTCTAAGCAGAATCTCACCCGAAGCGGTTTTGATCGTGCCGCCGGGAAGGTCTAGTGAGGCGCGATCAATAGCATTCGAAATTTGACTAAGCGTCAATCCGTATTGGCGCAGCGTAGTCTCAGAAACCTCAACAGAAATCTCGAAAGGTCGCAGGTAAGCGATATTAACGGTAGATATTCCGTCAAGATCGAGGATGTCATTTCGGATCTCCTCGGCAATAAGTTTAAGACTCGCGTCGTCGGTATCAGAAGAAAGAGCGAGCGTCATGACGTTGCCGCTCGCGCTAAACGCTCTAACAATCGGCTGCTCTGCCTCGACGGGGAAGGTGCTAACCGCATCAATTTTCCCCTTCACATCATTCAGAACCCGATTGAGATCCGCACCGCTGGTTAATTCGACTGTGGCGTCGCAACCCCCTTCGCGCGCGGTGCTGGTGAGACGATCTATATCTTCTGCGCCTTCAAGCGCCTCCTCTATACGCAGGCAAATCGCTGACTCAGCCTCATCTGGCGTTGCGCCTAGGTAGGCGACGCTCACCTGAACAACACCGAAATCGATATCAGGAAATTCTTCTTGATTGAGATTGAGGTAGGAAACAAACCCTCCCGCAAGAAAAATCATCATCAAAAGGTTCGTTGCTACGGGATTTTTTACAAACCACGTTATGGGAGTTCGCACTGACTTTCTCCACGCGCCCTTGGGCGCTTATGCTGCTAGCGTGTTAAAGGTTTTGCCTAGTTCTTAGATCATCTCTAAGACAGGTCGCACTGACATGCCATCGACCACAGCTTGAATGGGCGAGGTGCAGATTTTTTCGCCAGGGACAAGGCCACCACTAATTAATACGCGATCCTGCTCTAGGCGGAATATATCTACATCGCGGTAATACATTTTGTTTTCAGCATCCACTACGAGAACTTGCGAGTTGTTACGAATAGCAGAGCGTGGAAGCAAAATAATATCTTCGACAAGCTTGCCTGAAATGCGCGCCTCAACGAACAGTCCAATCGGCAGTGGAATAGTTTCTCCGCCGAGATCAGCAGACGGCTGCTCAATGCGTATTATCGATTGCACTGTGTTGCTATTCGGATCGATCGTAGCCTCTGTTCTCAGGAGCTTACCTTCCCACTTGTATTGTTTGCCGCCATAACTACCAACCAATTCCACCTGCGGTGCCTGAGACGAATCGAACTCGCCACGGAAACCCATTGGGACATCGAGATAGCCTAATTGCCTAATTGCCAATGGCACACGTACATCTACACTGTCAGCGTCAAATAGCACCGCGACGCTCTGTGCTCGGTTAACGAATTGCCCTAGTTCAACATCTCTTGAAGCGACAACAGCGTTGAAAGGCGCACGGAGTATTGAGCGCTCGGCATCGAGTTCAGACTGTTCAAGCGCGGCTTCGGCGTCGGCCAAACGTGCTGATGTAACGGTCGCGGCGCGCTCAGCATTCTGAAGTTCCGACTCGCTGGCCAGTCTCTTTGCAGCAAGTTCGTTGATGCGCGCAAGATCAGCAGCCGCGAACGCTGCTTCGGCCGATGCCTGCTCATAGGTCGCGCGGCTTCGCGCCACTGCCGTTTCAAAATCAGCCAATTCGAGTCTCAACAGCGGCTCACCCGCTTTCACATAGGCTCCAGCTTCCAGAGAGGGTGATACCCACGCGACCGGCCCTTGCACGTTAGATGAGAGGCTTGCTTGCCGAGCAGCCTGCGCCTTGCCTTGCGACTCGATAAACAATTGCACAGATTCAGATCGCACTTCTGCGACGCGCACGCTAATCGGGATAATTTCTGGTGCCGATTCGGAAACTCGCGTTGGGTTGCGAATCAAGACAACTGTAATGACAATGCTTCCCAAAAGAATGCCGATTGGCATCAATACTCGCTTCATATCTAACTCCAAGACTTAAAAACTCAATGCCAAATGCGGAGACAGACGCCGCACAGGCGTAGTTAGGTAAATTCGTTTCAATCGCTCGCAAGGGCCTGAGCCACTAACGCGCGCATACTCAAAAAATGAACGTCCAGCGCAGAAGCAACAGCTTCTCCATCGCCGCTCTCAACCCCCAACCGCATATCGGAGACCAACTCTCTTAGTAACTCTGGCTTAAGGCTAGGACGCGGATGCAGCTGAAGCATCCGCTCAACAAACTGTGCCTGCAAATCGTTACTTATTAGGCGCACTACTAAATTGTCTGCGATACCACCAAGTGTCATCAGAAAGGCGCGCATTTTTGGCTGCAGGGACTCAACGCTATTCATGTCATGCGTCATCGAATCCAGCTGCGCAAGGAGATCGGCTCGTTGAGACTCAGAGAGTTTCGGTATCGCTCTGGTCGCCGTAAAACGCGCTAATGCTGAAAAGGTATCGAGGAATTGATCGACTAAGTCCGCGTCGGGTTTCGACCCCATTCCCAGGAGGGGACCTAGAACGGCGATACTGGCGTCGTTAACTTCCTTTATCCG
>Ga0255755_1002924_pt1 | contig 13556 bp, 11 predicted proteins | sample 011ome_18_FD_179955 | JGI IMG/M metagenome (GOLD analysis project Ga0255755, IMG submission 179955) | Coastal salt marsh microbial communities from the Groves Creek Marsh, Skidaway Island, Georgia - 011501BT metaG (version 2) | ecosystem: Environmental > Aquatic > Marine > Intertidal zone > Salt...
AAGAGGGCACTCGGTTCGTCTATATGCGAGAAGTCATTATACAAAATTGCTAGATTCGAAATGGAGTTGGATCGAAGTCGAGGATATCGATGAGCTTGATGGCAAACCTCCACCCAACATTAAAGGGTCAATTGTGGTAAGTTTTTGGACGGATGAAAGCTGGAAGCAAGAAATGGAGCAGCACGGTGTAACCCAAAGTTATGCAATCGATCCAAGGCCAAAGGATGGAGACAGCTTTTTGGAACAGGCTTGTCAAAGACTAGGTTGGGAATTGCCTGAAAATTATAAGACCGATCCGGTGCTCGATGATCATTGGAATGGACAAGACCGCACCTATTGGATTCACCCTGGGAGTGGTGGTTCGAATAAAAATTTACCGATAGTGGATTTTGTTATTCGGGCTCAAAACTGGTTGGAATCTAGACCGGATCGGGAAGTCATTTTTTCTTTTGGAGAAGCGGACCAGCAAGTGAAAGAGAGGTTAAGGTCCAATGAAATCACCCAAAGCCCAAGAGTCCATATTGTGGAACCAGAGACTGTTGTGGAATTAAAAAAGCAACTTCTTAGCTTTGCAGATCAGTATCTGGGTAATGACTCGGGACCCGGGCATTTGGCCGCCAATTTAGGTATCCCCACAGAGATATGGTTTCGCAGCACAAATGCTTCTGTCTGGAAACCAACCGGACCCAGGCTGTTGGGCTAGGTTGCTGAATCCGATTCGAGTAGGATTTTATAGGTAACTGAGTCTACGAGTGCTTCCCAACTCGCAGTAATCACATTGTCACTCACCCCAACGGTTCCCCAGGTTGAGGTACCATCAGTTGATTCTACATGTACCCTGGTTATTGCATCCGTACCTTGATTGCTTTCCAAAATACGAACCTTGAAGTCCACTAATTTTACCTGAGCAATGTAAGGGAAGTTCTTTACTAAAGCTTTTCTTAGGGCGTGGTCCAATGCAGATACTGGACCATTGCCTTCAGCAACTACATGCCGGATTTCATCTTTAATACGAAGTTTAACTGTTGCTTCGGAGGTCACACCATCATCCTGATTGATACCTTCTACACCCACATGATATTTGAGGATATCAAAGGCAAGTTCTTCACCGCGAAGAAACCTACGAAGAAGAAGGTCAAAAGAGGCATCTGCGGATTCAAATTCATAGCCTCGAAATTCGAGGGCTTTTAATTCTTCCAAAAACGATTTCATCTCTGGTGATCTGCCATCCACATCCATGCCCATCTCTTTGGCTTTGAGCATAATACTACTTCGACCAGACATGTCGGAAACAAGCACTCGGGTACGATTTCCCACCGTAGCTGGATCAATGTGCTCATAGCTGCGGGTGGATTTGGACGCTGCATCCGCATGCACGCCACCCTTGTGAGCAAAGGAAGCTGCCCCAACATAGGGTGCACGAATGTCTGGCCTAAGGTTTGTGGAATCGTCAATGAACAGAGAGAGGTCTCGGAGTTTTGATAGATTTTTTCCGCAATTGGTCTTCCTCTCCATTTTTAATTCAAGGTTTGGAATAATCGTGGTCAGGTTGGCGTTTCCGTTTCTTTCCCCATAGCCATTCATGGTCCCTTGAACCATCACTGCACCCGCTTCCACGCCAGTCAGGCTCACGGCAACACCCACTCCGGCATCGTTATGACAATGCACTCCAATTTTGGATTCAGGAAAGCGTTCCACTACGGTTTTCGTAGCCAAGTGAAATGGGGTGACCAGTTTTCCACCATTGGTTTCGCAAAGAGTTAAAAAGTCTGCCCCTCCACGAGCCGCTGCCGCGAGGGAGGAAAGGGCATATTCTGGGTTGTCCTCAAATCCGTCAAAAAAATGTTCAGCATCGTAGACCACTTCTTTTCCCATTTCTTTGAGGTAACGGACTGTATCTTCAATCATGAGAAGATTTTCTTCAGGTGTTGTTCTGAGCACATCTGTCACATGCAAGAGCCACGATTTTCCAAAAATGGTTACAACAGGAGTGTTCGCATCGAGGAGCAACTTAACCTGAGCATCTTCCTCAACAGGTGTATTGGCTCGGCGGGTCGACCCAAATGCGGCTATCTTTGCATGGGAAAGGTTTACATCGACTGCTTGTTCGAAAAAGGCCATGTCACGGGGATTACTCCCGGGCCATCCTCCTTCAATGTAATCGACTCCAAACTGATCAAGCTTTTGGGCTACCCGCAGTTTGGATGCCACCGTAAACGATACTCCTTCAGCCTGAGAGCCATCCCTCAGGGTTGTATCGTAGATCAAAATATTATTATTACCCATATTTATATAACTGGTGCATTGTTATAAATAGTACTTCGTGCAAAAGGGTGCAAGGGATAGTTAACAAGCTCTTCGAAGGCACCAAGCGAATCACAGAGTTTCTTCTATGAGGTTGGCAATGCTCATTTATTTATCCTAGGGTTTCGGTGTGTCTTCTTCACTTAATAGTCATCTGGCTAGTAAACTTTTTGATTCCTTAAGGAGTGCTCCCTTTAAGGAATTTATTTCTGATTACGGACTCCCTCTTCCCAAAAAATTGAGTCGAGGCATGACTCTTACCCTTTCTCTGCTCTTCAGTGCTTTCCTTAACCAAAGACTTGGTGCAGAAAAGCGTGTGGGTGTGGTGCTTCCTGCTGGTTTCGGAGGAATTTTATCCAATTTGGCTCTCTTTCTCAGTGACCGTATTCCAGTTAATCTTAACTTTACTTTGGGGTATCATATAAACGCAGAAATTATTCAGAGGACGGGATTAAAAGCTGTGATAACGGCAACGCCAATCATGCAAAAATTCCCCGAGTTTCCGTGGCCAAGAGATTGTATCTTGGTTGATCAAGTTCTGAAGGATTTCATTAAAAAGAAGTTCTTAATTTTTATTACTTATGTAAAAGTGCTTTTTTTCCCAAGATGGGTGCGGGCCAGCTTTAAAATTCCAAGAATTGGAGGAAGCAAAACTGCGGTATTACTTTTCACAAGTGGAAGTTCGGGTAAGCCTAAAGGTGTGCCTCTGAGTCACTCCAATATCCTCGCTAATTGCGAACAAATGTCTGCTTTAAATTTATTTGAGGAAGATACCAAGGTTCTACTTAATCTCCCTTTTTTCCATTGTTTTGGGCTATGTGTGGGAATGATTTTTTCAACCTTGCGTGGTATGGTACTTGTCTGCACCCCGAGTCCCTTGGATAGTAAACTAAGCTTGAAAGCTATTCGGGAACAAAAAGTTGAGATCCTTCTCGGTACCCCAACCTTCTTACGGGGGTATTTAAATTTAGCGAATGAAGAGGATTTATTAAGTGTGAAATATGTTGTCAGTGGAGCCGAAAAAAGTCCTCCAGGATTCAGCACTCAATGGGAGAATAAGGTAGCATGCGAATACTTGGAGGGGTATGGGCTAACAGAGACTGCTCCAGCTATTTCATTTAATTTACCGGGTAATCAGAAAAAAGAGGCATCCGTCGGACGATTGCTTCAGGGAATTGAGTGTAAAACCATCGACCCCGAGAATGGTAAAGAAACCAATCGAGAGGAGGGGGGTGTTCTCTGTTTTAGGGGACCTAATGTTTTCAGAGGTTATTGGGAAGATGATGTATTATCCAAAAAGGTTCTGAGTTCAGATGGTTGGTTCCGTACAGGGGATCTAGGGAGACTGGATCAAGAAGGGTTTTTATGGATTGAGGGTAGGGCATCAAGGTTTTCAAAAATTGGGGGTGAAATGGTTCCGCATGCTAAAGTAGAGGAAGAAATTTTAGCTCTGCTCAACCTCCCCAATGAGGAACAGCCCAAATTAGTTGTTTGTGCGGTACAGGATGAACAAAAGGGGGAAAAACTAGTTGTTCTTAGTACTTTTGATATCAAGTCAAAAGAACTTAAGCTTAAACTTAGGGATAAAGGGATTCCGAACCTTTGGATTCCAAGGGTATATGTGGTCGTGGAAACGATCCCTGCACTCGGAACTGGGAAAATAGACTGGCAATGTATTCGAGAGCTCAGTTCCGAGCTTGTGGCGAACGGTTGACATTGCTTGGGGTGCGAAACAAGTCGCTTGGTAGGCCGGCCGGGACTCGAACCCGGAACCAATGGCTTAAAAGGCCACTGCTCTACCGATTGAGCTACCGACCCGCAAGCAAGCGAATTGTTATATTATAGAGAATAGGGAGCGTCAATTCCGATATATCTGACTTCCATCGAAGAAACTAAGGCAGATGAATCAATATAATCACAAGCTTTCAGCAACCTCTTTCAAGGAACGCCTGGATGAGTACCACGGCTTTGCCCTCCGGTTGAATTCCTCCAAATCTATGAGTTCAGGTCGATGCTTGGCCTCACTCTTTTATTTTTTTGCTCCGTTAAGCATTTTTCAGATGAGGTCGTCTCGGATAGAGTGAGCCTACTTTTACCGAAGGCAGTTGGATCGTATCGTCCGATCAATTCTTTTCCTAAAATAGATTCTATTTCTTGTGAATCAGGACTTTTGAAAAGTGTAATGTCTGTCTTTTGAGCGGAAATATTTAGAGTATGATAGGCGCAAAAATATCTGATTGATAACGAAGCTCGGTTATCCAGCCTGAAAGTTAATTTGCATTTATTTAACCTCAAATCAGACAATTGAACTTTCGTGAACATGTCTGCAAGTGATCGAATGAATGATAATCAAATTCATCCCTTGGTTATGATGAAATATAGAATCCTGAAGAGAACAAGATTCTTTCCATAATTCGATTGCTACAATTCTGATAATTATAATGATTTACAAACCCCATGAATCGAGCAGTTGAAATTGTAAACTCTTTACGAGCCGGAATGGTCACGATGCTAAAACAGGACAGTTCGCAAAGAGTGAGTACTTTAAGGATGTTTAATTTCGAAAAGAATCGTGTGTCCTTAAGAATGGAGTTGATTGATGCTGAAATGGCAAGCCGACCGATCGGAATGATCGATGTGACCGAGTTTCCTACAGGTGCCAAGAGTCAATCAAGTTGCAACTGCTTTATGACAGATTTGGCTACTGGAAAGAGCGAAAAGTTATTGCTCAAGTTAAACACTCCGGAGCAAAAAAAGTCAGAATGTGCCAAGGTGTTTAACTTCTTCCGCAAAGTATTGAACTTGCCTGTTATCAATGAGAAGTTGGACGCATCTGTGGATACTGCAACCCCAGCAAGCCAAGTGAAGGATATTGCGGAGCAAGATGATGTGCGATTGTATCCACCCTCTGATGGAATGATGCCTGAGCAACCAAGGGGTGCCCAATAAAAATTTCAAAGCCACTACCTACGAAATAAATCTTTAGCCTCTATGCGGGTGAGTGTGCCCAGTTTCCCGAGTTCGCTTTGGTCAATTTTAGTAGAGTCTCCAACAATGGAAAAGAGGATCGGGCGGGATTGAATTCTTTTGGAGTAAAAATTTTCGAACTCTTTCATGTTTGCTTCCTCCAATCTTTGAAAACGAGATTCCCGTGGGTCCATCTTGAGTCCCAATGCGTCCACATCATAGACAAAGCCAGGGATTGCACGCGATGCAATCGGGTTGGTCCGGTAGGTGCTGAGTAGAGAAGTTTGAGCAGACGACCATCGGTTAGAATTTAGTGGCATATCTTTGAGTAAAGAAAGGAATGCATGCACCGCATCCAAGGTTTTGTCAGCCTGGCAACCAATGGACCCAACCAACACATTTTCCTCATTCGGGCGGGTTGGTGTAAAGAATCTTGCCCACGCAGAATATGCGAGAGCTCTGGCTTCGCGAAGTTCCTGAAAAACCAACCCAGCCATACCTCCTCCAAAATACTCGTTAAAAATCTGAACGGAGGGCGTGATGGACTCATCCAATAACCCGGATGAAAACTCAAGACGTACCTGAGCTTGAGCCATTTCTTTGTGCACAAAGAAAACTTGATTATCTGAAGGATTGATCGATCGGTCGGGTTCGATGGGTTGAGGCTGATTTTTGGGCTGTTGTCCAATGAATGAATCCTTCAGTAATGAGACCACCTCTAGAGGGGGCTTGGGTCCGAAATATAAAACCGTGCGGGGGGAGGAAACGGTTTGTTTGAGGACTTGGGAAAGGGAAACGATCGTGGACTGATTAAGTTCATCATCCGATGCCCTTTTCAAGTACCTTGAATGTTCTCCGTATCTATGGAAATGAGCTAGCGCATGAGAAAGGGCGTTGGGGTCTTTTTGCTCATCATCCCGTTCCGAAAGGATAATCCCTTTGGTTTGATTCCAAACTTCATCAGATGAATAAGGGTGCAAAAAATGATCTTCACATAATCCGATGGAGGCCTGAAAATTTTCATCCAATCCATTGATAGAAAAGTTTGAAAAGTGCTCCTGAATGCCAAAGGCAAAGTCCGTGCCTAGTTTGTACCACTCGACTTTGAGTTCTTCTGAATTCATCGATCCAGCACCAGCCCGGTCCAACATCCTCTTGGCAAAGGAAAGAAGGGGTTGATGATCAAAACCCATTTCCATTCGAACTTCCAAATTAAACAGATCGTTGAGTGGATTAAATGCGTGAATTAATCGGACATCAGGGGAGATTGGATGAAGGGTGAAATCTTTTTCTTCTTTCAAAAATTTGGGCTTCAAAGCATCAAAAGGTAATTCTTTGACCTGCTGCATGAAGTTAGATTCCTTGTTGGGATCTATGGACAGAGGATCAATCGGTGGTTTCTCGATCGAGGGTAAGTCATGTTGGGCGTCTACTCGAAAACCTACCACATAGTCCTCGTTGTAATATTTTTGGGCAACTCGGGTGATGTCCTCCTTGGTGACCTGTTCAAGTTCAGGGATTTCGTTGAGGGTTACCTCCCAATCTACAAAAGCAAGGAAAGTATCCCGGAGCAGTTCGACACGCTTATCGTTCCGCTCGTAATTTTCTTTTTGTCTTTTCTTAAAGTCATTAATCACCGCACTGAGAATCCATGAGTCAAAATCGCCCATTTTGATTCGGTCCACTTGTTCCAGAAGTAAGGCTTCCACTTGTTCCAAAGTTTGATCTTTTTTGGGCACTCCATAGAGAAAATGTGCCCCGTAATCGTTCATGTTTTGAGGATAGCAACCTGCGGATCTCACTTTTTGTTTATCGACTAAGTCGAGGTTGATCAGGCCAGCGACAGAATTATCTAGAATCATATCAATCAGTCGAAGAGCTGCGTAATCTTGGTGATGCCTTGGGGCGGTACGAAAGGCGATGACAACCTGTTCCTCGCCCAGATATTCAACCTGTACAAATTCGCGTCCGCTCAAGGGGGCTTCCTCCCACTCGGGTTCCGGGCGAAGCTGGTTTGGGTTTTTCCACCCCGAAAAGTATTTCTCGATGATGGCAAAGGTTTCATCCGGATCTAAATCTCCGGATAGGCAGATCGCCATATTTTCTGGTACATAGTGCGTAGAATAAAAATCCTCAATAGCATAGATAGATGGATTTTTCAGATGCTCTACCGTACCAAGGGTAGATTGCTGGCCATAGGGATGAACTTTGAAGAGAAGATTATTTACAGCCCGGTAAATTAAACGGTGCTTATTATCAATCGCACGGTTTTTCTCTTCGTAAACGGTTTCGAGCTCAGTGTGAAAGAGTCGAAAAACGGGTTGGGCAAATCGTTCGCTTTCTATTTTGGCCCAATGTTCCAAACGATTGGATGGCAAATCTATTTTGTAAACGGTTTCTTCGTGCCAGGTATGGGCATTTAAACCTTTTGCCCCCATATCCCCGTACACTCGGTCCATCTCATTCGGTATGGCTAATTGGGAAGCCTCGGTGGAAAGAGCGTTGATTTCCTTGTAGATATCTTCTCGTTTGGACTCATTCTGTTCCGTGGCCCTGATTTCATACAGATCACTGATTTTTTTAAGAATTGGGGATTCAGCAGCGTAATCTTCAGTTCCAAAAGTTTGGGTACCCTTGAAAAGTAAATGCTCAAGGTAATGGGCTAGACCGGTATTGGTAGATGGATCATGTTTACTTCCTGCCCGGGTTACGATTTCGGCATAAAATCTCGGTTCTTCGGCATTGGGACTAAGGTAAACGGTTAATCCGTTGTCTAGGGTTTTTTGCAAAACTTGCATAGAGGATGATTGATTTGAGTTGGAAAGAGGATCGGAGGGGGGAGATTTCTCGCAACATGTCAGTGCCCAAACACAAAGGAAAAGGACTTTTGCCGGATGCAGGAATGACTTCATTGGAGAGTAGGGAAGGTTGTTTTTTTAAAATGGAGACTTAAGATCACTATCTTATAACCAATGAAATTCAAATTTTACGAATACGAAAAATGTTCAAGCTGCATTAAAGCCCGTAAGTGGATGGATGCTCATGAGATTGCTTACGACCCAATTCCTATTCGTCAACAACCTCCGTCTCGCCAAGAATTGAATCTGCTTCTAGAGGTTCACGAAGGAAATGTAAGAAAGTTATTCAACACTTCGGGCATGGATTACCGTGCTATGAACATGAAGGATCGCTTACTGGATCTATCTGAAGCGGAAGCGATCGATCTTTTGAACAAAAATGGGAATCTGATTAAAAGACCTGTTTTAATTGGCAAGGGTATTGGGCTTCAGGGTTTTCATCCTGGAAACTGGGATAAAGTGTTCAAGTAGAATACAAAAATTCATTCTGCCATTTCTAATGTGATTGTCTGTATCTAAGCATTTTCGTATCTTAATGTAGCTGTTTTAAATGATATGAATCAATTACCTGATATTTGGAATGAATTTGTGAATGCTGGCAAGGTCGATCAAGTCTGTGCTTTGTACGCGGCCAACGCCCGCTTGTTAGCCACCTTCTCCACTCTGCCGGTGGATGATAAAAATGGAATCCGTGATTATTTTACCGGGTTTACTTCTCGTTCCGGTGCCGGTGTTTCTTTTGATTTGGAAGGTAAGAAAAGAGAGGAATTTTCCAGCCACCTTGTTCTCTACACTGGAACTTACACATTTTTTCATGGGGAGGGAACAGATCGCCAGGAATTTCCTGCGAGGTATTCATTTTTGGTGGATGAGTCCAGTGATCCAAAAATTTTGCACCATCATTCTTCTTTAATCCCAGCGAGTTAGGCTTCTCTGGCTTTCCTCTTTTAACCCGAGACTTTCATTTTATGCTAACCCCAAAGCAAACCTTAGATCAATACTACCTAGAAGCCCGATGTGATTTATTGGAAGTAGCGGCCTTGCTCGATCGCTACGACGAGGCCGTGAAAAGATCAGCCGATGAATCTGTAAGTGATCCACGTTTGGATGCTTTGAGGAGTGCCATGACTACTTTGGCTCAGAAGGATCATCCTGAAGCCAATCGGACTTCGCAACTTCTCGAACAATTTTCACAAGTTAACTGACCCCAGTCATGCAAATTATTCAGCCTCATTATCATGCGATTGCCCGTACTGCTCAGGATTACGAGCGAATGGCAATGTCGGGCGTGGTTGCGGTTTGTGAGCCTGCTTTTTGGGCAGGTTTTGACCGTAGACATCCTGAGACTTTTATTGATTACTTTGCTCAAATCTCCGAATTTGAGCCTACCCGGGCAGCTGAGTTTGGTATCCGTCATTTTTGCTGGGTGGCGGTGAATCCTAAGGAGGCGGAAAATGTCGAGCTAACCAATGAAGTGCTCCGTCAGATGCCCGAGTTTTTAGAGAAACCTAATTGCCTGGGAATCGGAGAGACGGGCCTCCATAAATCTACTCCTAATGAGATTGCCGGCCTGGAAGCCCATGTAGAACTGGCCATGAAACATGATCAGTTAGTTTTAATCCACACCCCACATTTGTCGGATAAAGCCCATGGCACCAAAACCGTGCTCGAAGTGTTAGCGGGGATGAATGTAAACCCAGACCGAATTTGGATTGATCATGTGGAAGAGCAAACCATTGAATGGGTGTTGGATGCAGGTTACTGGGCAGGTATGACGCTTTATCCTGTAACTAAGTGTAGCCCCCGCCGAGCGGTCGATATTTTGGAAAAATATTCCACCGAGCGATTATTGGTCAATTCGTCTGCGGATTGGGGTCCGAGCGATCCTTTTACCTTGCAAGAATGCATTGTGGATTTTCGTAAACGTGGGCATAGCCTGCAGGAAGCAGTGGAAATTTTTCACAACAATCCTTGTCGCTTTCTTGGTCAAAACCCCAAGTGGGATATTAAGCCAATTCAAATTGAAGAAAAGTAAGGGGTTGATCTCCTCCTCCTAAAGGTATGGTTTTGAAACTTTATGACACCCTGACCCGAGAGGTTCAGGAAGTGTATCCCATGGATGGTGAAACGGTTCGTTTCTATTGCTGTGGCCCAACCGTATATGGACCAGCCCATGTGGGTAACTTCCGTACCTTTGTGTTGCAGGATGTTTTTAGACGTGCACTCGAGACCAGTGGGCAAAAAACATATCATGCCCGCAACCTCACTGATGTGGACGATAAGACAATTAGGGAGTCTCAGGCGGAGGGGGTGACCCTTGGTGATTTCACAGATCGCTGGACCAGGCGTTTTGATCAGGATTGTCAGTCATTAAATCTTCTCACCCCTCATATACAACCTTCTGCGGTTGCTCATGTTCCAGAGCAGATCTCCCTGATCGAACGATTGATTGATGGTGGCAAAGCCTATCAGGGTCCCGATGGGTCCGTTTATTTTAAAGTCGATTCTTTTGAGAAGTACGGAGTGCTTTCTCGCTTGGCTGATCGTCAAATCACCACTTCGTCTAGGGAGCGTGAGACTTCGGATGAATACCAACGAGATTCTGCCGCCGACTTTGCCCTCTGGAAAGCAAGGCGTCCAGAGGATGGAGAAAATTACTGGAATTCTCCCTGGGGTGAAGGTCGGCCGGGTTGGCATATTGAGTGCAGTGCGATTTGCCTCAAGCACTTGGGCGAAAGCTTTGATTTACACTCTGGAGGTGTGGACTTGGTCTTTCCTCACCATGAAAATGAGATCGCCCAAGTGGAAGCGGTTACTCATAAAACATTTGCCCGTCATTGGTTTCATATTACCCACCTTATGGTCGAGGGTACCAAGATGAGTAAGTCCCTTGGCAACTTATATACTTTATCTGATTTACAAGAAAAGGGTTACGATGCTCAAACGGTGCGTTATGTCCTCCTGTCAGGGAGTTATCGCCAGCCTCTTAATTTTACTTTTGACTCTCTAAAGGCGGCTCAAAAGGCATTGAAGAAATTGCAGGATTTTTCCATAAAAATAGAACTAACCAGCAAACATACCCTGCCATTGGGGGCTGAAAATTTTGGTCCATTTATTGAGGTCCAAAATGCGATTCTAAATGATCTGAACACGGCGGATGCTTTGGGGAAATTATTTGGACTGATTAAAGGAATTTCTGAATCCATCTCTCATGGAAAGATCCTTTCATCCAGTGAGGAAATGCAGGAAATCCAAGTTGGGTTTGGCTCGGTTTTAAATTTATTTGGTTTTCTCTTTACTCAATCCAAGGCTGAAACTGCACCCGCTGAGGTGATTTCTCTAGCCGATCTTAGGTGGGTAGCCAAATCTTCCAAAGATTGGGCGGAAGCGGACCGCCTTCGGGATGAAATTAAGAAAACTGGGTGGGTGGTTAAAGACACCAAAGATTCTTACTCATTAGAGAAGACTGTGTAACCTTTGAGCGGAAGTTAAATTCCCAGACAATTTATCATTTTAGATCAATTTTATTTTATTAAATCGAGTACCTAAAGGTTGGTTGCTTGAGTGAATAGGGTCTTAAAATGTTTTCGCATGACTTTGCCAAAGATCGCTTGCTCACAGAATTTGGACAAACCAATAGATCCAATCATTTGCTCATTAATGACAATAATTGGTATAGTGAGGTCAAAGGCTTGTATTCCCCTAAAGTTGAGTAGCTGTTATATTAAATACTTCCAATCTACGGTTTCTCCCAATGAATTCTTATGACCTATTTTCGAGTCTGTTCTTTTGAAAGATGCTGACAAAGAAGGACTCTAACTTTTGAGTGATTCCGTACACGCTTAATTATTATGTCAAAGATTTCGATTAATACCATAGGAAGTCGCATTTCAAAGTGGGGTGAAGGCCCGATTTATTGGGAGGGTCATTTGTACTATGTCGATATTGAAGGTCATGCGTTGGTGAAGCTTAACCCTGTTAGTCGTGAAGAGTTTTCTTGGGATATGGGCGAAAGAATCGGGACGGTTGTACCTTCCGCATCAGGAGATTTGATTTGTGCGGGAGATTCAGGCATTTATCAATTTTGTCCTGAAACGGGCCTAACAACGAACCTGGCTGATCCAGAGGCTGATAAAAGACCAGATAATCGATTTAATGATGGGAAGTGTGATTCTGCTGGCAGATTTTGGGCAGGAACGATTAGCACGGTCAAGAAACAAGGCGATGCGAATTTATATCAATTGGATCAAGGCGGGACGATCCATCTGAAAATTACTGGCGTTACCAATTCCAACGGTATCTGCTGGAACGATTCCCTGCAATCGATGTACTACATTGATACTCCGAGCCAAAAGGTCATGGTTTATCACTACGACCGGTTGAGCGGAGATATCTCCAATGCTCGAACTGCAGTTGATTTTAAAGACTTAGATGTGGATGGCTCACCGGATGGAATGACGATTGATTCGAATGGTTTGCTCTGGGTGGCCATGTGCCATGGAGGGGCAGTAGTTTGCGTGAATCCAGAAGATGGGCAATTGGTCAACAAGATCGATTTTCCCTGTGTGGAAACTACTGCATGCACTTTTGGAGGAGATCGGTTGGATCGGCTCTTTGTCACCACGGGCGTTCACAAAACTTTAGAAGAGCCAAATGCAGGTTCTGTTTTTGTTGTCGATGGTTTGGGGGTTCAGGGCTTACCTGCCAACCTGTATCGTGGAAAATAAGTCTGGATTTTGATATTTGGAATACATTTGAAATATCAAATTAAAGATCCTAGATAGTTTGAATATGTCCTACTTGTTAGAAAATAAAGTTTCTTTAATTACGGGAAGTACCCGAGGTTTGGGTTTGGGAATCGCGGAATGTTTAGCGGATGGAGGATCAAAAATAGCCCTAAATTACCACGGTAATCGAGAAGTGGCTGAGCAAGCTAGAGAAAAACTTCAGGCAAAAGGGGCTCATGTCATGCTGATTCGAGCGGATGTGACCGATAAGTTCCAAGTATCCTCTATGGTAGAAGCAGTTGAGGAAAAGTGGGGATCCGTCGATATTTTGGTGCCCAATGCCACAGGTCCCCAGCCTCAAAAACCGATTGAGGAATACGACGCAGATTTTTACCGGGAAATGTATGAGTTTTTTGTGTTGAGCCCATTCTTATTAACCCAATCCGCTCTTCCTGGAATGAAGAAGAGAAAGTGGGGTCGAATTATAAATATAACCAGCGAAGTCTATCATGCATCTGTCCCTCAGTTTACTGCATATGTGGCGGCCAAGGGTGGTCAAATTGGGTGGAGTCGAAGCCTGTCTGTAGAGTTGGCATCCTCTGGAATTACCGTGAATACCGTTGCTCCAGGGTGGATTCCCACAGATCGTCACATCAATGATCCTGAGGAAGACAAGGATGCCTATTTACATACCATTCCT
>Ga0255755_1002926_pt1 | contig 13550 bp, 10 predicted proteins | sample 011ome_18_FD_179955 | JGI IMG/M metagenome (GOLD analysis project Ga0255755, IMG submission 179955) | Coastal salt marsh microbial communities from the Groves Creek Marsh, Skidaway Island, Georgia - 011501BT metaG (version 2) | ecosystem: Environmental > Aquatic > Marine > Intertidal zone > Salt...
GACCTAAACTTACCCCAGCCCCAACTAAGGCCGCGACCTTTTTGTTTAAGTAATCGAGCACTTCTTCAACAACATTGCTATAACTTGGATTATTTTGCATATCTCTTGGCGAACCCTGCATATGCATCACACAAATTCCTACACCAGTCTCGGCCACTAGGGACGCAACTTCCGGGGTCTTCGCGCCTGAGACATCGTTCACCAAACAGGCACCGCTATCAATCGCCTCCTGCATTAATTCAGGTTTTTGCGTATCGATAGAAACTGGAATATCCAATCGAGATAATTCCTTTATTACCGGAATTACCCTCGACCGCTCTAAAGACAAAGTTACTTGTTTTGCACCCGGCCGAGTCGACTCTCCACCTACATCAATTATGTCCGCACCAGCATCAAATAACTTCTTCGCTTGCTGAACGGCGACTTCAGGATCAAGGTTTTCACCTCCGTCAGAAAACGAATCTGGAGTGATGTTCAACACACCCATGATCATTGGCCGACTTAATTGAAAGCGACGGTTACCCCAAGTAACATCATGTTCCATTAGCCACCCTCACTTGGAGCCCCTCATTGTCACCAACCAAAGTCGCATCGGACTAACTAATTAACGAAACCGAGAAACTAAGCTTCCTCTGCCGGTCTTGTTGTCGCCTCGGGACTGGATACATCAGGCGGAGTTTTTGGATCCTCTGGTTTTTGCGTCGGCTTCGGCGGTCTTGGCTGACGGCCCTCCATAATATCGTTAACTTGGTCCGCATCAATCGTTTCCCATTCAAGTAAAGTCTGAGCCATTAATTCAACCTTATCTCGATTTTCCTCGATCAAGCTACGAGCCAAGGCATATCGCTCGTCTATTATTTTCTTTATTTCGTTATCAACTCTTTGCATCGTTGCTTCAGAAACATTTTTAGTTGTCGTAACTGAACGTCCTAGAAACACCTCGCCTTCGTTTTCACCAAACACCATGGTTCCGAGTTCCTCACTCATTCCCCATTGGGTTACCATCCTTCGAGCCATATCGGTGGCCCGCTCAAAATCATTAGAAGCCCCAGTCGTCATTTGTTTCATGAAGACCTCTTCCGCAATACGCCCACCAAACAGCACGGCTATGTTTTGAAGAATTTGCTCTTTATCCATACTGTAACGATCCTCCTGAGGGAGCTGCATCGTTAAACCTAGCGCGCGTCCCCTAGGAATAATCGTGACTTTATGAACCGGGTCAGTCCTCGGCAATAACCTAGCTACAACCGCATGCCCAGATTCGTGATAAGCCGTATTCTTACGCTCTTCCTCAGGCATCACCATTGAGCGCCGCTCCGCACCCATCATTATTTTGTCTTTTGCGCTTTCGAAATCAGCCATATCGACAAGACGCTTACTCGCTCGCGCTGCAAATAATGCCGCCTCATTTACTAGGTTAGCCAAATCTGCGCCCGAGAAGCCTGGAGTTCCCCGCGCCAAAATGTCTGCCTTCACATCGGGAGACATCGGCACCTTACGCATATGCACCATCAATATTTGCTCTCGACCTCTAATGTCAGGAAGAGGAACGACGACCTGACGATCAAAACGCCCGGGGCGAAGTAGAGCAGGGTCAAGCACATCGGGACGATTGGTAGCCGCAATGACAATAACGCCCATGCCGGTTTCAAACCCATCCATTTCCACTAACAACTGGTTAAGTGTTTGTTCTCGTTCATCGTTTCCGCCACCGAGCCCAGCACCTCGTTGACGTCCAACAGCATCAATTTCATCAATGAACAAAATGCAGGGAGAATTTTTTCTGGCATTTTCAAACATATCCCGAACGCGTGCAGCTCCCACACCTACAAACATTTCCACAAAATCCGAGCCAGATATGGAAAAGAAAGGAACCTTGGCCTCGCCCGCAATCGCTTTTGCGAGAAGCGTTTTACCAGTACCAGGCGAACCAACCATCAAAACGCCCCGAGGGATACGGCCTCCGAGTTTTTGGAACTTACCTGGATCCCTCAGGAAATCCACCAACTCAGACACTTCTTCTTTCGCCTCATCACATCCCGCGACGTCTACAAAAGTAATTCCGTTATTGGTGTCATCGAGCAGTCTTGCCTTGCTTTTTCCAAAAGAAAAGGCTCCGCCCTTGCCACCACCTTGCATTTGACGCATGAAAAAAATCCAGACACCAATTAAGAGAAGCATTGGAAACCAAGAGACGAAGATGTTCATCAATAGCGAGGGCTCCTCTTCGGGTTTCGCCTCAACCACTACTCCCGCTTTAAGCAAGTCAGACACTAGCCACGGGTCCGAAGGCGAATAAACGCTATATCGTTGTCCATCCGACTTTTGTACCGTGAGATTGCGACCGTCAATCGTTACTCCAGCAACACCGCCGGAGTTAACGTCTTGAATGAAGCGAGAATACGGCACCGAGGACTGCTGCTGTTGACGCGCACTGAACTGATTAAACACTGTCATCAAGACGAGTGCGATTACAAGCCATACTGCTATGTTTTTAAACGTATTGTTCAATTTTAACTCCTACCAACCAATGACTCGGACTCTTTCCGAGATTGTATTAACTTACTATTCTAGACCGAATTCACTCAAGTAAGGCTCCAATCAGTCAATTTTGTTCAACCCAACAATGAAAAATTCACGAGATCGGTCTCGTGATGCTTGTGGTTTTCTCCTGTGCACTTTACGAAACACCGATTTAACGCTTTCAAAAAATATCTGACTGCCCTCTCCCTCAAAACATTTTATGACGATACCGCCGCCTCGACGCACGTAGTTTTGAGCAAATTCTAAGGCCAGTTCTGCAAGATTTAACCAACGCGCTTGATCTAAAGACTTGACCCCACTTATATTGGGGGCCATGTCTGAAATTACAAGATCTACCGCTCGATTTGTTAATTCTGACTCAATTACATCCAACGTTTCCTGCTCTCCAAAGTCGCCGCGAATGACCTTCACGGCAGGTAACTCTGACATCTCTAGTAAATCAACAGCAATCACCAATCCATCACCCCTCATCCGCTGCGATACCACCTGACTCCAACCGCCTGGAGCAGCACCCAAATCAACAACTACCATTCCGGGCTGCACTAGATCCTCTTTATCTAGAAGCTCAAGTAACTTAAACGACGCGCGCGAACGCCAACCATCGGCATTCGCTTTTTTGACGAATGGGTCGGACACATGCTCTTGCATCCAAGTCTTTTTACGTTTTGACATTTGTGAATACTTATTCAATCCATTGAGTTTACAATACCGCCTTTGATTCGGACAAACTCAGGAACAACATTGAACCCTCTGGCAGAAAAACTTAAACGCGAACTTAAAGCGAAAGCCCATCACCTCAACCCAGTTGTCACCATCGGGGATAAGGGACTAAGCAAATCAGTCTTAAAAGAGCTCAACATCGCACTAGATGCACATGAACTAATCAAAGTAAAAGTCCATTCTGAAGATCGAAACGAACGTAAAACAATCATGTCAGAAATGACTCGATCCTTGGACGCAACACCCATCAATCAGATTGGCAAGGTATTGATCATTTACCGCAAAAATGAAGCAGATTCCGAGAAAAAATAAACTACTAAACTTTTTTCGAGCTTACTATGTTAGGCGTCAAATATAACTGACGGCTAATATCTCATACTCTCTGACCCCGCCAGGCGCATCAACCTCCGCGACGTCACCCTCCTGCTTGCCAATAAGTGCTCGCGCGATCGGAGAATTAACAGAAATCTTTCCAGCCTTGATATCGGCCTCATCCTCCCCCACTATTTGATACGTCACCTCTTGATCAGACTCTAAATCAGACAGTTCTACTGTGGCGCCGAATACGCAACGTCCTTCAGCATCAAGCGCGGTCGGATCTATAATTTGCGCATTGGATAGCTTACCCTCCAACTCAAGGATGCGACCCTCAATAAAACTCTGACGCTCTTTTGCGGCATCATATTCGGCATTCTCGGACAAATCACCGTGCGCTCGAGCTTCTGAAATTGCATTAATAACTAAGGGTCTCTCTTCGGTTTTCAAATGATGCAATTCATCCCGAAGCTTCTCTGCCCCTAACATCGTGAGAGGTACTTTTGACATACCAACCATCCTTAAAAAGTTAAATAAGTAACCATAAGAGAGTCAATTAATCAAACCATGAGAGCCTTGAACAGAATAAACCTTCATATCCGTCATCTGACTGATCCCATAGCTCGCTGCTCTAGCTCCAGCGACGGTTGTGAAATAAGTCACTCGCCCCTGTAACGCGGTTCTCCTTATTGAGTAAGAGTCTCTGATCGAGCTTTGACTATCATCTACGGTATTTATGATCATTGCAATCTCTCCGTTTTTGATCATGTCGACCACATGGGGTCGCCCCTCAGTAACTTTATTCACTCGTTCAGCACGGAGCCCATGCTCAGAGAGCGCCTGTGCCGTTCCATTGGTCGCTATTAATTCGAAACCTATTTCAGATAATCGGCGAGCTATATCAATGATCTTATCTTTATCTTGATCCCGGACACTCATGAAAGCTTTACCCGAATTAGGTAACAAAACTCCGGCTGCTAACTGCGATTTCACGAATGCCTCTGAGAAGGATTGACCTACGCCCATTACTTCTCCAGTCGATCTCATCTCGGGCCCGAGGATCGTATCAACCCCAGGGAATTTAATAAACGGAAACACCGCCTCTTTAACTGAGTAGTAAGGCGGTACTATCTCTGCGGTCACCCCCATTTGGGCCAACGTTTTACCCGCCATACAACTAGCCGCCACCTTAGCTAAAGGTCGACCAATAGCTTTCGACACGTAAGGCACGGTTCGCGACGCACGCGGATTAACTTCAAGAACAAAGACATCATGATTCTGAATAGCGAATTGTATATTCATCAATCCGACGACTTTTAGCCCTTTTGCAAGCTTAACAGTTTGACTTCGAAGTTCATCTTGAAGCGCTGCGGACAAGCTGTACGGGGGAAGAGAACAAGCAGAATCCCCACTATGAACACCCGCCTGCTCTATGTGCTCCATAATTCCACCAATCACTACTTCGTGGCCGTCACAAATCGCATCAACATCAACCTCTATTGCATCATTCAAAAAACGATCTAAGAGGACAGGACTATCGTTACTGACTTTAACCGCTTCCCGCATATACCTCTCAAGATCAGCTTGCTGATGCACAATCTCCATCGCTCTTCCTCCTAAAACATACGATGGACGCACAACAAGTGGATAACCAATTTCCTGGGCTAACTCTATAGCTTCCTCAGGATTCCTAGCCGTTCTATTTGGAGGTTGCTTCAAACCGAGATCGGATAGTAACTTTTGAAATTTTTCTCTATCTTCCGCGCAATCAATCATTTCTGGGCTAGTGCCTATTATCGGCACCCCCGCTGCATGCAATCCTGCCGCCAATTTGAGTGGAGTTTGACCACCGTATTGGACAATAACACCCTTGGGTTTCTCAACGTCAACGATCTCCAACACATCTTCCAGAGTAAGTGGCTCAAAATACAATCGATCAGAAATATCATAATCAGTAGAGACAGTCTCAGGGTTACAATTAACCATGATCGTTTCAAAACCATCCTCTCGGAGAGCCAGAGAGGCGTGAACGCAGCAGTAATCAAACTCAATACCCTGTCCTATTCGGTTTGGCCCGCCACCCAGAACCATTATTTTGTCACGGCTTGATGGTCTTGATTCACACTCCTCTTCGTAAGTGGAATACATGTACGCCGTGTTCGTATCAAATTCGGCTGCGCAAGTATCGACCCTTTTAAATACCGGGTGTATTGAAAGCATATTTCGTAAGTCACGCACCTCGCCCTCGTCAATATCCAACAATCGTGCGATTCGTCTATCCGAAAAACCCTTTTGCTTGATGCGCGTCAATGTAACTTGATCAAGGTTTTTGATAGAACCTTTCGTAATTTCAAGCTCTTCTCTTATCAAGTCTTCTATAAAAACCAGAAACCAAGGATCGATATGCGTTATGTCATGAATTTCCTCAAGGCTCAAACCAAGACGAAAAGCATCAGCAACATACAAAATGCGTTCTGGTCCAGGATCTGTAATCTCACTCCTTACTACTCCAAGATCATCGGATCGCTCGTCTAACCCATCAATTCCGGTTTCTAAACCACGGAGAGCTTTTTGAAAAGACTCCTGAAAAGTCCTCCCTATCGCCATAACCTCTCCAACAGATTTCATCTGTGTTGTGAGTCGCGAATCTGCCTGTGGAAACTTTTCAAAGGCAAAACGCGGTATCTTTGTCACCACATAATCGATAGTAGGCTCAAAAGACGCAGGCGTTTGTCCACCTGTAATATCGTTCTTGAGTTCATCTAGCGTAAAACCAACTGCTAGTTTTGCCGCCACCTTGGCTATCGGGAACCCAGTCGCTTTGGATGCTAGCGCCGAGGACCGAGATACTCTCGGATTCATCTCTATAACAGTCATCCGACCATCGTCAGGATTAATCGCAAATTGCACATTAGAACCACCAGTATCCACGCCAATTTCACGCAAAACTGCCACCGAAGCATTACGCATTATTTGATATTCTTTGTCCGTAAGCGTCTGTGCTGGCGCAACCGTAATTGAATCACCCGTATGCACGCCCATTGCATCCAAGTTTTCTATTGAACAGATAATAATGCAGTTGTCTGAACGGTCGCGGACAACCTCCATCTCATACTCTTTCCAACCAATGACCGACTCTTCGATCAAAACTTCCTTAGTCGGGGACGCATCTAAGCCTCTTTCAATAATTGCTACGAATTCTTCCTTGTTATACGCAATGCCGCCACCAGCACCACCCATTGTAAAAGAAGGCCTAATAATCGCAGGGTAACCAATTAGCGCCTGGACTTGAATCGCTTCCTCTAAACTATGAGCGATCATTGACCTGGGACTATCAAGACCGATTTTCGTCATGGCGGCCTTAAATTTCTCTCGATCCTCCGCTTTGTCGATCGCTTCTTTACTCGCTCCGATCATGTCAACAGAATACTTTTCCAAGACTCCGTGTTTAGCCAGGTCTAGAGCGCAATTGAGAGCAGTTTGACCACCCATAGTAGGCAGGAGCGCGTCAGGCTTTTCGGTAGCTATAATTTTTTCTACCATCTGCCACGTTATCGGCTCAATATACGTAACGTCGGCCAGCTCTGGATCAGTCATTATTGTCGCCGGGTTTGAATTAACCAGGATTACACGATAACCCTCTTCCCTAAGAGCCTTGCAGGCCTGAGCACCAGAGTAGTCAAACTCACAGGCTTGACCGATAACGATCGGCCCCGCACCTATGATCAGTATTGATTGGATATCTTCTCTTTTCGGCATGAACCTTCCCAGCGCTCCTTATGTCTTTTTTAACTGTTTTTGGCTTGATCGATATTTTTCATAAAACGGTCAAACAAGTAATCGACATCATGAGGCCCTGGACTCGCCTCGGGATGGCCTTGAAATGAAAAAGCGGGTGCGTCCACGCGCTGAATGCCTTGTAAACTCCCATCGAACAAAGAGATATGGGTAACTTGAAGTTCATCTGGCAGCGAATCTTGATCAACTTCAAATCCATGATTTTGACTAGTAATTAAAACTTGTCCTGTTTGGAGGTCTTTAACAGGATGATTAGCCCCATGGTGACCGAATTTCATTTTTCGAGTCCTCGCACCACTTGCAATCGCGAGCAATTGATGTCCAAGGCATATCCCAAATATCGGGATACCATCAGCCAACAATTCCGTGATCGCTTCAACCGCATAAACACAAGGCTCCGGGTCACCCGGACCATTCGACAAAAAGACACCGTCCGGACTCAATTTGCGTACCTCCTCAGCACTGGCCGTTGCTGGGACAACAGTCACACGGCAACCCCGGGAGACCAGCATCCGTAATATGTTAGTTTTGACGCCAAAATCATAGGCGACAACATGTCTCTTCAATTCAATTCTGTTAAGGGCCTCTGGGTTAAGCGACCACGTCGGTTGGGTCCATTCATAAGCGCTGTCACAAGTCACCTCAATAGCCAAATCGCTGCCGCCCAACCCAGAGAATGAGCGGACACTGGACATTAGCTCCTCTTGGCTAATCCTGCCGGTTCCTATCGCCCCCCGCAACGAGCCCTTCTCGCGGAGCAATCTAGTTAACTTTCGAGTATCAATGCCTGCAATGCCCGGAACATTTTGAGTCTTCATCCATTCGCTTAGCGAACTCGTAGAGCGAAAATTACTTGCCCTGAGGGGTAAATCTCGAATGACAAGTCCGGCAGCGCGCGCGCAAAGTGACTCCATATCCTCCTCATTGCAACCGACGCTACCCACGTGAGGATAAGTGAGCGTCACGATCTGATTTTGATACGAGGGATCAGTGAGGATTTCTTGATAACCGGTCATCGAGGTGTTAAAAACGACCTCACCAACAGCACGTTTATCAGCCCCTATCGAAAAACCCTGAAATACGGTCCCGTCCTCGAGAACCAAGATCGCTGGATCACACTTTTGATACGACAATCGACCTCCAAGGATAAATTTAAGTGGGGGACGCCGTGCCTATAAGGCACTTGCAAAAAGCGGGTGGAGTCGCTTAGCGTTCCACCCGCTGGGGCTTTATTATACAGGCGGAAAGAACAATCGATCAATCTCTAAAACCCACTAAATGCTTAGAAGACTGACACCGACCAACGCGTTCTTAGTTCCTGTGGTTAAAAACGATTAACCGTCTAAAACATCCTGCATATCAAACAAGCCATCATTCTTTCCAGATAAAAACTTCGCCGCCCTTAGCGCACCAACTGCAAAATTACTTCGGTCAGAGGCTTTGTGAGTGATCTCAATACGCTCTCCCGTTCCAGCAAAAATAGCCGTATGCTCTCCTACAATATCACCCGCCCTTACCGTAGAAAAACCAATCGTCTTCGGCTTGCGAACCCCTGTATGACCCTCGCGCGCATACACTGCGCAGTCCGAAAGACCTCTTCCTAACGAGTCTGCGATAACTTCCCCCATCCTTAGCGCTGTACCAGATGGCGCATCAACCTTGTGCTTGTGATGAGCTTCGACAATCTCAATGTCATACTCATCATCAAGAGCAATGGCAGCTGTTTTTAGTATTCTTAATAACACGTTAACACCGACGCTCATATTTGGCGCCATCACAACAGGAATGCTCTCCGCGGCTTGGTTTATCGAATCTTTTTGGCTGTCGGTAAATCCGGTGGTACCAATAACCATAGCAGTGCTGCTCGATATACACGCCTTTAAATGATCAAGGGTTCCTTCCGGCCGGGTAAAGTCTATCAATACATCCGCCCAACTCGTAACGACATCGACATCCGACGTGATAACTACCCCTGACTCAAACCCAAGCAGACCTCCCGCGTCCTTTCCTAAGTGAGGGTTACCCGGTAGTTCTAACGCGCCACCCAGGGCCAGGGCATCATCATCTTTAATACACGCTATTAATGCACGCCCCATTTTCCCTGACGCGCCACACACGGCTACTTTTAATTTATCCATAAAAATCCCTGGTTTTTCACTTCTCGAAATATGTCTTTAGTTGACATAATGCACGTTTGCTTACTGCTCCGACCAACCCTCTACTGTGACGTCGCCCTCTAACCGCTTTAAGAGATTTTCTTCAAACACCACGACAATTGTGCGCTCTCGCTTAACGTTACCGGCCGCTCCGGATAAATAAACATAATTCCAATTATTTGGCGTTAATGGATCAATCACCAGCGGTGTGCCCAATATAAAAGTTACCTGGTCCTTGGTCATATCCGGCTTAAGTTTCATCAACATGTCTTGATCCAGGTAATTTCCCTGCCGAACCTCTAATTTATATGGTGACAAAAAGCACGCTGACAAAGTAAGCGCAAGCACGAGAGCAGTCAAACTCTTGAAGACAGTTAGATGCATCCGATTCATATTCAGTTTTAGGCCCGATAGGGTTAGTCAATGAGTAACAAAGACGTTATGATAGGCTAAAACCAAAGAAATTACACTGTCATGAAAACACCACTAGATCTCAAAAATATGGGGCTCAAGGCCACCTTACCTCGCCTAAAGATTCTTAATGTATTTGAGACATCAACGGCAAGGCACCTTTCAGCAGAGGACGTGTACCGTCACCTCCTGGATGACGAAATGGACATAGGGTTAGCCACGATATATCGAGTGCTGACTCAATTTGAGCAAGCAGGAATCCTCATTCGACACCACTTTGAATCTGGTAAGGCTGTTTATGAACTTGATCAAGGCGATCATCACGATCATTTGGTATGCAACCAATGTGGCCGCGTAGAAGAGTTCTATGATGAAGAAATCGAACTCAAGCAAACTAAAATTGCGAAAGACAGGGGATTTGAAATAATTGGTCACTCTCTGCATATTTATGCTGACTGCACAAAACTGAACTGCCCACACAAGAGAGAAACCTAAATTAGGGCGGCAGAAGCGATTTATATTGAAGCCGAGTTGATCAGTTCTCGCGCGTGAGCTTTAGCTTTTTCTGAGACCACTTCCCCGGCGAGCATCCTAGCTATTTCATCTACAGAATCCTTGGGTTTAAGTTTTTGCAACAGCGTTTTCGAATCTGTTTTTGAATGCGCTTTAGAGACCTTCCAATGTGAATCCCCAAGGGCCGCCACTTGAGGTAAGTGCGTGACGCAAAGCACTTGAGCGCGCTGACCCACTGTTTTCAACATTTTTCCTACAATTTCGGCCACTGCGCCGCCCACCCCAGAGTCCACCTCATCGAATATCACCGTTGGCACAGCAGAATCTTGATGGACCACAGACTGTATTGCCAATGATATTCTCGACAACTCGCCACCTGATGCCACTTTACCCACAAGCTTGGCCTCAGCACCAGGATTTGTAGCCACGTAGAAAGCTATTTGCTCAAGGCCCGCAACTCCCGGCTCGTCTTTCGGATTAAGTCGAGCTTCAAACCTTACCCCAGACATTGCTAAATCCACTAGGGCGGCGTTAACCTTTTGCGTTAATTCAATTGATGACTTTTCTCGATCCGAGCTTAATTGACCGGCAGCCTTAAAATATTTTTCTCCCGCCTCGGCCTCCGCTCTACGAAGCTCATCCAAATTCGCGTGTGACGACATCTTTTCGAGCTCCATCTGCACACTCAAAGCCATCTCTTCTAAATCATCAGGTTTAACTCCATATTTACGTGCATAGCGCTGTACTTCGGCAATTCTCCTGTCCAAAGTTTCAACTAAACCAGAATCAAAATCGAGCGATTCCGCGTACCGGCGCAGATCCCGATTAAATTCCCCAAGCTGGATTTCCAGTCCCTCAAGATCTTGGAGCATTGAATCAACTTGCGGATCTATTTCGACCACACCATTAAGTCGGGCTCGAACATTAGCCAAAATAGACAAAATATTTTGCTCACCATCACCGAGCATACGTACCGATTGGTTTGCAGCATCGATTAGTTCATTCATATTGCTGGCCTTACGATGTCGGTCTATGGTTTGCGCCCATTCCTTACCTTTAAATCCTAAAGCATCCAAGTCTCTTTGCGTTTCAAGTAGCTCCTCGGCTTTTTGTTTGAGCGCCTCGGATTGCTCCAAACATTGATTCAATTTATTTTTTTCAAATTGCCAACTTTTCCAAGTTTCCTCAACTAACTTAACTGAATTCGATAAATGACCAAAAGAATCTAAAACTTGGCTATGGGTGGAGGCGTCAACCAACGAGTAATGTTCATGTTGTCCGTGTATATCGACAAGAAGGGCTCCTAGCGTTCTGAGTTGTTTTACCGTAACCGGAACACCGTTAATCCAGGCCCTCGACCGACCCGCGGTATCGATTACGCGTCTTAATACGCAATCGTCAACGCCTAAATCAGCCTCATCCAAAAAAGAATAGACATGAGGTAATTTTGATATGTCGAATTCCGCAACAATATCCGACCGGCTAGCGCCAGCTCTGATACTACCTGCATCAGAACGACCGCCCAAGATCAGGCTGATTGCCCCAAGAATAATGGACTTACCCGCACCAGTCTCTCCTGTGAGAACGGTAAAACCCGCATCTACATCGAGCTCAATCAAATCGATTAGCACGTAATCTTTAACCGTTAAACGAATCAACATAAAAGATCTTCAGGCAAAATTACGAACCCATCGTCCCAGCCCAATGTAACTTCTCTCGCAAAGTGCCGAAATAGTCATGTTCTTTGGAGTGGACCAGTCTTACCTTAGCGGCCGCCACTTGAATCATTAACCGCCCTCCCTGTTGAATATTTAAATGAGTATGGCTGTCAATGTGCACATGAGCGTCGATCGCCTCCATCAACTCAATCTCAATCTTAGATGTCCCCGGAATAACGATTGGCCTATTCGATAAAGAATGAGGACACACTGGCGCCAAGAGGATGCAGTCCACGCCTGGCGCGATAATAGGACCTCCAGCGGAGAGCGCATAAGCAGTAGAACCAGTCGGAGTCGAGACGACCAAACCGTCTGATCTAAGATTGTAAGCAAATTCGCCGTCAATAGTCACCTTCATCTGAATCAGGCTGCCGCTCTGACCCTTGCCAATTGAGACGTCATTCAAAGCCCAAATCCCATTCTCCGGCTCACTATCAGCACTTGCCTCGAGTATTGCACGGTCATCCGTAATATATTCCCCCCGCTGTACCGCGCGCAAACTTGCCACCATCTTATTCAATGAGATATCCGCCAAGAAACCTAGCCGACCAAGGTTGATGCCCAACAAAGGCACATCATGCATTGCTGCCGTCCTTGCAAGACCAAGCAACGTACCATCACCGCCCAGAACCACCACTAAATCGCTTCGGCTAACCACATCATCGATCGGCCCAAATTCCACGTTCATACCAGGCAGTTGCTGCGCAGTCATATCGTCAACCAAACAATCAGCACCCTCTGATCGCAGAAACTCAATAATCTGCGACACTGGGCGCTGAACTTCAGCACTCTTATATTTTCCAACGATACAAATTCGATTAAATTTATTCATAGTTACGTTATACACGAGAGACAGATTGCATCATCGCAAATTCCGCAAAATAAAAAAACCCAAATCGAAGACAAAAAGTTTGTAAAATGAAATCATGATAAACGAAAGATCACGAATTCTACTGAAATCGCTCATAGAGAAGCACATTTCGGATGGTCAACCCATAGGATCTCGACAGCTAGCTAAATCCTCAGGCTTGGAGCTCAGCCCCGCCAGTATTCGCAATATTATGGCTGATCTTGAGGAGATGGGCTTTATCGCCAGCCCGCATACCTCAGCGGGCCGGATCCCGACGCCACTCGGATATCGTTTTTTTGTTGATTCTCTGCTCACAGTACAACCACTCGACTCTATAGAGTTACATGAAATTGAGGATCAATTTCGACCGGATAGCGCCAACAGGTTGATATCTACTGCGTCACAGCTATTGTCAAACCTTACTCAATTTGCGGGCGTGGTGAAATCACCAGCACGCCAAAGCAGTTCATTTCGACACATCGAGTTTGTTTCCTTATCTGAACAACGTATTCTTTTGATAGTGGT
>Ga0255755_1002927_pt1 | contig 13546 bp, 15 predicted proteins | sample 011ome_18_FD_179955 | JGI IMG/M metagenome (GOLD analysis project Ga0255755, IMG submission 179955) | Coastal salt marsh microbial communities from the Groves Creek Marsh, Skidaway Island, Georgia - 011501BT metaG (version 2) | ecosystem: Environmental > Aquatic > Marine > Intertidal zone > Salt...
AGAAACTTTAGAAAACAAAATTGCAATAATTATAAATACTTTTTTCATTAAAAATTAAACCCTTCTTCTTTTTTAGTAAGATAAAAATTAGAAAATACATCAAACAGAAAAACTTTAGAAAAATTATCTTCGTATTTTATCATTTTATAAGCTTTAGATAGTTCTTCATTTATTTTTTCAATATATACAATTCTTCCTCCCACATTTACTTGATTTAGTAAATCAAGATTAAAATTATATTGTGGACAGTCAATGACTATCAAATCATAAGGCCCCTTACTTTTCAAGCCTTCAGAAAATTCTTCTTTTAAAACCTCACCATTAGCTACCTCGTTATTTGAAAAATTTTTATTTATGTTATCTACAAAAGATTGATCATTATCAGTAACATAAATTTTTTTGCACAACTTTGCTATTAATACAGATAGATAGCCTGTGAGTCCGCCAATATGCAAAACCTTCTCATTATTTTTTATATCAGCAAAATGTAAGATTTGAGCTAAGTGTAGATTTTTAAGATATCCTCTTCGATCCTTAATAGAAATATCTTGATCAGAATAACAAATATTTATTTTATCATCAGATATAAATTGCTCTTTACTTGTGTTCATGAATACTTGTAAAACGTTGCTGTTTGTTATTTTATTTGGTCTAAGTTGATTTTCTATCATCACTTCACGATTTTTTTCTAAATTCATAGCTATATTAGGTAAATTATTAAGACATTTTATATATAACAACTAATAAAATTGATATGTTTTTTATTTTACAATCTTATAGTTTTGATTAATTGACTTGAAGTTAATAACAGATTAATTGTCCAAAAAATTTGGCTCGGTGGCAGAGTGGTTATGTAGGGGCCTGCAAAGCCTTGCACAGCGGTTCGATTCCGCTCCGAGCCTCCATATTTTACTTGTTTTTTTTTCTTTTTTTTATTAACAGACCAATTGTGTTCCTCGGTAGCTCAGTGGTAGAGCAATCGGCTGTTAACCGATCGGTCGCTGGTTCGAGCCCGGCCCGGGGAGCCAATCTATTAATTAAGTTTTTACCTCAACTAAATCATCAAAATTTGTAGTATAGCACGGAGACACCTTCTCTCTTTTCATTCTCCATGATTTTTCAACACCTTCAGACGCTAACCTAATTACAGAACTGCCATAACGCCCATTAATCCTGTCCATTGTATTCATAATTGCGTCTGAACTTTCTCGATCATAATCCAATAAACCTTTTACCTGACTTGATTTACTTAAACCGTATAAAATTACTCCTGCTTTTTTATAACGATACCCCTCACGGTATATTTTTCTTATTCCTTGTAATGCTCGTTTCACAATCTTAATACTGCTGTTAGTTGGAAAAGGTAATTGCAATTTAATTGAGTTTGAATACTGTTTTTCCTTTCTATTAAAATAATTTGTGAGAACAAAAACACTCATTGACTCTGCCATCAACCCCTCTTCTCTTATCTTTTCCGCAACTCTTGTTCCATAAGCTGAAACAGATTCTTCTAAGTCATGAATTTTTTCTATTGGTTTACTAAACGAACGTGAAACACAGCAGCTTTTTTTATCTGATGGAATTAAATCCAATTCAATACAAGATACACCGCAAAGTTCTAAAAATGTCTTCTCTCCAACCACGCCCATATTTTTTCTTACCCATCCTTTGTCCAATTGAATAAAATCATAAGCAGTTTTAATGTTATATTTTTGTAAAAAAGAAGAGAGTCTTCTTCCAATGCCCCAGACATCTCCTATAGGGGTTAACTTTAAAGCCTCATTTATTTCAAACCAAGACTTCAATATGCATACACCGTCATACTCTTTGTTTTTTTTTGCTAAGTTATTTGCAATTTTTGAAAGTGTCTTTGTTGAGCTCACACCTATACTCACTGGAATGCCTACCCACTGTTTTATGGTACGACGTATGTAACTACAATACGTACTTAGCTCATAATTTTCAAAACCATTTAGTCCCAAAAAAGCTTCATCTATTGAGTAAATTTCTATATCAGGAGCGAACCTCGATAAAGTTTCCATAACTCGCTGAGAAATATCACCATATAAGGAGTAATTAGAAGAGAAAACCTTTACATTATTTTTATCAATAATTTTCTTTGCCTTGAAGTATGGCTCACCCATCTTAATTCCTAGCTTTTTAGCCTCTGCCGATCTTGTAATTATACATCCGTCATTATTTGATAGAACAACAATAGGCCTTCTCATTAGTTTTGGATTAAATATTCTCTCACAAGATGCATAAAAATTATTACAGTCTATCAAAGCAATAGAATTATCTAAAGAAGAGTGATTATTTTGTAACTGCTTTATGTATGACATAAGTCACAACCCCCCATATAAAACACTCCATCTCCTCTTTTATTTCAATACTTGGGTATTCATTATTAGCGGAAACTAAAAACAACGAGGATCCTTTTTTACGCAATTTTTTTACTGTTAAATCGCCAAAGACTGAAGCTATAACAATATTATCATTTTTTGGCGTAACACTTCTATCCACAATCAGTAAATCCCCTGATAAAATTCCAGCCTCTATCATAGAGGGGCCACTTGCTTTCACGATAAAAGTAGCTGCAGGATGTTTCACAAGATACTCATTTAAATCAAGTTTATTCTCTAAATAATCAGTTGCTGGAGATGGGAAACCTGCTGATACAGAGTCTAAAAATAGCGGTGTTGCAGCCTTTTTGTTGTTCCCTATATTGACAATGGATATTATATTTTTCTCATTCATATTTTTAAAAAAATTATTTAACTAATTGATAAACAATAATTATATTTAAAATAAATATAATAATGTTCTTGTTTTGTTCTAATTTATTTAGATTGATAAAAAAGTCAACATAATAATACAAAAATCTGATAAAAAAAATTATGGCAAAAATATTTGAACAAAATGCATACACAAAAGAAATAGAAACAAAAATAAAAGAAATAGATCCAGAAAATAAAACTATAGAACTAGAGGATGCAATATTTTATGGGAAAAGTGGTGGCCAACCAGGTGATGAGGGGGAAATAATAGCTGATGGTCAAAAAATAAAGGTAAATGAGACAATAAAAGCAGGAGAGTCAATAAAAAATATACTAGAAAATTTAAATGGATTAAGAAAAGATCAAAAAATAATAGCAAAAATAAATTGGGATAAAAGATATAAATATATGCGGATGCATAGTGCATTACATCTAATGTGCGCATCAATACCTCTTGGAGTAACAGGAGGGCAAATTGGCTATGAAAAAAGCAGGCTGGACTTCAATGATCCTGACAAAGAAATAAAGAAAGAAGAACTTCAGGAAAAAATAAACACATTGATGAGAGATAATCATGAAATCACATATGAGTATATAGATAGCAGAATATTGGAAAGTCAGCCAGAACTAGTAAGAACAATGTCTGTCAAACCACCTAGTATCGACGGCAAATTAAGATTTGTAAAAATAGGCAATGTTGATTTCCAACCTTGTGGAGGAACACATGTTAAATCAACTAAAGAAATAGGCAAAGTTACAATAGGCAAAATAGAAAATAAAGGACGAATGAATCGCCGTGTAAATATTTTAATTAATGATTAAGAATTTGACTTAAAAATAATTTTGTACGATCACTTTCAGGATTATTAAAGAATTTTTCAGGAACAGCTTGCTCTACAATTCTCCCCTCATCCATAAAGACCATTCTATCAGCTACAGTTTTAGCAAAACCCATTTCATGAGTTACAACTATCATTGTCATACCACCTTCTGCTAAATCAATCATAACATCTAAAACTTCTTTAATCATTTCAGGGTCAAGAGCAGATGTTGGCTCATCAAAAAGCATTATATTAGGCTTCATTGCAAGAGATCTTGCAATTGCAACTCTTTGTTGTTGGCCACCTGATAATTGGCCTGGATATTTATCTGCTTGTTCAGGAATTTTAACAATTTCTAATTGTTGCATAGCTAATTCTTCCGCTTCAGCTTTAGGCATTTTTTTAACCCAAATTGGAGCAAGAGTAATATTTTCTTTAACAGACAAATGTGGGAAAAGATTAAATTGTTGAAACACCATACCTACTTCTTTTCTTACACTATCAATATTCTTTAAATTACCTGTAAGCTCAATTCCATCAACTATTATTGTGCCTTCTTGGTGTTCTTCCAATCTATTAATACATCTTATCATTGTAGATTTACCTGATCCAGAAGGACCACATACTACAATTCTTTCTTTCTTTTTAACCTGAAGATCAACATCTTTTAAAACGTGAAAGTCTCCAAACCACTTATTTACATTTTGTAATGAAATTATTGAATCTTCTGACATATTAATCTGCTCCCATGTTAATACCTGTTTTAAGCTTTTTTTCCAAATATAAACTGTACCTAGACATAGCAAAAGTGAAAATAAAGAACACTAGTGATACGAAGAAATAAACTTCATAGGCTAAACCTAACCAGGTTGTGTCTGCTAAAGCCCCTCTTCCAATTCCAAGTAAGTCTAACAAACCAACAATAATTACAAGAGTTGTATCTTTAAATAAACCAATTGAAGTGTTTACAATAGATGGAATGGATATTCTTATTGCTTGAGGCAAAACAACTTTCATATTCATTTGCCAGTAAGATAAACCGATTGATCTAGCCGCCTCATATTGACCTTGTGGAATCGCTTGAAGCCCCCCTCTAATTACCTCAGCCATGTAAGCCGATTGAAATAAAGTGACTGCAACTAATACACGGGCTAATCCGTCCATATTAACCCCTTCCGGTAAAAATAATGGCAACATAACCATACCAAAGAACAAAAGAGTAATTAAAGGTACACCTCTAATAAATTCAATAAATAGAGTACACATCATGCTAATGACTGGAAGATTAGAACGTCTGCCAAGCGCAAGTACTATTCCTAACGGAAAAGCTAGCGCAATACCTGTGCATCCTAAAACTAGTGTAACAAGCAAACCTCCCCATTTATTAGTTGAAACAGATTCAAGACCTAATCCACCGTTTAAAAGGAAAAAGGCAATTACCGGAAAAACATATGTGAATTTTAAAAAATGCTTTCTGAACGGAAACTTATCAAACAATAGGGGGACAACAGCAATTGCCAACATTATATAACTTAAGTTTACACGCCAAACCTCATCTCTTGGATAGAAACCATACATGAATTGATAAAATCTAACATAAATAATTGCCCAGCATGCTCCTCCATTTTCGGGATCAAGAACTCGTGAGCACAACTCTCTGTTAATAATTTCTTCCCCATTAAAGTTATATTTGAAATCAGCAGCAAAAATTGTCCAATTTAATATCCATGGAATAAATTGAATTAAAACATACAAAACAAATAATGAAATTAATGAATTTATCCAATTTGAAAATAAATTCATTCTAAGCCAACCTAATATACCTGTTGTAGCTACAGGCGGTTTTCTTGATTCAGTTATTTCATTCATTTTATTTCTCTTTAAATTGTATGCTGCGATTATAAATATTCATAAACAAAGATATTATTAAGCTTATAGTTAAGTATGTTGCCATAACTATAACCATGCACTCAATAGCTTGACCTGTTTGATTTAAACTAATACCCCCAAAGCCATGGACTAAGTCAGCATAACCTACTGCAATACCTAAAGAAGAATTTTTTGTTAAATTTAGGTACTGACTGGTTAACGGGGGGACTATAACTCTTAAGGCTTGAGGTATGATAATAAGTCTCATTATCCAGCTCTTTTTAAGCCCTAATGATGCAGAAGCTTCTCTTTGACCTTTTGTAACTGATAAGATTCCTGAGCGAACCGTCTCTGAGATAAATGCTGCAGTGTAGATAGTTAACGCTAAAAACATTGCTATAAACTCTGGTCTAATAACCATACCTCCTTTGAAATTAAAACCTTTAAGAGCAGGATAATCAAAAGATAATGGAGAACCTATAATAAAAAATAATATTAACGGAGCAATAATAATTAAACCAAAAGCAGAAGATAGAACTGGAAACTGCTGACCAGTTTCATCTTGTCTTTTTTTAGCCCATCTTCTTATTAGAAAACTTGAAATTAAAGCTAAAATAATAGCAATAAAAACGTATGAAAACCCTGTTTCAAAAACAGGTCTTGGAGAATAAACTCCTCTGTTAGAGATAAAGAAAATATCCAAAAACTCTAATGATTGCTTAACACGAGGTAATTGAATTAAAATACTGTACCAAAGAATTATTTGTAAAAGTAAAGGGACGTTTCTTGTGAATTCTACATAGATATAGGCCACTCTTACAAGAAGCCAGTTAGAAGAAAGTCTTATAATGCCGACAAGAAAACCAAGAATAGTTGCTGCTATACAACCGCAGACAGAAACAAGAAGTGTATTTAATACACCTACAAAGTAGACATCTAGATGAGTGTCAGTTGATTTAAAATCAATAAAAGGTGAGAAGCTAATATCAAATCCAGCAGGGTCTGTAAGAAATCTCCAGCCAGTAGCTATATTTCTTTTTTCTAAATTATAGGCTGTTGTTTGTACGATAAAAAATATACCAAGGGCAAAAAGACCAATTACAAGAGTTTGAAAAAAAATAGATCTAAACTTTTCATCTGAAAAAAAATTTAATTTAGATCTCATGTAACTCCTATAAAAAAAAATAGGGGGTTTTGAAACCCCCTAATTGTAAAAAAGTAACGATTTATCTGAACGGAGGTGCGTAAAGAATACCACCTTGAGTCCAAAGAGCGTTAAGACCTCTTGCAATTTCAAGAGGTGTATCTGGGCCTACGTTAGCTTCGTATGACTCTGAATAGTTACCAATTTGTTTAATAATTTGGTAAGCCCAATCAGGAGCCAATTCAAGCATTTCACCGTAAGAACCTTCAGCACCAAGAAGTCTTAATACTTCAGGAACATTTGAGCTTAATTGAGCATCAACATTTTCAGAAGTAATACCCAGTTCTTCAGCAATAATCATTGCATTTAGAGACCAACGTACAACGTCACCCCATTGGTGATCACCATGTCTTACTAGCGGACCTAGAGGTTCTTTTGAAATGATTTCTGGTAAAACAACCCATTTACTAGGATCTGCTGCTGCAGCTCTAGTTGAAGAAAGTCCAGATGCATCAGTAGTGTATACATCACATCTTCCTGCGAATAAGTTTTCTTTACCTTCATCGTTTGTTTCAATTGGAAGAGCTTCATAGCTAATTCCATTTAATCTGAAGAAGTCAGCAAGGTTAAGCTCTGTAGTAGTACCAGTTTGGATACATACAGTAGCGCCATCTAGTTCTTTTGCACTTGAAACACCAAGAGCAGAAGGAACCATAAAACCTTGACCATCATAGAAGTTAACACCTACGAACTCAAAACCAAGATTAACATCACGGCTAATTGTCCAAGTAGTATTTCTCGCTAACATATCTACTTCACCTGAAGCTAATGTAGGGAAACGAGATTTACCAGTAGTAGTGATAAATTCTACTTTTGAACGGTCTCCAAAAACTGCTACTGCAACTGCACGACACATATCTGCATCAAGACCAGCCCACTCTCCACTATCGTCAGGAGCAGCGAAACCAGCTAGACCAGTTGTAACACCACATTTTAGAAAACCTCTATTTTTAACATCATCAAGAGTTCCAGCATTTGCAGCAAAAGCAAATACAGAAACTGCTAGGATTGATAATAGTTTTTTCATATTATTTCCTTTGTTTTAAATAATTATTTAAACATCTTTTTTCAAAGATTGACCTCCAATAACAAAATTTATCAATCAACGAAACATCTAATTTTATTGAAAATATATGAACATAATTTGTATCTTAGTTGAAAATTATATACTAGATATAGTACTTTATGAAAATAAATACAAAACTGACAAAAGTTTCAAGAAATGTAAAAAAACAAAAAGGTTTTATTAACCCTGGCATTTACAAAGGTTCAACAATGATCTTTGATACTTTTGAGGATTATTTAAACGATATAAATAATCATGATGATCGAAATACTTTATACGGAATTAACAAAAACCCATCTGTAGAACAGTTAGAACAAGCTATATCAAGTTTATACAAATGTCATGATACTGTTGTAGCGCCATCAGGATTAGCTGCACTCATAATTCCTTTTTTTGCATTTTTAAAAAAAAATGATGAAGTTCTAATCAATGATACTGTTTATAGTCCTACTAGAACCTTTTGTGATCAACTTTTAAAAAATTATGGAGTTAAAATAAAATATTTTCATCCATTTAAAGATATTAATAAATTTCAAAAACTCATAACAAGTAAAACTAAATTAATTTATCTAGAGTCCCCTGGCACAGCTACGTTTGAGATATTAGATATTCCTAAGATAACAAAAATAGCTAAAAAGAAAAACATAGCAACAGTTATGGATAACACTTGGTCTTCTCCACTATTTTGTGATCCAATAAAATTAGGGGTTAATATTATTATTGATGCAGGAACAAAATATATTAACGGACACTCTGATACACTTATTGGATTTGTAAGTTCTGATAAAAAACATGCTAAACCGATAAGAGTTGCAACGAAAACTCTTGGTATTTGTCCAGGATCTGAAGAAGTTTATTTAGCATTAAGAGGATTGCCAACATTAAATTTAAGAATGAAACAAATAGAGTTTAATGCCTTAGAATTAGCCCGAGAGTTAAACAAGCATCCTTTAGTAGATAAAGTTTATCATCCTGCAATAGAAACATCAGAAAATCACGATATTTGGAAAAGAGATTTTACTGGAAGTACTGGTTTATTTTCTTTCTCACTTAAAAAATTTTACCCTCAATCAAAAATAAAAAAAATGTTTTCTAAAATTTCTATTTTTAAACTAGGTTATAGTTGGGGAGGATACGATAGTTTAATCACTTTTCCCCCACTATCAAAAAGGCAATTCAAAACTTTATTAAAGGGAAACTTAATACGAGTTTATTGTGGCTTAGAAGATTCTAGTGATCAAATTAAAGATATTATAAATAGCCTAAAAGCTCTTAAATAATGGATCCCATTTTTTTAGCTTATGCTTCATTTGGAGTATTTGTTTTTGGTATTTCCAAAGGGGGAGTTCCAGGTCCAATAGCGATGTTGGCTGTCCCTGTAATGTCTTTTGCGATGAGCCCCCTACAGGCTGCCGGGATCCTTCTTCCACTTTTGATAATCATGGATTTTTCTGCAATCTATTTATATTGGAAAAAATGGATAAGTAGTATTTTAAAAATAATCATACCAGCATCTATAGTTGGTATTTTATTTGGAACTTTTACTTTTCAATATACTAATGAAAATCAAATACGTGTGATGGTAGGTGTCATCTCAATTATTTTTGTTTTAGTATCATTTATTCAAAAAAGTGATTTTTTACTTAAACCGACAAAATTAAAAGGTTACTTTTGGTCTTCGGTAGCAGGATATACAAGTTTTTTAATTCATGCAGGCAATCCACCAATGAACTTTTATACACTTCCCTTAAAATTAGATAAAATTTCCTTTATTGGAACCATGACTTTTGCCTTTTTAGTTATTAACGTGGTAAAATTAATTCCTTATTACTATGTGGGACTATTAGCACCTTCAAACTTGCTAGTTTCTCTAATGTTGTTACCTTTAGCTTTTTTAAGTGTGCTGTTTGGATATTTTCTTCAGAAGAAAATACCCGAGAGATTGTTTTTTAATATAGTTTATGTGTTACTTTTTTTAAGTGGCTGTAAATTGATATACGATGGATTAATTTAATCTATTCCTTCAGCTATATTTAAAAAGCGTTCAGAAACATCATTATTGAGATACTTTAATCCTTTTTGGTATTCCTCTGATTCATAAAATTTTTCTGCTTCATCCATAGATGGAAATTCTATTATAACTGCACGATTAATCTTTTTCCCTTCTAAGTTTTTAATTCTACCCCCTCTACTTAAAATTTTTGCTCCTGCTTTTATCAAAGCAGGTCCAGCAATATCAGCATATTTTTTATACTCATCTTGATTTTTGACATCTGCTATTCCAATCCAGTACGCTTTAGTCATTGCCATCTCCTTTTATTTTTGTTTTGTAACTTGCTCTTTTATTTTTTCTAAGTCCAAAAGGGCCTGGAATAAATAAGGTCATAGTGCTAGTATTAGTTTTTAAATCAACTCGATGAAGATGATCAGCCGATCTAAAACCTATATATCCTGGTGGCCTCCAAAACTTTCCTTTAACAGTTGTTTCCCAATAACCACCTTTTAAAATAATAGTAATGTAAGGACACATATGGTTATGAACCCCCTCTCCATGATCATCATCTAACATTTTGTGAATTAAGATATTGAAAGGAAACCATTTTGGTCTTTTTCTAAACAAAACATAATATCTCTCCATCCAAGGTTTTGCCTTGTTAAATTCTGGATGTGAGGGGCCTCTATCTAAAACAATTTTTTTTCTACCAAGTTTTTCTAAAATTTTTAAAATCATTTATTTACAATCAGGATATAAAGACAAAAACTCACTGGCTCCCTTATGACAGTTTTGTATCCAATCATTTGATGATTCATCATTTGCATAATCTGAAATATATTTAAAACATTTAAATTCAATATCATGCAACTTACAAATTTTTGCCAACGCATAAGCTTCCATATCAACAATATCACAATTAATTTCTAATTTATTTTTTACAAATCTATCTCCAGTAGCGCAAATATAACCTTTGTCAGATAATATAATTTTTGAAATAGGATCAAAAGGAGTTTCGCCTAATTTAAAATCTAGCAAACCTCTAGCATCCATATCATGTTGCACAAAAGACGTGCATTCTATAAGACCGCTAATTTCTTTTTTAAAAGATCCTGCCGTACCATAATTTATTATTTGATTTGGCTTATATATATTTATTAATTCCATTAATTTTATTGAAGCATTAATTTTTCCAACACCAGTATGATAGAATTTACTTAATTTAGGAGTTTCTTCTTTTAATGCAGCTATAAATATTGTCTCCATTTATTGTGGTCCAAAATTTTTAATTATTTTTTTAGTAATTTTAGTTATTTCTGGCATTGTTGGTTTTAATAATTGCAACCTATCATAAATTAATGGATTATTTTTTACTTGTTTTCTCAAAGCATTACCAAAAGTCATACGTAACTCTGTTCCTATATTAAACTTAGCTATATTAGTTTCTCTAGCCAATTTTTTTCTTATAGGATTTGGAATTCCACTTCCTCCATGTAATACTAAGGGAGTGGAAATGGATTTTTGAATTTCTTTTACTTTGTCTAAATCAATTTTTGCTATTTTATTTGTTTGTAAATGAGTGTTACCTACTGATACTGCCATTGCGTCTACATTACTTTCTTTTGCAAATGTTACAGCCTCAATAGGTAAGGTTCCCTCTGATGATTTACCATTGGCATAACCCACAAAACCAATCTCCCCTTCAACTGACACTTTGGCATCATGAGCCCTTTTAACTATCTTAGATGTTTTTTTGATATTATCTTTTAGTGATAATTTTGAGCCATCAAACATTACAGAGGTAAAACCTGAATCTATACCTTCTGCACATTCACGAAACGTGTATCCATGGTCTATATGACAACAAACATGAGTTTTTGTTTGTTCTGCTAAATATCGAAACATTTTACCTAAAATAGGAACAGGCGTATGCGCTCTGCAAGAAGGACCAGCTTGCAAAATAATGGGAACACCTGTTTCATCTGCAGCCTTAATAAAAGCTAAAGCATCATCCCAAGCTAAAACAACTAATCCAGCAACAGCATAATTATTTTTATTTGCATCAGTTAAGATTTTTTTTAATGATACTGCTGTCATTATTTATATTTAGCAATCATGTCTTTAATACCTGGTATCGTTTCAACTTGGTAGGCATGCTCAGGTTGAAAATACTGAACAAGAGATCTCTGGGATAGGCCGCCTAAAATAGTAAAATAATACATTTCATAACCTGGGGCTACTACACAAGGATGATAACCTGTTCTAATTGCAATTGTAGAACCATCAATTATATGTTCTGCTTTCCCAACTTTATCTTCTACTTGTTGAAATAATTGAAATCCAAAACCATTATTTGGACGAAAACGATAATTATATGTTTCATCATGACGTGTTTCATCTGGAAGTCTATCAGTGTCATGTTTGTGAGGAGGAAAGCCAGACCAACCACCCTGCCCTACAGTATAAAGTTCATTACATAGTAATCTGCCAACTTTATCATGATGTTTTGCTCCAAGAATATGTTTAATTTTCCTATGTGTTTTTGTATCATCCGAACCATATTGAACCTTATCTATCTCATTAACTCTAACGGCAAAAGGCTCTAAAGTTTTATCAAATTTTGCACCAGCAATAAAAATTTCAGAATCTTTGAGTGCAACAAAGGAAGCTTTTGTACCAGATGGAACATATACTCCTTCTGGTTCACCATCCCAGACATCTATAGTCCTTGTGCCTAAATCTTTTACTTCATAACCTTCAACATTGACATTTATAGTGCCTGTTGCAGGCACAATACATGTCTCATAACCAGGAGTTACATATTGAAAACTTTGATCTTTATTCAGCTTAACAATATTAAAGTAATTAAGTGGAACATGATTATCATCTATATCAACTATTGGCTTATTCTGATTATCAAATGGGGGTATATGCATTATCTTTCTCCTTTATTAATGTTATTATTTTTCATGAAATCTAAAACTTCATTTAAGTCTGGCATAGCGGGAGCACACCCAACCTTAGTTACAACTATTGCTGCGGCAGCAGATCCAATTTCTATAGCTTTTTGAATATCATAGTTTTTTAAAATGGCTCCAATTAAAGACCCCATAAAGGCATCACCAGCGCCAGTAGGTTTAAGAGGTTTTACTGGAAAAATTCCTCGTTGTATTTCTTCATTATTTGCAAATGTTATTGATCCTTTTTCACCCATTTTATAGATTACTAAATCACAGTTCCTTGATATTTTTTTTGCATAGCCCAAACCATCATCGTAGTTTCCAGAAAGAATAGCAAATTCATCATCATTGCCTATAATTCCAGAACAATAATCACCCGCAAGATTGTATATTTCTTTTGCCTTATCTTCAGACTCCCAAGTATAGGGTCTATAATCAATATCCATAATAACTGGTATTTTTTTTTCTTTAGCTAATTTTAAAGCGTATAATACAGCACTTCGAGATGGTTCAGCTGCAAGTGAAGTTCCCGTAATCAAAATACATTCATAATTTTGAAGATTAGAATTGTCGATATCATTTTTATTTAAAAATAAATCAGCCGCTTTATGTCTATAAATTATTGATTGATGATCAACTACTGTTGACTCAACTATAGCGAAAGAGATTCTAGACTCATTGTCTTCTAATTTGACTAAGTCACTCTTCACTCCATAAGAATCTAATTGATTGATAGCAAACTTACCTAGTGCATCATTTGATACCCTTGTAAGTAAAGAGCATGATCCGCCATATTTAGTTAATTGCACACCCATATTTGCTGATGAACCACCGAGGTGAGTAACATATTTATTTG
>Ga0255755_1002931_pt1 | contig 13520 bp, 7 predicted proteins | sample 011ome_18_FD_179955 | JGI IMG/M metagenome (GOLD analysis project Ga0255755, IMG submission 179955) | Coastal salt marsh microbial communities from the Groves Creek Marsh, Skidaway Island, Georgia - 011501BT metaG (version 2) | ecosystem: Environmental > Aquatic > Marine > Intertidal zone > Salt...
GTATTTCTTTAAACGAAGAAGCACAAACACCATTTTTAACACTCCCGGCGAGAATTCGAGTCAGGAAAGAGGAGGAAAATAGAGAAGAAGATTTTTGTAAGAACCTCTTTCGAACAACAGACGAGAAGGACGACGACGCACTCATCTTCTCTCTGTTTTTACCACCGTTTCTATCGCGCGTTCGTTGTGCTCGTCATCTCTCTGTTGTTGTTGTTGTTGTTCGCTTTTTTTAAAGCGACCGACAAAAGAGTGAAGTGAAGTGCTTTTTTACGAAATCCAATTAATTAGACTTTTGTGGTTTTTTGACGGCGCAAACAGAAGACAGAGAATTTTTTCAAGCACTTTCTTCCTCAGAACCTCGACCCACCCACCCACGCAAAAAAGAGCACTAGACTAATACAGATACGATGATGAACAAACAATCATCGCACACAGTATCGCCTGTTCTGTCTGCGAAGAATGATGGTGCTCCTCCCTCGACTGATGTTTTTGCGAGGCGGAGTGAGAGACCACTCATCAGAGAAGAACGCATTCAATCTCCGAGACAGAATTCGAAGGAGACGAAAATTCAATCGAGGAATTCCTCTGAACGGAGTTCCTCTTCCTCGAACGACGATAATAATGATAACAATAACAACAACAACAACAAAAAGAAAGAGAACGATGGGGCTACGAAGAGATCTTCCTCGTCTTCCTCGACGACATCGTCATCTTCATCCTCGGAAAGCGACGATGAAGGAAGTGGAGGAGGTGAACAGACGAGAGGGGGAAAAATCGAGAGAAACAAGAAGAAAACGAAACAAACAACAACAACGATGACGACGACGGCCACGAAAGAACAAAAAGAGACGAAGAAGAAGAAGAAGAAAAATAAGAGTAAAACGAAGAACAAGACAAAAGACCGCAAAGAAAAACAGCATGAACCGAAAAATGAAGAGGAAAAAATGAATAAGAAGATCCGCGCGGCGAAGCGAGGCACGCGCTCTGAGCTCTCCGTCTCCAAAGGCGGTTGGACTAAGCACGGATACGCCTACGACAACGCGAACGTTTTGAACACGACAAACTTAAAATCAAAAGCGGGAATTATCGAACGCATATCCGCGAAAGAAGTCTCCCCGGAAGAGTTCGACAGACGCTTTTCCTTGACGAGAACGCCGTGCATAATCACCGACGCCATGGACCATTGGCCGTGCTTTATGAAAACGTTGAATAGCAAAGGGAAAGAGGATAACCCGCGAGAGTGGACGATTGATAAGTTACAAAAAAGGTTTCCGAAGGATAGATTCAAAGTCGGTTCCGATGACGATGGGTACGCCGTACGAATGACGATGACTGAGTTTCAGTTTTACTGCGACGAGGAAAGGAATCCTGACTACGGTTGCAAAAGAGACGATAGTCCATTATACGTTTTCGACGGTTCTGTCTTTGATAAAGAGAATACGAAAGAGCTCGAGAAAGATTTCGACATTCCGAGTTACTTCTCCGAAGACTTGTTCAAATACGTCGGACATAAACGAAGACCTCCGCACAGATGGGTCGTGTTTGGACCGCCGAGAAGTGGATCCTCAGTACACGTCGACCCGTTAGCGACGTCCGCTTGGAACGCGTTGATTTCTGGACAGAAACGCTGGGTGTTGTACCCGCCAGATAAAGGCTTGTCAAAACCTCTTCTGAAACCAAAAGGTATTGGATTAGACGGAGAATCAGTCACGTGGTTCCAAAAAGCATATCCAATGACACAAACGCGAGAGTGGTCGGAAGTTGGCGGATGTCCAAAGAGTTTCGACGTCGTACAAAACGCCGGCGAGATTATGTTTGTCCCAGACGGGTGGTGGCACGCCGTGTTAAACATCACGCATACCGTCGCGGTTACGCAAAATTTCTGCACGACGCCAAGATTTGACGCAGTGTACAGAGCCACGCGACGGGGAAGACCAAAAATGAGCAAAAAATGGCTCGAAAAGTTGAAAGCGAAGGGCCGACAAGATTTATACGACACCGCCATGCGCCAGCCGAGACGCTCGGAGTACTCCGAGAACGAAAAGACTTCGTCGTCTTCATCGAGCAGCAGCGAAGGAGAGAGCGACACGGAAGATGCCGACGATCGAATGGTTCGATTAAAAGAAGAGACGAGAAGATTAGCAAAACACGGAGGCAAGCGAGAGAGGGAGGAAGAGGAGGTGTAAAAATTAAACATCACACGTTGAGTGAAACGTTGTAATCATATATATACTAATACGCAATAGTCATTTTAACGCGTCGTCATATGTGTGTGTAAGTTATATAATTCGAATTCACAACAATAACAGCAACAGCAACGACAACAAGAACAACAATGTTTTTAATAATATTCAGATTCGCTATATCAGAGTTACTTTAAGAACGTACACGTGACAAATAGGGTGAGGAACGAGAACAAACTCAAAATCAACTCAGGCGAGAACGACTCTGGGAAGAGAGGAATGTACACCGGAATGATCGAACCAATCAACCAACCGACGAGCATAGCTGCAAAAGTGTGTAGAAAGGACTTTCCAAGCGCCTTGTTCTTTTGTCCGCCTCTTTTGTCGTTGAGAAAGAAGACGCACGCGGCAAAAGCGCAGGCGAGTTGAAACGCCGGTCCTTGCGAAGCCGGAGTCACAATAGACCAGATGGAAATACCGAAATACAAAACCGCTCGTCGCATCAACGTCGTCTTGTCTGGCTTTTCAAACTGGTTCTTAATGCGCTCAACAAATGGCGGCGTGTAATCTTCCTCTTCTTTCTTCTGTCTCAGATTCTTTCTCTTCAAACCTTTCGATTTCTTCCTCGTGTTTAACTTTTCTTTCAAAATGGCGTCCATGGCGAGGTCGATTTGTTCACATCCATCCACATCTCTCATATACTCTTTCACTAAGAAATTCCTCGCCTCTTGCACTTCCTCGAACGAGGAGTCTGCCGTTAAACCTAATCGTTTGTACGGGTCTTTTTCGTTCCTTCTTGGAAACTTCACCATGGGGGCGCTAAAGTCGATTTCGCCTTCCTCAGCCTCCTCTTGCACTCTGGAACCTCCTTCTTCTTCTTCTACGACGTTGTTTTCTCCTAGAAAGAAAGAAAGAAAAAAGAAGTTATCGGGGTCAGTTTATAAAAAGAAAAACGCAATTAATGATATTGAGAGCATATTCCAGACGATGGTGATCCAGGACGATTCTCAGAAAAGAGCCGAGAGAGCTAAAAGAGGGATAAGCGCAGTCTCTTTCTTGCGTGATGAGATTTCTCTTCTTTCTCTTGAACTCTCTTCCCCGATTGGATAAAATAAAGCGCAAACAAAATTTCACTCATCATACATAGGTTCTTCTTCCTTGTCGTCTGAATTGAAAAGGAAAAGCCTCGAAGGGCAGAAGAAAAACGACGAACACGAACGTCGATGCACTAAATGCTACTACTCACCATCGTCTCCTTCACTTTGTACTCTGAACGTTCTCAAAGAGTTCAGCTTTTTGTTTCTATCATTCATTGTAAGACACAAAGACAACGACGACGGCGCTTTATGTTGTTGCTGTTGTTGTTGAGTATCTCTGCTTCGTGGGAAAAGATTCGCTCGCACCGCCGCTCCTCGTGTCGATCGTCTCACGCTGCTCGGACGATGACAACGCGGAGCGGTGGTCGATGGAGGTATGTTTACGCAAGACATTTTGGTTCTTCTTTTCGTAAAAAATGAAGAAGCTTTTTGACTGAAAATCACTCATCACTCAGACGAGATGGATGAGTGAGCGAAAAAGAGAGAAATTTACTCGTAGAGACAAAAATCAAACAACACTCAAAAAGTTGTTTAGAAGAAATATAATACTGTATCATAATACACAGTTCTTCTTATCATCAAAAGGAGTAAGAGTAGTAGTACTTGGAGTAAAATGCTGTTGGTGTTCTTAATCGCGTCGTAGTTTCCACGACGACAAAAACAAGAACAAGAACAACACACTTTACAGCGTTTCAAAATTAAAGCGTATCTATTTTTATGTATCAGTCTCGTAGTGAGTAAAGAAAGAGGAGTACTCGTATCGATATATCGATAAACCCGACGAGAGGAAGAAAACTTAATCCATCTCTTCCACGCGGCTTTCCTTCGGCGTCGGCGTTCCCTTGACCTTAGACTGCACTGTTTGCACGACTTCGTTCACCGATTTGGTCGCCTTCTTGACGTAAGCGTTGTTCGAAACCTCCGTTGCTTTGTCGTGCACTTTTTGGGACAGATCTTCCTTCGCTTTGACCACCGTTTTGACTTGCTTCAAGTTCAAGGTAGCTTGCCACAATTCGTCGACTTTTTTCAAAAGTTCGAACGAATCGAGTTTTTCGCGGGCGTTTTGGATGGCGGTTTTGATGGCGTCGTACGCTAATTGCGGCACTTCCTTCGTCGCGCTTTGCAATTCTTGGATTTTGAGTTCGATAAACTTCAAGTAGTTTTCTCTCTTCTCCTTCGTCGTCAACGACTTCAAATACGCGATGTTTTCCGGAAACTGTTCGCGTTGCGTTTGAATCGCCGTGGAAACAGAGGTGACCGCTTTCGCCGGATACGAAGCCTTGACTCTGTTCTCCCAAACGGATTGAACAGCCGTCAAGACGCCGTCGACTTTCTTGTCGACGTTTGTAACGACTTTCGGGTACGTCTTTTGCACGGTCGAGACGACCGGCGTGCCGTACGACGTAATCAACCCTTCGATGGTGTTGATAGATCCCTAAAATATTGCGCGTGCGTTCACAAAAGTAAAGTTGTTTCGATTCGTTATTGTTAGTATTTTTTTCTTATAAAGACGACTTGACAAAGAGGACGCGACGACGGTTCGTTCCCGTCGTCGCGTCCGTTTTTCACACACACGCAAAAAAAGAATTCGCAACAAACGCGCGTTTGCTGCCAAACTCTAGAGGAAGTCTACTACCGTAGTAGTAAACACGATGCGTAAACACAAATCGAAGCAGCATCGAGATGATCGAAACCATTACGCTCAATTTGAAGACGAAGAAGAATGAAAGAAGAAGAGAAAAGAGAGAGAAAGGCACCAAGAAGAAGAACAAGAAGAGAAGAAAGAAAGATTTTGATACCTTTAAAAATGAGTCTTTGCCTTTGGTATACAAATTGGTCAACGTCGGCGTGACGGATCCGTGCGCGTAAGAGATGACATCGATCGCGAGATTCTCGACTGGTGCCAATCTCTTGAGATCGGGAGTCGCGTCCATAAGTTTTGCAGACATAGTTAGTGTGTGTGTTTAAGTGAAGATTTCGAATAAAAAGAAGTGCAACTTTTGTAACTGTTCTTGAGACAAGAGAGATTAATAAAAAAACAAGTGGCTCTCGTTCTCCCAAATTTTCTTTCTTCTTCCGCGCATTTCTTATCACACTTTTTGACATCTCATCACTTTTTGCAAATCACACCCGAAAATAATATGGACGAAAAGTGTTCACTCTTCGTTAGTTTTTCAGAAGAGGAGAACACGCACAGCGTTAATGTTGTTAAGTTGTTAAGATGATAGATAAAAGCGTTGTCACGATGATACGATGAGCACAACAAAAAGAGACGAGAAAAACGATGATGCGGAGGAAACCGAGCGGTTGCTTCTGGAAGAGCTCGCGCGAAGAGAACAACAACAACAACAAAACAAAGATAAAACATCATCCTCATCACAGTCGTCTTTATTGCTCCAAACCGCGTCTGGGGCGAACAAAGTCGTCAGCGCGACGTTCTCGGCGTTCAACGAAACTTTAAGCACGATATTGGACACAACGAAAGAGCAGGAAGAGGAGGACAAGTTCTGGGAATCCGTGCCGGTGTTACCACCGCTCAAAGAAGGAGAAGAATATGATGAGGACGACGATGGTCGTCGTACGAGTAGTCAAGAAGAAGGTGTGTTGTTGTATTCGGGCGAAGACGATGCGTACATCAACCATCACAATATGCGGCGGGAAAAGAACGCGATGTTGCTCGGTGAAGAGGAATACGATGAGGATGATGAAATGGGAAGAAGCAACAATAACAGTCAAAGCGGTATCATCACGGGCGGTGGAGGCGGCGGCGGGAACTTCGTCGCGGACTTGCTCGTGAACACCTACAAGCAGGCGCAAGAAGCGGAGGAAATGTTGGAACGACGGAAACGAGAAAACGTATTAAACGAACTGGACAACTGGACGACGACAACGAGTGCGACGACGAACAGAGTTTTAGATTTTGACAATATGGACGACACGAACACCGAGGAGGACGAAAAGAATCATAACAACAAGAACGCGAATAACTCGGCAAAAATGAACGCAGACGTGCGAGTCGGATTAACGGAGAGGTACTCCTCGTATCTCGCGAAAGTCTTACCAATAAAATCTACGAAAAGAAGGAAAAACAATGGCATCAACGATGGCAAGCTCATTGACGGCGACGACGACGGCGACGACGACGACGACGATAAACGATTCGAAAAGATAAAGAGCACGTTCATGAGCGATGAAGCACAACGGGAACTCGATAAACTCGAGGCTTCGTTCACGCCGCAAAGAAAGAGTAAAAAATCATTCTTTCGAGACTTTTTGCAGTTTGGAAACAACGGCTCACAAAATAATGCGAAAAACACTCAAAGAGGAGGAGGAGGGGAGCTGCTTCTAGATGACCCGGCATTATTAGCCGCGGTGTCGAAAGAAATGTCAAAAATCGATAAAGTATTGAACGATCTCAAAACGGACGTTGCGATTAAAAATTTAGCCAACGTGGCGAGGAATACCGGCGGAGGACGATTGAACTCTTTTGCGGATGCGTTGGATGCGCTCGCGAGGCATCCCATGTGGGAGTACCAAATTGTTCGGAACGCGGCTATGATTGCTCTTTTGGCTTTATTCACGTTTGGAATATACTTGAAGATATCGATAGAATCGCGAGAAGAAGTTGGCGGTCTCATCGACGTCGGCATACAAAAATCTTCCAGACTTGGAAGAAGAAAGTTCACAGGAAGATAAAAATACGCATACATGTAGCATTAGCGTAGCAATATTAGTCTTAGTAATTAGTAACTAATTCTACTAGGTATTACAACTTGATCTATTTCATCTTCATCAGTACCTTCCCCGTCCTCTTCCACGACCCCGTCCACGACCTCCGCCTCTACCGTCGCCAGAACCGTTAAACTGAGAAGAAGAAGGCGGTGGAGGCACAAAGTTTTGATTATTCCCGCCTCGTCCACCGGAATAAAAGCCTCTCCCACCGCCTCTTCCTCCTCCGCCTCTCTGTATGTATTGGTTTCTAGCGCCGAGCAAGTTGTGATCAGAGTCCGCTAATACGATAGACGTTGTGTGTAAACACTGTTGTAAATTCGCTGCGAGCGGTTTTTTCGTGCGTTCAACGCGAGAAGCGAACGCTTTGAATAAACGCAATCGCAGCGTGCATAACTGCGCGATTTGCGTCAATGGCACTCGAAACGAAATCCAATCGTCGACGTTTAAAAGAGCCGATGGTACGCCTGGTTTCGGAAACGACTCGCCGGTGAGCGGATCGACTACCGGAGGATCGGCTTCAACTTTTACCGTATTTGCAATCAAAACTAAACTCGTTCCCGATATCAGCGTTGAATCTCTCACGTACATGTTCGATTCGTTTCGCGTAATCTCTTCGAAACACGCCAACGTTGTTGTTGACGACGAAGTGTTCTCCAATTCGTCTTGCGAAAATTCAAACCGCGCGTTCACCGAGCCTGGATGAATTCGTACGCGTTCACCTTTCAAAGTCCCAAGCGTTGGCGCTCGACATTGAGGAAGCATTCTTCCAACCAGAGGGTACATGCCTACGGCCAAAACAGAACGCACTAACGAAGTCGCGTTCGTGTTGTACGACGCAGATTGTAAGTTTTGGATGAAACCTCGCTGGGTCAACGCCGTTATTAATTGCATGCGCATGCCTTTAATCATATGCAAAGTCGACCCCGACAAAGAGTTGTTCCACAAAAATTGATTCTCGGCTTGCCGTCCGTTTCGACACGCGACTTCCCACTCTTTGAACGCTTGAACGATGGCCAAGTGATCGGATCCTCCACCAAGCGAATCGGAAAAACCTTTCTTGGCGCGATTCGCATTCTGACGTCCACTATCCGTTCCGATGATAAAGGGAGGCCTGTATGCGCCCGCACACGCGATGGTTAGAATTGGATCCAAAACACCGAGGAGCGAGGCGTACAACAACATTTTGCCGACGCGGGGATGTAAAGGCAAATCAGCTAGATGACGACCCAATCGCGTTATTCTTTCGTCTTCCTCGGCAGACGTGAAGGCGCCAATATCAATCAGAAGCGTTACGGCAGAATCTACAGCTTGCGGAAGGGGGGCTTCCACAGCTCGTTTCAAAAACGAGGCACACGTTGGCGACGGGGCGCCGTTGCTGTGAATCATACCGCGAAGGGTTTCCTGCATCATCTTTACTTGTAAGCAAATCTCTTCCAATGGTGAACGCTGCATTTCTGGGAGCTGAAACTCCGCAAAGGCTTCGAACCGCGACTTTGAAAATAAGCGATACACTTCTCCTGGACGGACTCGACCGGCGCGACCTTTTCTTTGCGTCGCGGAAGCTTTGGAAATCCACGTTTGGTGCAACGTTGAAACGGCCGTGTACGCGTCGTATCCTTTCTCTTTGAGTTTTCCAGAATCGATGACGTATACGACGTCGTCAATAGTGACCGCCGTTTCCGCGATGTTCGTCGATAGCACAACTTTACGAACGCCTCGCGGTGGTTTTTGAAACACTTTGCGTTGGTCTTGCGGAGACACCATCGAGTGGAGTGGCATGATTTGGACATCGGTCAGACCGGCTTGGTCGCTCAGCGCATCCTTAATCTTTGAAATTTCATCCCATCCCGGCAAAAACACAAGTATAGCGCCGTCTGGTTTCGCTCGATTCTTCTCGTGCACGTGCTTGACGAGCGAGCAAACTAAATCTACGTCAACTTCATCGGGATCAGATTCTAACTGGTACTTTGATAAGCGCATCAAAGCGGCTTCGTCTAAAACTACCGGTCCATCAAAAGAACCATCTCTCGCCGCACCGTCTTCTTCCATCATGGCGACGTCGTTATTACCTGGAGTACTTTCTAACTCGCGAAGTTGTGAGGCTAAATCTTCGTGTTCGAATCGCTCCGCCCAATCCGATGCTAACATGCCGTTTTGAGATTTCAAGTTTACGTTTGCGCCGAGTTGCAAGAGCTGACTGACTTCCATCGTGCGATTTCTACCAGCCGCAGCCATTAAAGCCGTCGCGCCCGTCGCGGAATGCTGCACGTTCACCAAATCTTCATCTTTCGATTGCGCCGCGCATTGTAACAACCAATCGAAAGTTTCGTCCGACGGCGCAACGAAGGCATTTTCAATCGCCGCACGCATCATCTCCGAAGCTTCCGATGTCGAAGGTTCTTGTTGTTGTTGTTGTTGTTGTTGTTGTTGTTGAGAAGAAAAAGAAGAAGAAGCATCTACTTTTCTATGCTTTGACGGCTGAGGATTCGCGAGCCCCGCGTTGTTTCCGCCCCAATTTGTAAACGCTAGAACATCTTCTAAATGGTATTCACGAACTGGGTGGATAAATCCTGGAACTTTAATCACTGGGCAGTCGTCGAAATAGTTCGAAAACAAATCTTCTCGCATCGTCGCGGACATCAAAATCAGCTTCAAGTTTGGATACTTTGGCAACACGTCTTTCAAAACAATCATCAAAAAATCAGCGAATCGATCGCGTTCGTGAAGTTCGTCGATGATTATGTGTGTTAATGACGATAAATACGCATCCGCGCCTTCAGAAGTCAAACGTCTGAGCAAAACACCCGTCGTGACGAGCAAAAGACTACACGCTTTCGAAATCTTCGATTCAAGCCGAATCTGATACCCTACGGTTCCTTCGCCGATATTTTCGCCGCGTTCGCTCGCAATACGATCGGAAACGGTCATTGCCGATATTCTTCGCGGTTGAGTGCATATAATTTTCGCCGGTTTCCCATTTGCCCAGCAGTCGTCGAGTAAAAACTGCGGCACTTGCGTCGTCTTGCCGCAGCCGGTGGAACCCGCGAGCAGAACGACTTGGTTCGCGTTCACTCTTTCAATGATTTCATCTTTGTATTTGAATACCGGGAGAGTTTGTCGTTTCATTGAAATCTGAGCGAGTTCGTGGACGTGCGTTCGTTTGTGTTCTAACTCTTCGTGCAAACGCTTGTAATCGACGTTATTGCCGAAAGTAGTTAAAAACGCATCCGTGTACGGTTTCCTCGCGGTAGTAGTCGTGGCATTGTTGTTGTTATTTTCGGCTCGAGATTTGGTATTTTCATCCTCCCACGCGACATCTAACGTTCCTCTCGATGCCATTTCGAGCTCGTTGGATGACGGTGGAAACTTGGAAAAATACTCGTTCAACTGTCTTGCCCCCTTTTCCGAGAGATTCAGAGTTCTCGAATCGTCCGCATCGACGGCTATGAACTTATCCGGCTTCGTCACGTGTACTCTTCTCTCCTCCCCTTTGCCGTGCGATTTAGATTTCAATCCCAACTTCTTACACTCCGTGTGCACTATCGCTCGATCGTGATTGGATAAATCCGCGGGGAAAACAATCTCATCGCAATCGACGTTTGCGCGAAATTCCGCGAGTTGTTTGTCGATGGCGATTCGCGTTCCTTCCAAAACCGGACGAATGATTTGTCCTCTCCCTCCTCTTCCACCTCTTCCTCCTCGAAACCCTCTATCGCCGCTCATCTTCAAATATAAGAAAGGAACACGAGAGTGCGCGTGTGTATTTGTGACAACTTTCGTTTGAAGCGCGAGTTCTTTGTCCTTCTCTGTCCTTCTTCTTTTCAACAACAAAAAACACAGACGAAAACAAGAAAAAACAAACTTCGTCGTCGTCGTCGTCGTCAGAATTGTGTTCGTAGTAGTTCTCTGTACATCATCATCATCATCATCAACATCATCATCAACATCATCATCAAATACAAATACAGAGGGGAGACTTCACTTTTCCTGTCATCGCACGACAGCCACGCATACAAACGACGCACAAAAGATGGGTTTCAGACAGTCATCAAAAGCAACTTCCACATCTTCGACTCAAATCCTCATTCAAAACGCAAAGTTCATCACGTCGAAAGATGTCATCGACGTCGCCTCACGAGTTTATGACTCGTATAAAAGAGACAAAAAATTGTGCTACACGTTTCTCGTCGCGCTGTCTGGAGTAACCGCGTTGGTCGTCCACGAGACAAGCGCTGCGACAGGTTTGATGAAAGGTTCGTTAGGGGATTTCAGAAAGAACAAGAAGGAAAAGAAACAGATAAATATTAAGAATAGGAATGTTGCGAAAAAAGAACGAAGCAGCGCTGCTGTAGATGAGCAGTTCTTAAGCAATCTCGTGCAGCTCGGGAAGATTGTCTTACCGTCTTGGAGGTGCAAGTCGGTATTTTTGTTATCGACACAAACGGTAATGTTAATATCGCGTTCGTATATTTCGCTTCGAATAGCGCGGAAAGGTGGCGAAGGTTTACAAGCCGTCATGGAAAGAAGCTGGAACCATTTTTTATTCGTGCTGGCGGATTTTTACGTGTGTGGAATTGCTGCATCCATCGTGAATTCTTCGTTGAAATACTTGACGAATTCCATCACGGTAAACTTTCGCCATAATTTGACGAAACACGTACACGAGAAATATCTCTCAAATCGGCAATATTATAAACACGCGGTGTTGCGTAAAGGCAATTTAGATAATGCAGATCAACGCATAACGGATGATTTGAACATGTGGTGTGCGACGTCCGCGGATTTATTCTCAAGAACGTTTAAACCACTCTTGGACGTCATCTTGAGCACGAAACGCATGAGCGAGTCCATGGGATACAAGGGGTTGACCATTTTGTACTCCTACTTCTTCTTTTCTGGACACGTCATTCGTTTCTTTTCACCGCCGTTTTCGGATTACATCCAAGAAACGCAAAAGAAGGAAGGTGATTTTAGACGTTCGCATTCGCGCTTGATTTCGCACGCGGAAGAAGTTGCGTTTCTCGACGGCGCCGAACGCGAGAAAGAAATTTTGAATGAAAAATTGAATCAACTCACCGCGTGGTCGCAATACTATTTCTTCAGACAGTTCATTCAAGGTGTTTTAGATCAGTACTTTATCAAATACGGTGCCTCTATGATTGGATGGCCTGTTTTAGCATTTCCCTTCTTGCTCGCGAAAGATATGGAAGAAAAAGAGCTCGTCGCGAGATATCGCGAAGCGGATACGCTGATACAAAACGCGTCGAGCTCAATCGGTGATTTACTCATGGTGTACAAAAAGCTTCAAAAGCTTTCTGGATTCACCTCTCGCGTCGTAGATTTGTTGCACTCCGTCGAATCAGGTGAGGAAGAGAAAGAGAAAGAAATTGAAGGGAGAAGCAACGGCATCGTGCGAACGTCCTCCAACGACGACGAGATTGAGTTTCAAAACGTCACGGTGTTCTCGCCAGACAACAGGTTGCTCATCAAAGACGTGAGTTTGAAGATTAGGCGCGGCGAGTCTCTATTCATCACCGGAGCGAACGGTGCTGGGAAGACGAGTTTGTTTCGAGTACTCGCTGGATTGTGGGAAGCGTCAGAAGGTGTCGTTCTTCGACCTCGAAACGGTTTGAAATCGATAAAATCGGAAGGCGGTGACGACGGAGACGTCTCCTCCTTATTTTACGTGCCCCAACGACCATATTTAGTGACTGGTTCGTTGCGAGATCAAATATTATACCCAGCGAAGCAAAAGAGCGACGAAGATGAGTTCGACAAGGACGACGAAAGGATTCTCGAATGCTTAGCGCGAGTCAATCTAGTGAAACTTTTGAAAAAAGGCGATCGCAGCGTAGGCTTGGATAGATTAGAGCACGATTGGAACGACGTCCTCTCTGGCGGAGAAAAGCAAAGGATAGGATTAGCGAGACTGTATTTTCACGCGCCTCGATTCGCAATTTTAGACGAAGCGACGAGTGCCATTAATCCAGACGAAGAAGGCGCTTTGTACGAAGAGTTTGAGAAGAATAACATCACGGTGTTTTCCATTGCACATCGCATGGAATTGAAACGTTTTCATAAGAAGCATCTGCATTTCAAAGCGGACGGGAAAGGGAACTGGACGCTTAAGAAAATACTTTAGAGAATCCTCTTCATAGAAATGTTGTTCGTAGTTATCCGTGTTAACATCATCATCATCATCATCATCAACATGATAATAAGTACTTCTTCAAAATCCGGAAATCCCCTAACCAACCCTAGCAAAAAACGGAACTCCCCTAAAATCCCCTAAACCATGAACACAAAACCAATCAAAACGTTAATATACGACCTAAAAACTCGTATTAAAACAAATATACATGTATTCAACGCCTTAATGGCGTCAATTTACCTTCATTCGCGCGATTTAGGGTTTAGGGTTTAGGGTTTAGGGTTTAGGGTTTAGGGTTTAGGGTTTAGGGTTTAGGGTTTAGGGTTTAGGGTTTAGGGTTTAGGGTTTAGGGTTTAG
>Ga0255755_1002933_pt1 | contig 13519 bp, 8 predicted proteins | sample 011ome_18_FD_179955 | JGI IMG/M metagenome (GOLD analysis project Ga0255755, IMG submission 179955) | Coastal salt marsh microbial communities from the Groves Creek Marsh, Skidaway Island, Georgia - 011501BT metaG (version 2) | ecosystem: Environmental > Aquatic > Marine > Intertidal zone > Salt...
TTCTTGCAACCTGCTTCGCATGATCTTCATCACCAGACTGAACATAGCCAGCTAATCCGTAATCAGTATCATTAGCTATTTCTATAGCCTCTTCTTCAGATTCATACTTTAAAATGCTGAGCACGGGTCCGAAAATCTCCTCTCTTGCAATAGTCATATCATTGGTAACATCTGCAAAAACTGTTGGCTTCACAAAATAACCCTCCGAAAGACCTTCTGGTCTTCCAAGACCGCCAGCTACAAGCCTCGCTCCTTCATCAATTCCAATTTGTATTAATCGCTGGACTTTCTCATACTGAGCTTTATTGGAAATGGGGCCAATTTTGACACCCTCATCTTCTGGTGAGCCAACAACTGTCGAATTTGCAACTTCGGCAGCAGCCTCAACCGCTCTCTCATAGTTCTGGGATGAAACAAGCATTCTTGTTGGCGCATTACATGATTGTCCGGTATTCATAAAGCAATGATTTGCTCCAGCAGCAGCAGCTTTTTCAATATCCGCATCATCTAAGATAATATTTGCTGATTTACCACCAAGCTCTTGGGCAACCCTCTTTACGGTTGGGGCTGAAGCTATAGCTACTGCAACTCCAGCTCTTGTTGAGCCTGTAAAATGCATCATGTCAATATCTTTGTGCTCTGAAAGAGCAGCTCCAACGATTGGGCCCATTCCATTGACAAGATTAAAAACTCCAGCTGGAACTTTGGCAGCATGTAATATTTCGGTAAATATAATTCCACAAAACGGGGTTATTTCACTTGGCTTTAATACCATGGTGCATCCTGATGCAAGTGCGGAAGCAACTTTTGTACACATTTGATTCATGGGCCAATTCCATGGAGTAATCATCCCAATTATACCTATTGGCTCTTTTCTAATTAAATAGTTATTTTCAGTTCCTTCAAATTCAAAAGTTTTTAATACCTCTAAAGTATCTTTAAAATGAGATAAGCCTGACGTCACTTGAGCTACATTAGATAGCCATAATGGCGCGCCCATTTCTTGCGAAATTGTTTTTGCTAATTCTTCTGAGCGTTTTTCATATTCAGAAATGATGTTTTCTAAAAGCTCAATTCTTTTTTCTTTGGAAGAAACACCAAAAGTTTTAAATGCTTCCTTAGCTGCGGCCACAGCTATATCAATATCTTCTTTAGTTCCAGCTGATATAGAGCCGATAACAGATTCATCAGAGGGGTTTATGACTTCAATTGTTTCTGAGCCTAACGGATCAACCCATTCCCCATTAATATAAAATCTATGATGATCAGCCATATTTATGCCTCGCTAAAAATTGAGTTTAATTATAGCGGATGTTATAAAATAATCACTAAGATTAATTTGACAATGCAATAATTTAGATGCTGGCATTCTCTCTGGCATCTTTGAATGCTTGAATGGCCCTGAGACGAGATTCTTTCAAATCAAGCATAGGCGCGGGATAGTTGGTGGATGAAAAAAGATCGGATTTTGGCTGATGAATTTGAGCAACAGGAACATTTGTTAATTCAGGGATAAATTTTTTAATAAACTCCCCTTTTGGATCGAAGTTTTGTGACTGAGTGATTGGATTAAAGATCCTAAAATAAGGCGCTGAATCTGTGCCAGTTGAGGAGCTCCACTGCCATCCTCCATTGTTAGAAGAAAAATCTCCATCTATCAAGTTTTGCATGAAGAACTTTTCTCCTAGTCTCCAATCATGGAGCATGTTTTTTGTAAAAAACATTGCAACCACCATTCTTAATCGATTGTGCATCCATCCTTCCGCAAGCATTTGTCTGATGCCTGCATCAACAATAGGAAAGCCCGTTCTGCCAGTATAAAAGGCTTCGAGCTCCTCGCTTGAATGTCGCCACTGGATAGACTTTGTATAGTCTTGAAAGGGTTGGTTCATACTTACCTTGGGAAATGAGTGCATAATATTTCGATAAAATTCTCTCCAAACAATTTCATCGATCCACTTACAAATTCCTTTATTGCCTGATGTAAACTCAAAATTATTTAATTTTAAGCCCTCCAGAATACATCTCTTAGGGGAGAGAATGCCAAGAGCTAGGTAGGGTGAGATTCTACTGGTTCCGTCAATAATTGGTGAATTTCTTGATTCACTGTAAGAATTAGCTTTTGATTGCAGAAAGTTTGCAAGCTTTTCTTGAGCAGCACTTTCTCCAGCAGGCCAGAGGTCAATATTTGCTGAATGCGTTTTAACAAATTTTAAAGCGGATAAATCACTACGAATAGAGGAAGGCCGTTTTGGTTTCGATACCTTAGCTATTTCTAAGAAATTCATATCAAAGTTTTCAACCCACCTTCTCTTATATGGAGTAAAAACTGAAAAGGCATTGCCTTGACCTGTCTTAAGAAAACCTGGTTCATAAATGACTTGGTCATTAAATTGAGAGGTATTAATATTTATTTTTTCTAAAGCCTCTCTTACAAATTGATCTCTTTTGGATTCATTATACCCAAACTCATTATTCCAAAATACACTATCTACTTTATGCTCCGCTACAAATGAACAGAAATCTTTTGGTAAAGTTTGATATGTCTCAGTGTTGATTACGATAATTGGTATGCATAATTCAGCAAGAGATTCTTCCAATAGTTTTAGATTATTTATTAAAAAATGATGTTTAATGTTTGACTCATTATGCAATTCCCACTGAGTATTAGAAAAAACATAGACTGCCAAAACTTCTTCGCATTGGAGCAGAGCATGGGACAATGCTGGGTTGTCATCAAGTCTTAAATCAGACCTATACCAAATTAGCCCTTTAGCCATTGAGTCCTTTGAAAAAGTTAATTATATCTTTCATGCCAACAAATAAATTGAACTATTGAAAATAACTTTCTTTCACAACTTCTGCCCCTAAGATGATTTTGTAACAATTTCAATGCATGAGATTTATTAATAATATCTGATTCAAAATTTTTAATTTTATCCTCAAAAAATTCTTTCCAATCTTCCCTAAATAATAAATCGCCCAATGGAAATGAGAAACCTTTTTTTCGCTCATAAACAAAGTCATGAGGAAGTCTTTCTTTTCCTAAGCTCTTTAAGATTATTTTTTTTGTTCCATTCTTTAACTTTAGATCTGAATGAAGTTTTGTAAAAGCAAACTCTATAATTTCTTTTGATAAAAAGGGTGAGCGAACTTCTAAAGAGTTTGCCATGCTTGCCCTATCAACTTTTACCAATACATCTTCTGAGAGAAATGAATAGAAATCGCCTATACTCAACCTCAGAAAGAAATCTTGAATTTTAATAATTTCGCCATAGTGAGTTGCAACCTCAGGAATAGTTAAATTCATATAATACTTTTTATTAAATAGTAATTCTAATTCCGCTGATCTAAACAATGGATCAAAACTTGTCGATGTCTTATTAAAATTTTCGCCAACACCGCAGATAATGGAAAAGCCTTTTATATGGTTTGGTAAAAGAGCTTTTAAAGCAGTGCTGATTGAAGATCTTATAAAAAATGGTATATCTTTAGTTAAATTATATATCTTCAGTCTTCTAATATAGCTTGGGTAGCCGCCAAAAAGCTCGTCCCCCCCGTCTCCTCCCAAAACAACTGTGCAATGTTTTTTTACATATTTACTTAATATATATGTTGGAATCATAGACGGATCAGAAAATGGCTCATCAAAATATAAAGCCAAATCCTCTAAAATATCGGGTGAAATATCCTCAGCACTTATCTCTGTGTGATCTGTGTTTAGGTAATCTGCAACTTTTAAAGCATGATATTGCTCATTATATTTTTTATGATTTGGGAAGATAACTGAGAATGTTTTTAAATCTTTCAAGTGAGATGAGGCATAAGATGCAATTAGGCTAGAGTCTAAGCCTCCACTTAATAAGACGCCTATTGGAACATCACTTACTAAACAATTTTTCACAGAATTATTTAGCAAGTTATCCAGGGTTTTTAGTGATTTATTTGAATCAGACAATAGATTTTTTTTAGATAACTTAGCTACCTTTGAGGCTAATGGAAAATAGTTAGTTATATTGAAATCTCTGGTCCCTATATCAAATACTGCATAGTGAGCTGCAGGTAACTTATTAATATTATGAAAAATTGTTTTGTTATCTTGAATTTGTCCACTATAAAAATAACTATGAAGTGAGTCTAAATTAATTATTGAATTCTTAGTTTTTAACATTGATACGCATTTAATCTCTGAGGCAAAAATTAAATTTTTATCTTGTTGTGAGTAATACAATGGCTTTTGCCCAGAAATATCTCGAGCAATAAAGATATGATTATCTTTCAAATCATAAATTGCAAAGGCAAACATACCATCTATTTTTTTTAGACAATTGAATCCCCATTCAATGTATGCATTTAGTAAAACCTCAGTATCAGATGTTGAAAAAAAAGTGTAGTTTTTTTTAATTAAAATTTCTTTAATAGATTGAAAATTATATATTTCGCCATTAAAAATAATTTTATAATTACCGCATGTGCTTGAAAGTGGCTGATCAGCATTTGATGATAAGTCAATAATTGATAGTCTTTGAAAGCCAAATGCGTCTTTTTGTGAATCATTAAGCCAAATTCCTGATGAGTTTGGGCCTCGATGCGAAATAAGCTTCAAACTCCGATGAAATAGCTCCTCATCGATACTATCAGTTGCAAAAGAAGCGCCTAAAATTCCACACATATCATATATAGCCAGATAGAAAAATCTATCAAAAAGGCAATTCTCCCAAAGTATTAAATGATTGATTGGAAAAAGCTGAAGAATCTAGGTCGCCATCTACAAAAACTAAAAAAGCGCTTATTGAAAAAGGGCTAAATTTAGAAAAAATATTTTTTGTATTCAATTTTTAGGTTATTAGGTTATTAGGTTATTAGGTTATTAGGTTATTAGGTTATTAGGTTATTAGGTTATTAGAAAATTTTGCGTCTACCCTATAATCTAATTGAAAATTAGTTATAGACGCAATGCCCCCTGCAGCTTTTACAATTGCAGCTCCAGCTGCGACATCCCATAGAAAAATTCCTTTCTCTTGATATCTCTCTGCCTTTCCTGAAGCTACATATACTGTTGCCATTGCTGCAGATCCAATCATTCTAATTTTTTTCCAAGACTGGAAAGTGGATATCAGTTGATTGAACTCATCATCTGAATAATTAGTTTTTGCTGGTATGCCAGTAACTAAAGTAGATTCATTTTTTAAAGATGATGACGAAACCTGAATTTCTTGATCATTTTTAAAAGCTTTAGATTCCTTATGCCCAAAGTAAAGCTCCCTATGATTAAAGTCATAAATGACCCCTAGCACTGGTTCCAATTCATGCATTAATGCAATAGAAACACAACTGATTGGAATGCCTCTTAAAAAATTTGACGTTCCATCTAACGGGTCCACTACCCAGAAAAACTCATCAAGATCACCACTCTTACCTGATTCCTCAGCTAAGATTGGCAAAGAGCTTTTTTGAGTGATATATTCTTTAATGATTTCTTCGGCATCAATATCAATCTGAAGCTTGAGGTCTCTTGCATTATTTGAAAGAATTTTCAAATTCTTTGTTTGCTGTTCTTTGAGATAATCTCCAGCAAGCAATGCAGCGGATTTAGCTATTTGTAGGCAAGAATCTAAATCTGACATCTATCGTTCATATGTAATGCGATAAATAACATTAGCTTTGTCATCTGATAACAGCATGCTGCCGTCACTTAATATGAAAGGAGCAGAAGGCCTTCCAGATACACTTTCATCTTTTAACCAGCCTGAAATAAAATCGTTTGATTCTTTTACATTCCCATTTTTATCAAAACTTACTCTGATCACTTTATACCCTACCTTGCTAGATCTATTCCAGGAACCATGAAGTGCAATAAATAAGTTATTTTTCATTTGTGGGGGAAACATTGATCCGTTGTAAAATGCTACCCCAGTTGGTGCAACATGAGCGCCAAGCTCTAAAATTGGATCAACATAATCAAAACCTGAATTAAAATCGCCAAACTCTGGATCCATTATATTGGTAGCATGTTTAAATGGATAACCAAAAAATTGACCGTCTTGATCTACTCTATTTAATTCACATGAGGGAGAGTCATCACCCAGCCAATCTCTTCCATTGTCTGTAAAAAAAAGTTTTTGAGTTACGGGGTGAAAGTCGAATCCAACACTATTTCTCACTCCTCTTGCAACATGCTCCCATTCACCATTCTTAATTTTTAAAATAGATGCATATTGTGAATTTTTAGATAAACAAATATTACAAGGAGCTCCAATATTAAAATATAAACCCCCCTGCTCATCATGCTTTAACCACTTCCAGCCATGCCATTTATCACTAGGCAATTGATCTGTAACAAGAATTTTTTTTGGGAGGTCTGAGCTTGAATTATTTTTCTTTAACCAGCTTTCAATATTTTCTATTTTCCATATTTTGCTAATTTCTGAGAAATAAAGATCTCCATTAAATATACTTATGCCAGTTGAATACTCTAACCCTTCTGCAATAATTTTTTTCTCATCTGCTTGCCCATTTTGATCTGAATCACTTAAAGCTATTATTTGTCCAGTGCGCTCTCCAACAAAGATAGTGCCATTCTTGCCTTGAGCAATTTGACGAGGAGAGCTCAAATTTTTAGCAAATATAGAAATTTTAAACCCCGGTTCTAAAACTAAATTATCTATATTTTGAGCAGGCAAGAAAAGATGAAAGAATAAAAAGAAAGAAATGAAATTTAAAATTTTATTTTTTTTCATCGTTCAAAACCCTCGACATTTTCTGAAAGTATTCTTAAAATCTTCGCATTATCAAAATTTCTAATGGACTCTTCCATTTGCTCAAGTATTGGTTGAAGATAATCTAGTTGCATATAAGATTCATTTGCTTTAAAAATCTTTGGATTTTCAGTTTTAATTTCAGATCCAGAAATAAGTAGTTCCTCATACATTTTTTCACCTGGTCGCAAGCCGACCTCTAGAATTTGAATGCCATCATCAAATTGCTCTTCATCTTCAACACAATTTCTTCCAGATAAATGAATTAGTTTTTTAGCAAGATCATAAATTTTTATTTGTTCACCCATATCAAGTATAAAAACTTCACCTCCAGTTGACATTTCACCAGCCTGCAAAACTAAGCTTGAAGCTTCAGGGATAGTCATAAAATATCTCATAACATCTTTATCAGTTACAGTTACTGGGCCACCCTGAGAAATTTGATCTAAAAATAATGGTATGACTGACCCAGAGGAGTTAATAACATTTCCAAATCTGACCATACTTAACCTTGTGGTATCTGTGCTTGCATTTATTGATTGAATTATTATCTCTGCAAATCTCTTTGTAGCGCCCATTATATTAGTAGGTCGAACGGCCTTATCAGTAGAGATCATTACAAAAGACTTTACATTATTATTGACTGCAACTTGAGCTAAATTATAGGTACCAAGAATATTATTTTCAGCCGCAATGGCGAGATTATTCTCATCCTCAACAAGGGGAACATGCTTATATGCAGCAGCATGATATATGTGATCTACTTTATAAAGTTTGAATACATTATTTAAATTATTGATATCTCTAATATCCCCAAGTATTGAAATAATTAATGTATCTAAATCTTTTGAATTTATAAGGGCCGAACACTCTCTTGCAATCTGATAAAGATTGAACTCTGAAAACTCATACAAGATAATCTTTTTAGGATTAGTTAAAAGTAATTGCCTTGCAATTTCTGCACCTATTGACCCACCCGCCCCTGAAATAAAAAAAGTTTTTGAGGATGCTTCAAAAATATCAGTGTTAGAGATTCTAGCTCCTGGCAAAATATCATCAATTGAAAGTTCTTGTATGTCACTTAATTTTTTTTCATCAGAAATTAATTCACTTAGTGAAGGTACCGTTCTGACTGCAACTTTAATAGTCTCAAGATCGGAAATAATTTTTCTTCTTTGTTCGGTTTTTATATTTGGGATAGCAAGAAAAACTTGAAGGTTTTTATGCTTAGATTTGAGCTCAACTAATTTTTTAAAACTTGAAATAATTGGAATATTATTTATCAGTAAGTTTTTAAAAACAGATGAGTCATCAAAGATTGCAATTACATACTTGGTTGAATCATTTTGCAGAATATTAATTAATGCTTGAGCGGACTGACCAGACCCATATATAACGACAGGAGTTGCATTTTTATCTTTCTCATATGGATACAAAAAAAACTTTGCAACATCTCTTGAAATATTTATGAAAGCATACAGTACTGCTGAAAGAAGCAGTCCTTGAAGTAGGATTATGGATAAAAAATTTGTTTGAATAATATCAAATTGAAGAATGTAGATTGCTGCCCATGAGAATCCAAATAACAAAGAGCCGGAAACACAAAGCAAAATTGAGTCTCTTGAGTCAAAGAAACGAATAAGGGATCGGTAATATCCAAAGAAATAAAAGTAAAAAGAAAACAGGATTGCTGGAAATATAAATGAGTATATTTGAAAATATATAACCTCAAGTAAATTATTATTATTATTTGGGTCAGAAATTATTGTTGCCATTGGTGGCCCAAAAACCAACCAACATATAAAAGCTAAAAATAAATCATTGAATAAAACTAGAATAGTTTTGAGGCGTCGATTAAGTGAGTGTAATTTTTTTCCAATTAAGTTCATAGCTTTAATCTAAGGCTATCAAATATGCTCAGGTATATTATATTTTGTTTTAAGTTTTGCATTCGATAGATAAAAACTGCCAAATAATTTACATAGAATTAATTGTAATCGATTTATCCTGATCATGACTTTAAAAGTTTTAACACTATTAGTCTGGAGGATCCTGTTAAAGCAATATGCATATAAATGATTTAAAATGTATTTTTATTTTACCTTACAAAATGTTGCTCAAAAAATTTACCAGGATGATAAGGGATTTCATCTGCATAATTGGACTGCTTATAATTTCACCTTTTCTATTTTTTGCTGCCATTGCAATTATAATTGAAGATGGGATGCCTATTCTTTTTGCTCAAGAACGAGTTGGTAAAGATCAGTCTATCTTCAAAATTATTAAAATAAGGACTTTAAAGATAGGAGCCCCTAATATTGGCACTCATCAGCTTGAGAATAAATATAAACTTAAATGCGGCAACCTGATTAGAAAAATAAAACTTGATGAGTTCCCCCAACTTATTAACGTTTTAAAAGGAGATATCAATCTAATTGGTCCAAGACCAGGGCTTGTCTCTCAAATTGATCTTACGCAAAACAGGAATGCCAAAGGCATATATGTAATAAAACCAGGAATTACAGGTCTCTCACAAGTTTTAGGGTACGATATGAGTGATCCTGCAAAATTAGCAGAAATTGATAAAATTTACATTCAAAAACAATCTCTATATATTGATTTTTTAATTTTAATATGCACATTTATGCCATTTACTAAAAAATACTTAATCAAGATGATTTCATAATTACAATGCTTAAAAACTTATTTAAAAAAAAACAGTCGCTTAAGGTCATCAATACGCATGAATCAGATGCAGCGTTAAGATTGATGTTCGAAATTGCAATAAGTGATGGCGCTCTTGATAAGTCAGAATTAAAACTAATAAAAAAAAGAGCAGATAAAATAGCCACAGAAGATAAAAAGGCTACCACAATTGTAAAAAAAATTATTGACGAGACGGAAGAATCGGTTTCCTTCTATCCTTCAATAAAAAAAATTAATGATTCTTACTCTGATAAAGAAAAAATTGAACTATTAAAAGTGCTTTGGGAATTGGTTACTGCTGATTCGGTGGTTGATGCCTATGAAGAGAATTTATATTTCAAAATTGCTGAATTAATTAAAATAAAACGTTCAACTGCAAATCAAATTAAGCATCAAGCTATTTAAGGCTTATCCACATAAATCGGAGATGACCAAGCTCTCTCGTTAGTCATGCTTAAACAATCATCATTGAAATCAGTCCTAAAGCTTCCCTTGCAAAGTTCAAAACTACCTCTCTGAGATAGAGGTGATCCATTAATTGCAGGTGTAGGGTTCTGTATTGCTCTTACATAATAAACACTGTCTCTAGAAAAATTTTGATCTTCAAATTCTACAATACACTCACCAGTGCCTTGGCATGGAATTGTCTTCCATGGATCTTGTATCAGAGGGCTGACTGCTTCACCAGCATATATTTGTGGCGTAATTTTAATAACTTCTATTTTCTCAATAACCTCTCTTTCATTGCTTGGATTATTACACTCACCTGCGCAAAGATAGTCTAACCTCTTTGCTGAAAGAGAATCTATTGATTCATTTGAACAACCAGGTTTTTGCTTAAAACTGCCTGCAACTCTAACAATAAATCTTGGATTCTGACTCATTGTAATTTCAGAACCCATTGGAGCTGGACCCTCAGGAGAATTTATTAAATGAAACCATAATAAAATCCTGGGGCCGCTTGTGCCGTATACATTTTTATTTTTTAGAGCTGCCCAAATTTCATCCTTGCCCCTTCCCTTAGCATGCACAGCTAAAATACCACCAGGATATACAAAACTTGAAACTCTCTCGCTATCAGGCTGACTTTCACCGGGTGTAATTTTTGGAATTTCAGGGAAGCTTGGATCTTCAGCTTCATACTGATACTCCCATATTTTTGATTTAACACCAGTGGCAAAAGTCATCTTTCGTCTTTCATATTGCTTATAACCTGTTCCAGGTCTTGCGGTATGATCATCTGTTGAGGCTATAAATCCAAAATTATATCTTTGAGGAGACTCAATAGATTCTTCAAAATTAGAAATAGCTAAAGCATATTGAGCAGATTGTTTGGGTCTATAGTTAAATGCTGGTTTAAAGCAATCAGTGCATTGATCACAGCTCAACCATTCCTCAGGCTTGGCCTCAGGAAATACCATATTAGTGTATGGGCCCCCAGCCAAAGTATATTTTTTTGCAAGCTCCACCCTTGCATCGCACTCATCTTTTGTGAGTCCATCGCAACGTTTTTTCTGCATTTCACCGGCTTGCCAACAACATGGAAGAAAGTCATCAGTTGGCTCAGGGCAGCTCATTGTATTATCTTGAATAAAATTAACCGAAGCAATGTCTCTATATTCTTCACTGTTGCCATGCCCAGACATAATTTCTAGAAGGATTTGTTTGCTTGGATCATGACCTTCATGATTCAAGCGATTATCCCATGAGGTTCCCAATGGGACATGATAGCCCCATGATTGTCCGTGAGGAATGACAATGCTATCTAAATTCCATTCATCTAACTTAGAAAATAAATCTCTGGGTGTTTTAGCATATTCATAACAATCAAGGGGAAGATCTTGAGAAGCAACGCCCTCCTCGCAATAAGGTATATTCCTAACCTCATTGAGGAGCCATTTTAAGTCTGAATAACGCTTAAAATTAAATACATCCAACCATCGTGCACTTACAGCTTGTTCAGTAGTATCAAAAACTCCCAATCCAGAACCAGGGGTCCTAGAACCAATTGGTCTTGCAGGAAGGTTTTGAATATCTTTAAAAATAACATTTCTATGACCCCAATGATTTTCTTTGGTAGTCCCAATTTGTGTCCATTCCCATCCTGGAAATACCACTAAATCGTTAGTTACAGAGTCTTCATTTGAAATATTACATTGTTGAATAATTTTTTTCTGTTCACGCCAATGATCTGGAGTAAGACCCTCAGCATGATCATTAAAACTAAAGAAATCAAGATTTGCACAATATCTAGCAAAATCACAGGCCATGGAGCTATCATGCGCGCCCTGAAGACCCATCATCGGTAGCTCTAGAGTAAATGCATCTATAGAATAGGTCGTATGAACATGCAAATCTCCAAAAAGAATTTGGGATGTATCACCCGAATCAGCTCCCAATAAACTTTCCTTAGTCTGAAAAAATCTTAAATCTTGTTGATATATTGCTTCGCTAGAACGAGGGGGTCCCTCTATTATTCCAGGATCTACATCAGATCCGCAGCTTGATATAAAAATTACCACAAGGCCTGCTAAAAAAAATATCTTTGCAATTGAGTTCATTAATAAACAGTTGCTGAACCGTATTCTTCAATTAAATCAGTTTCTATTTTTTTTCTCTCAAAATCCATATCAAATTGTCTGCAAGCGCCTTGGTTCCATTCATTAAATTCATCTTTAAGAGGATCCCCAATATTAAAAAAGGTTTCTTCTGCTAACAAACATTTTTCTAACAGCGTTCCTTCTGGCGATAATCTTAGATTCTCCAAGATAAATTCAAGAGACAATATCTCCTTGTCTAAAGATAAATACTTATCAGAATCAAGTTTCATGAATGCTCTATCTTTTGAATTAAATTTTTTCCATTGCACATCTTTACCAGTGTTTGGAACACCCGTTTTTGCAAATGAGGCCCAAGCATTCATCATGGTTTGCTGCATTTGATTCCTTAAATCTCCTTTTGGATAAACATAACGTCCAATTGGTCCAAATCTATAATCTCCAGTGATAAAAGAAATCTCAAAGCCGTGAGCTGCTCCAATTAAATTAGGGAAATCTGCAAAATATGAAGATGCTTGATCATCCCAATCAAATCTGTACGCATACAATGAATTAAATCCAGCTTTTTCAAGCTCCATTAAGGGTTCATCTACACCTCTTAGCTTCCAACCCTGCGAGCGAGTTTTAACCCATAATTTATATAAACCCTCTTTTTTAAATTCAATTTTTGGAACAGGCACAAGTTTTGTGAAGGGATATGATGCATTGACAAAGTATCTATTAGATCCAAGCCAAAGCGATAGCTCATCCTTATTTGATCCTGCAATAACTGGAATGCTATTTTTCTTTTGAGAAGCAGCCAGTCCTGCGCTTACTCCATTAATATGAGTAACTATTCCATCTCTGGTAAGAAGTGGCAGTCGATCATAGGTATCTTGAGAAATTTTTTCATAAGTTTCTAAAAGAGCTTTTCCATCAAGAGACCTCAAATAACGCTGATATTCTACTCCGTATTTTATTGGATTTGAATTGAATAAGTTTTTAATACCTCCATATCCTGATAGATCGTGTTTTGATAGAACTGGATCAGATCCCAATTGATTTATAATGATTCCTTTTTGATTTATTCCGATTGCTTCTTCTTTTGTAAAACTTGTTGTATAGCCTGATTGAGAAATAGCTTTATGAAAAAGATCGCCTCCCATGGGTGAAGCCAGAAGAGACAACACATTATTTCCTCCAGCAGACTCTCCAAAAATTGTAATATTTTTAGGATCTCCTCCAAAACTTTGGATATTAGTTTTTACCCATTTTAGTGCCTCTAAAATATCAAGAGTGCCAAAATTAGAAGTTTTATCAATTCCACTTTGAAGTCCTTGAATTGCAGGATGAGTAAACCAACCCATTGGACCTAAACGATAATTAATTGTAACAACAAGTACCTGATGCTCGCGAATCAGTTCTGAAAAATCATAGTAATCCTTAACTCCAGATGTATTTCCGCCACCATGGATCCAAAACATGACTGGAAGTCTTCTATTTAAATTATTTACAGGA
>Ga0255755_1002936_pt1 | contig 13515 bp, 13 predicted proteins | sample 011ome_18_FD_179955 | JGI IMG/M metagenome (GOLD analysis project Ga0255755, IMG submission 179955) | Coastal salt marsh microbial communities from the Groves Creek Marsh, Skidaway Island, Georgia - 011501BT metaG (version 2) | ecosystem: Environmental > Aquatic > Marine > Intertidal zone > Salt...
AACAATACAACCCCACTTGCAGCTTCAAGTTTAAAAAACCATTTAAAGGGTTTTGATAAATAATTAATCATAAAAAACTAGTAAAGGTCTATAATAAAAAGTTTTATATCTTTCAATATCTCAAATAAGTTAAACAAAAGAATTTCTAAGTCTGGAAAAATGTTAATTAATGGTACTTTTAATGTATCAACTAATATTATTAACGCCACAAAAGATATAATTGAGACTAATAAATAAGAAAAGAATTTACCACTAGTATTCTTTTTTATTTTATTTTTTATAAGTTTTTGTTTTTCAGGAATTTTGTCTTCAGTTTTATCTATTCTATCCTCTATTTCTTTTTCTAATGATACATCATTGGTTTCATTGATATTTTCTACAAATTTATCATCGATTTCATCTTCAATTTTTCTATCAGTAAAATTATCAATTAAAGGCAGTGGTTCTCTACTATTGTCTTCTAATTTATAAAACCAAACATGATTACATGAACCACATTTCACATCTCTTCCATTATCAGGTATTAAAGAAGGGTTAATTTTAAATTGTTTGTTGCAATTAGAGCAGCTAATAATCATGCCTATTTATATATCAGATTTATATCAAATTTCTTTTAATTTTGATCTAATTATACTTTGAAATAATCTATATCTACTGTATTAGTAACGACATCGGAGTGTAGCGCAGCCTGGTAGCGCATCTGGTTTGGGACCAGAGGGTCGCAGGTTCGAATCCTGCCACTCCGACCATCATTTATGAGTAAAGCAATAATTTATATACCAAATAAAAATCCTATGCAGTCTGGAATGGCTAAAAGCAATAAATGGATTTTAGAATTTATTACCAAAGACCCAACTAAAAATCCTTTAATGGGATGGGAAAGTTCATCAGATACATTAACCGAATTAAAACTTGAATTTCCATCAAAAGAGTTAGCAATAAGCTACGCAAAAAAGAAAAAAATAGATTTTGAATTAATTGAACCAAAAAAAAGAAAAACTGTAAAAAAATCCTACGCTGACAATTTTTTAAAATAATTAATGTTTAGATTTTTCAAATTAAGAAAATGGTTTATGTGGTCTTGGCTTGGATCAATTATCATTTTATCATCATTGTGGATCCAAGTTAAAATTGATGTAAAAATTAATGAGTGGTTTGGACAATTCTATGACATGATTCAAAAAGCACTTGGTGAGCCCAATGCTATAACTATCGAAGAGTACTGGTCTAGTTTATTATCTTTTATAACGTTGGCTGCAATATATGTGGGTGTGGCTGTTGTTGTTAGTTTCTTTACATCTCACTATTTGTTTAGATGGAGAACAGCAATGGTTGAGTGGTATCACAGTGTTTATGATAGAGCTCGAAAGATAGAAGGGGCATCTCAAAGGGTTCAAGAAGATACAATTAAGTTTTCGAGAATAATGGAGTCTTTAGGTACAAGTTTAATTGAGGCTTTAATGATTTTAGTTGAATTTATGCCAATCTTATTTGGTTTAAGTATTGGTATTCCAATTTTCTTTTTTGGCGATTGGGATTATGGGTTAATTGTTGGTGCTTTAATATGGTCTGTTGGAGGAACTATATTTTTAATTATTTTAGGATTAATTTTAAGACTAGTTGGTGTTGAATATGATCTTCAAAAAAAAGAGGCTGCATATAGAAAAATATTAGTAGTCGCTGAGGATGATGGTACAGTCAGACCAAAAACAATTGAAGAACTTTTTGACGGTGTTAGAGAAATACATTTCTTAAGCTATATTAGGTATTTATATTTTAATGTAGGTAGAATTGCTTATTTACAAGCAAATGTTCTTTCAGCATATGTTTTTTTAGCACCTGCTATAGTCGCTGGTGCTGTTACTCTTGGCGTAATGCAGCAAATTATTCGAGCTTTTGGAAGAGTCGAAGGGTCAATGCAATATATTCTAAAAGCTTGGCCTACAATAATTGAATTAGCTAGTGTTTATAAACGTTTAAGAGAATTTGAGTCAAAAATAAATCAAGAAAAATTTGTTGATGAAAAAATTTAATGCCAATTGACAAAAAATTTATAAAAAAATTTAGTAAAGTTACTTCAAAAGCGGCTTTAGCCGCATCATACTTGATAGGTAAAAAAGATAAAATTGCAGCTGATCAAGCTGCGGTTGACTCCATGAGAACTGAACTTAATAAAATTGATATGAATGCTCAAGTTGTAATTGGGGAGGGAGCTCTAGATGAGGCTCCATTACTTTATACAGGCGAGATATTAGGTACAAAACATGGTCCAGACTTTGATATTGCTGTCGATCCAGTTGAGGGAACAAACTTTGTTGCAAATAATTTACCAGGAGGTATTGCAGTGTTAGCAATTGGTGAAAAAGGTAATCTATTTAATGCACCTGAGACCTATATGAACAAAATTGCTACTGGAAAAATTGATAAAGGTTTAATAGATCTAGATTATCCTTTAGAAAAAAATATCAAAAATTTATCAGAATTTAAAAATAAAGATTCATCTTCAATTACCGTTTGTGTTTTGGATAGACCTAGACACAAAAAAATTATTGATAAGCTCAAAGATTTAGAAGTAAACATTAAACTAATTACAGACGGTGATGTTCTTGGTGCATTATATGTTTCTGACTCAAAATACAATGTTGATATGTTTTTGGGTATTGGCGGTGGTCCTGAGGGTGTTTTGGCAGCATGTGCGCTAGATACTTACAACTGTCATTTTCAAGGAAGGTTTATTTTTGATAATGAAAAAGATATAATTGACGCTAAATCAATGGGTATAACTGATTTAAATAAAAAATATGAATTAAATGAAATTGTAAAAGGTGATTCTCTTTTTTGTGCATCTGGAATAACAAACAATGAAATTTTAAATGGCATTAATATTGATGGAGATAATTTTATAAGTGAAACTCTGGTTACACATAAAAATACTAATTTTAAAAAAATTGTTAAAAGTATCAATTCAATAAATGAATGATTTCTGTTTCTGGTAAAATTTGGACAGAACAAAAGGTTAATAAAAATTTAGTAGAAAAATTTAAACAAGACTATGGTTTCAGTGATATTCTATCTAAGTTAATTATTTCACGAAATTATAATTCATCAGAAATATATGGAATTAGTAATAAACAAAAATTAATAAATAAATTTAAGGATGACAAAGATTTCGAAAAAGCTTCACAGATACTTTTAAAAGCTATTAATAATAAAGAAAATATCTGTATTTTAGGTGATTATGATGTTGATGGGGCTTGCGCTACATCATTGTTGGTTAGATATTTTAATTATATTAATCAAAAACATTTTTTTTATATACCTGAAAGAACTCAAGATGGTTATGGCGCTAGTATAAAATTATTTCAAAAATTAATTTTAAAAAAACCTAAATTAATAATAATGGTTGATTGTGGCTCCACTTCAAATACGGCAATTGATTATTTAAACAAGCATAACATCAAATCAATTATAATTGATCATCATGAAATTAACAAACCCTATCCAAAATCAAATGTTATAATAAATCCAAAAAAAGACTTTGTAAAAAGAGAAAGCTCTCTTTTGTGTGCTACTGCTTTAACATATTTTTTTATAGATTTCATTATCCAAAAAACTAAATCAAATTTCAAGATATCTAAATTTCTAATTTATGTATTACTTGCAACCATATCTGATGTAATGCCTTTAAGAAAAATTAATAGAATAATTGCGCAAAATACAATTGATAATTTTAATATCAAAAATTATGAAGCTTTTAATTACATATTTGAACAATATAATTTAAAAAAGAAATTAACTATCGATGATTTAGGTTTTTTAATTGGGCCAATAATTAATGCTGGTGGAAGACTTAATTATTCAAATTATGGTGTAGAGTTTTTATCTTCTGATGATCTAGATATTATTAAAGATAGATCAAATAAATTGATTAATCTCAATAACAAAAGGAAGATAATAGAACAGAATATTTTAAATGACATAGATTTTGAAAAAATTAAAAATGAAAATAAAAATGTAATAATTTATTATAAAAATAATTTAAACGAAGGATTGATAGGAATTATTGCTTCAAGATTAAAAGATTATTTTAACAAGCCATCAATAGTAATTACAAAATCTAATAACGAACTCAAGGCATCCGCCAGATCTACTTCTTTCTACAATATTGGAAATTTAATAAAATCTTTAATAGATAACAAAATAATTGATAGTGGGGGTGGACATAATATGGCAGCAGGATTTAGTATGAAAAAAGATAAAATAAAAATTTTAGATAATTTTATTCAAAGAGACTATTTAAAAAAAAATTCTAATAATGAAAATTTAAATAAATATGATTTTCAATTATCTTCTTCTGCTGTTAAAAGTAAATTAATGAACGATATTAATAAAATAGGCCCTTTTGGGACTAATAATTTTTTACCAATTTTTTTTATAAAGAATTTGAAAATTATTAAACGAGAAATTATTAATGATAAACATTTATCAGTTTTTTTAAAACCTAATACTGGAATTTTAATTAAAGCGATCTGTTTTAACTGCTTAAATTCAAAAATTGGTAATTATCTTCTAACTTATAAAAAAAAGTTAAATATTATTGCTCATATACATGAAAATATTTGGAATAATAAAAAAACTATACAATTAAATATCAAGGATTTGATTCTTTAATTTAATAAGTCTTGAATTTTATTAGCATTTAAAATAAAAGATCCACCAACGGTCCCTTCGTCTATCGGTTAGGACAGCTGGTTTTCATCCTGCAAAGGGGGGTTCGATTCCCCCAGGGACCGCCATTTATGCATTATTTTGTCTATATGTTGTTAACAAAACATAAGGATAAATTCATCAGCTACGTAGGTTATACAAATAATTTAAAAAAAAGATTGTATCTTCATAATACTTCTAAAGGTGCAAAATTTACCAAGGGAAAAATATGGGAAATTATTTATAGGAAAAAATACTTTAATAAAAAAGAAGCTTTGAAAGATGAATATAAACTAAAAAAAGACTATAAGTTAAGAAATAAGATCAAAATAAAATTTATAAAAAGTGAAAAAAAAAATATTTATAATTCTTCCCTATAAAGAAAGTTTAGATCCTAATAAATCTGGAGCAGTTTCAATATATATAAAAGATTCTTTAAAATATTCAAAATATAAAAAAAATATAAAGATTATTTCATCTAATAATTTTTCAAATTCAAAATTTTTTAGAAACAAAAACTATATTATTGAGTTTTGTAAAAAATATAAAAATGAAAAAATTTCAATAATAGAAATACATAATAGACCAGAATATGTAAAAATTCTTAAAAAATATTTTCCAAATTCAAAAATTATTCTTACCTATCATAATGATCCATTAAATTTACGAGGTTCTATTCTATCAAGTGAAAGAGAGTTTATTTTAAATAATTGTGAAAAAATTATTTTTATCAGTAAATGGATTAAGAATAGATTTTTTATCAAAGTATCTTCTAATATTAGGAACAACTATGAATTAATTTACCACGGTGTACTAAAAAAGAAAAAAATAAATATAAATAAAAAAGTTAAAAATATTTTATTTGTAGGTAAATTAAATGAAAGCAAAGGGTATCATATTTTCCATGAAGTAGCCAAAAGGTTCAAAAAAATTAATCCTGATTGGAATTTTATAGCAATTGGAAATGAACCTAGAAAGAAAATCTTTCCTGAAACAAACGTTATTAAAGAAATTGGATACAAGAGTAATAACAGTGTTTTAAAATATTATGAAAAATCTGAAATAGCTATCGGAAATTCTCTTTGGGACGAGCCTCTTGGTAGAATTGCAATTGAAGCATCTAGTAGAAAATGCTGTCCAATAATTACCAATGTAGGTGGTTTAATCGAGTCTAAAAATATCGGTATTGTATTAAAAGAAAATAAAACTGAGGAAATAATTAATTTATTAAAAAAACTAACTAGTAATAAAAAATATTTAAGGTCTCTACAAACTGAATTTTATAAAAAGAATAATTTTGATATTCGTAATATTTCTAAATCAATTGATTTAATTAGATCAAATATCTTTAATGATGATTTAAATTTTGACATTAAAAACTTAAAAATTTTGCACATTACAAATTTTAACGAAAGATTTGATGGAAGGCTTCATTATAACACTAGCAAAAGATTAAATAATGGCTTCATCAGAAATGGCCATAATGTGCTTACTATGAGTGATAGAGATATTATCTATTACAATAAAAGAATTACAGATCCTAAAGGTATCAAAAAATTTAACAATAAGGTTTTTAATACTTTTCTAAATTTTAAACCAGATTTAATAGTTCTTGGGCACGCAGATTCACTTTTAAAAGATACATTGATAAAAATTAAACAGATTAAAGATGTCAAAATTTGTCAATGGTTTTTGGATCCATTAATTAAAAAAGGTCCTGATTATTTAAATAATAAAAAACGGATTTTAAAATTAGAAAAATATGTTGATGCATCATTTCTCACAAGTGATCCAAAAGCTCTAAATTTTAAAATAAAAAATAGTTTTTTTATGCCAAATCCATCAGATATCTCTTTTGAAATGATTGACAATTCCTTACAAAAAAAGAATAAAGATCTCTTTTTTGCAATGAGTCATGGTGTTCACAGAGGAAAATTAAAAAAAGGTAAATATGACGAACGCGAATTTTTTTTAGATAAACTTAAAAATAAATTAACAGATATTGATTTTGATTTCTTTGGTTATGACAATAAAGAACCTTTATGGGCTGATAAATTTATAGAGTCAATTAAGAATTATGATATGGGTTTAAATCTAAGCAGAGGCAAACCTCTTAAATATTATAGTAGCGACAGAATAGTTCAAATAATAGGTAATGGACTTTTATGTCTAATAGATCAAAAAACACAACTTTCAAATTTGATACCTAGCAATTGTGCAGTTTATTATAAAGATATCAATGATCTTGCTAAAAAAATTAATTTTTATAAAAAAAATATTAAATTAATGAAGAAAATAGCAAGTAGAGGAAGAAAATTTTATAATAAAAATTATAACTCAACTATTGTATCTCAGTATTTTATAGATATTACTTTTAGTTTAAAAAATAGGTACAATTATATATGGAATAAAAAGTAAATAATAATTATGAAAAAAAAAATTGCTTTAATTTTCGGTGTTACAGGTCAGGATGGATCTTATTTGGCTGAGTTTTTATTAAAGAAAAATTACATAATTCATGGTGTAAAAAGAAGATCATCAAGTGCAAATACTGAGAGGATTGATCATATATTTGATAGTTTAGATTTTAAAAATAAAAATTTTTTTTTACATTATGGAGATGTAACAGATAGTTCTAGTACACTAAATTTAATTAATAAAATAAGACCTAACGAAATATATAACTTAGCTGCACAAAGTCATGTTAGAGTCTCTTTTGAAATTCCTGAATATACCGCAAATTCTACAGCCTTAGGTACTTTAAGAATATTAGAAACTTTGAGAATATTGGGTCTTAAAAAAACAAAATACTATCAAGCTTCAAGTTCAGAAATGTTTGGTCGCCAGAGCAAAAACATTTCACAAAATGAAAAAACTGTCTTTAGACCAATGTCAATTTACGCTGTTTCAAAAGTTTTTTCATATCATACAAGTATATATTATAGAGATGCTTATGGTATTTTTGCATGCAACGGAATTTTGTTTAATCACGAGTCACCTAGAAGAGGACCAACTTTTGTAACTAAAAAAATTATTCAGGCATTAGTTCGAATTAAAAACAATAAACAAAAATGTTTAATATTGGGTAATTTATACGCAATAAGAGACTGGGGTCATGCTAAAGATTATGTGGAGAGTATGTGGAAAATTTTACAATATAAAAAACCTGATGATTGGGTAATTGCAACTAACGAAGAAATGACGGTAAAAGAATTTATAAATAAAAGTGCAAAAAAATTAGGAATAGCTCTTGTCTGGAAAAATAAAGGTTTAAAAGAAGTGGGTATAGACAAAAAAACCAAAAAAATAATAATAAGAATAGATAAAAAATTTTTTAGACCAGGTGAAGTTGATTTTTTAAAAGGTGATTATAGAAAGGCAAAAAAATTACTTAAATGGAAACCTAAATTTTCACCTGATAAGTTAATCGATGACATGATTAATTATGAAAAAAGTTTATATGAATAAATTTTTTTATCCTTTAATTGAAAATCCTTATTCAAACAAAGATATTAACGAAGGCATAAGAGTCTTAAAATCTAAACAACTTACTTTATCAAAAGAAACATTCAATTTTGAAAAAACTTTTACTAAAAAATTAAAATCTAGTTACTCATTAATGGTCAATTCAGGTTCTTCAGCAAATTTATTGGCCCTACAGTGCTTAATAAATCCATATAGAAAAAATCGATTAAAACCAGGTGATGAAATTATTATTCCTACCTTATGTTGGTCAACATCATTATGGCCTATAATTCAATCAAATTTAAAACCAGTTTTTGTTGATATAAATAAGAATACCTTGAATTTAGATGAAAAATCTATCGAAAAAAAGATAACAAAAAAAACTAAAGCAATAATGCTGGTGCATGTTTTGGGTAACACATGCAACATGGACACAATAATGCTTATTAAAAAAAAATATAATCTTTTTTTAATTGAAGATACTTGTGAGTCACTTGGTACAAAATACAAGAATAAATATCTTGGTACATTTGGTGAATTTTCATCTTTCTCATTTTATTCATCGCATCAAATATCTTCAGGTGAAGGTGGAATGATATGTTGTAAAGATAGAAATGATTATAATATAATTAAATCGTTAAGATCTCATGGATGGTCAAGGGGTACTTCTTACGAAAATAAAATTTACAAAAAAAATAAATTTCTTGATAAAAAATTTATTTTTTTCAATTCTGGGTATAATCTTAGACCAACAGAGATTTCTGCTGCAATAGGGTTAAGCCAATTTAAAAAATTAGATGAATTTATTAAAGTAAGAAAAATTAATCGTAAAAAAATCATCACTGCTATGAATAAAAACAGTCAAATTAAAAATAAATTAGATTTTTTTAATGAAAATTTAAATGTTAATCCATCTTGGTTTGGCATCCCAATTAAAATTGTAAATAATAAAATTAAAAAAAATATACTAATTAAAAATTTAGAAAAAAATGGTATCGAAACTAGACCAATTATAAGTGGTAATTTTGCAAAACAACCTGCTGCTATTAAGTATGGGCTTGCAAAAAATCAAAAATTTCCAAATACAGATAATGTTTACAATAAAAGCTTTTTTATTGGACTTCCAACAAAACACATTAGAAATAATTATATAGATAAATTAATTTTAGCTTTTGAAAAATCATTATAATAAAAGTCCCATAATCGGATATACTGGTAAAAATAGCTTATTAGCCAAATCTTTTATAAAAGATTATAATCATAAATTTATATTCAAATGTTATTCTGGCAATATTAACCATCACACTAAACTTGTTAAATGGTTTAAAAACAATTTAGATATCAACATATTCATTAATTTTGCAGCCATAACTTCTCCATTTTATTGTAATAAAAATAAAGATGAAGCACTTTTGACTAATTTTAAATCTGTAGTTAATATTTTAAATATAATTCAAAATAATGATCTTAATGATTTTAATTATTTCTTAACATTGTCTAGTAGTCATGTTTTTAAAAAATCATTTAATAAATTAAATGAAAAATCTATAAAAAAACCATCAAATTTTTATGGATTAACTAAATTAAAACTTGAAAATTATATATTGAGAAATTCGAAAAAATTTAGATTTAAAATAGGTATAGCTAGAATTTTTAATTATTATAATCACGGTAAGAAAAGAGGTTTTTTTATTAATGATATAATTGATAAATTAAAGAATAGTGATCGGATTATTCAATTTAATAATACAAACACTTATAGAGATTTTATTTCAATGAAAAATATTAATACAGCGCTTTATAAGTTGATTAGTTTAAGACTAGCTAATGATTTTAACATTTGTTCAGGCCAAAAAATATATTTACCTAATATCATAGACGTATTAAATAAAAAATTTAAAAATAAGAAAATAATTTTTGATAAAAAAAGGTTACCTGGCTTAATTGGATCCAATATTAAATTAAAAAGAAAAGGCTGGAAAATTAAAAAAAATAATTTCTTAAATGAACTATTTAAATAAATCAGTTATAGTTATTGATAATTCAGATCTATCTTACACAGGTGAGGATATTAACGGAACAGTAGTTCGTGGTACTGAAGCTTCATTAATATTATTATCAGAACAATTTGTTAGAATGGGTATTAATGTTGATTACTGCAATTCAATACAGAAAAAAGTTAAAGTTAATGGAGTTAATTATTTTAACAAAAATGAGATTACTAAAAAAAAACAATATGACTTAGCTATTGTAATATCTGATGCTAATGAATTTAGACGTGTTTCCTCACTAAAGAAGGCTGTTTTCTCCAATAGCAATCAACCTATAGAAAAATTTATAAGAAAAAAACAACTACTTCCATTCTTAAGATTTAAACCAACATTAATAACTTTATGTGATTATCAATATAAAAAAAGGTCTTTTTTCACATCTTTTTATGGAAAAAAAACAATTCCTATTACTGTTGATCCAAAATTCTTAGATATTGAAATTGATCAAAATTTTTTACCCGAAAAAAAGGTTGTCTATAATATTCGTTCAAATAGAAATCTTAATCACTTGATTAAAATTTGGTGTGATAAAATTTTTCCTCTTAACAATGATTTTAAACTTTATATAACGCCAAATTTAATCGATTATAACGATTTTCATAAGAAAAATAACATTTTTTTAAGAACTATAGGCTCAAGATCAGAAATGATAGATGAAATGAAAAACTATCGTGCCTTAACATATTTGGGTCATAAATCAGATATTTTTACTCTTACAGCTGAAGAAGCAATAAAAATGTGTTTACCAGTTGTTACTTTCGGAATTGGCTCTTTAAAAGAACGTGTCAGTCATAACGAAACTGGATTTATTGCAAAAAATGATCAAGAATTTGCAGATTATACAATAAAGTTACTCAACGATGATAAATTTTATTTAGATTTAAAGAGTAAAATGAAAAACAAGAGAAAAGAAAACAACTGGGAATTTATAGCAAATGAATGGGCAAGTTTTTTCCTTAAATGAATAAAATATTAATCTTAAAAAATGATAGAGTAGGGGATTTATTTAATTCTCTTGATGGTATAAATGCAATTTTACAGGATAATCCAAATGCCAAAATCGAAATAATACTATCTCAAATATCTCATAAATTAAATTTTCTTTTTGATATTGAAAATGTTACTGTTACCTTTTTACCTTATCACCTTAAAATTTTAGATAAATTAAAGCTATTTTTTAAAGTTTTAGATAATTCATTTGAAAAGATTTATATTTTATCACCTAAAAATTTTTATTTTTACTTACCTTTTTTTTGTAAATCAAAATTTTATGCAATTACTATTATAAACTCAAATAAATCTAGACCATTAAATTTTCTTTTAAAAAAACTTTTTAAATATAAGGTTAATAATAGAGATGATAAAAGAATTGATGATAATATAGGTTCATTAATTTTTGATTTATGTTCATCAAAAAAATTATCTTCTTATAAAAATATTTTAAATCATAGTCCTCAATGCTCAAATTTGTTTCAAAGTAATATTAGTTTATTCAAAAATTTTATTCATATTCACTATAAAGATTATATTTTTAAGAAAAATGGTTGGTCTCACTCATCCTTTTTTAATCTTATTAATAAACTTTCTCACAAAAATAAAATTATTTTAACCTCAGATTTTGGCAATTTTGATTATCACAAAATTTTTTTATCAAATTTTTCTTATTTAGATTTTAGCCATTCCACAGAAAAAATTGATTTTACACAAAATATTCACTACCTTCACAACATTAATACCTCTGATTTATTTAAATTGATTAGTTTATCAAAAACCGTTGTTTCTCCTCATGGAGCAATGACAGTTATGGCCTCTTATCTTCAAAAAAAAGTCATTGATATATTTGATATAAATATTAATATTAATGCTTTTCGTGAATATAAGCCTCGTAATGATAATTATAAATTTTTTATAATTAAACCTGATTTTGATAAAATCTTATTTAAAATAAATAAATTTTTATAACTTTATTTTGTTTAAAGCGTTATTTTTAAATAAGTTTGCTTCTTTAATGTATCTTCTAACCATTTCCGATGATTTATGACCTGTCATTGCCATAATACTTCTTTCTTCTGCACCAGATTCAGCAGCAGTAGTTGCAAAACCTGATCTTAAACTATGTCCAGAATAATTTCTATTATCGATACCTGCAATATTTAAGTAATTTTTTATAAGTAAAGCTACTGTTTGATCAGTTAATCTATTATCTGATAGTTTTGATCCTTTGATAAACCTTCTAAATAAAGGTCCAGAATCTATTTTTGAAATTTCTATCCATTTACGTATAGAAACCACTGGGCAATATTCTGAATTATCAAAGTAGGGCAGTCCTTTTACAGAGCCCTCTCCAAATTGGTCAGTTTTAGACCTTTTAAGCCTAATCTTAAGACCCTCTTGTACAAAATCTAGATCTTCATAGTCCAGTGAAACTATTTCATTTCTTCTAAATCCGCCTGAAAAACCAATTAATATGATTGACCTGTCTCTTAGTTTCTTAATTTCCTCACTTTTTTCTTTATCTATTGCATTAATAATCTTTTTTAAATTATTGATTAATAATGGTTTTTTTCCTTTTTGAATACTTCCTTTTCTTCTTTTAATCCCCATTATATTTTCAATAATTGATGGGTGTTTCGTATCTAAATAGTGACCTTTAAGCTTATGTATTACTCCTATTGAGACCAATCTTCTCTTTAATGTACTCATTTTTACTTCTTTAGTTGATAAATAAGTTAAATATAAAGAAACTATTTTTGGTTCAGATGGAAGTGATTTAAATCCATTCTGTGCGCAGAATAATCCAAAGTCATTAAAATCCGATTTATATGCTCTTACAGTATTTGATGCTTTTGAACTTTGAAGGTTTAATAATGTTTCTTCTTGTAATGCTTTTATATCTGTAATTATTTCATTCATATATTACTATTGATAACCATTAATTATCGTTAATAATATATTATCATTTTTTTAATGTCAATAGTTTAATATTAAAGATTATTGTATCTCTGATAAGAAATTATAATGAATGATATTTTAGGTGTTGCGCCGGTTGGAGGTATATTTTCCAGTATAATTAAAGACATTCACTTTTAGATTGTTTACATAATGATATCAATATTTTAAAATTATAAATTAAACAAAATGATTAGAAAATTAGAAAGAAAAGATAAAGAAAATTGGATAAAATTGTATTGTGGATATGCCAAATTTTATAAAGCTCCAATGAGTCAAGAGATTTTAGATACTTTATGGGGCTGGATACATGACGAAAACCATATAGTTAATGCTATTTGCT
>Ga0255755_1002940_pt1 | contig 13503 bp, 6 predicted proteins | sample 011ome_18_FD_179955 | JGI IMG/M metagenome (GOLD analysis project Ga0255755, IMG submission 179955) | Coastal salt marsh microbial communities from the Groves Creek Marsh, Skidaway Island, Georgia - 011501BT metaG (version 2) | ecosystem: Environmental > Aquatic > Marine > Intertidal zone > Salt...
ACCGCAGGCTCATGTATTTCTATCAAACATATTAATCCTGAATGTAATGTCTTTACTGCGGAGCCTGAAGAGTGGAACGACTATCAACTGTCTTTTGAAAAAAATGAGAGAGTTGCAATGGACACCAACCGAGGCGGATTATGTGATGGATTGCTGACACCCACTCCGGGAGCAATACCCTTTGCCATCAATACTCATTTTGGTGTTAGAGGTTTATCAGCATCGGATCAAGCGGTCTGTAACGCGATGCGCTTTGCATTTAATCGCTTAAATATAAAACTTGAGCCTAGTGGGGCCGTGGCCCTAGCATGCTTGTTAGAAAACAAAGAAAAGTTCAGGGGTTCAAGAACCTTAGTGATGCTATCTGGAGGTAATGTCGACCAACAAACCTTTGCTGAGTGTTTAGCTAAAGCTAGTCAGTAGAGTCCTTATTCTCTGGATTGACCAGATCGTCAATTCCGGTTCCACCTGTCATGACATCGACAATCACACCAATGACCATGTTGAGTAAAATCACGGCATTGATGATGATAAAAGATACAAAGAAAATCCATGCATAAGGATAGACATCTATCACTTGCGCCATAATGTTTGCCCAATCATCATAAGTCGCAACTTGTACCAAAGTAATTAAAGCCAAGCCTATGTTGCCCCAATTTTCTGGGTCCACCTTGCCAAAGAACATGGTACCTATAGCGCCCCATACATACATAAAGATGAACATGAGCAAGGCTATAAAACCGACTCTTGGAATGGTCTTAATTAATGAATCGATAATATGACGGAAAGCTGGAACAACGGTGATGATTCTTAGTACTCGAATAATTCTTAACAATCTAGCCACAAAGACACTTTCAACATTGTTGATTGGTACCAAGGATATGGTCACGATTAAAAAATCAAAAATGTTCCAACCATCGCTAAAGAATTTAACCAAAGAACGCTCAGAAATCATTCGGATAATAATCTCAATCAAGAAAAATACGGTAATGGCATAGTCGAATAGATCTAAGTAAACCGTGTACTCTGGGGGTATGTCATAAGAGCTAACACCCGCATAAACAGCAGATGCCACAATCACAGCAATCACAATGCCGCTAAAGGCTTTGCTGTTTCTAACTTTTAGAAAAAAATCTACAAACGTATTCATATCAGCTCCTAATCATAAAGATAAGTTTTTCATTTACAACCATTTCAATCAATCAACCAAATAAATCCCTTCAGCAAAATAAAAATCATTGGCTCCTGCTGTACTGGTATCGCCTGATTTATATAAATTCACATTTACCCTGCCGCCACTCTCATCGGGAGATGAATCCCCATATAAAGCTCCAGCCACAGACGCCCCACCCAACCAAGAATTAGCTAAGCTGTCGGTTGAATTACCCGTGTAGGTATTATCGGTGCCAGTAATAGCAACTGAGAAGGAAGCAAAGCCTGCATTATCAACAATCGGATTCTTATCATCAAAATTGGTGAAGGCTAGAGTTCCAGAATAACCACTGGATCCCCAATTAAAGGTGGCTGCAACATCAGCAGTCGTAGTGTATTTATGCACATCATAATTGGTGCCGGTTTGATTGTAACGATAGGCCACATTCATCACCGCCGCCCCACTCATCGAAGCTGAACCTGAAGTTGGAATTTCACTTTGATCAACCACTTCACCACCCACCCAGGTGCCCAAATGCACCGAAGCATTCTGGGTGCCAGAATTAGGTGAGACATCAGCCGCGCTCATGGCCCAAAAGCCCCAAGTTGAATAAGCAGTATCGGGCATTGAATCGTTGCCGCCGGTGTGGAATAAATCGGTGTCTTCTTTATCCAGGGTGTTATAAGAAACCATGACACCAGCTAAGTTATTGGAGCCCCCCGAAGTGCCATCAATTTGCGTACCATCGTCTTGAATTTCAGCTGCAAAGACTTCGCTGGAAATGTAAGCTGATTTTGCTTCATCGTTGGTTGCATCGCCAAATTTAAGGGTCATAGAACCTGTATCCACCGTGCTCCAATTAGACGTATAGTTATTTGAAGGTGCTGCGCTGATGGTCATGGGTGCAACTACCTGAACATCATCGTTGGTGGTGTCAAACGTAAAGGTTGCAAGCGTGCTGCTTGAGCGAATTGAAGACAGCTGAGAGTTACCTGTACCACTGACATCAAATTCTAAAATACCGCTGAAAAATCCGCTGTAACCCGTGGCACTTGAGGAGTAAAAATCTGAAGATCTAAAATTACTTAAGCTTGCATAATCTGCATAAGATGAGCTTGAGGGCTTAACGTCTTGAACCACAGCAGAAATATTAAATGTTCCTGTGCTGAAGGTGTCATTGTTGGAGTTATAATTAACTCCCAACGTCATATTACCTGACTTGTAAGGATCAGAAGATGTAATCATGGCACCGCCAGGTTGATTAGAGCTATCACCCCAAAAACAGCCGCTGTCGTTGGAGGTTGCGCACTCAATTGGAGAAGTACCATAATTAATACCCAGACCATCATTATCTGCATTGGTCGCACCCTGATAGGACCAATAATGATAACCATCCATGCCCAAGCCAGTATCTCCTGCTGAGTATCGAGTGGTATCATTTTTTCGATAATCCACGTTAGATATCACAACATTCAATAGGCTTTGCTGATCGTCACGAGTGGTACTGCCTGAGGCACCGTCATAGGAATCTTTGAAAGAAATTTGTGCCCAAAGTCCAACCCCGACGCCACTTGGATTGAGAACTTGCCACCACATGGATTGACCTTCAGGCAATTCATTGGTGCTCCCATTGAATCTTGAGGTATCAAGCATGTCAGAGCTATCAAGTGCGATGCTAGAAAAATCATAGTAGTTATCATAGGTATTACATGCCGAGGCATTATTACCTACACCTAAGCAGTAATCGTGTCCAACATCACCATAAGACCAAAGCGTTTTTGGAACGAAATTAGGGATAAAATAATCGTTGCTGCTTCCACTGGCTGCAAAGTTTTCAAGCGGAATCACTGCCATGGCAATGACTCGCTTGTTGCTGTCTGTAAAGGATACAAAGTTAGCATCCTTATAAACTTCTCCGGCTAAAGTTACCTGATCTTCATAGAGGTTATAAGTGCTTGTTGTATTGGAGCCGCCTGTTTGATTAGGTAAATTTGCTAAAGCATTCAGTAATTGTTGATTTTGATAGTTAGCAACATTATTAGTCTGCCACTCTATATCTGTAGACATAAATATATTGCCGTTGTATCCACTACCTAATTCACTTCCTGACCAAAATGAAAGATAAGGAGTGAGATTAACACCTGAACCTGAAACCTGCGTTATTTTCGGTCCACAACCAGCACAATACCATTGATCTCCACTTAAAGTTGAAAAAAGCGACGAGACGACCGAGCTAGAAATATCAAAGTTTTCAACATCGCTACTGCCATCTTTTGTAGCTGTTCCAACTTCACCTCCGCCGACTGCATCCAATAAAAGATTGCCATAAGCTAGCATTTGAGCAAATTCACAACACTGCTCGCCGGCTAATAAGACAAGAGTGCTGGCGGGTGTTTGCAGCCAGGTTGCCAAATCAGTTATTTCAGACGTATAGCTTGTTTTATTAGAATAACTAAGCCTGTAATCAACAATAAGAGAATAACCACTAATATCAGAAGGTAAATTGGTAGAGAGCGTTGCGCTATCTAACCCAGCAGCAGTAATCGCCTGATTCCAACCCATTCTAGAGTAACCATTAGCGTTACCATAAATTATTAAGGTGCCACTCGCTCTGGCAAGGGCAGAATCGAAATCGATGCTAGCTGCAGACTTATCGGTGGTCATGAACCAATATTCAGCGCCTTCTAGTCGTCCTGCAGTCAGGAAGTCTGCATTGGCTATGGTGGTGGTGACTGCTGTGCCTAGAGGGCTGTAATACTTACCATCAAGTGCGGAAGAATTTGGTGCAAAAGCAAATTGACCATTGCCTGAGGTGTCAACGGGGAAATAATAGCGCCAATTTAATGCGGTCCCAGAATTGATTTCCACCGGAACATAGTTATTTGAAGTATCGTCCACTGAAGTAATGGCAGTTGAATTGGTGGTACCAACTTGCTCTAAAGTGTAGGCAGCGAGGCTTGATCCAGATGGACCTCGAGTTGCTGTTGCACTAAAGCCGCTTCTTGAAGCTGAGTTATAGTCAGCAGAATAACGCAGCACTGCTGATTCAAGTTCTTCAACGTTACCCACATTAACCGTAAAGGCATCGGTGGTGGTATTGCCTCCTGCGGTGGCAGTCAAAGTTAAGCTGTAACTTTTAGCTGTCTCAAAATCCAAGGTTGCATTGGTGGTGATATCACCAGAGCTGTCAACGGCAAAATTACTGCTGCCGGTTCCACTGAGTGCGTAAGAGACGGTTTCGCTTTCTGGATTGGTGATGCTGGAACTTCCTACCGAAGTACCTGAACTGGAGGATTCTGCCAAAGCTGCACCGCTGTTAGCCAGAGTCACTGCCAAGCTATTAATTTTTAAATCTGAAACACTTAAAGTAAAAGTTTCAGAGGTAGTGGTCACCCCATCGGTCGCAGTGATGGTAAATTCATGTGAGGTCTTGGTTTCATAATCGAGTGCATTGGCCAAAGTGACTTCACCGGTTGAACTATCAATCGAAAACTTATTATCGGCATCAGTTAAAGAGTAAGTCACAGTGCCTTCAGCATTAGAGTTAGAAGAAGTTGCAATGGTGGTACCCGTTGAAAGGCCCTCACTTTGAGCAGCGGATGCCAAGCTAGCGCTCAAAGATAAATCTACATCTGTAATGTTAATCGTTAGGTTATCAGTTACTGTGTTGGTGCCATCGGTTGCTGTGAGGGTTAATGAATAAGAGGTAGTTGTTTCATAATCCAAACTTGCTGCTGTGGTAATGGTGCCATTGGATGAAACGGAAAATTTATCACTATCGGTGCCTGAAAGTGAATAAGTAACCGTTGCGCTGCCATCGGTTGTTGTGGCAGTGGTGGTTACGCTTGTTCCTGAAGTCGCTGTTTCGCTAAGGCTGATTGAGGAGCTGGCCAATGCAATAGAAAGCTCAATGACATCATCCACGCTGATATTAATTGTATTTGAGGTGCTGTTTGCTCCATCGCTGGCAGTCAAGGTTAGAGAGTATGAAGTGGTGGTCTCATAATCCAATGCACTGGATAAAGTAATGTTCCCTGCAGAGTCAACAGAAAACTTTTCGCTACCAGTTCCACTTAAAGAATAAGAAATGGTTTGAGATTCAGGATCAGAGGCTGAAGCAGTTGCTATGGTGGTTCCGGTTGCAACATTCTCCGCAAAAGAAGATGCAGCCAATGAATTTGTCAGGCTTGGAGCCTCATTGATATCGCCAACATTAATGGTGAGTGTTTCAGAAACAGAATTAGCTCCATCCGAAGCCGTTAAAGTAATTGCGTATCCAGTTGCAGTTTCATAATCCAGTCCACTGGCTAAGGTGACAGTTCCATCTGAACTGACAGAGAAATTTTCACTGCCGGTTCCAGATAAACTGTAAGAGATAGCTCCAGCTTCAGGATCAGTCGCTGAACTGGTTGCGATGGTCGTTCCAGTTGCTGTATTTTCTAAAAATGCATTAAAGGCAACAGTTGCGCTTAAAGTTGGTGCTTCGTTTACATCAGCAACGCTTATGGTAATTACTTCGGTAGAAGCATAAGTACCATCGTCGGCTACCACCGTTAGCTCATAGGATGTAGCAGTTTCATAATCTAAACCGCTTGCAAGGGTTATGTTTCCACTGGCATCAATGCTGAAGTTATCACTCCCGGTTCCTGATAAAGTAAAAGCCACTGCGCTGCCCTCAGGATCACTTGCATCAACAGACGCAATAGCTGCTCCAATAGCGGCATTTTCAGCAAAAGAAGAGGCATTGAGTGTCGCTGCAATCGTAGCTGGCTCATCATCATTGATCACATTAATGGTAATTTCTTCGGTCGTGATATTGGCTCCATCAGAAATTTCTAGCATTACTACTAACGTTGAATTAGCTTCAAAATCTAAATCACCCGTGAGAGTTACTTCACCGGTTTCAGAAACTGTCATGAGTTCACTGCCGGTTCCGGTTAGAGAATAAGTCAAAGCATTACCTTCAGGATCAGTTGCGCTGAAAGTAGCTACCACGGTTCCCGCTGGAACTGTTTCAGAAACATTAACTTGATTAGCAATAAGCTCACTGCTGATAGCCGCCTCGGTAATGGTATTAACTGGCTCAACCGCTAGCACTACTGCTTCATCCACATCAGTTACATCAAGTGCGAAAGCAACCTCCTGAATATCACCATTATCACTGGTAAATATAACGGTCAACTCAACGCTTGCTTGTGATTCATGATCAAGCTCTTGGATCACTTCTAAAGAGTTAGTTTCTTGGTTATAGGTAAAAGCATCGCTGCCCTCACCTTCAATGGTCACCGTGTAATTCTGTTCGCCAGGGTTAACAATAGCAAACTGAGCTAAACTTATTTCGGAAGTATTTTCATCAAAGCTTGTAACTACCTCGCTTGCTTCTACAACAAAAATGGGAGCTACCTCAACGGTAGTTTCTTGCGTGGTTTCAGTTACCTCCTCAGCCACATTTTCAGTTGAATCTTCATTTGCATCATCTGCCTCAACTGTTTCAAGTTCAATAGCTATTTCAAATTCTTCTGCTGTACCTAGTTCCTCTGGAGCAACATCCGAAGATACATCTGATACTCCTGATGAATCTAATAAACCTTCATCAACTTCAATATCAGTTGAATCGCCGGCATCATCGCTTGCGACTTCGGTCTCAATCTCTGCAGGTGCTTCAGTTTCAGGCTCAGTGGACTCAGGAGCAACTTCTTCACCAGGAGTTTCCTCAGTTGTTGTCTCTTCGCTTGAAGTTCCCTCGTCTGCTTGAGTCTCCTCAGCTGGAGTTTCTTCTGTGGTAGATTCTTCCTCTTGGGTCTCCTCAGCTGGAGCTTCCTCAGCAGCGGGTTCCTCTTCTGGGGCTTCTTTTGGTGCTTCTAATTCTTCCTGCAGCGCATCTAAGCTTTCTTCAGTAACTTCGACAGGTTCGCTAGGCTCAGAATCTTCGCTTTCAACCGAAACTGAAAATCCTGGTTCAGTCACAGTGGTGGCGTAGTCAGGAGAACATTGATCACCAAAAGAATCTAAATCAACACAATTAGGCGTAACAGTCATTTCGGTGCCGTAAAGGAATGTTGCGTTGGTTTGCGGTCCATTAGTCTGCACAATTCCGATGCCACCTCTGATTCCTACAGTGGCTGAATTGGTTCGAATTAAAGCAGGCTGCTTTTTGGTAACTTTACCGCCAACGATCCTCAGCAACCCTCTTGCTGTAACCTCCAGAGAGCCCTCGGCAGTCTCAGGGTTATAGATAAATTTATCTAAAACAACGCTAGAATTAGGTCCAACTGAAAAGGCTGTGCCATCAAGCAATAGCATTTGCGCTCTACCAATACCATCAGTTTCAATGGTATGGTTTTGAATAATTTCATAGCCTGCATCGATAAGCTTGCGCTCTTGCTCTAGGGTTAGGTCGGTGGTGTTTTTGTTGACTGCAGATGCAACCCCTATTTGCTCTTGCGCTAATCCAGCACTGGGAAAGATTCCTGCAAGCAGAATGATTGATAAGAATTTATATGCAATCTTCATATTATTTCAAACATTGATAATTAATTTGTGCAGAAAAATTATTGGCTCTGCGTTTGTAAATGCTAATAGTGCTCCTAGAATCATTTAATACTAATCCCAAGTTCATAGACCAACATGCTCCTATAGGTCTGAGCATGTTAAACCTCCAACTTTCTGCTTGATCATGTCTTGCACCAAAAAGTGGATATTCATCATCATGAGATTTATCTTGGTAGCTATATTTAGATGAAAACTGCCAGTTCTCTCCCAAGGGCTGAGAATAACTTAATTCAAGTCCATAATTTTCATAAAACTCATAGCCTACACTCGCACGATAGTTTTCTAAAATAACCCTGTAACCATAAAGGGCTTGTGAGCCAGCCCAAACATAGCTTTGACCAAAGCTAACGCCATTGATGCGGCCATTTTTTTGTCTTCCTGACCTAAAAATTTTCTCTTCTCTATAGTATGTAAACAGCATAGATGAGCCGTTATCTAGTTGGCCGCTATAATCCAAAGATATACGTCCACTTCTTAAAATTTCCTGCCGATTGAGAACGACCCTAAGAAGATTGATATTAGGTGCAAACACTGGATCCTCTAGATTAAAGAAAGAAAAGAAATTTTCGTCTAAATTAAAATTTCTTCTAACGGAAAAAACATTGCTTTGCACATCAAATTGCTTGAATGTGTCTAATCGATCAGCCCCATAACTAAAAAAGTATTGAATGTTATCGCCTCTTGGATGATTCAAATCTTGGTCAATACTTAATGAATAATTATATAAAGAAGATCGATCGCTCTGCCTCCTGCTTTCCGGATCAACGTCCAGCAAAAAATCACCAATCTCAATAAAATCTGCATTAATGCCTGAGTTTCCGTTAGTGGTTCGCTTAAAGCCAATACTAAGGGTTTGTTGCCACTGAAAAGGCTCTTCAGCGGAAACAATGGCCTCTAAAAATTGATCAACTCTAGCTTCAACTTCTGGTGGAGGATTGTATTCTTTTACACTTTTTAGATAGTTATTAGCCAAGGCAAATGCGCCCAGACGAAAATACAAAACTCCCAACTCCAATCTAATTCTTGGTAACTCTGAGTCATAAATAAGCATTTGCTCAAAGACTCCAATGGCTCCCTCTAAATCTCCAACCATGATTGATAAATTAGCGTATTTAAATAGTAATGATAAATTTGTTGGGTCTTTAAAAAGCTGCTTAAACACCTCTTCTTTTTGTTGCAGAGCAGCAGAGAGTTCTTTAGGATCGGTTATGGTAGGTTCTACATTTTGAGCGTAGGAATGCATGCATAAAAAAATGCAAATCATTAGAAAAAAAGTTCTTGGTTTCATGGTTTTTTTTGAGAGAATATACATAGGAACTCCTATATATATCGCCTATTTGACGCATATTTAACCATAAAAATGACAATTTATCATTTAGTTAGAAAATTAAAGGCTCTAAAGTGAGTCAGAGGTTATAATTGATTGATGAAAAAATCTGAGCAAACAAAAGCCAAGCTTATTGAAGCAGTTATAAATCTGACTAATGTTGGCCAAAAAATATCTGTGGCAAGCATTACAAAAGAAGCAAAAACAGCTTACGGGACTTTTTATAGATACTTTAATAATTTAGATGAGATTAATGCCTCTGCAATCATTCAAGTTGTTCTCAGTGCAGCTGAAGTAGTTGAAAATCAAATGAAAACAGAGAAATCAAACCTTTTTAAGGTTTACTATAGTTGGTATATTGCCATTGATTTATTTGAAAGCGACTACATTGCTAACTGGCTGATAGATAATCCCGCAAGCATTAATGATGCATGGGTTTTAACTCAACCCATGACCAGTCAATGGCTACAAGAAGCAATTTTTCAGGAAGAAGAGCCGGAATTGAACAAGGATAACCTAAGGCACTTCAAAATGGCTCAAACGTATATTTTTTGGACTTATCAAAATGCTCTGCGTGAAAAACTAAAAGGCAGAAAATCAATCCATGTCTACACAGATCTTATGAATTCCGTGAACTTAATGAATCTTTCGCATAAAACTCAAAAAATATATATAAAAAAAGTTGCGGATTATATTAAGTAAGCAATAAATTACTGTGAAAAAAAATTTAAAGCAATTCTCTCGATACGGCCTTTTGATTTTTGCAATTTTGGTTAGCTTTTTGCCGATATTAAACCCATTACAAATTTTTAGTAATTTACAAAATTATTCTTTCGATACTCTCCAGAGACTGTTACCAAGGGAGATTTATGCTGAGGATCCTGTTGTAATTATTGATATTGATGACCGCTCTCTTGCAGAGATTGGGCAATGGCCCTGGTCTAGAAATCAATTGGCAAAAGTTACAAATCAAGCTTATGCTGCAGCTGCACTAGGATTTGATATCGTCTTTGCAGAACCAGATAGGACTAACCCTCAGAATTTTATTTCCAGCTATCCCCTTAATGAGTCGCTAAAAAAAGAGCTTTCGGCACTTCCAAGCAATGATGAATTGTTTGCACAAGCTATTACAGATCACGGAACCGTGGTCTTGGGTCAGGCTTTAAATAATAAAAATAATATAAAACCTTCTAAGACGAAATTTGGTTTAGTCACTCAAGGTGATGATCCAAAGCAATTCATAACAAACTATTCGGGCATACAAAATAATATTAAGGAGCTTGAAAGCTCTGCTGCAGGAGTTGGGTCAATGAGTATTGGTAACAATGATGCAATTGTTCGCCAATTACCTACCTTTGAAAGAGTTGATGATCAATTGGTTCCAAGTCTTGCTCTAGAAATGACAAGAGTGGCAGTTGGAGCCTCAACATTTCAAATTAAATCCTCTAATGCCTCGAGTGAGGAAGCTTATGGGGCTCAAACGGGTATTAATAACATTAAATTGGGGCCCCTCTCAATACCAACGACCCCAGAAGGAAATGCATGGGTGTACTTCGCTCCTTCCAGAGATATTTCTACTGTCTCTGCGGCTGATGTAATCTCGGGTGTGATTTCACCAGATTTTTTTGAAGGCAAGGTTGCACTTGTTGGCACATCTGCTGCTGGCTTGCTCGATCTTAGGTCTACACCGACAGAAAAAAATGTTCCAGGTGTAACAATTATCGCTCAGTTTATTCAGCAAATTTTTGCCAATGAATTTTTACAGAGACCTGACTGGCTTTTCGGAGCTGAATTTATTGCTGGGCTTTTGTTGGCAGTATTAATTACTCTGGGCATTCAGGTTTTAGGACCCATTGGAGGATTAAGCATATTCCTTGTAGGGTCCGGTGGCATCATGGGGTCAAGTTATTATTTTTTTAAATCTAAACTCTTTTTGGTTGATCCAATATCTCCATTGATAATTTCATTGAGTGTTTATGTAGCAGTTACTTTTTTTAACTTTCTATTTACTGAGCTTGAACGCAGCAGAGTTAGAGGAGCCTTTGCGCAATATCTTTCTCCAGAAATGGTTAATCGCTTGGCCGAATCCAGCGAATCATTGGTTCTTGGTGGAGAAAGAAAAGAGATGACCTTCTTATTCTCTGATATTAGAGGCTTCACTAAAATCTCTGAGCAGTATAAAGATGACCCAGAGGCTTTGACGCAGCTAATTAATGAGTTGCTTACTGTATTGTCAAATGCAATTTTGGAACATGGCGGAACCATCGATAAATACATGGGTGATTGCATTATGGCGTTTTGGAATGCGCCCACCGATCAAGCCGATCATCGTCAATTAGCCATACAAGCAGCCCACTCAATGAATGAAGCTTTAGATGAATTTAATCTTAACACTGAGGGAAGTTTAGACTTTAAGCTAGAAATAGGCATCGGTATTAATTCAGGAAATTGCATTGTCGGTAATATGGGCTCGGATAAACGCTTTGATTATACCGTTCTTGGTGATGCTGTGAACTTAGCATCAAGACTTGAAAGTCAATCATCTAATTATGGCCTACATATGATTGTTGGTGAAAATACTTACATGAATGATTCTGATTTTACCATGATTGAAATTGATAAAATTGCAGTCAAAGGAAAGTCTACTGCAGAAACAATCTATACCTGTTTTAAATCTGGCATGAAGCTTCCAGAAGGATTTATAGATAATCATGCATCATTCTTGGCTGAATATAGAGCTCAAAACTGGAATGCAGCAAACTTATTAATTGACGAATTAATGTCCTCTTCAAATGAGCTTGAACTATACTACAGACACATGAAGGCAAGAATTGAAAAATATATTACAAACCCACCATCTGCTGATTGGGGCGGAGTTTATGTTGCTACAAATAAATAGAAAAAAGTATTTCCTAACGTTAATAATGTGCTTAAGCTCTCTCAGTGCTTTTGGTCAAGCGATCGTAAATATCGAAGACTTGCGACGCGAAGGCGAAGTTGGTTTTTTTACCAGTATTAGTGCTAATTTGAATGCATCTCGAGGGAATAGAGATAGAGATTTTTATTCTGCACAATTAAGATTTGATAATAATTCAACCAATGCAGAGTCTTTTTTGATTCTTCAACAAAGCGAAAGAAAGTCCAATGATAAGCTCATGGATGAATCAACCTTTATGCATGGAAGATATATATGGGTTGGTGAAGCAGAAACAAACTGGGAAATTTTTGGACAATACAGTGAAAATCCCTTTAGAAACTATAAAAAAAGGTCTGTTATTGGGGGCGGTCTAAGATATGAGCTTTCAAAATCAGCTCGGTTGGGTGCTGGTTTGCTAAGCGAAGATGAAACTGATCTTGGCGGTCAATCCAAAACCACAGAAAGGCTGGGTTTCTATCTACATAATTCTTTTGAAATTGCTGAAAATATTGATTTCAAGCCAACCTTATACTTTCAACCAAGCATTGATGATTTTGAAAATGACTACAAAGCAAGTATGATTCTAGCCATAGATTTTAAAGTCAATAAAAATTTTAAGATAACGATGCAGTACTCATCTTTTCATGACTCTGAGCCACCCATGTTAGCTGAGAAGACAGATGAATCTATATCAACCATGTTTTCATTTAACTTAAATTAATTATGGAAGGATTCGTAGAAATTTTTACAAATGTCTGGGAAGAAGGTTTCCTAGGAATTGGTATAACTGAGATTATAGTCTCTATGCTCATTTTTATAGCTGGAGCTATTAGCAGAGCTTTTTTTGTTGGCAGGGTCCTCAAATGGCTTGAGAGACTCACTGCTCATACAGACTCTGAAATAGACGATGTTCTGCTTGAATCACTAAAAAAACCTCTTGGATATATTCCAATGACGGTAGCACTATACTTCATAACTGTTTATCTTCCTCTTTCAGGCATGGCAGATACATTTGCGACTAATCTTGTAAAAGCAATGATTGCTTTTACAATTTTTAGTGCTCTTGCCAATAGTATTGCTCCAATATTTCAAGCATTTACCTCAAGTGCAGTATTAACAAAATCTATGACGATGTGGCTTGAAAGAGCAGCTAGAATAATTATTTGGATCATTGGGCTTGGTATTATTTTGGATATCTTTGGCATTCAGATTGGTCCATTGGTTGCTGGTCTTGGTTTATTTTCTGTAGCTGTTGCTCTTGGTGCCCAAGATTTATTTAAAAATCTTATTTCTGGATTATTGATTATTGGAGAAAATAGATTTCAGCCAGGTGACCGCATTGAAGTACCAGGCTCATTGCATGGCATGGTGGAGGACATAGGTTTTAGATCAACGCTTGTCAGAATGTTTGATACAGCTCCAATGTTAGTTCCAAATAAAGATCTTTCAGATGTAAAGGTTATAAATCATGGCAACATGGAATACCGAAGAATTAGCTGGACGCTCAATCTAATTTATTCAACGACTCAAGAGCAATTAGCAAAAATTTGCACA
>Ga0255755_1002949_pt1 | contig 13477 bp, 10 predicted proteins | sample 011ome_18_FD_179955 | JGI IMG/M metagenome (GOLD analysis project Ga0255755, IMG submission 179955) | Coastal salt marsh microbial communities from the Groves Creek Marsh, Skidaway Island, Georgia - 011501BT metaG (version 2) | ecosystem: Environmental > Aquatic > Marine > Intertidal zone > Salt...
GTTGGTATTTAGGGTTTTTTGAAAATTTTCGCAAAGAAGAAGGAGAGGAAAGAGCAAGAGAGTCATTTATTATTGTAGAGCACAGAAGAGAGAAGAATTAGAGAGATTTAGGCGAAGAGGCGGGTGAACGAACGCACAACAACGCGGAGTACTCACACACTACTCTACGACGCGCGACGCGAAAATTTTTCACGCCTGCGCAGAAAAGAGTCGCGGGAAGAAATACTAGAGAAGAAAAATGGTACGCGATGTGAATACCGTTCGAGTGAACGAGGAGGCGTGTCAACGGCGATTCGATGCGTTTTCGCGCTTAAAATTCGTTTCTTTTTTTTTCCTTCTCTCGTCGCATTCTCTCTCGTCAAATTCTTTCTCTCGTCCGTTCTTTCTCTCTCTCTTTCTCTCTTCTTCTGTTGTTGTTATCTCCGGATGATGATCATCTCTCTGTTCTTTGATGTTGCGTTTGGAAGAACGTCGGGTGTCGTCGTCTTTTCGCGGTCTCGGAAAAGATAAAAAGAATATATATGGGGGTGGTGGTTTTCATCTTCGTTGAAAAGAAAAGAAAGAGATGAGCTAAGAAGGCGATCTCATTCGCGCAACCCAATCGAAGAACCAACTCACTCAGAAGTCATCCTCATTTCCTCTCTCTCTCTCTTAATCTTTTTCTTAAAACAACAAACAGGTTGTCCTCGCCGCCTCGGTGGTGACGAAATCGGGCAAAGCCTTGGTCTCTCGCCAGTTTGTCCCGATGACTCGAATACGCATCGAAGGTTTATTAGCCGCGTTTCCAAAGTTGGTCGGAGGCACCGCCAATCAAGGGAAACAACACACGTACGTGGAAACAGAAAACGTGCGATACGTGTATCAACCGTTGGAAAATGGAACCATGTATTTACTGTTAGTCACGAATAAAGCGTCGAATATTTTGGAGGATTTGGACGTTTTGAGAATGCTGGCGAAGACGTTGCCGGAGTACTGCTATCAACAAGTGGACGAAGAAGGCGTGAGCAAAGCGGCGTTTGAGTTGATATTCGCATTCGATGAAGTCATCTCAGCCGGACATAAAGAAAACGTGACCATGAGTCAAATTAGAACATTTATGGAGATGGAATCGCACGAGGAGAAGTTACACAAGATGATCATTCAATCGAAGATTAACGATACGAAGGACGTGATGAAAAGGAAGGCGATGGAGATTGATAAGATTAAAGTGGAGAAGAAGATGGAAAGAGGCGGAGGAGGAAGCGGCGGATTTGGTGGTGGTGGCATCTCTGGGTTTCAAGAGAGAGATTCCGATCCGTTCGCGTCATCGGGAGGCCGATCTGGCAGCGGAGGTGGTGGTTTTGGCGACGATATGGACAACATCGGCGGGTACGGAGGCAGCTCGAAAGCCGCCTCGGACGGCTACGGCGAACCGAGAGGTCCCAAAGGCCTCGCCGCAAAAGCTGGGCCGAAGAAAGGGATGGTTTTGGGGTCGAAGCAAAAAACGAACCGGTTCATGGACGCTTTGCGACAGGAAGGCGAATCCGTGGAGACGGAATACACCAAAGGGAACGAGGCGAGCGCGCAAGTCCCGCAAGTCCCGCAAGAATCCGTCAGCATCATCGTCGAGGAGAAGTTAAACGTTCACTTATCCAAAGATGGTGGTTTAGAAAGCATGGAAGTACAAGGTACGATGATGATGGAAATCCAAAACGAAGACGACGCGTTTGTAAAGGTTGCGATTGATACCGGCGCGAACGAAGGGTACCAATTCAAAACGCATCCAAACATTGACAAGCAATTACACGCTAACGAAGGTATTTTGGGATTGAAAGATCCAAACCGACCGTTTCCGTGTGGTAGCCCGCTTGGTATTTTGAAATGGCGTTTCCAAACCAAAGACGAGAGCAAAGTGCCGATTGTTATCAACTGCTGGCCGTCTGTGTCCGGCGGCGAATCCTTCGTCTCTATCGAATACGAAGCCTCGGACGGCATGGAGTACGAAAACGTCTCCATCGTCATCCCTTTGCCTTCCTCCCGGGAACCACCAACCGTTAACAGCTGCGATGGCGACTTCACGGTTGACTCTAGACGAAACGAACTGGTATGGACCATTGATTTAATCGACGATTCGAATCGAAACGGAAGCATGGAATTCGTCACGCCGGCGTGCGACGGCGAACTCTTCTTCCCAGTCCAAGTCAACTTTTCCGCCCGATCAACCTTGTGCGACGTGAAAATCGTCGGCGTCAGTCGAACGACCGACGATACGCCGGTTAAATACGGCGGGGAGACTAAATTAACCGTAGAAGAGTACACCGTCGCTTAAAAAAAAAGAAGAAGGAATACTAAATATAATAATAAAGAGAGTGAGAAGAGACGAGAAGGAGGAAATTTTTGTAACACGTAGTTTTTAAACACACACACTAATAACTGATGAATAACAACAATCTAAATACTAACGATCGATTATTAACGCGGCATCTTTCTTTCGCGCTGCTCAAACGACGACGATACGCGCAAGATCACTAGTACCGTTTTGGAAAAAAGCAGTAAAAAGTCTTGGACGAAAGGAGGGGCAGAACCTCACTTTTCTTTCTCCCGTGACAACAAAAAATCGGCAAATCGTATTATTATTATACACTTTTTGTTCTTTCTCTCCTCTGCTTTTGTGCTCCTCGCGCGCACGATAGTGTAGTATATTCAACTTTGTTTGTTTGTTTGTTTGTTTGTTTGAAAGAGAGAGAGATTGTGAGCGAGACGCATCATCATCATCATCATCATCATCAAATCATCATGTCGGGGAAGAAAAAATCTTCGAAATCGGGAGGCAAATCCACCCTGGAGGAAACTCTGAAGAAGTACCGCAAAGGCGAGAAAGCGGCGGCGAAGATCATGATTGACGTCGCCCGCGATCGAGCTGCGTTGGACGCGCGATCGGAAGCGCAACAAGATCGGATACGGAGACAAGCGGAGCAGGAGAGGCAACGACAGGAGGAGAAATTGAAGAAAGCAAACGCAAAGTTGTTGAAAGATAGGGAGGCGGCGTTACAGGCGCAGGCGGGCGGGAATCAACCGCAACAAGTACTACACGTTCCGACGTCTTTGCTCGCGCGACAAAAAGCGACCATTGATTGCCTGAAAAGAACGAGAGAGCAAATGACGAACAGCGAGTTGAAAGCTTTGCTCGGTTTTGACACGCACCTCGATAAGCAGTCGGAGTTGTTTTTGACTTTGAAAGCGAACGAGAAGATTTTGTACGACGAGAAGAGAGATACACTGAAGTATAAGCCGAAATTCGACATACAGAATAAGAACGAGCTTTTAGGGTTGATTGTGAAGCACGCGGATGGGGTGTTGGAGGAAGATTTAGGCGATAGTTACGACGGCGTGTTGGTTGACGTGATGAAGTTGGAGGAAAGCGGAAAGGTGTGGCGAGTGCAAAATTCAGAGACGAGGAAGTGGGTGACGTATCCGAGGGTGAGCGTCGTGGATGAAGACGGTGCGAATAATAAGGAGGGAGAAGAGGAGGAGGAGGAGAACGTCAACAAAGAGTTGATCGACGAGGAGTTTGTGAAGATGTACGCCGAGGTGAAGATTCCGGAGGAGGAGGCTGAATTTGATAAGGAGTTGCGAAAAGCGAACATGGAACCGGCGGCGAAACGGTCGTTTCGAAAGGTCTCGCGAGAAGAACTCGAGGCGGAGAAGAAATTGATGAAAAAGAAGAAGCGAGCACCGAACTTTGAGAGAATGAAATTGACAAACGTACACATGAAAGATTTGTTCAAAGGCGACGCGCCGGATGCGCTCGTATAGATGAAATTGCAATAATTGTAGTAGTAATGTTAGGTAGTAGTAGTAATTCAAACGCAACTTCTTTCTTATTGAAGCGGTAAAGAGCACCCGCTCGTAATCGTACACAAAGAAAACTTCTTCACAGCATCCGATTCGCTTTGTTCTTGGACACACGCGAACGCGCACTTTGTCGGATTAAAAGATAATCCATCGATATCTTTTCTCTCAGTTCGGCGGCCTTCGCGGCCGCAGTTGATTGTGCACCTCATGAAGTCTCTGCACGCTTTCGAGTGAATGCAATCGCGCGTTTGGTCGCCACACTTGTTCAGTAAGCATCTGCGAGTGGTGTATAAAATGGACAAAGAGAGAGAGGAAGAGAGAGAGGGATGTGAGTGTTTAAAATACACGAGGGTAAACAAGAGAAAAAAAAAAGAGAGAAACGCGCTCACCGCAACGGGCCATCTTCCTCTTCTTCGCGGCGATTGCGATCGAAATGCCCGCCCACGCGATCCCAGAATTCCCCTCTCTCGTCCATGGAATGTCCGTGCCATACCGCGTGCGCGGAGGAATGATCCTGAAGTAAAGAACGCCCCATGTTGTTTTCTTCGTCCAAAGCTCCCTCCGCCGAAAAGATAAAGAAGAACACAGACAGAGCGGCAAAGACGACGCGAAAGGAACGACTTTTGCGATCGAGTGCGATTTTTGTAGCGTTAGTTTTGAGCATTTTCTTATTAAAGTGGCGGTTTGTTTATTCGTTTGTATTTATCTGCGCCGGTAGAGAGCTGTCGATCACAACGTACTATAAAGTGAGGATCAGAACGATTAATTATTTTCTTATACTAGAATCCGAGGGAGAACCTCGTGAAAATTTCACGAAAAGTTATTCACTCGTCACTCTCTTCCTTCCGAGGAGGCGTTGAGAAGGACCTCGCAGTGGACTAACCGCAACAAAGTCGTCAAATGGTCCTGCACTTCTTGAAAGAACAACGCTTTCGTCGCGACCGGCTCGGCGTCGTTTTCAAGCGCTCGTTCCAATCGACGTTTGACTTGAGCGATGTCGTCTTGTAAGGAAGAACGCGCGACGAGAACGTTATTGTTGTTTGCGTCGTCGCCTTTTCTCGGCGTCGTGACTTCTTCTTCGCTGGATTCACCTTGTTGTTCGACTTTCAGAGAAGAAGCGTTTGTGGCGCTCTCTTTCTGTTTTCGCATCTTTGTCTTTACCCCTGCTTTAGCGGTTTCGTCTGCGGCGCGCTTCAATCTCAACGAAGCGTTGGTCATCGCCATCGATCTCAACTCTTCTCGCAAGGACAAGATTTCTTTGCTAAGTAAATTGACGTTAATTTCCGCGTATCTTCTGTTGTTTTCTGCAACGGTCGCGTGTATGTGACGTTCGTACGCGCAAACGACGGCGTTGCGCAACTCGTCGCGAAGATTTTCTTCCGATATCATATCGATCGATTCTTTCGTTGCGGCGATGATAGCTTCCCGAATCGCCTCTGTATTTTGTACGTTCTCGATATTATTTGTCGTCGCTACTCCTGCCTCTACCTCTCTTGACGCTATTTCTGTTGCCGTTTTATGTCGTGGAGGCGTTGATGCGAACGCTTGCTCAATGGCCAGAGGTAGAGTTCCACCGAACGCCTTGTCTTTCGCCGGTTGGATTGCCACCGGTGAGGCCGCGCGTTGGCTTTCGTATTCGGCAAAGATCACATCATCCATTTTCGTTATCTTACGTTCCCTCGTCGGTCGTGAAGGCGTCCCGTTTGGAGTAATCTGTATTCCTCCAACTTGCGTAAGCGCGTCCAGGAGAACGCCTAATTTGTCATTATTGGTTTTACCACTCTCACCGCGTTTCTCATTCTGATCCTCGCTCGATGCGCGCATTCTTGGCGTTGCTATCGCCGCCATCGCACTAGTAGTCATTACGTTTGTTGTAGTAGTCGTAGTAGTCGTATTGGTCGTAGTCGTTTGTACTGACGTGGCGCCTGTCGCGTTGTTGTCATTGTTGTTATCGTTGTTACTCTTGTTCTTCGTGCGATTCCTATTTCCTAAGTTGCCGTGTTTTTTTCCAACCTGAGGCCAAACGAGTTCCTTAGTCGAATCAAAAATTTCTTTCCTTTCCATCATCGACTGGATTTCCTTATTAATCTCCTCGCATCGACACTCGCACTCACCCTCGCGAACGATGCGAACGCACTTCGACGGTGGTGAAGAAGCCGGCGCTGATGTCGTGAATTTCTTTCTTCTACTACTCCCTCCGCTCGCGTCTGAAGTGGCGGCCGCGGAGGCGGTGATACTTCCCTTGGAATCTACTATCTCTATGTTTACTAATTTCTCGCATAAATTGAGAGACGCCACGTTGTATTTTATGCACGTGTGCAAATAATCAGTATCTGTTCCGTACCTGTTTCGATCCAAATTCGTGCCGTATTCTACGCCGTCTTCGCTCTCGTATAAACCGTCGTGTTTTTTCAAATCTTCGGGCAGCACTCGATGCGTCGTCAGCTCAGCTCTTCCTCCTGCCGCTTCTCCCTTGTTACTTCCACCTTTCTTCTTTTTGATATTACTCTTTTGAACGCTACCGTCGCCACCAGATGAGCACGAAGAAGAAGAGAGCGCGACCACTTTCGTCTTTCTCGTATTCTTCGATAACAACTTCAAAGCGTTTCTTCTCCTGCCGTCCTTGCGATTCTTCTCCGCCGTTTGTATCGCCGACATGATTTGTAAAAACGCCGACGACACCGACGCGCATTCGACTGTTTCCCGATGTAATTTTGTCCGTAAAAAATGCTCGTCCAAGGCGTTGAGAGGATAGTGCGACCAGTCGAACTTTGCGCGATATAAGAGCTGATTGTTCGCCGGTCGAGAGACGGCGCCGGTGGTCAAAGCCGGACGTTGTATTCGTTGCTGCGGCGTCGTTATCTCTGGCGTCATCTTAGTCGTAAATTCTTCCTCGGAGGAGAGTCGTTTGCGTCGTCTTCGTTGCCTCGTCGTCGTCGTCCTTTCTCCCTCTTTTCTTTCTTCTCTCTTCTTGGTGGTTTCAACACCAAAAGTCTGATGCAAAATCTCCTCCTTTTCCTCCTCTTCTTCTTCTTCTTCTTCCGCGTCGGCGAAGGTACTTTTGGCTTTTGTCGTCGTCGTCGTCGTGGTAAAGATCAACGTCTTCTTAACGATACCATCATCGTCCGTTTTATTCTTCGTCGATATCGTTTGTGGTTTCATCGTTGTCTCTTTCTTCTTTCGTTGCTCTCGTTTCTCACTCATCTGGTATAAAGCTTTTTTCTCTTTTTCCTCCCGACGATGAGACTTTTGAGACATCATATGTTTCTTCCAGAGGTTGGTTGCGCGTACTCTCACAGCCCGACGAGAGAAGATACTATAAAAAGTTTTGCCCTCAATCAACAAAGAATTCGTACTCGTCACTTTTACGACTGATGGGAAAAAGAGACACAGAGAGGTGTGAGAGGCTTTTAGCCGGAAGACTTTTCTCTTCTTCTTTTCAGTAGAGTGTTGAGATATCGAGAAAAGAGACCAACGACAGTGTAACCGCAAAACTCCCTCAGAAAAAAAACGGAAGAAAAAGTAACACCCTTTTTGAGAAGAAGAGGCTTTAAAAAAAAAAAGGACATTTCGTATTTTCAACACTTTTACTACTACAACGCGTTAATGCAAAACGCATTTAGCAGTAGAGTATTGACGAAACGCGCTCTTCTTTTGCGCTCTCTTTCTTAGTTGTCGTTGAGTTGTGATACGAAGAAGAGGAATTATAGAAAACCATCAGAGACGACACCTTTACCGAGAGAAATGATGATGATGATGATGATGGAAAAAAAGCACATGGGACCACGAAACTGCTTCATCCTCCAAACGATACACGAGTCCGTGTATTCCCAAAACTCCTGTACAAACGCCGAAACCCCTTTTTTGTCTTCTTCTTCGATGAGCGAGAACGACGAGGAGAACAAATTCTGTTTCGATTGTAAGAAGAAATTGGGCGTGTATTTGCACTGTAAGTTTGGGACGCTGTTGTGTCGAGCGTGCGCGGAGGAACACAAAACGGATGGGCAGTTGAAAATAGAAAGCGGGAAGTACCTGAAGTGCATTTTTTTTAACCATCAGGTTAAAGAGGAGTTTTCGCCGCTGTTCTCCCCGATGATGATGTCCGCTTCGTCGTCCGCGTTGGAAGACGATTCAGACGACGACGAAGACGTCGATGGTGGTGTTGAAAACGACGAGAACGCTTTGAGCGAAGAACGAGAACCGATTTTAACGGAGCTCGAACTGGCCACGCTGAGCGCCGGCGGTAACCGCGCTTTGTCCTTGTTCCTTAAAAACGAGCACGGTATCATCGTGGGTAACTTGAACGCGAAAGATCGCGTGAAGTTTTACAAAGAATGTCGAGAATTGCGAGCGTATAGGGTGGAACTCGCGATGGCAAGTTCGATGCGAATGCACGCGTTGAGAGAGGAGTATAAAGAGTTTCTCGACGATTATCACGCGGCGACCGAAAGCGGTAGCATAAGTAGCAACGATAAGAGTACGAAGAATAAGAAAAAGATTAGAAAAATATCGGACAGTTTGGGTTCGGCGTTGACAAACATCGATAAGGAGTTGATGGAGGAGAAAAGAAGAGAAGAGGAGGAGGAACGACTACAACAAGAAGAAGAAGAAGAAGAAGAAAAGAGCGACGAGAACAAACGAGAAGAAAAAGATGACGGCGATGAACCGAGAACGCCGGATAGCGAATCAAAAGAGGAGACAAGGACGACGACGACATCTTCGTCGCTTTTTTCCAGTCCGACGAGTTTGTTAAAGTCTATCGATACGTCCGGATTGAATAAAATCGGAACGTGGGTGCAAAGCATTACTGCGACGGCGACGACGAATAGTAGCGAAAGCGGCAACAGCGATAAAGAGAATAATAGCGCCGACGAGAAAGAAACGATGGAGAAAGCAGAGGTACGACCCGGAAAAGAGGAAGATTTACTCGATGAAATTGAAACTATCGCGGAAGCCGCCGCCGCCGAGGTATCGTCCACTGGCGCGAACATCAATGATAAAAGTAATGAGACCAATAGTAGCAGTAATAGTAGTAGCGATAGTGATGAGCTGCTCAACGAAATCGACCAAATTGTCGCCGAAGTTGATGACGACGACAATTCAGTGAAAGAAAAAGAAGAAGAGGAAAGAAAAGAAGAGCGTAATATTACTACTTCGAGCGATGGCTCGTCAAGATTAGCCTCATCGCCTCGTTCGGTGAGATTCGTCAAAATTCGAAACGAAGCTGCCACGGCGGTGCAGAAACACTGGAAAGGATCGAACGAGCGCAAAGCCTTTTTGAACCAAAAACGCGCGGCGACGACGATTCAATCGAGTTTTCGAGGAAACAAAGCGCGTCGCGGCGTCGTCCGAGAAATGAAGGAAGAAGTCAAGCGAATAGAAAAAGAAACGGAAGCGGCAATTAAGATTCAATCGAGATTTCGAGGAAGTAAAGCTCGAGTAACCATCGCCGAACTTCGTGAAGAAGTTCGACGAAAAGAAGAAGAGCGCGTCGCGCTTGAAGCTAAGCGAGAGCGAGAGCGCGTCGAACGGCAGAGCGCGATAACTATTCAAAAATCTTTCAAAGGTATGCAGCAACGAAAAGTTTACGGCGAATTTAAAGCTTGTAAAGCGCGGGACCACGCAGCTACACACATCCAAAGTTATTACCGCGGTGTAAAAACGAGAGAGCAGGTAGCAAACGATCGCAAAGCGCGATTGTTACTGGCTGCACTCGAGAAAAGAGAGGCTGAAAATGAAAAGAGAGTACGCGCGGCTATTCTTTTGCAAGCGCATTCGAGAGGGTTCTTGGCAAGAAGAGAGGCGCGGGAGTTGCGTGAGTTTGCAAAAATTAAAATTGAGGCGAAATTATACGCTCGCAAACGAGTCGAGGAACGCATCGAGGCCAAGATGAACGAATTGAGAACGCGGAATGGCATCTGCGCGTAGACATTTCGATAAAGAGAGAGAGGTGCCAGAACGCTGTTACTCACTTTTTCTTTTTCTTAATTTATCATCATCAGCTATTATCAGCATCGTCGAGTGTAAACATCCTTCGAACAATCTCAACTGCTTTTTTAACTTTGTTCTTTTTCATTTCCACCATGAGCGTACATCCATCACCGGCCCGAGTAGGAAGGATGGCGCACGAATTCGGTACGCGCGGCGTTACGTATCCATCAAATTGTGTCGCTTTCACGCCGCGCCCAAACTCCAAATTGTAAAAATCGAACGTCATCCAATTCGTCGCGCTTAAATCGAGCGAATTCAACATGGAATGCAATGAAATTAAATGTTCGCGAAACGATATATTATCCAAAGATCCGAGCGCGAGTCTGACTCTTGTTCGCGAATCAATCACGCGCGAGTCTCCTTCGCGATATTTCTGCAAGGATCTCCTGATTTCTCTCGCTCGTTTTTCAACAGATGCGTACACATCATCGACAGCAATAATATGCGCAAACGAAGCGTTGCCAAAATAGTTTCTCGGCAGAACACCGTAATTTCTATAGTTTATTGCAATATTGGCGTAAGATGGTTTCTTCTTTGTGCTCTTCTTCTTCTTCTCCTTCCTCTCGTTCACTAAAGAAAGAAGCTTCCAACAAAACGCGGTGGCGATGTCGTTCGAGCTCACGTAATCATCCTCGACGACGTAATCTTCAACTGGAGCCAACTGCGCAGTTCTCGTTTTCATGTTGCGAATGAAGGTTTCGCTCACTTTAATTTGAATCCTAGTGGTTTTCGAAAAGATAAATTTTAGACCACCGACCAAAATACCGCGAAGCGCTCGAGACGGTTTTACTTTTACGCACCCGTGTTCGACGAGTTCAGGATACGCGATAAACTCGCCGTACTCTTTAACTTTCATTTCTTCTCTCTTTGAGAGTTTAAAGTATTCCAAACGCTTACTCGTTGGCAGGTGAATCTCACTCAAACGTCGCTTAGAAAGTAAGTATTCTCTTTGTTGTAGTCGTTGTCGTTGCTCTTCTTGCTCTTGGATGATGCGACAAAAGAAAGAAAGAAACGTCTTCATCGAGTCCCCGTCGCACGCGTAGTGCTTCACAAAGAAAGTCAGAACTTCCCATTTCTCTTCGTTATTCTTAGTAAATGAACGAACGTTCGTTTTCTGTACCGCCATGCACGTTCTTCGAGGAATTTTCAAAGGTTTCGTCTTTCTTTCAACTCTTTCCATTATTCTCTTTTTCTCCTCCTCCTCTTCCTTTTCCTCCTTTTCCTCCTGATGGTATAACACGTCCACCTCTTTCCAATACACGCCGCATTGTTCTCTACCTGAAAGGCTTGGCATTGCAGGCCAATCCACCACTTTCATGGACAGCGGGAAATACCTCAAGGTCTCGCTCAGTGCCTGCTTCAGCAGGCAACTCGAAGGCAAAGATCTCGAAGAAGAAGAAGAAGAAGAAGAAGAAGAAGAAGAAGAGGTGAAAAAAAATGACCAACACGTTTGTAAATTCGATATCGCGGGATATTTATCGATCGGCGCGAACGGGATATCGACGGGCGGTTGCAGATCATCATCGCGCTGCGGAGCAAAGATTCGATCTTCTCGATGTGCAAGGATTTCGATTCTGTAACGCCGCCGCCGCCGCATATCTATCGATCGTGCGCGTATTTTGTGAAAGAGAAGGAAAGAACTTTTTTTTTTCTTTCGAAGGAAAAACGAAGCGTTTTTTTTACAACTAAAAAGTAACTAAACGGAAGAAAACTTTTTTTTTCTCTCCTTGATCTGCGCGTTCAGAGCATCGATTTCTTTTTGATTCTCGCTCTCTCTCGCGCCTCTCGCGCCTGGTTCGTACTTCATCAACATCTTTGATTTCTTCTTAATCTGTCTTTTCCTTGGCTCGATCAATTCTCTTCTCTGATAGGACTTCAAACGATCTTTTAATAACGCGTGCGCACCGTGCAGCGTTCGTAAATTTCCATTGACTTGTTCTGTAAACAACACCTCCGGTAAATCTTCCTCGTATTTGTGCTTTCCTAACCGCCGAGGTTGCGTTTCCTCGCGCTCTTTTCGCGTTAAGTGAAGCCTGTGCCGTTTCATTTCGTCGCGTTTTTCTTTTTCCGCGATATCTTTCGTTATTGATTTCAATTCGCTTAAATCCCGTCGTTGTTTCTTCAATTGCTTTCTCTCTTCGATTTCTTTTTGTAACTGTTGATGTCGGGCGCGTTTATTTCGCGCGGCTTTGTTGAGCTTTTCCGAGGTATTCGCTGCACTTTTGTTCTTCTTCGCGTTTACTTTTCCTTCGTCGTCCTCGTCCTCGTCCTCGTCGTCCTCATCCCCAAACCCAGTTTCGTAATACAACTCTTTTATCCGCATCGCGTCCGCTTTCTGCCCTAACAACGGCGGTCGCACCGGATTCAATTGCTCTTTATAGTCCTTTGCGATTTCCTTCGCCGCCGCTTTCATGATGACTTCGTTTCGCAAATCTTCTGGTGGATTGTACGAACATCCAGCCTCGTCCACTTGTACCGGTTTCGCGTGCTTTCGATCCACCGTCGGTCGCAAAATTTTCATCGCCTGTCGGGCGATTCCCGTGGCCCTCGGGAAGTGCTTTTCCCACAAGCTCAGACCGTTTTGTTCGTCTGCGCGTTCGAGTGTTCTTTCGGTTTTCTTTCCCCCTTCCTCCTCTTTTTCCTTCTTCTTCATGACCGCCACGTTTCCGTCAACCGCTCGATGTTTCGTCGGTTTCGGATACGACTTTTCCACTTTTTCCCTTCTCAATATCGAATCCACCCGTAACGTTTTCATCCGAGCGCGTTGTTTTTTCGTTAAAAACAAAGCACCCCCTCCCGCGGAAGCATTAGCAGACGTTTTGTGCGTGATTGTCGCAGTATCTACCACGAACAGTTCCTCGTCTCTCTTCTTCCTCTCCATCGACGCCGCCGCCTTCGATGGAGAGGAGGACATCATCATTTCCTCCTCCATCGCCGCCCATTTTTGCTTCATCTTCTTCATCTTCTTCTTCTTCTTCGCCGCCGCCATACTCCTTTCTTCTTCTTCTTCTTCTTCTTCTTCTTCTTATTATTATTTAAAACGCGGGCAACAACAACGCGCGCAAAACTGTGATGAGAGACGCTTTCGAGAGAAAGAAAGAAAGAAAGATGAGATGTGTTCTGTGTTTTGTTCTTGATTTTTTTCAAACCCTAAAAGCTGTGCCTAAGAATGCCCTAAAATCTAATTTGGGCTACGTATTTTAACGACACTCATCAAATCCCCTAGAGTACATTTAGCTATGAGTAAAAAAGATGATATGATTTGAGATGACGATGAAGATGCGGATTTTGCGGAGAAGCGCTGAACCGTGTGCTTTTGATGTGTCGTCGTCGTCTTCCTTCTCGTTTGAAAGTCTTTTCCTTTTTCTTCGACGGAGTATTCTCGAAAGTACTCCTCCTCGTCGTCGTCATCATCATCATCATCATCATCATCATCATCATCATCATCATCATCATCGTTCGCTTCATCATCTTCTCTCCTCAAAACAACAACGCAAAACACATCGTGTATTCTTAAATTCTCAGAAAAAAGAAAGCGCAGAGGCAAAGAAGACAGCGTTCCCATCAAAACCGCGTCTTTTGACGACGAAAACGACGACGAGAAAAACTGCTTCTTTTAGTACTTTTGCGACGAAGTGTAGCAGCGCTTTGA
>Ga0255755_1002950_pt1 | contig 13473 bp, 9 predicted proteins | sample 011ome_18_FD_179955 | JGI IMG/M metagenome (GOLD analysis project Ga0255755, IMG submission 179955) | Coastal salt marsh microbial communities from the Groves Creek Marsh, Skidaway Island, Georgia - 011501BT metaG (version 2) | ecosystem: Environmental > Aquatic > Marine > Intertidal zone > Salt...
CTGACCACAAAAAAAAAATTTATCCTCGCTCGCTCAATTCATAAGTCAATTCATATTTTGCCTCATTCTCTCCATTATCTTGTGCAAATTAGTATTAAACAAAAGAAGAAGCAGAACTGATGACGACGACGACGACGACGAGCAGCGTCAGCGTTTTGAGCAACAACCTCCTTCTCGCCAGACAACAACAACAACGACGGCGAAATGGTGTCATCATCACGAGGAGAAGGAAATGTAATTCCGGAGTGAGGATTCAATCTGCACTCTTCAGTGGTGGAGGACAAGGATTGAAGAAAACGCCCGAGCAAAAGAACAAACTGAAACGATTGGAAAAGTTAAACCCTGGTAATAACGAGCAAGAGGAGGAGTTCTGGCCGGAGGATTTGAAGCAGTTAAGAACGCCCATCATGGCGGGAAACTGGAAATGTAATCCGAAGACTTTGGAGGAGGCGAGGACGCTGGCCTCGTTAGTCGCCGCGAACACGGCGGAGGATAGGAGAGACGCAGATTTTTTCAACAACAACAACGAGAGAGGAGGAGGAGGAAGGAGTGGATTTAATCTCTTCAATAAGAGGAACTCTAATAATAACAGAGGAGGAGGAAGAGGAGATAATAAGAACGTGGAGGTTTTGATATGCCCGCCGGCGGCGTTTTTATCGGAAGTCTCTCAGTTGGTACGTTTCCTAATATATCGATTTTTTTCTTGCTCGGCTCGACGCAAAAGGTAACAGAGAAAAGGGCGAGAGTGAAGATACTAGTTCCATTGTTGAGAATTGAAGCCGGGAGTAATTACCTGCTGCTTTTGAAACGATACTTTTCATGTCATAGTTACTCTGACTCGCTTCTGCTGTAAATGTTCGGGAGAGAGAGAGAGAGAGAGAAAACAAACAGATACTGACCATATGACCTCTTCTTCTTCTACTTCTTCTTCTTCTTCTTTTATACTATTACAGATTGAAGGCTCGGGTGTCTACCTCGGCGCGCAAAACGTGACGTTTGAGAACGGCGGCGCGTTTACCGGTGAAATGTCGTGCACGATGGCAGATTCTTTGGGCGTCACGCACGTTATTATCGGTCACAGCGAACGCCGTTCGCTCTATTACGAAACGGACGAGGACATTAACAAGAAAATTAAGAAAGTCATCGAGAATGACATGACGCCGGTGTTCTGCGTCGGCGAGACGAAAGAAGAGTACGAGAGAGGCGACGTGTACGACGTTTTATCGTGGCAATTAGCGGGTGGTTTAGACGGCGTATCGGCGAAAGATGTGGAAAATATGATCATCGCGTACGAGCCAGTTTGGGCGATCGGTACCGGGTTGACTGCCACGCCGGCCATCGCGCAAAGCGTACACAAACTAATTCGAAACTGGATTGCAGAAAAGTATTCCAAATCTGTCGCCGACAGGGTGCGCATTCAATACGGAGGGTCGGTCAAACCAGACTCGGTGGACGAGCTCATGCAATGCCCGGATATCGACGGGTGCCTTGTTGGGGGTGCGTCGTTATCCTCGGACGATTTCGCGCGCATCTGTTCGTTTCATCAAGGCACGAAGCCGGGAACGCCGCGCGTGTTGTACGCGGAAGAGTGCTTGGAAACGCAAATGGAACTTGGCGAATCTCCAGTTTGGTCGCAAAAAGACCAAAAGTTATACTGGGTGGATGCACCGAGAGGCACTTTGTACAGTTGGGACTTGCTCGAGGAGTTTCCGGACATGAAAGAATCCTTTGGGGAAACCTTAGGGTGCTGCGCTTTGATGTCTAACGGCGATTTGATTTTAGGCTTGGCCTCGGGATTGTACCAGTTTGACCCGAGAAGTAAAACGGTGAAAACGAGATTGACTGACTTCGAACCCGGTTTAAATACCAGACCAAACGACGGCCGCGTCGATCGCTCGGGTAATTTTATCATTGGTAGTTACAACAACGACCACCGCGTTGATGCGAGCGCCATCGGAGGTTTGTGGCGCTTAGACGCGAACAACAATCGACAGTTGGAAGAAGTCTTGGATTATAAACACAGATGTTCCAACTGCATTTGCTTCTCCCCGGACGGGCGCAAGATGTATTTTACGGATACTCCTCGACGCGAAGTCTTTGAGTTTGATTACGATCCAAACAGAGGGCCTTTGAATAGACGGTTGTTTTATTCGTTACCGTCAGATATGGCTGGTGGCCCTGACGGCGCGCAAGTTGACGCGGTTGGTAACTTGTGGATTGCCATTTCCGGCGCTGGAAAGTGCATTCGCGTCGATAAGAACACAAACATGGTCGATTTAGAGGTTCGTTTACCGGTCTCTTCGCCCACTTCGTTGACGTTCTGCGGGAACGATTGCAAAACCTTAGTCATCACGACGAGAAAGAAAGAGAACAGAAAAGACGCGGGGTCGTTATTTTCGGTGCGAATACCCGATATCGGAGGGTTACCAGAACCAGAGTATGGCAGCTCTCCAATTATCGATCGACTCGGGTTCCAACGAGGCGGAAGGAACGAATATAGCAACTACTCGAATAACAACAACAACAACCAAGACGCGTTTATGAGCAACGTCAATGGCTACGCCGCCAACGGCATCAACAACGTCGGCAGTAAGCTCAACGGCGTCAACGTTGAGCGACGATTCAATGCGAATAATACCGCCAACCAACACGAGTTGCACGAACCCGAATTTGTCCCGCGCATCAACACCGCCACCGCCGCTCGATCTTCAGTAGGCGTCGCCAAGTTTTGTGAACGGTGCGGCTGTCAATTTTCCAGCGCAGCTTCCAACTTTTGCAGCCAGTGTGGCACTCCGCGCGCTTCTTAGTTATTATTGTTATCAATATTATTTGAATATATCATTATTATCATCCTCGGTGGTTATGGGAACAAAGCGAAAACGATATCTTTACATTCTTAGTAGTTGAAAAACACAAAAAATTGTCGATTGAAATCTCTTCTATTTTTGTCCTCCCTTTTGCTCTTCTTCTTCCAAAACTTTTTATTTAAAGCAGAGACCCCCACTTTTGCAAGACTCTGTCCTCGCGCTCTTTACTCTCGGAATACTCCCGCTGCCCTTTCTCTCTCGGGCGGGCGGTGAGAAAAAGAGGAGAAGGAAGGTATTGGTTCATTACTTTCAGACGAGCGAGTTTCGAGACGCGCGCAAAGCGGGGAACGGGAGGAGACAAAAAACACGATTTGAATTGTGCCGTTGAATTACGCATTGCTGCGCGCTCCTTCTGTGCTGTGTTATCGCCCACCTGAGAGTGTGGTGAATCGTTATTAATTTGTGCGTTGAGGACAGTGAGAGTGAGAGAGGTGCTCGATAAAAGTACAATCATCGCGCGGGGAGAATGAGCTCTTACCCGCGCGGCCAAGCGCCGGCGATGAATGATGACGACGAGGGCGACGATGATTGGTCCTCCTCCGCGGAGGGAAGACGAGAATCAGGGACGAGCGCGACCGCCGCAGAGGCGGCGAACGAAGATATCGAGCTCGCGGCCGACGGACAATCTCAACAACAACAACAACAACAACAACAACAAATACGGAAACGACTCCACACGAATGATGCCAGAGGGGCTTTTCAACGCACTGGATCGAGTTTAAATCCGGTACCGGAGGCCGGCATCGGTTCCTTCTTTACGAACATCGCCGAGCTGACGAAAGACGTGTTAGATATGCGCGATGCGTCGAATAAAACCGACGCGGAAACCACGAACACGGAGAGTTTTATAGTGTCCTTGTTTAAAAGTAAATCGCTGAAGGAAATGAAGGGCAGAGGGTCGACGGAGATGAGATATGCAGAGACGAAGAGGATCGGGGCGAGGCAGGAGGAGAAAAAACGAATGGAAAGGACGTGGGGTGAGCGAGTGATGGAAGGAGTGGAGGAAGAAGACCCGAAAGCCGGTATGCATAACAGTAATAGTAAGAATGATAGCTCAACATTGATGGGGGCGAGTTCCGGAAGAACCTTGAGTTCACGAATACGCGCAGAGTGCGATGAAAACAACGACACGAACTCGTTTTACGCGAGGAAGCAAGGCGTCTTCGTGCTTTCGCCGTTAGGGTCGTTCATGCGCAAATGGGATTTTCTCATCATATGCGCGTTGTTGTGGACAGCAGTGGTCACTCCAGCTGAAGTTGCATTTTCTAGACCGAATTTGAACGCGTTGTTCGTGTTGAATAGAATCGTCGATTTGTTCTTCATTACCGATCTTTTCATCAACTTTTTCTTGGCCGTTCCGGAACCTAAAACTGGACACATTATATACGATCGGAGATATATTGCAATTTCCTATCTCAGAAGCTGGTTCATTATCGATTTTCTATCCGTCATACCGACGGATTTGATTACGATAATGGTAGAGGATGCGTACCCGAACGCAAACATTGAAAATTTGACCGTCTTGAGGGCGTTGAGATTATTTCGATTAGCGAAACTTTTGCGCATTCTGCGAACGATGCGATTATTTAAGAGATTGGAAATGAGGTATACCATCGATTATTCCATGCTCGCATTGAGTAAGTTTGCGATTGTTACGGTCATTTTCGCGCATTGGATGGCGTGCGCGTTTGGATTCGTCCACGACCTCGGGGCAAGCGCTGGACACGACACGTGGATGATGAATACATATTTCGGTGATTTCACCGTAAACAACTCGTGTTACGACCCCACAGATCCTTTGGCATGCGTGCCTGGGTTTGATAAGTACATCGCTGCGCTGTATTGGAGTTCGATGACCATCACAACCATCGGTTACGGGGACATTTCGCCGAAAACAAACGAGGAGCGTATTTTTGTCATCATAGCGATGTTAGCTGGCGCATTTCAATACGGTTACGTCGTCGGTGCCGTTGGTAACGTCATTTCGACGAAGAATTCTCGAACGAGCGGGTTAAAGGACTCGTTGACGGATTTGAACGAGTTATTTGCGGATTTGCCGTTGACGCCGCAAGAGATGCGAGTGAAACTGAGAGAGTTCTTCAAGTACAAACACGGTGATGCGAAGTTAGACTTAGAAAGAACGACGGCGTTGATGTCAGAAATGTCACCGCGACTACGAGCAGAGCTCGTGGTTTTGCGAAACAATTGGATGAGAGACGTGAAATTCTTCCACGACTTTCCAGAGTCTTTGGTGTTGGCGTTGTCCTTGAAGATGAAACAGCAAACGTATCCGCCGAAAGAGTTGATTTTAGAAAAAGGAGATTACATGGACAACTTTTTGATGATTCGTAAAGGTGTGCTCGTCGCAAATGGTAGAATAATCACCGCTGGACAAGTTTTTGGTCAGGACTATGTGTTGGAACCTGGGCGATCGCCTCAGTTTCTGCAAACGATTACGTTTTCAGACGTCTACTCGCTTTCGTACCAAGACTTGGAAGAGGAAGTGAAGCACTATCCAGACGTACAAGTTATGCTGAAGAAGAAACGAATGCAAGCATTATTCAGAAGAGAAATGGTGGCGTATTCTAAAGCGTACAACGCTTTGATGTTATACGGCATAAAATCAGACGTGTATAAATGGTACGACGAACGTCCTCAATTTTACTTGAACAAGTTGAAAACAATAAATGGCGCCGACGGCGCGTTTTTGATTAATCCCGATTCTGAAGATGCGCAAAAACGCATGCGCGCGGTTTTACTCATCCAAAGTTGCTACCGTTCGAAGCAAACGAGGGAGAAGTTCAAAAACATTTCTGCGCGAGCGAGTGTGACTCCGGTGCTTTCCTCGACGTTGCGATTAACCAACCCTGATTTATACAGCTCGCACGCCATAGACATTTTGCACCACAGAACGCTGGCGTCGTTACGGATGTTGCATCATAAAATAGATTCTATCATGCCGTCACCCCCACCTACGAAAATGATGTCGAACGACCAAGTGAAAGTGAAATTGACGCAAGATTTTGAGAAGCAAAAAGGAGAGTTCTGGACGACACCAATGCCGAAAGAAACTTAGTATAACACGAATCATCGTCTAGAAGAACACGTACGAAAACAAACAGCAAAAAAGGAAGCACGCGTGGGCGAGCTTGCAGCGTTGATTCCTTTGTAATATTTAATAACAAACCATAACACAACCACATAAATAAATCTACTAATACAATCTAAAGCATACTAATGCAGGAGTCGTCGTCGTCGTCGTTCTCAAACCCGCTCCAGAGATTCAATCATCCGTTGCGCGCGTTCGTTTGTCAAACCGATTTCAGATTTCGTTTTTACGAACCTGTTCGCCCACGCGTGTCCTTCACTCACCACTTCCTTATCGTCCACGATGACAAACTTGGGATACTTCTCCTCCCCGACAAATCTCGCGTCTAAATAACTCTTAATTTCCTGAATTCTATTCGTAGACACGTGTAAATCGTGATGCACGGAATCCGCCAAGTGAGGCTTTCCCTCCGTCCTTCCAACCACCTCTATTTCCAAACAATCGTGTCGCATAAAAATATATCCAATGTACTCTTCAAAGTGTCTCCAGTACGTCGTCAACACGACTTCCGCCCCCGTTGACGCGCATATCTCGTTCAAAATCTCGACTTTATCTCTCTCCACGATGAGTTGAGGTGCCGTTGCCGTTCGGTTTAAAACGCCATCCACGTCTAAAAAAATTATCGGTCGCTTTTCCATCTTCGTTAAACTCTCGCTGAATGAAGACGCGTTGAAATTTCTCGTCTTTATTGTTTCTGTTCTTCTTCTTCTTGTAGTTGTCGTTCTCGTTGTTGTTGCGCGTCTTCTTTTGTTGTTTCCGAGTGATACTACTAATGTCGGTGATGATGGTTGGTCAGACAGACACCGATGAGAGGAACTCATTCGTTTACGTTTACGTTTACGTCTGTGTGTGTGTGTTTTTATGAGGAATTTGCGCACAAACATTTCCCCTAAATCGCGAGAAGAGAAAACGGCAAACACGCGCGCGTGATGTTGTTCTCGTCGTCGTTAAAAGAGTGGTGGCGAAGGTGGTGGCAGTCAAAGAAAAAGAAAGGAACAGAGCGCGGCGAAAAAAGAAGGAATCCACTGAGCGCGATTGCGTATTATCTCGTCGTTTTGATAGGGTACCTGTTGGCTTTGGATTTCTTCAGCGACTTCTTAGGTGATGACATTAGTAAGAACAACAACATAAACATCAACAACAACAATCAAAAGAAGAAGAAGGAAGTAATAAAGCTTTTCTGGTTCACGCTGCACGCGATAGTTGGCATTATCTCGCACTTGCTCGTGCTAAAGTCCGATCCAGGAATAGTCACGGAGAAGAATCACAAGGTGTGCTATAAAATGTTCCCGTTCGATGATTTACTCTACGAGGAAGGCAAATCCTGTCGAACGCTGAATATCGACATCCCGGCGAGGAGCAAGTGGGACGCGGTGACCAATCGAAGAGTGTGTAAGTTTGATCATTACTGCGCGGTGGTGAACCAAGCGATTGGTTTGAGAAATTTGCGTTGGTTTTTGTTGTTCTTGATCGTGAACGGCGCGTTGTGCGCGCACGGAGGTCTCGTCTGTTGGAACAGGGTGATGACGCGGATACCGAAGCATTGGCACTCGGTGAAAGAAAAAGATTTTTTCGGTCTGTTCTTGCCGGCGTTGATGTATCATCACACGCGAAGTATGTTCTCGATGTTTGTTTTATTTTCGGTTGGGTTTGGCGTTTTGGTTTTTGCCTTGTACCACATCTACTTAGTCTCGATGAACGTGACGACGAACGAGACGTATAAATACGCGCACATGCGACGAGTGAATAAAAGGTTGCCCAAGAGCGAACGAGTGGACGTGGTGAACATTTGGAACCGCGGAATAGTTTTGAACGTGAAGGAAGTTTTATTCCCAATGCGCGTGTATTAGTTTTGATAGTTTTTAGACAGATTAGATTTATTATAGGCGCGATAGATAGTTTTTATAAATTGCTGCGAAATTAGTAAAATAACTTACAAACGCGCGTTGCTATTCTTTTCCATCAACCGTTCGTCGAAGAATTTCTTCACTTTCTCGCCTAACTCGTTCGATGGAAACACTTTCGGTATCACGTGCCCTTTTTCGTGTTCGACTAACACCGCCTTCCCGCCAAACTCTTTATGCAGTAACTTTGTCAGCGCCGGGGGTATCGCCCGGTCTTGTTGGCCGACTACGTGCAAAGTCGGGATAGACGCACCTATTGTTTTCTCGATATTGTTACTATTACTATTATTACTACGCATTTGTTCCCTCAATTTCTCGTCCGCTCTGCTCGGCATGCCTGATATCAACACCGCGAATCGTAAACTCTTCATCCGCATCGCTTCCTCTTCTCCTTCCGGGGCGTTTGCGGTATCGGACGAAGACCTTTTCAACATCTCCCCGATTAACGTCGCGCCTTGACTAAACCCTAACAACCCATCGATTCCTTCTCGCTGCACAATCTCGTCCACGAATTTCGCGGACTCTTCGATCCCTCTGTATTCCATCTTCCCCGTGTCCGCGTTTCGTTCCGCGTCGTACCACTGAAAACTGCCCATGTTTGGAAACGCTGATTTCACATCTTCCGGAGGTTCTCCCGTTGCTTTAAATATCCCGTTTATTGCGATAAACTCCGCGGAATCCTGTAAATGTTTATCCCACCCGCCCATGGCGAGTTGTAACTTCACGATATCCGCGGACGTTCGGAACGAGTGAAGACACAAAACTTTCAATTTCTTATTATTCGTGTTGTTGTTGTTGTTGTTGTTGTAAGAAGTCCCCGTCGTCGACTGCATCGTCGGACTCGTAGTATTACTCGTAGTATTCTCACACGACGCGACGACGTCCGGTAAGCTCGACCAGGACGTTCTCGGTAACGAACGCATTACTCTCTGACTCTCTCTCTCTGTGTGTGTGTATATAGTGTATATAAATAGAGTATAAAGTGAATAAAAAGAGTGTCTAATCCGTCTTCGTTCTGATGTGATTTTTATGCGTTTTTTTCACCTAAAAGGTCTGTCGCAGTCCTCTTCACTTTATATTCGCACACATGCTAAACTCGACGAACGCGACGAATACGAAGACTATCGGGAGTAAAAACAACGCATTTTTAGCTAAAGGAAGATCCAGAGGACTTTTCGCACTTTTCTTGACCGTTTCCTTGGTCTCGTCCGGGATATACTACGTCCACTGGGAGCAAAAAGACGAGAAAGAAAAGTTACGCGAAGGCGTTCGAAGGGACAAGATTCGATTGGAAAAGAAACTGTTAGAACAACAACAACAACAACAACAACAAGAACAAGAGAAGAAGAAGTAGTAAACGAAGATGTCGTCGGTGAGACAACGAACAAGCAGTCCAAACGCTGCTGAGAGAAGGAATAACGACGACGAAAACGCGTCTGTCATCCCTCGAGAAATACTCGAAGTTATTGAAAAAAAACGCACCAGAGATGTTCTTAAAATGACTGCGTTTTGTTTACTCCCAACCTCAATAATTATTTTCGCGAAAGGATTCGTGAACGAAGATATGAGTGGAGTGAGTGTATATAATATGGATCAAGGCGCGATGAAAATCTTACTTTTAGCTGCGTTCACGTCCGTGTTGGCGTACGCGACAACAGCGCGCTTAATACCAATCGTCGCTCGACGCACGCTCGGGAAGCGAAACATGTTTGGTTTAGATATTAACAAAAAAGGAACGAAAATGGGCGAGATTGCTATTCCAGAGGCGTTGGGTTTAGCGAGTGGGTGTGCGGTGCTCGTGTCCTTGGTTATCGGGAGGACTTTACACACGGCGTTCATTTTGGACAACAGCGGAGAGAGCGAACACAACGCGGCGTTGGCGACGATTGGGTTCATGTTGTTTCTTGGATTCGTAGACGACGTGTTAGATTTGCCGTGGAGAGCGAAGATGATTTTACCCGGGTTTGCCGCGACGATGTTGGCGCAAAGTTACCAAGGATCGACGTCTATCGTCGTCCCTCGCATGTTTCGCGAAAATATGCGTTCGGTTTTAGGCGCGCTCGATTCGGTCCCTATTGTGCGGGATATCGTAACGATGAAAGTGGACATGAAGAGTGGATTGATGGACGTTGGGTACATTTATATCGCGTTTATCTGGTTGCTCGCAGTTTTTTTATCGAACGCGATTAACATCCACGCCGGTTTAAATGGATTAGAGTGCGGCCAATCGTTAGTCATCGCCGGCGGGATCATCGTTCTGAACGTTTGGAGTCTTTTGACAGATCCAACGTCGAATGTAGTCGTTGGACCGCACGTATTTTCGTTGTTGTTAATCGCGCCTTTCTTTGCCGCCACGGTGAGTTTGTTGGAGCAAAACTGGTACCCGAGCGCGGTGTTTGTGGGCGATTCGTACACGTACTTCGCCGGGATGACTTTAGCCGTGGCTGGCATTTTAGGCCACTTCTCCGAAACGTTGCTGTTGTTTTGTTTACCGCAAGTGGTGAACTTTTTGTACTCTATTCCGCAATTGTTCAAAATTGTGCCGTGTCCTCGACACCGATTACCGAGGTTTGAGACGCAAACCGGTTTATTGAGTCCGTCCAAGGCGACGGAGACGCGATACAACATGAATCTGGTGACGTTGTTTTTACGCGTTTTCGGGAAAACGACGGAAAGGAAATTGTGTTTGCGATTGTTAGCATTTCAAGTCGCGTGTGTAGTATTTACGTTCGCGGCGAGATACGTGTTCATCGCTTTCGTTCATTGGAAATAATTCTAATAACTATAATAACTACCATAATACTACTAGTAATATTTTTGCGACATCATCGTTGTTGCTACGCCAACGCAGTCGGTTCTTCGCGCAAATGAAAGAGCTTTAAAAATAATACGCCGCTTCCTTACCTCTCTTTCTCTATTTTTTACTCGGTAACTTTGCGGCTCTGATGTCGTGCAGCTCCTTCGCCAAAGATTCCGCGCGCAATTTTTCTTCCACGCAGTTGTTGTTGTCTCCATCGCCACCACTTGTGACGTAAGTGCTCATAATCTCAATCCGCTCCTTAGGCATGACGAAGATCCCGCTTTTCGTCGTCTCCAGCTTTTGTAACTCGTCCAACACTTCAAATCCACTAATCAACTCCCCAAATTGGCAATACTGCCCGTCTAAATGCGGCGCGTCGCCTAATAAAATCGAAAACGACGTCGTCCCGCTGTCTGGATCGTTGAACCGTGCCATCGAAAGCGTTCCTTTCCTGTGTTTGATGGTTTGCCCGACGTGCTCGCCTCGTATTTTCTTCCTCGCGTGTTCGTTCTGCTCGAAAGTCAAACCAACTCTTCGACTCGTCATGCAATCCGCGATTTGCGCGACAAAGTTTTTATCCACTCGAAACACGTGATTGGTGTCGTACAAGCCGAGTTTAAACGCTTTCAATATGTGGTCCGCCGTGTTTGAAGCTTCGTCTTTATAAAATCCGAGCTCTACGTTCCCGTAGGACAGTTGCATCGTGACGGTTTCTTTTCTGAGTTCTCTTTGAGGCGTTTGCACGTCGCCGTCGACAAAAACAAAAGACGAAAAGAAGAACAATAACGAAAAGAAGAACAAGCGCGTCGTCATCGTCGCAAACAAAGAGCAGCTTCTTAAAGTGTGCTTAAAAATATACACGACATAACATCATCATCAAAATCATCATTTTGTGCAGCAGAGCGTCCCAAGAAAAATGAGGCGAGAAGCAGATGTTTCGTTTTTTTCGAAAGAAACGCAAAAAACGAGAAAAAAAGATCGACGCGAAAAAAGAAGGTTCGCGAGAGGAACGCTTCTTCATTCGTAAAGAAAAATTACACACACACAACACACTTGCTGCGTTTAATACTCTACTATATTAAGTAAACGCGCACAACTTACGACTGCTTTTCTGCCGCTATTTTTGCGCGATACGTTACGGTGTTCGCACGAATCTGCGTTTTTGAGGCGTTTTATTCGTTCGCGATATATACTACTCTCTGTACTGATTCTTCTTCTCGAAGAAGGCGCGCAATTTTGGCAAAAATCAAGCGGTGTCGTGTGACGGACAATTATTAAGAGAGAAGAAAAAAAGAACGATGAGTTTTCGAGGCGATGGAGACGTCATGGTGGACGCGTTAATCAAAGCGTCCGAAGATCAAAAGTGCGCATCCGCGGCACCTTTACCCGGGGCGGGGAGAGATTTAGTGCCTTTTGACTTCGAGGCGCATAATCAAAACACGACGAGTAATTATAACAGTTCGACGCCTTTGTTAGTAGGAGTAGATCCGAGGCTGCGAGCGCACCAGGTGTGCGCGCCGCAAGTGCCGACGGGAGGGCACGCGGCGGCGGCGGCGAAACTCTCCAACTCGGCGCCGTTAGAAACGACCACGAATAACGGACACCACACGAAAGGAAACAACAACAACAACAAAGGAAAGAGCAACAAGAACAACAACAACAATAGCACCAGAAACGATTATAACGAGCCGAAATACGCAGGCGCGAGTTTCACAAACTCGCCCGATCCAGATGTCGTGCCGTTGCCGAGCTTTTTGAAAACGATACCGGGAGCCCAAGCGGCGATGGCGAGAAGAAATTCTTCGCAGAACTCGTTGTCGTCCTCGGCGGGGAGTTCTCCGCCGACGACGACGGCGAGCGCGAACAGCTTGATGCAGAATTTACTCTCCCGCTCGCCGCCTCCACAACAACATCAGCGGCCGCCGATGAGTGGCCAAGCTTTACTTGGAAGTTTGCTCGGTGGCGGCATGCCCACGCCGCCGCAACACCATCAACATCAAGCACCGACACCGACAAAAAGCGTATTGAACGATCTGTTCGGCGGCGATAGAAATGGAGGAGGGAACGGGGGAATACAACTCCAACCGTACAGAGGTCCAGACGGATCGCAACAATACCCCAACATTCCGGAACCTGCGAATCACGATTTTCAAATGATGATGGCAAAACTTTCCGGTTCGCATCGGTAATGGATAATTGAAGAAGAAACCACGCGAAGCGTAAAGTCAAAACGAGTTTTTTTAACCCGGCTCGATTTGAAGTCTTCGGTGGATGCTGCTGTACCAACATAGAGATTATTTTTAGGCAAACAGAAAGAGCTATACATTTGCGGTGTTGTTCTTTTTCTCTCTCTCTCTCTTCGAACGCCGCGCCGCCGCGAGATATATTATGTATAACGTATACAACAACGGAGAGAGAAAGAGATGAGGAACAATCAACCCATAGATAGCCAAACATTGGTTCGCGACGCGATTGACTCTGCGGCGTTTTTTTACAGTCGTATGCAGTCATTAGCAACCGTTTACGACCGCGACATCAATTCAAAAAAACACGTTTAATGACTTCTTCTTTCTTCGAGAAGAACGAAGACGAAGTAAACTACAACACAAAAAAACATACTACGCGCGCGGGAAGAGCGCGCGTAGGAAGAAAGTGAGATGAAAGCGCTTCTTACGGCGCTCTCATCACTCTCTCCTGAAACACATCAAGAACGCAGGTCGATTCCGTCGAATCTACGTATACTACGCAACACACACACACACACACACACACACACGCATCAGAAAGACAAAA
>Ga0255755_1002959_pt1 | contig 13438 bp, 19 predicted proteins | sample 011ome_18_FD_179955 | JGI IMG/M metagenome (GOLD analysis project Ga0255755, IMG submission 179955) | Coastal salt marsh microbial communities from the Groves Creek Marsh, Skidaway Island, Georgia - 011501BT metaG (version 2) | ecosystem: Environmental > Aquatic > Marine > Intertidal zone > Salt...
GCTCCTGGTGGTGCGACAGAACTTATGGAAGAGATTGCTAAACTTCAGAAAGAAATAGACGCACTCAAGCCAAAGAAAACTTCTACAAAAAGGAAATCTAAATGAACTGGATTAAAGATAGACTAGAAGAAAGAACTACTCTTGACGGGGCAGTTCTCATAGTTTGCGGTGTTACATTTTTAATTTTTAAACCTCTTGCAACAATAGTAGCATATGCCGCTATATTGTATGGAGTATACACAACGGTAAAAGCAGAATGAAATATTACATATTTTCCCCAAAAGGCAGAACTGGTAGCAAGAGAATTTTTGATCCTTTATCCGTAAAATTAAATGATCGGCCGCCAGCTTTCACAAGATTTTCTATACCAGAATCATCTGACGATAGATGTTATTTAATGAGACCGGATCATGATAATGTGGTTTATGTTGGTCAAGATGGAATTGACATGCTTGACACTTGGTCTTCTCCTATAGCAGCTCACAGCCATAATTCTGCTTGCATGCCAACGAGTAATGATGATTGGAAATTTATTCTTTCTGCAAGAAAAAGAAAAATAGATTGTATATTAAGCGGGTTTGTAGCAAGAGAGAGTGGTGTTTATCATCCTTCTGTAAAAGATACTAATCTAAAAGAAGGATTTGGTCCTTTTGAAGCGGACATGAATTTAGTAAGTAGTTTAATGGAGGATTACATTGCACAAGAAAATGCTTATGTAGAAAAAGTTAGAGCGTTAGGGTCAGAACCAATTGTAATATACATGGAAGATTCATTTGATACTGTGCAAGAAAAATTAGGCATATCTTTTAAAGATGATGCAGGTGTTCACGATACCCATACTATCAGTAACTTGAAAGCTGTTGATTACGTTACTAACTATGATGCAATACAAGCAATGTATGACGAAAATCTATCAGACTATCAATCAAGATTTTTTTCGGACACGGAATAATGAAAACTTTTAAAGAATTTTTAGAAGAAGCGAAAGGCATGGAAGGCATGACGCAGAAGGGCGGACATAAACGACCTACTGATAAAGGTGCCGGTCTTACTCGTAAAGGTGTTGAGAAATATCGTAGACAGAATCCAGGTAGTAAACTACAAACCGCTGTCACTACACCTCCTAGTAAACTAGACCCTGATAGTAAAGCAGCTAAGAGACGCAAATCATTCTGTGCAAGATCACGTAGCTGGACCGGCGAACGAGGCAAGGCAGCCCGTAGAAGGTGGAACTGTTAATGACTAAAATCTTACTAATAATGCTGCTCACTTTTGGTGGTCTTGGATATCTTTACTATACTGATACTCAGGAGAGACTTGCACAACTTAGAGAAAACAATGCGAGACTTGAAATTGCAGCTCAAACTAGTCAAGATACAATAACAAAACTACAACAAGATGCGGCACAATTTGAGGCAGCAAATAATCAATTAAGAAGTCAACTAAATGAAGCAGAAGCATATTCAGATGATCTGCAAGCGAAGTTAAGAAATCACAACCTTACTGTCCTGACAGCACAAAAGCCAGGACTTATTGAAACAAGAGTAAACAGAGCAACAGCAAGATTGTTTGATGATATGGAGAAACTTACAGGAGCATTAAAAGATGATATTGAGAGTCTCGATATTTCTAGCACTTCTAATTAGTTTATCTAGCTGTTCCTTTTTAAGAAAGCCAGAAGAGGTTGTTGTAACTCAGGTTGAATATGCTCAGAGAATTGTGCCTATACAGCCAAGACCGAAACCAGTTACTTTATACGACATAGAATTTTATGCTGTAACAGATGAAAACATAGACGAATTTTTAGAGAGATTTGAAAAAAAAGAAGGATCTGTGGTTTTCTTTGCTATTAGTGTACCAGATTACGAAAACATTGCCCTAAATATGGGAGAGTTGAGACGATTTATTGAATCTCAGACAGCAATCATTATGTATTATGAAGAAAATGTAAACAGAAAAGAAGATGAAGACAGTAATTAATAAATTATAGGAGCTTGAAATGAAAACTAAATTAACAATTCTACTAGTTTCTGCTATTCTTGTAGGATGTGCCTCTAGTCAATCCGAGTATTATGAGGCTATTCAAAAAACAGCAGAAGCAAATGCAGAAGCATCAAGAGCTAGATATGCAGCACTTGCTACAGTAGCACAGGGTGGCGATTCTGGTGCAGCAACAGCCGCAGTAATGGCAATTGCTCTCACACAAAATGCACAGATTCAGCCACAATATGTCGAAAGCACCGCTCTTTCTTGGGCTAAGGTTCTTGCTAATCCGATTGCATCAATTGGAATGGCATCAATTCAAGCTGGCGTAGCAAAGAATGCCTCAAACAATGCAGCACTTGTACAAATGTCTAGTTACGAAACAAACAAAGATGTACAGTTGGGACAACAAGGCATGATAACAGGCCTAGGTCAACAATGGTCAGCAGCATCTGGTGTATCTAGTGAAGCAGTTGCAGGTCTTGCAACAGCAGGATTTACTGCATTGAATAACACAGCAGAACTTGGATTTACAGCTGGTACAACACTTGGAACTACAGGACTTGACACAGTTTCTACAGTATCCACTGCCGGTCTCACTACAGCTTCTGGTGTAGCGACAACAGGATTTACTACAGCTTCTGGATTAGGTGCTGCAGGATTTGCAGGATTAAATTCAATGTCAGTTGATTATAACAGCACAGTATCAGGACTTGTAACAAATGCTAATACAACGGTTACTGGAGCGATAACAGAATTAAATACAACTGTTAATAATCTTGTTGATAATCCTTTGACTGATACTACAGTTACAAATACGACAACAACTACAAACACTACAACAGATAATACTCTTGTGTGTCAAGATGACGGAACAGGAACTATTGTTTGTCAATAGGTAATTAGATGAAGAGCTTTAAAGATCATTTAGACGAAGGCGGTCTCTGGGATAATATCCACGCAAAGAGAAAGCGTATCAAAGCTGGCTCAAAAGAGCGTATGCGTAAGCCTGGTTCTAAAGGTGCTCCAACAGCACAAGACTTCAGAAATTCCCAAAACGAAGGTAAACAACATTCTTGGAAGTCTGAGGGTCACTACACAAAAGACGGTAAAGAGTGGACGGGTCCTCAACACGCACACAACGGCCAAGTAATGACAGGCGAGAAGCATACTGCCGATAGTCAAAATCTCTATCACTACAAAGAACTCTCGGCTGATGTACGCAAGAAAGTAGCCAAGACTATAGAAGAAAAACTTGATGCTACTAAGAATAGCATTGGCGACTATGTAAGAGATTTTAAAAAGTCAGACGCTCCTCAATTCAAAGGCGCAAGCAAATCAAAGCGCCGTCAAATGGCGATTGCTGCTTACTTAGGCTCTAAGCGTAGAGACGGCGAGAGAAAACTAGGCGAAGAAATTAAATACAATTCTGATATGGGTGCTATGGATTGGGGAACACCTGCTGGCACAGATTACATGAAAGATGTAACTCCGGGTCAAAAGAATCCTAAAGAAGATCCTGTTAAGCCTTTAGAACAATCTACTCTCAAAAAACTCAATGTAAAAGACGAGTATGTTAGAGAAGAAACTGAGGCTGGCGAAACTAAAGCAGAGTATCGTAAAGACAACGCTGAAGAAGCACCTGAGTTAGGTGATTACGCACTCACAAAGCAAGACATCAAAGAACTTGAACACGAAGCAGATGCTATCACTTGGGAACAAGCCATAGCACTTGGCATGTATGATCCGAACGAACTCGAAGATGATTTGAATTCAGCAGATCCACATGATGAAGTAAACATCACTGAGGTTTTATCTGTTCAAGGAAGACTCAAGCGTAAGTTTACCGCTAGAAAGAATAGACAAAGACTAAAAGTTGCTCGTGGTATTGCTCTTAGAAGAGGATCATCACCAGATCGTTTGAAGAAAAGAGCACAACGTGGCGCAAAGGGTATGATATACAAGCGACTACTGAAGGGACGAGACAAGTCAAAGCTCCCACCAGCAGAGAAAGGTCGTCTTGAGAAGTTGATTGGTATGTACGCTCCTTTAGTATCAAGACTAGCGCAAAGAATGCTTCCTGGAATGCGTAAGCTAGAAATCAATCGCATGAAGAACAGAAAAGGCGGCGCACAAAAAGCTAAGAAGTATAAAGCAGCAAAACCTACTGCTAAGAAGCAAACAGCAAAGAAATTTAAGATAAAAAGATAGCTGGTCTAAGTTTGTTTTGTTATAAATACAAGTATGGAAAAACAAAACAAACAACGATTAGAACAGCTAGTACGTCAAGGTCTTGTGCCTAGCCGAAAACTCCCTATGCTCATGCAAGCCATGAGCAGTCTTCACATGGGCAAGCAACTCACGCCTACTGAGAGAGATATCCTAGCAAAATACATGCACAACATGACTGATATCATGTTGAAGGATGATACTGTCTTTAATCGTACAAAATTACATACGCAACGAACAAAATATCAAACGGAGGAGACTACCGTGGACTTGGATGAAAAGATGGTTGATGGGGTTGAGATACTAGACGGTCCCGAAGACGAAAACAAGAAAATGAAAATGAAGAAGAAAGAAAAAGACATGAAAGAGTCTAGAGAAGGTGACGAAGAAGAAAGAATGCGAAAGAAAGAAGAGAACAAGGCTAGACGCCTCTCTATTCGCAAAAGAGATAAGTTCCGTATGCTTCCTTCTGAACTCAAGAAAGAGAAGATGAAAGCAGGCGTAGAAGAAGAAGTTATCAACTTCAACGACATGTATAAAGAACAGTTTGAAGCTGCTCTAGAGTACTACGGTGTTGATAACATCCGTGATCTTCCAGAAGAGAAGAAAGCAGAATTCTTTAAAGTTGTAGACGTAGCTCTTGAAGAAGCTAAGATGGCTAAGAAAGACCACGACGGCGACGGCAAAGTAGAAACTTCTACAGCAGAGTACATGGGTTCTAAAGACAAAGCTATCAAGAAAGCAATCAAACTTAAAGGATTTGGTCCAGACGCTGGTAAAAGCAACATGAGCAATCCAGCAGCTAGAGCTTCTTTGATGAAAAAAGAAGAAGTAGAAGTCGAAGAAGAAATTGAACAGCTAGACGAGTACGGCAACCCTGCTGCTACTCCTGACAGACTTGCCATGATTAGAAGAGCGGCTGACAGAGTACAAAGCGGACAAGCTGCTAAAGATGTTAAAAAAATAGCTAAGTCTGACATGAAGCAGAAAGGTGCTCAAAAGGGCATGGCTCCTACTAAGAAAGATGTAGAAGAGCAAGTAATGTCAATCAGAAAAGTAATTAAAGAAGGCTCGGCAAAAGAAAAAATTGAAGCCTACAAAGAACTCAACACAATTATAGAACAATTTAAAACAACGGGAGAACTCTAATGTCCGCATGGTCAAAATCAGTTAAGCCAGTAATCACTGGTGTACCCGCTTCAGAAATCTTTATGGTAGACGAAGCAGAAGTAGCAGCAACTCCAGGCATCACACAGCCGGGTTGGGTGCGCAGAACTACTGTAGGTTCACGAATCAAATACGAAACTCTCGTAGCAATGGCAGATCCGGCTACTGATGCTGAATACGAAGCCGCAGTTGGTTTAGCTGGCGGCGCACTTGAAATCGGCACAGAGTATAAGATTCTTACTACAGGTGACACAGACTTCACATTAGTTGGTGCAGTAGATTCAAATCCAGGCACAGTATTCACTGCCACTGGTCCAGGTGCAGGTACTGGTACAGTTGTCGCTACAGCAGACGATGACGATACTGAGTTCCCAGACGCTTAATAAATACTTTTTATTTAAGGAGTATTTAATATGGCAGATGCGAAACTATCAGAACTAACAGCGGTCTCTGCGGCCGCTGGAACTGATGTATTTTATACAGTACGAGGTAGCGAAAGCAATAAAATGTCTGTCGCTACCTTGTTTGCTGATGTAGCAACGCCAGTATCTTTCAGTGATACAATTGCTATCACTGATACTAACACTATGAACGCTGTAGGCGAAATTATCACTACTACTAATGTTACCTATATCAGTAATGTGAGTAATGGTGGTAATTGTTCTATTGGTACAGGTGTAGATGGTCAAGTTAAAATTGTTATTATGACAGCTAATATTGGTGGTCATGTAGTAACATTACAAGGTTCTAATATAGCAAACGATATAGCATTTGATGCAGCAGGCGAAACTGCAACCCTACTATATACTAATGGCACATGGTATTTCATTGGAGGTACCGCTACAGTATTATAGGAAGTAAATAATGTTGCAATTGAATGAAGATAATTTTTTGATTTATGCAATAAAAAATTATCATAGTCCGGGATCACTCGGAATGAAAGACTTAGAAGAAGATATGAAGAGATTTAAATATCTCAAACGTCTTCTAAGCAGATATAAAATGTCTGGTGAGATTAACGAGCGTTTGGTTCTTAATCACCTAGTAGTTTTATATAATGTCTTTGGTGATGCTACGACCGATATGCTATTCTACAAGATAGGCAAAGAATATTGGTCAGATTTAAAGACATATTTAGTATATTTACAAAGAATGCCGTTAGAGACTGTAGTTTCTCCTGGTATTAAAGAAACAGATATACCTTTAAACCAAGAACTTATACAAGTCTTAAGGAAACTATAGTGTCAAGATTAACAGATGCCTATGTAACATACAGAATCATTAGGATGCTTGCCACTCCTATTGAAAATTCTGATGCCTACAAAATGGGCATTGTGAATGCTGACGGTAAGAAAATTAAGAATCCTACCACTTCATCTGAAAAAGACGCATATTCCTTACTACAACGATTCGTATTCAAAGTTCAACGAGCATTAGTCAAGTCTCCAGACAGAAATGCAAAAAGACTCTTGACAGTAGCCGCAGCACTTAGTATACTTAAAGATCATAAAGAACAAGACTTAGACTCATTAGATGTAGAACCATTGTTAGAAATGTATTCTGCCTTTGAAGATGTCGAGCAACAAGCAAAACTATTAGAACACAATCTGATACCTTTTAGCGCTTTCTTGAAGGAAGAAGGTGTTGTCGCAAATGCAGTTGGCGCAGGCGGCATCGATGGTATTGGTGTAGGACCTAAAGGCGAGCCTGGAAGAGATCCAGTCATGATGCCAATGGTTCGTAGAAAAAAGAAGAAGAAAGATGCCAACAGTTAAGTCTCTAGAAACACAAGTGGCGTTAGTCAAACAGGATGTTAGTCAAATCGGGCAGTTGTTTTCAAAACTGGAAACAGCACTCGATAAGATTACAGATGTTTCAAATAATATCAGTCAAATTCTTGCTGTTCATGAACAACGATTGCAAGACGGCGAGAAGGAATTCGAAACTTTGAGATCCGATATGAACAACGCTGAAGACAAGTTTGATAATGAAGTAAAAGACCTCCATTCGAGGTTAACATCAAACACTAGAGAGATCGAAAACAAAATGTCCAAAGAAATAGATAAAGTCCTAGATTCAATTAAGGACCTCAAAGAGCATCTTATTGATAAGAACGATAAGATAGAAGAAAGATTAACCGCATTAGAACGCTGGAGATGGATACTTGTTGGGGCTGTATTTGTGGCTGCCGTACTCATACCAGAAATGCCCAACTTTTTAGCATTCCTTTTAAACTAACACTTGACATTACATCGTTAGTATACTATACTAAACCTATACTAAACGTGTAGGTTTTTTTATGTCTCTTTATATTGATCTGAAATACATTAACATGATATCGAATCGCTTGCCTCTGTTTACACGCAAGGACGATTATCTGTTCAATTGTCGCTGCATCATATGTGGTGACTCCTCAGAAAAGAAGAACAAAGCTCGTGGCTATTTCTACAAGAAAGAAGCCAACATGTTCTATCGCTGTCATAACTGTGATTACGGCACAACTGTCGGTAAGTTTATCGAGCAGTTGGATCCTATGCTGTACAAAGAATATGTACTAGAGAAGTTTGTCAAGCAAGACGAAAAGCCTGAGCCTAAGAAAGAACCTGATCCATCATACGCATTTAATTTCAAGCCTACATTCGATAAGCCCCTTAGCATTATTGACGGTCTGATGGATAGACTAGACACGTTGCCTAAAGATCACGAGGCAGTTCAGTATGTAAAGAACAGAATGATCCCAGAGTCGCAGTTCAATCGTTTGTATTATGTAGACGATATTCGCAATCTGTCACAACTAAATCCTAAATATTCAAAAGCACTAAATATAAAGCAGCCGAGAATTTGTCTGCCTTTCATTCGTGAAGATGGACAACTTTCAGGCATGGCATTGAGAGGTATTCGTGGCGAAAAACTCCGATACATAAATCTCAAAATAAAAGAAGAAGATCCTACTATTTTCGGTCTAGATGTTATAGATAGAGAGAAAGAAGTTTATATCGTTGAAGGTCCTATTGACAGTCTTTTTCTAGACAACGCAATCGCAGCAGCCGGTTCATCGTTTCATAAAATTGACAAGATAGGTTTGACTCACTTCACGGTAATCTTCGACAATCAACCCAGAAACAAAGAAATTTGTTCGTTGATACATAAGCAGATAAAAGCCGGCAATCGGGTTTGTTTGTGGCCGAGTGACATTGAAGAGAAAGATATTAACGATATGATAACATCAGGCTTGACAAAGGAAGACATTCAGTATATTATAGATAGTAATACTTATGAAGGGCTTGAGGCAGAACTTGAATTTACAGCATGGAGAAAATGTTAATGAGTGTTAGTCTAGTCGGTATGACCCAGCCATCAGCAGCCACAGGTTGCTACACGGCAAATGAGTTAATCGCATACGCAGCAAGAGTAAGTAACCCGGACAATCAAAACAACCCAAAAACTGCATCAAAACTACTCGGATATCTCATAAAACACGAACATTGGAGCCCATTTGAGATGGTTTCCGTTACAATGGAGATTACCACTACTCGTGACATCTCTAGACAGATTATAAGGCATCGTAGCTTCAGTTTCCAGGAATTTTCACAAAGATATGCAAAATCAACCAACTTCGAGACGAGAGAATGTCGATTACAAGACGAGAAGAATCGTCAAAACAGCATCGAAACAGAAGACCGTGAATTGGCAGAGAGTTGGAACATGGCCCAAAAGGCAGTCATCAACGCAGCGAACGATGCCTACCAGTGGGCGCTAGAGAACGGAATAGCAAAAGAGCAAGCAAGAGCAGTACTACCAGAAGGTAATACTGAAACAACACTATACATGTCAGGCACTCTCAGATCGTGGGTACATTACTGCAAATTGAGAATGGCTAACGGCACACAAAAAGAACATATTGAAATCGCAGAACAATGTTGGGATGTTATCAGTCAACATTTCCCAGATGTAGCGAAAGCAGTAGAGGAACTATAATGGCAAAAAAAGAGTATATGGGAATTCAAATAGATTATGGCAGAGATGCGCTATTTGATAAGTTAGGACTATCTAGACTTAAAGAAAGCTACATGCGAGAAGACGAAGAGTCTCCTCAAGAACGATTTGCTTATGTTAGTAGCAAGTTTGGTAGCAATCCAGAACACGCACAGCGTTTATATGATTACAGTAGCAAACATTGGCTTTCCTATTCTACTCCTATTCTCTCTTTTGGTCGTTCAAAGAAAGGCATGCCTATTTCATGCTTTCTAAACTACATTAATGATACTGCGGAGGGTCTCGTTGAAAATCTTTCTGAAACAAATTGGCTTTCTATGCTTGGGGGTGGTGTTGGGATTGGTTTTGGTATCCGTTCCTCTGATGATAAGTCTGTTGGTGTTATGCCTCATCTCAAGACTTACGATGCATCGTGCCTCGCATATCGCCAAGGTCGCACTAGACGGGGCTCTTACGCTACTTATCTTGATATATCTCACCCAGATGTGATGATGTATCTTGAGATGCGAAAGCCGACAGGTGATCCGAATGTTCGCTGTTTGAATCTTCATCACGGCATTAACATCTCAGATCGGTTCATGGAAATCATTGAACGATGTATGACTGATCCTGATTCTGACGATGGTTGGAATCTTATTGATCCTCACTCAGGTGAAATCAGAGATACTGTATCAGCAAAGCATTTGTGGCAAAAGATTCTTGAACTTCGTATGGAGACAGGCGAGCCGTATGTTCACTTCATTGACACAAGTAATCGTCACTTGCCTGAATGGCAAAAAGAATTAGGACTGAAGGTACATCAATCAAATCTGTGTTCAGAAATTATTCTGCCTACAAACAAAGACAGAACAGCAGTTTGTTGTTTGTCTTCTGTAAATCTTGAGCATTACGATGCTTGGAGCAAGAACAGTTTGTTCCTCAAAGATATCGCAGAGATGTTAGACAATGTACTACAGTTTTTCATTGACAATGCTCCTGATGAAGTTGCTCGTGCCAAATTCTCAGCTAGCCGTGAGAGAAGTATTGGTGTGGGCGCACTAGGTTTTCATGCTTATTTACAGAAGAACAATCTGCCGTGGGAAAGCGCAATGGCTAAAGGCGCTAACTTAAGAATGTTCAAGCACATAAGAGGAAAACTCGATGACGCAAATAAAGAACTGGGAGAATCCAGAGGAGAAGCCCCAGACGCTAGGGGACGAGGTCTTAGATTTAGTCATGTTATGGCTATTGCTCCCAATGCTAGTAGCAGTATTATTATGGGCAACACTTCGCCTTCCATTGAACCTTTTAGGGCGAACGCTTATAGACAAGACACTCTTTCTGGAGCTTATCTCAACAAAAATAAGTATCTGGTACAACTCATTAAGAGTAAGATTGAAGCTGGCGAAACAAAACAGGCAGAAGACGAAATCTGGTCATCAATCATCTCAAATGACGGATCAGTCCAACACTTAACTTTCTTGGACCAGTGGGAGAAAGATGTATTCAAGACCTCAATGGAGATCGACCAGCGATGGGTGATTGAACACGCTGCTGATAGACAAGAGTTTATCGATCAGGCACAGTCACTCAACACATTCTTCCGTCCTGACTCTAACATCAAGTATCTACATGCTATTCACTACATGGCATGGAAGCAAGGCTTGAAGACACTTTACTATTGTCGTTCAGAGAAACTAGGCAAAGCAGATAAAGTATCTAATCGCATTGAACGTCAAATCATCAAAGAGATTGACATGACAGCACTTGTAAACAATGACGAATGCTTGGCATGTGAGGGCTAATGATAACTTTAGATGAAATAGATTCTATAATACCTAAAGATAAAACTATCGGTGTATTAGTATCGGGTGGTTTTGACAGTGCCGTCCTTTGGTATGTAGTAAAGAAAATTTGCTTAGAAAGAAATCAGCAATGTAATCCTTACACGATACCAAAGCTAGACGGCGCTGAATATCATGCGAAAAATGTTTTACAAACTACATGTAATTTACTTGGCATTCCTGAAATAGAAACTACAATGGTAGGACAGTTCAGCGAAGACCCTGGTGAATATACTAGATCAGGTGTAGGAGATGTTATCAGATTGCGATATGAAGAATTTGTATTGACTGCCGTTACTTCATACTTTAAAGATTTAATTTGGGATCCTCCGCCAGAAGAAAGAAAGCGTCCTAATGACAATCAGAAAAAAATTATGGAACAGCCTTTCTATTATCATACAAAAGATGAAACAGTAAATTTTGCAAAAGATCTAGGTATATTAGAAGCAATAATGCCAGTTACCCACAGTTGCACTCAGCAACCTATGTCTAGATGCAATCAATGTTATTGGTGCCAAGAAAGAAAAATGGCATTTGCAAAATTAGAATTAGAAGACACTGGTAAAATATGAGAGAAAGAATAGTTGAAAGAGTAACAAGTAAGTACCCTATAGAAAAAATAATGCCTTTATGTGAAGCTGCGATTGATGATGAGAGACCAGCAGCTATAAATATGCGGCCAGAAAATTGGCAGAACAGTCCTCATTCTCTTTTATACTGTATTTACATAGAAAAACGATACGATGATAGAGCTGGTTATTATATCTATCGGGAAAATGGAAATATAGTAGCAGGACATGGCTATTATCCTTTTGATGAAGATCCTAACATGTATGTACAGTCTAGGGTGTACAGTGTTCCTTCACATATAAAAGCATTAGGTAGAGACAAGATGACTACCTCAAATCAATTAGGCTCACTTATTGCAGATAAAGCATTGACAGAAGGCTACATAGGTGGTATAATTACACTTGAAGAATATAACTCAGAATTAGCGGATAAGATTGTTAGAATAACAGACCCTAAAAGATATCCTAATTATTACTACGACACACAACTTATAAATGGTAGAGTGTGTAAACCACGCCACTACAAAGATTATGGCTTACGAACACAGCCAATGAAAAAGTATGGTACTTGTATCATAAAAGGCACAAGACAAATAGTACTATATCATTTGTTTGATGAACTATATCAAAAAGAACTTTTCAAAAAATTAGATAAAATAAGAGCAGAATAAATGGCAACAAAATTAAAATTGACAGACGAGAGAAGTTACTTCAAACCTTTCAACTACGCTTGGGCATATGATGCTTGGCTAAAGCACGAACAGTCTCATTGGTTACACACAGAAGTACCAATGAACGAAGATGTAAAAGATTGGAAATCAAAACTGTCTGATGCAGAAAAAGGATTTCTTACTAACATCTTCCGTTTCTTTACTCAAGGTGATATCGATGTGGCGGGTGGTTATGTAAATAACTACTTGCCTAACTTCCCACAGCCTGAAGTTAGAATGATGCTCGCAGGGTTTGCTGCTCGTGAGGCTCTTCATGTAGCAGCATATTCCCACCTCATTGAGACATTGGGCATGCCTGAGTCTACTTACAATGAGTTTCTTGAATATGAAGCGATGAAAGAGAAACACGATTATCTTCAAGAACTTTCGATGGAGACACAAGACAAGACAACAATCGCTACTAACATTGCGGCGTTCTCAGCATTTACTGAAGGTATGCAGTTGTTCTCGTCTTTCATTATGTTGTTGAACTTCCCACGCCATGGTAAGATGAAAGGCATGGGTCAGATTGTTACTTGGTCAATCGTAGACGAAACTCTACACGCCGAGAACATGATTAAATTATTCCGTGAATATGTAAACGAGAACATTGACCTATGGAACGATAGCCTCAAAGGTAAGATTTATACTATCGCAGAGAAGATGGTAGAATTAGAAGATCAGTTCATTGATCTAGCGTTTGCGATGGGTGCTATGGAGAATCTAACCGCAGAAGATGTGAAGAAGTATATTCGTTACATCTGTGACAGACGATTGATTAGTCTTGGTCTCAAAGGCATATTCAAAGTTAAGAAGAATCCATTGCCGTGGGTGGAAGAAATGATTAATGCTCCTACTCACACAAACTTTTTTGAGAATAGAGCAACTGACTATGCTCGTGGAGCACTTTCAGGCAATTGGGGAGACGTTTGGGCATGACCGAATGGGAAGTATTGAAAGA
>Ga0255755_1002964_pt1 | contig 13414 bp, 7 predicted proteins | sample 011ome_18_FD_179955 | JGI IMG/M metagenome (GOLD analysis project Ga0255755, IMG submission 179955) | Coastal salt marsh microbial communities from the Groves Creek Marsh, Skidaway Island, Georgia - 011501BT metaG (version 2) | ecosystem: Environmental > Aquatic > Marine > Intertidal zone > Salt...
GAAGAAGAAGAAGAAGTTGTCTCGTCTCCTCACAACAAGTACACCACAAGTCACAAATAAAAGCAGAGAGAGTCATTAGAGAGAGAGATTGATTGAGAGAGATTAAGAAGAAGAAGAAGAAGAAGATCGACGATGAGAGAAGAGAAAGAAGACAAAAAAGAGAAAAAAGACGAAGAGAATTACGACGATTCAGACGACGACGATTCAGACGACGAGCGCACTTTATTCGAGTATAAAGATTTAGCCGGGAACGTGCAAGGTCCGTTTCCGTTGACGCATTTGGAAGCGTGGAATCGAGACGGCTATTTGAGTCGAGAACTGGAAGTTCGTCGTTTACGTACTATTACTAATAATAATATTAATAATAATAACAACAACAACAACAACAACAACAACAACGACGACGACATAAACGTGAACGACTCTTTGTTGGAGTTCACCACGCTCGGTCGAGTGTTGGATGCGCGCAACGAAAAATTGTTGAACAAACGAGAAGAAGAATTCAAAGAAGAATTCAAAGAAGAATTCAAAGAAGAAGAAGAGAAATTGAAAGAAGACAAACAACAACAACAACAACAACAACAACAACCAAAGCACGAAACGTCGTCGTTATTAGATGAACGGTTGAAGAACGTGTTTGGCGGCATCATCATTGGTGGTGGTGGTGGTGGTGGTGGTGGCAGCGGCGGCGATGGTGAAAATGCAGTCGACGACGACGACGAAACAACAACAACAACAACGACAAAGAAGAAGAAGAAGAAAACGTATTCTTCGGGGGCGCCTTTCGCGTTCGGCGGCAGTTTCTTGAAAAACGACGATGGAAGCGCTTTAACCGAACGAGATGAGGAAGCGATCAAAAACGTTGAAATAGAAGATGATGACGATGACAAAAGATACGAGAAGAACGACGATGAAGAAGACGAGAACGACGAAGAAGAAGCGAAGCAACACGCGTTGCGACTGTTGGAAGAAGAAGAAGACGGTCAAGACGCGGAGGAGGAAACATCCAAGGCGAAAGCGAAACGGAACCAAGTTCTCGAACAGTTTGAGGACGAGCGCGAGAGCGCGAAATTCGACGTGGACGAACGAACGAGCTTTGGTGGAAAACATCCGAAAGAGATTCCAACGATTGGCGCGAATTTTGGCAAAGGAAATAATGCCAAAGATCCGCGACTTTCCAAAGAGGCATCGCAGTTGCGAAAGCTATGCAAACAAGGCACCAAAGCGCTGCTCTTACCGACGCACGAACTTTTGATGAGCGCGGCGACGAGAACGTTCGTGATGGATAGAAAAGACGACGACGACGTCGTCGATGGTGCGCTCGATGAAGACAAAAGTGGCGAGAAATTTCAACGCCCGAGGAAAGAGTACGAAAACGAAAACGAACGAGACGAAGCGCTCGAGGAGGAATTGAGAAACGTTCAGAAAGGTTTGCTCAGCAAACTCTACGATGGAGATAAAAAAGAAGAAGAGCGAATAGGTGCGACGAAGAAACGACGCAAAAGCGTAGACTTTGATCTGAAGGAAGAAGAAGAAAACGACGATGCGAGAAGTGATGGCGAGCGATCGGATATTTCCTGGGGCGCAAAAATGGGCACGTACGAAGATCCAGCAAAGAGAAGCAGAGCGGTATCCTCCTCTGCCGCGGCGCGAAAAGCAGACGACGATGGCGATGAATATGGAGATCGAAAAGGAGACGAAGGAGAAGATGAAGAAGAAGATCTTGAACGAGACAAAGTGCGCCGCGGAAGAAAGAGAACAAATAGAGATGGTGGTGGTGGTGATGATGATGATGATGATGATGATCGTAGGCGCGATTCAGAAGAAAAGATGAAAGAAGAAGCGCGAAAACGACAACGAGCGTTGGAAGAAGAGGAAGCGGAGCGACAACGACAACGGCAGATACTCTTAGAGAAGGAAGAAGAAGAAAATAAACGCGTGAAGCACATCGAGTTTATGAAGTATTTGCACAAAAATCCAACCGCCGGCGAATGGTGGCTTCCAAACGAAGAAGACGGGAAGCCGACTTTGGGTCCGTTTCAATGGGCGGAGTTGAGCGTGAATTTACCGGGCGTGCGAGTCGCGCACAGATACGAAGATAATCGATGGCAATTTGTTGGAAACGTCAACGAGAACGAAAATTTAGTCCCATTTGTTCCGTATAGTTCCAGTGCCGCCGCCGCCGCCGCTGCAGCGGATAATCCTCCAGAACTAGCCATCGCGAAGAAGATGGAGAGAGAAAATGTCTTTTTGCCGAGAAAGCAAAAACCGCTCGAGGACGATACAGACGAAGAAGAAGAAGAAGAAGAAGAAAAGGTATCGTCCGATGACGAGGTAGATGATGGAGACGATGGCGTGGAGAAAGAATCATCCGAAGAAGGACTCGTCGTCGAAGATGGCGAAGTCTACGACGACGATGGGGAGGAGGGAGAGGACGACGACAACGACGACGACGACGACGATAATGAAAATGAGAACACCAGCGACGATGATGAAGTGGATGCAGCTTTTTCGGAGAGCGACGAGAGTGACTTTCAGGATGAGGACGAGGGTGACGTTGATTTCAACGACGACGACGAGGATGATGATGCGAAGTTTACTCGATATCTCGACGTTGAAAACACGCACGAATGGTTTCGAAGAACCATAAACGCGTACGACGACGCCGACGACGAGGAGTTGAAAAGAAACGGTGATATGCCGACGACCCAAAACGATGGCGCCGACGAAGATGAAGGTAAAGAAGAAAAAGAAGAAAACGACGATGGAGAGGACGACGAGGAAACAGTCCAAAGATGGTTCAGAACGCACATCGTCGATGGAAGTTCTTACATCACCTCCGCGGGATCGTTGGAACTCGCCGCCGAGAATAGTAATAAACGAGGCGGCGCGAATACCATGATGCGTTTCAAACGATTTGAAAATCTGTCGCAAATTAGCGCGTCGCTGAGCGCCGAATTATACGAATCCATCATGATGAACAAAGCGAAGAAGAAAATAATCTCTCAGTTAGTCGAAGAAGTGTTGGATTCACTTTAATAATTAGTTTGCAACAAGAGTTATTATTCGAGTTGTTGTGTGTAATACTAGTAGTAGTAGTAGTAGTAGTAGTAGTAGTAGTAGTAGTAAATTTTCTCTCTCTCTCTCTCTCTCTCTCACTCCAGTCGTCCGAATAATCATCCCTCTTTCCCGGATATCACGAGAAGACCGAGAATGAAAATCAACGCGTATTTAATCATCGGATGATCGTTCATCAAAATCGTCGCTTTCCCGACGTGCGGTAAATATCCAACCGTTCTTCCCATGACGTGTTTCTCGTTCAACCATTTCTGTCCGGGCGCGTATAAGCCGATATCGTCCATGTAATTGTTATCGCCTTTCGTGAGCATCTCGTGTTTGAATAACGACGATTCAGACGACGACGACGAAGAAGAAGAAGAAGTTTCCTCCTCACTGCTATTATTATTATTATTACTATTATTACTATTATTATTATTATCATCATCATCACCTTCACCACTACCACTACCATCGCTCCTAGTGCTACTCAAACCGTCCTCGCCGCTGGTATTACCGCCGCGTCCTTGGTCTTTTTCGTTTTCGCCGCTTTCCTTTTTCGTCGTCTTAATCGTCGTCGGCAAAGAAGAAGAAGAAGAGGAAGAAGAGGAAGAGGAAGAAGGAGGAGAGACGAAAGGATGGAAATGGCTCTTTATGACTCTGTGTACGATTGGAATCTCCCTTCCGTCGATTGAAAAGACGATAATTTCCCCGACTCTCGTTTTCCGTTCTTCGTCTTCGATGTCTTCTTCTTTGATCTTCTTCAACGAGAGAAACAAGATATCTCCTCGTTTAAACGCGGGTTCCATGCTCCCACTCAAAACCACCACGACTGGACTTTCCGAGTGCGTGTATAAGCACAAACTCTTCCAAATCATTAAAGCGCTGGTCACGATGAGCGTCAAAGATAAAAGTTGCAGAGTTAACTGTCGCACGTTCATGGATCTAATCGCCACGAAGACGTCCGAGATTGGCAGGATGATGTGTCGACGAAGAAAAGATGAAGACGATGATGATTCTTTCTTCTTCTTCTTTCTCGTCGTTGGTGTTGTTGGTGTTGTTGTTGTTGTTGTTGTTGTTTTCGTCTGCTTCTTCTTCGTCGTCATCTTCCTTCTTTTGATGCGACGCAGTTTGTTTAGGTGTGTTCTTTTAGTAGTATTCGTTATACTCTTTCTTCTGTATGATAAAAACTTTTTCTTCTTCTCTTTCTTCTTCTTTCTTCTTTCTCGAATTTTTTTTATTCTTCTTTTGTTTCGGGTTTGGGATCATTTTGGATAACACTTTTGCAAAAAAAGAAACCACAATAAGAAACACACACTTCTGTCAAAACGGCAAAAAGAGAGAGAAGAGTGAAGTAAAGAGAGAGAGAGGTAGTAAAGAGATATGCGTTTTTTCTCCTCCCTCTCCCTCTCCTCCTGCGCGTCGTGTTCTTGTTCTTCTCGTCGGGGTTTGACTTCGTCGTCGTCGTCGTTTACGTCGTCGTCCACGTTTAGTCGTCGTCGTCAAAATCGAAGAAGAAGAAGAAGAAGAACGAATGAGAAGAACGCGAAAACCACGACGACGACGCTCATCTCCAACGACGCGAAGGAGAACGACAACGACAACGACAACGACAACAACTCAAACAGAAGAAAAGAACCCGACGCCATCGTCAGCGTCAAACTGGACCAAGATGGTCAACGAGACTATCCCATCTACATCGGCTCCGAGCTCGTGAAAGAGCGAGGCGACTTGCTGCGAAAACACATCAAAGGCGAGACGGTTTTAATCGTCACGAACGAAACCGTCGCGCCGTTGTACCTGGAAAAAGTGAAAGAGAGTCTCCTTCTTTCGTCGTCGTCAAAATCGTTGAGAATCGAATCGGTCGTCTTGCCGGACGGCGAAGAGCATAAAAACTTGGACGTTCTCGATTTGATTTTCGAAAAAGCGTTGGATGCTCGCTTGGATCGGAAGACGACGTTCATCGCTTTAGGCGGTGGGGTCATAGGGGATATGACTGGATTTGCCGCGTCCGCGTATCAAAGAGGCGTGAATTTTATCCAAATACCGACGACGGTGATGGCGATGGTGGACTCCTCGGTGGGCGGGAAAACCGGCGTGAATCATAAAAAAGGCAAAAACATGATTGGCGCGTTTTACCAACCGCAGTGCGTGTTCGTGGATATCGACAGTCTAGATTCCTTACCGGAGAGAGAATACAACTCGGGAATAGCCGAGGTGATTAAATACGGTTTAATTCGCGACGCGAAGTTTTTCGATTGGATCGAACAAAACGCGGACAAGTTGCAAAAGAAAGCAATCGATCGAAAATCTTTAGTCTACGCCATCCAAAGATCGTGCGAAAACAAAGCGGAGGTGGTTGAATTAGACGAGAAAGAGAGCGGATTGAACGTTCGAGCGACTTTAAATTTAGGACACACGTTTGGTCACGCGATTGAAACCGGCGTCGGGTACGGGGAATATTTACACGGCGAAGCGGTGTCCATCGGAACCGCGATGGCGGCGGATTTGAGCTTCCGCTTGGGATGGATCGACGAAAACTTACAGACGCGAACGGTGGATTTGTTGAAACGATTTGATTTACCCATCGAGGTCCCGCGTGGTAGCATGACAAAAGAGAAATTCATGGACTTGATGGCGGTGGATAAAAAAGCGTCGCAAGGTAAAATGAACTTTATACTGTTAAAAGGCGATTTGGGCGGTTGCGTCTTCACCGGCGACTTTGATCAAACAAAGTTGCGAGAAACGTTGGAGAGTTTTGTCGACGGTCGTATAAGTCGTTAGAAAGAGAGATAATTGTTATTATTATTATTATTATTATTATTATTATTACGAGTTATTATTATTATCATCATCATCATCATCATCAAGTTTATATCATCGTCATCATCAAAACTCCATCATCATTTTCTTTCAATTGTTTGATGAGAAACTTTTCTTCTTCATTTATTATTTATCACATAACACGCAGGCAAATTTTGTTTCCTCTCGTCTCTCTCTTCTTCCTTCCTTTTTGTTTGTCTTACGTGGTAGAAGAACTCAAAGAAGAACTCAAAGACGACGACGACGACGACAAAGAAGAAGAAGAAGAGAAGGAAGATAAACGCCTCTAAAAAAGATGAGCATCGTTGAGGAAAAAGAAAGTTCATCTCCTTTTTCTCGAAAGACGAATTCATCGATTTTCGTTTTAGTCGTCGCGATTGTCAGCGCGTCCACGGCTGGAGTGATATTCAAAATACTCGAAGGGGAACCTTTATATAATAATAATAATAAAGGAGTTTTAGAAAAAGGAGAAAAAGAAGAAAAAGTGGCGGCGTTGTTAGCTTCTTCTCGCGTAACCGCGACGGCGTTGGTGCAGTTGCCGATATTTTTGTGTTCGCTTCTCTTTCGCTCTTCTTCTTCGTCTTCTTCGTCTTCTTTGAGAGGAGAAGAGAGGAAACGAACGAGGACGACGATACGTGATGAAAACAACGAGGAAGACGCTCGATATCTCCGCGAGAACTTGCACGTGTTCGTTCTGAGCGGTTTCTTCTTGAGCTTACACTTTTACTTTTGGATGAACGGCTTGGTGAGAACGAGTTTGTCGCACTCGCTTTTATTCGTCACGAGCTCACCAATCGCGTACGTATGTTTAACGGCGATGACGTTTCGAAGCGAGAAAGTGCAAAAAGTTATCGTTTGGGTGGTCTCGAAGAAGAATAGGCAGCAACAGCAACAGAAAAAGAATACTGTTGGCGACGAAGACAATAACGAGACGCGCGAGACCGGCGCGAATGGAGGCGAGATTGAGTTGCACGAATACAACGTAGAAGAAGGTAAAAAAGAAGAAGAAGAAGAAGAGAATGAAAACGTTAACGACGACGACGACGACGACGATGAGTTTACAGAATTGTATACTGTTCCTCCTTCCTCTTCTGTTTCTTCTTCTTCGATTCTTCGATTCAAAGACGTTTCAAGTTTTGAAGTCATCGGCGCAATTATAGGTTTCGTAGGTTCGTGCATCATCGCTTTTGACGCAACAAATAAGAATGGTAGTAGTAATAGTAGTAGTAGTAGTAGTAGTAGTAGTAGTCAGCGTAACGACAGGCCTTCTTTGAAAGGAGACGTTCTCAGTCTGTTGTCTGCGATTTTGGTGTGCGGATACATCGCCATCGGGGCAAAAATAAGAGGCGATAGACCGTCGATGCCGATATTTGTGTATTCGTTTCCTATCGTCGCCTCGGCGGCGATATTTTTACAAATTGTGGTGGTTCTCACGTGCGCGTTTGATGATGACGGCGGCTTTAAGCCGACGGTCTTTTTAGAAAGTTATCGATGGATGAGATTTTGGGATCCCGCGGTTGGCCAAAAGACGTGCTTCCTCGTCTTTTTCCTGGCCGTCGTCCCTGGCACGTTAGGTCACTCGGGCTTTTTCGTCGCCATGAAGCACTTATCCTCTCTGACGGTCACATTCGCGTTATCTTTCGAACCAATCATCGGGTCTGCGATTGGATATCTGTTGTCCGTTTCTTCAATTCCTGGACCGGCCACATTTGTCGGAGGATTCGTTTTGTTAGTCGGCGTGTACTGTTGCAACTTGTAGTAGTTAATCTCTATCTAAAAGTAGTACCCTGTACGTACACGTATATACATTTCTCTACTACTCGCTACTCCGGATTCGACTCAATCCGACTTTCTTCAACGATTGGTCCGAGGAACTCATAATCATATCGAACGGGTCCACCGAATCAGCCTCGATCGCTTTCTGTCGGATTTCATTCGCGAGCGCGATCCGCACCCGTTCGTGCACTAAATCTTTATGCCTTTGACTGTTTCTTTTTAGTAGTTGTTTCGACCTAGTAGCGTTATTCGTTTTGTTATTATTATTAGTAGTAGTAGTATTGTTTAAATTATTCTCGACAGCCTCTTCCTCCTCCTCACCATCATCATCCTCGTCATCATCATCATCATCATCATCACTGCCGTAAATCAAATCCAACTCCGCGTACAATCTCAACTGCACCTCGTCCTCTTGCGCCATGCACTGTTTCGTCTTTCTCCACAACTCTTTCGCCTCTTCTTCGGTTAAATCCGAGGCTTCTTTTCGAAACTTTTCGTACGCGTTGGACCAATTCTTATTTTCTCCTCCTCCCCCTTTATTCGTATTCGTAGTATTCATGTCGTCGTTGTTGTTGTTCATTTTCCCTTCTCTGGTTGTGCTTCCGCACATGGTCGTTTTTGGCACCGCGCACAATATTCGCTTCATTTCTTTACGTTTTAGAGAAGAAGAAGTCAAGAAGAAGTCAAGAAGAAGTCACAAGAAGATGATGATTTGTGATTTTTGATGTGTTGTGTGATTGAGGTTGTGTCCTCTAGGCCCCCAAAACTCCCCCATTCATGAAAAAAAGCAAAAAAAAAAGAACCACCCAAAAAAACTTTTTTCTTCTCTTTTGTCTCTTTTGGTTTTTACGACGTAAAACACACGTCAGCCGCACGCTTTCTTCTTGACTTGTGTGGCTACAAAAACAACGCATCACCAAAAAACAACCACACAAAACACACACGCTTCACTACTACTCTATATACTAAAAATGGCTCTCACTATCATGGCATCTCTGGCTAAGGTGCGACGACTCTTTCTTCTTCTTCTTCTTCTTACTCTTCTTCTTACTCTTCTTCTTCTTTCACGTCGCGTTTTAAAGCGCACTCATCACGGAAGAAGAAGAAGAAGAAATGGAAGAAGAAAAAAGATTACTCGCGTCGTCGTCGTCTGAATCGTCGTCGTCTCGTTTAATCTTTTTTCTTTTCCATCTCTTCTTCTTCTTCTTTCTTTCCAAACTTTGCGCGCGTCTTTCTCCTCTCTCTCTCTCTTTCGTTCTCTTTTACTCTCTTTTGTCTTCTGATGCAATCGAGAAGAAGAAGAAGACAAAGAAGAAGAAGAAGAAGAAGAAGGCTTCTCTCTCTCTCTCTCTCTTCTCTTCTTTTGAGTCCCTCGTGGTTGAAAGAATATCACACAAGAAGAAGAAGAGAGAATAAATACGTCACGTCATCAAAAAAGAGAAAAAGTACCACTTTTGACGAAAAAAGTTTTCACTCTCTGGCTGACGTGTGGCTCAAAAAAAAAGAAAAATTTTTAACTGACACCTTTGACATTTTTCTTTCTTCAAACCACCACCACCACAAACATACTAACTAATACTAATAAAACATTACAGCCGACGGTTCGCGCGTCTGGATCTGGCGTTTTCGACAAATCCAAACAATACGCGGACATCAAGGAAGCGACTGCGGCTGGCTTGGACGGCGCGTGCGCGCCGTTCCCGGAAGGCTTGGACATCCTCGGCTTCTGCAAAGGCATCAACGGCGGCGACTTGCAACGCTTCCGCGAAGCCGAGATCACGCACGGTCGCGTCTCTATGATTGCCACCGTCGGTTTCTTGGTCGGCGAACAAGTCGAAGGCTCTTCGTTCTTGTTTGACGCGCAAGTCACCGGTCCGGCCATCGACCACTTCCAACAAACCCCGGGGTTGGTTTGGGGCTTGGTTGGCGCCACCATCTTCTTGTTGGAATCCACTCGCGTCCAAAAAGGCTGGTCTGATCCGTTCACCAGCGAGTTGTTCTCCTTGAACGACGACTACGTCCCGGGCCAATGGGGCTTTGACCCGCTCGGCTTGTCCAACAACAAGACCGCTGAAGACATGGCCGAAGCGAGATTGAAGGAAATCAACAACGGCCGCTTGGCGATGATCTCCATCTCCGGCATGGTCGCCCAAGAGTTGGTTAACGGCTTGAACCTCATCCCGGCCGATGAAGTCCTCGAAGAAGGCAGAGGCGCCGCGTTGGTTCAAATGGGTAAGCAATGCGCTGGTGCCGTCGACGAAGCCGCGTGCGCCAAGGCGTTCGAAGCCGCGGAAAGAGTCGCGGTTGCCGCCGGTAAGTAAATGTTTTTGTCGTCAAAACTTTTTCTTTTCTTCGCAGAGAAGAGGGAACGAGGATGTGAACACAAAAATATTTGGTTTTAGAATTTATATAATGTATCAGAGAGAGGGAGAGAGAAGAGTAAGAGTTTAACGGAAAGAGAGAGAAAGAGGAAGAGAACGCGCGCATATACACTCGAGCAGAGAGGTTATGGTTTTATTACGACGTGAAAGAAAAGGAGTTTGATTAACACAACGCTAAGTTTTTATTATGTCGAAAACGTATTTTACTCATACGAGTATTTATTTCCTCTTCTTCACCTTCTTCACCTTGCGTAGTAATAGAACTTCTTATTCAGAAGTTAATCTTCACTTCGACGGCTGCTGCAACCAGAATACAAGGCGCTGCATACCGCTCCCCTTGTTCTTTTCCTTGGTAATTTCTCGCTCAAGCCTTTCTCGAATCTCGACTTCTTTCTTCTTCTTCAACAACGTTGCCACGCGTTGCTTACACTGTTTCACCGATCTTCCCGGGAGAACCTCGGTCGATTCAAAGACGGACCAGTCTTTCCGCCTCTCCTTCTTATCGATAAAATTCGCGTGCAAAACTAACAACATCGCGTCTTCTTTCGGAGTGAATTTTCTCTTCATCCCAGTCGCGGTTCCGAACTGTTCGTTCAAAAGAGAAGGTTGTAAAATGTTCGTCCATCGTTCTCGACATTGCTTGTCTCTTCTGTTCGTGCTCATTTTCTTCGCGACGAGAGACCACGGAATCGCATTACTCTCAGCATTATTATTGTTTTTCTCTTTCTCTCTCTCCTCCTCCTGATCCTCCTCATCTTCTTCTTCTCCGTCTTTTTGTTCCCCCAAAACAATCGCCTTCAACTCTTCGTCTTCCTCTTTCGTCCACTTACCTTTTTTGTACTCCTTCTCTGAATTGTTTTGCATCAACTTTAAAAAGCGATGCTTGCACTGCGTGGCAGTGTGACCATATTCTGGTAAGAATCTCGCGCACTCGTTCCATCTGGCTTGGCCGCACTCTTGGACAAAAGTCTGGAGAGCGCAATCGTCTTCGCTCGTCCATTTGGAGCGGGTTATATTTTTGTTCAAGATAGTCTGGTATCGATGGAGACACTGAAACGGCGATCGTAGCAACAATTCTCGCCGTAAATTCTCCTCTTTCTTCTCCTCCCCCGCGTCGTCGTCAACATCGTCGCCCTGTTTTGTTGTTCCACTCCTCGAGCGTTGTTTCATGTGCACGTTCAAATTGTTCGCTACTCGAAACCACTTGCGTTTTTCTATTAAACCACCAGTTTCTTCTTCTAATGCATCTTCCTCGACGAGAGAAGCGAGAAACGTGTCTTCCTCTTCGCTCCACAGCGCCGCGTTCGAGGAGGAAGTCGCCGTCTTTTTTTCCGAAGAAGAATCTATCGTCGATGCTATCCTCGGATCAACCGCGTGTATCCATCGTAAACGCAAATCGTCAGGCGTTCTCGACAGCGCCAGCTTATTGTGATCCACATCGTCGTCATCGTCTTCTTCTCTTTCTTTATTATTACCATCATCGGCGCCAGTTTTCTTCTTAAAAACGCACAGGTTTCGAACCGCGGACCAGTCATCGATCGATGTTGGCGTCGTTGTCGATGAAGAACGGCGAGAAGAACAGTTCTCCCAAACGCTTTGCCATCCTCTCGAAACGTCTGTTAAAATGTCTTCAACTGGGATTATTTTCTCCCCAGCCAACTCTTCCAAGTCGACTTGTTTCCTCAGACGTCTCTTCTCGAGCAGATACAAGCGAACGCCTTCTGTTAAAGCCAAATCGTCTTTCTCCGACCAAGGTTTGAAACCGTTACTAGAGGCATCGTTGAAGTGCAAGGGAATCTTACGCTCGACGTTTCTCGCGAAAGCCGAATCGTTGTTACCGTTGTTTATATCGTTTGGAAGAAGAGCTTTTGGAGATAATTTATCGTCGTCATCGTTTTCAAGCTCGCTTGCGATTCCAACCACCTGAAAATACGCCGACGCCGACGGGGACGACCAATGATTATTGATTTCGTCGTTGTCGGTGGCGCTAATGTTATCTTTATTACTCTTCTTCGACGGAGGACGGCCCATTTTTCTTCGAAGAATTTTCCCGACGTTATTCGCGATTGCTTCCAACTCTTCGTCGCAGTCGTCATTTCTCCTTCTTGGTCTTTGTCTCGAAAAAGCGTTCTTTCCATCACTATCACCACCACCTCCATCACCATCTGCGAGAGAAGAAGAGGCGTCGGCAGCGGCAAAATTATTTTTCTGCTCCTCTTTCGCTTTTTCTTCTTCTTCTTCTTCTTCTTCTTCATCTTCTGATTGCGTCTGTTGGTGTTTGCGACTTTGCCAAAGTTCCTTGATTTCTTCAATTTTCAAAGCGTCTCGTTCAATCAACGCATCTATGCTTTCCAACATTTCCTTCGCGCGCGCTTGCGTCGCTCTGTTTGCTCTCAACGCCTGTTCAAATGATGATGCTTTCGATGCTCCTCCTCCTCCTGTTGCTGCTGATGGTGGTACTGGGGACGCTTCTTCGCGTTGGTCTTTCTCGTCATCACTCGTACTAATAATAGTTTCTCTTTTAAACGCTTTGGAAACCGCGCTCTGCGCGAGCGCTGATTTTTGCGCCCAAAGCGGTACTCGCAGCAAAAACCGCTTGTTCTTGTGAGTACCGTCGTTAATAGCATTTTCACCGCCGCCACCACTTTTGTCAGTATTATCAGCAATAGCTAGCTCAGCTCTGGTGGTGTCACTTCGAGCACTAGTACCACCCAAAGCGCCGTCGTCGTCGTCGTCGTTTTTCCTTCTCCGCGTCGTCGTTTGTCTGCTGCTTCTTTTGTGCTTGGCGATTTCTTCTTTCCACGCCGTAATGTCGTACGTTTTCGTCAATACTGGTTTCTCCTCCTCATTTCCCTCCTTTTCCTTTTCCTCTTCCTCTTCTTCTTCTTCTTCTTCTTCTTCTTCTTCTTCTTCTAATTCTACTTCTACTTCTAACGCCTCCTCAACATCAGCAACGTCAATTCTCTTCCTCTTCGCCCCGCCGACCACGACGGGCAAAGACGACCCTTTTCGGTGGCGGTGGTGGTGGTGGTGGTCGTAGCGTCTCCGTTTCTGTTGTCGGTGGTGTTTCTCTCCTTCGTCCTCGTCCTCTGATTCTTCTTCTTCTTCTTCTTCTTCTTCTTCTTCTTCTTCTTCTTCTTCTTCTTCTTCCTCAGCGGTGGTCTTCTTCTTCTGAATCGTCGTCGTTTTCTTTTCTCTTTTCTTCATCTCTTTCTTCTTCCTCTTCTCTTCCTTCTTCATCTCTTTCTTCTTCTTCTTCTTCTTCTCTCTTCTTCTTTGTTTTCTTCTTCTTTTCTCGTCGTCGTCGTCGTCGTCGTCGTCGTCGTCGTCGTTGTCATTATTTTTCGACAGAAGAGGCTGCATTTTCGTGTGAAATG
>Ga0255755_1002968_pt1 | contig 13410 bp, 13 predicted proteins | sample 011ome_18_FD_179955 | JGI IMG/M metagenome (GOLD analysis project Ga0255755, IMG submission 179955) | Coastal salt marsh microbial communities from the Groves Creek Marsh, Skidaway Island, Georgia - 011501BT metaG (version 2) | ecosystem: Environmental > Aquatic > Marine > Intertidal zone > Salt...
AGGATTCGTCAAAACCCCCCAGTTCTTCAAAGATGTTTCTGCGGACAAACATTGCCGAACCGGTGCCAAACAAAACCGGGGTCGGGTGCTGGGTTTTCTTGCTGATCTTGGTGCCGGTGAGAGGACGGTATCCCATCCCGTACCAGGTCATCCCCGCGCCACTGAAGTCAACGTGGGTGCCCTCCCAGTTCAGAACCTGGCTGGCAACTGCACCCACAGTGTCATAAGCATCAAAAGATTCCAACGCTGCGGAGACCCAGCGAGTATCGGGCTTGGCGTCGTTATTGAGAAACGCAACAATCTCGCCGGAAGAGTGCCGGACCCCGAGATTGCAGCCCCCGGCGAACCCAGAGTTAGCGGGAGAAGCGACAAGGACTATATCTTTCTCCCGTTGACGCAACCGCTCGAGGCTTCCATCACCTGAGGCATTATCGACGACAACTAATTCGAGAGTGTCGGGATACTCCGGGAGGGCCATAAGAGTGTCCAGTGCGCTTAGAGTGTCCTCGGCTCCCTTGTAGTTCACAAGAATTACGCTGACACGGGGCGAATCCGTCATCGAAACTCCCCTAACCTGCCTAGAGATGGCAACCTGCCATAATTAGCCTACGGTCTTAGGCGTACCAGGTGGATGAAGGGCCTCACCCATGTTTGCTCCCCGCGGTTGGCTCAGCCGGAGATTCCTTCGTCAGGCGTATCGAACGATTGCTAGATCAGGGCTCTTCGATCACGCTTACTATCGCAAACGGAATCTTTCGGGCATCTCGAAGTTGCAAGATCCGCTGTGGCACTTTGTCACTAAAGGGTGGAGGGCGGGATTATCACCCAGCCCCTATTTCGACAATAAGTACTACGTCACAAAGAATGATGATGTTCGGGTCGCCAAACTCAATCCACTTTTTCACTTTGCGGAATACGGACAGGCCGAACGTCGATTACCGGTGCGATCTTCTTTGGAAGCCCAGCATGCTGCCACTCCCGAGGCTAGCCCGTTGCGCTACTTCATCACACCCTCTCTTGGACAGAAGCGCGTCTCCGTCCTTATAGATTCAGCGACGGATCTGACAGACCCCGCAGCAGCGCTCACCGTCCTCAGACTTGCTTCACAAAAAGCCGAGATCGAGTCGGCTTCACTGCGGATCTTGCACCGAACCAGCGCTCTCAATCACATCAGTCTCAACGAAGCAGTTGGCGGTCTTCCTCTAACTCTTCAAGATTCCCTCGAAATCACGGAAGTTCCGACCAGCTTGACCTATTCAGACCTTCCTTTTTTTCAGGACGAAACCTCGATTGCGACATCATGGTCGAGCTCTTTCGCGCTTCGCTACGTGACGGATCCCGCACACTCCTTCACTGTGGGTGGACCTGGGGAAACCATTTCGCTCATCGCCAACAATCAGCATCAACGAGACCTACTTGTTCAACAACACATCACAATCCCAGAAACACTGCCCGAGGAGGTATTCACACGTCTCCAGGCACATGGGCCATCCTTTCTCCCGGGAGTCGTGGCATGTGTTGACATCGAGACCCACCCTCTGGCCTACTCCTTGCTCGTGGAAGCACTCGGTGAGTTCCTCCTCACACAGTCGCCAGACTTGGCTCTCTTTCCTGTGACCTTGGTGGGCAACCCCGGTCCTCGTTTTGCCTTCGGAGAAGAGCTTCATCCAACGCTGATGACGCCTCGGGAATTCGTGCAAGCGGACGTCTCAGCATCGTGTGTCGTGGTGCTGAGCGAGATCGGAGACGAGAAGCCAGAGGCCCTCGCCACCACGGGATTCCAGGTTATTCACGGAACACCCCAAGATTCAGAGAAAGACATGAAGGGTTCTGCGGAGAAGCGCACTGTTATGAAAACAGTCCTGACGGCTGAAGCCCTGAAGAAAGCCCTCTCAGAGGTGTTTTCATGATGACGGTTTCACCATGGGACACATCGCTTCGAGAGCGCCTCACGATGCTGCGCGAGAACACGCATCGAGTTGCCTACTTCGCCCCAAAACCCGACTCTGGAAGTTTTCGCTACCGTTGCTACAACACGAGCCAAGCTCTCGGAGCTCACTCCACCAAGGTGTCAGCCTCTTACTTCTATCTCAGCGATTTAGCCCACATTTCTGACCTGAGCACGTTCGCGGACTCCCTTGTTGTGTTTCGCACCCCCTACGACACCGACGTCCACAGGGTCATTACGCAGTTCGTCCGCGCCGGGAAGAAGGTCTACTTCGATATTGATGACCTTGTCTTCGATGTAGCCTTCGCGCCGTTGGTGACATCAAACTTGAATTACAAGCTGTGGGGCAAGGACATCGACCAATGGTTTGCCTTCATCGCCAACATCGGTGCGACGATGAAGCTCACCAACCATGTCATCACCACGAACTCCTACATCCGCGATCGAGCTGCCGAATTCTCGGGACTCCCTGTTTCGGTCATCCCTAACTTCCTCAATGATGAACAGCTCAAAGCATCCGGGGATGCACGAGCCCGAAAGCATCAGGCAGCGGACTCTGGGGGGCTCTCTCTGGGGTACTTCAGCGGGAGTCACTCACACGCCAAAGACTTTGCTGTCGCAGCCCCGGAAATTGCGGACTTCCTGAAATCGTCTCCCCATTCGCGGCTCACCGTATTGGGTCATCTAGACCTGCCGGCCGAGCTCGAGCCGGTGCGAGGCCAAGTCATCCGACAGGGTTTTCTGAACTTCATTGAACTTCAAAGTGCCGTCGCTTCCGTCGACCTGAACCTCGTGCCCCTCCAACTTTCTCCCTTCACCTTCTCGAAGTCCGAGCTCAAGTACTTCGAAGCGGCAGCGGTAGACACCGTAACAATGGCCTCCCCGACACCGCTCTTCTCCTCCATCATTGACGATGGTCACAATGGTTTCCTTGCTCCAGCAGGAACATGGGGAGCAAGACTAAGAGAGTTCGGGAACCTTGATGGAATGTCTCGGCGAGATATCGCAGTGGCCGCGCGAAATCACGCTCTATCGCGCTACTCTCCTGAAGTTGTGGCGAAAGAGTTACAGAGTCTCTTTCTTGAGAGTAACTAGGCTGAAGCCATGGCCCTACTCGAATACGCAGCACCGGGAACCTCCTCACGCCCTCGTCAGAGGATGATGAAAACGCTTGCGACCATTGGAGTTTTCTTGGCTGCCTTCGTTGGGCTGTCAGCATGGAGCTTAAGCACGGCGGTGGGAGGAGCCCCTGATGACGACTTCCACCTCAGCAGCATGTGGTGCACCAGCTTTCAGGGTGTTGACTGCGAAGTAGACCCAGACGGCAACGGCGTCATGATTCCGCCACCCTTGCTCGTATCCAGTTACTGCTTGTATCACAACCCCCAGCAAAGTGCCGGTTGCCAACCCTTCATGGATGGCACTGACCCCCGCGAGGATTTCGCTTTCGGGCACAACAACCCCATGCGAAATCTCAATCCCGATGGCTTCTACCAGGTCGGCAATCTCTTCAAATCAGACAACATTGAGTCCACTGTGATGTCGATAAGGCTCTTCAACATCGGCCTTTTTCTCTCCCTGACCCTTGCTTTGTGGCTTCTTCTTCCTCTACGCCTCAAGTCGGCCCTCACGTGGATGTGGCCCATCGGATTAATCCCTCTTGGAATGTTTCTTATCCCCTCCACCAACCCCAGCTCGTGGGCCATCATTGCGGTCGGATCGGGTTGGCTCGCCATGCTGGGGTATCTAGAAACCCGCGGTTGGAAATCTTACGCGCTCACGGGTGTCTATCTCCTGTCCCTGTTGCTGGGGGCAAGCGCCAGGATTGACTCCATCCTGTTTCTCGGTCTGGTGTCCGTGCTCGCTGTCTGGCAGGCACAGATTCCTTTGCGCGAGATTCTGAAGAAGACGTGGATTGCCATAGTGGCGGGGGTATTTGTCGCCGCAAGGCTCCTCACGAACCCGGGAAACCTGGAACGTATCGTGGGTGGAATCGACACAACCGGAGATCAGTCGGAGGGTTTACCTTGGACAACACCGGCTGACTCTATTCTTCCCGGTGGTGTTGATTGGGCTCTCATGTGGAACAACATCTGGAATGTGCCAGGTTTGTGGACCGGAGTGTTCGGAGGGCGGCCTCTGGGGTCACTAGGATGGCTGGACACAGCCCTACCCCAGATCGTGTTCTTTGGAGTCGGAGGGACTGTCCTCGGGTTAATCTTTATCGCACTGAAGAACCCAGGTCGAAAGAAGACAGTTGCCCTTGCAGGCATGATTCTTGCGCTGTGGTTTATCCCTGTCTATCTGCTTCAAATTAGTGGCGCCCAAGCTGGATCAGAATTTCAGCCACGCTACCTCCTCCCCTTGATGGTGGTGGCGGTGGGGACGCTAGTCCTGACCGATTCGGGAGTTCCCCTCTTGACGGATCGACCACGTCTCATCGCTATTTTTGTCGCTCTCACGACCGCCAATGCGATTGCGCTCCACACGAACATTCGGCGATATGTCACGGGAATCCGGGTGGAGGGTCTCAACCTGAATAGCCCGCGAGAATGGTGGTGGGGTTTCTTGCCAGATGTCATGACTCCCAACGTGGTGTGGTTGCTGGGCAGCATTGCCTTCGGCATCGTTGCATGGGTGCTCTTTGTGAAGCTTCCCCTTGCTCACGCGGAGTCCGAAGCTCACCTCAAAACCAAGGCTGCGGTGGGCGCCTAGGCGCGCCTTACTCTTCGACGCTCGCGAGATACGCGTCAACAACCGCCTGGGCCGGTCCCGACTGCTGCAAAACACCATTGTTGAGCCAGGTCACGGAATCACAAAGGTCTCGGACAACGGGCATGGCGTGGGTCACCAAGATGATAGTTTTTCCCTGCTTCTTCAGCTCGCGGAACTTCTGGAAACTCTTACGCTGAAACTCTTCGTCACCCACCGACAACACTTCGTCAACCACCAGGATGTCGGGATCGACGTTAATCGCAATCGAGAAACCCAACCGAACATACATCCCTGAGCTGTAGTTCTTGACTGGTTGGTCGAGAAACCGCTCAACTCCGGAAAAGTCAACAATCTCATCGAACTTAGAGTCGATGTCCTTCTTAGACATTCCGAGAATTGATCCATTTAGATAAATATTCTCTCGACCCGACAATTCAAGGTGGAACCCCGACCCGACCTCGAGAAGGGACGCCATCCGGCCTCGATACTCGATAGTTCCCGAAGTCGGCCAGTAGATTTTGGCCAAGCACTTGAGCAAAGTGGACTTTCCCGACCCGTTGGAGCCAATAAGACCGTGGGTCTCTCCGGCAAGGACGTCAAACGATATGTCATTGAGCGCCCAGAAATCTTCGTGCTTCGACGTTCTCCCTCGAAGAATCGCAGACTTTAGCGTCTGATTTCGCTCGTGATACAAACGGAATCGCTTGCTGACCTCACTGACTCGCACCGCCCATTCGCTCATAGCAGCTCCGCCAACATCTTTTCTTTTCGGGAATACATCCACGCTCCCACACCAAACGCACTCACAGTCCATGCGAGGGCGACCAGCACAGTGCCGAGATCGGGAACACGATTGTCATAGAGAAGGTTTCGGAAAATCTCCACGAACCCTTCAACAGGGTTGAGCGAGTAAAGATCGAGCAACGTTATCGGGGTTCCCAGAAGCCCTCCCAATGTGTCCGACTGTGTGGCAACAAGTTCGACCGGATACAAGACTGGGGTGAGATAAAACCAGAACTGCAACACGATGGTCAACAGGTACGACAGATCTCGGAAGTAAACATTGATGATGGAGAAAATCATCGAGAGACCAACGGCAAAAATCGCAAACACAATCATGAAAAGAGCGACGAGGGGAAGCCACGGGAGAACGAATGACCCCAAGAGAGATAGAGCTACCACCAAAACACCCATCTCCAATAGCCACGTGAAGAACGTGGCGTTGGCAAGAGACAGCGGGAGAACAATTCTGGGGAAGTAGACCTTTTGAATCAACCCAGCATTTGCCACAAGGGATTCAGTGCCCACAGTGAGCACTCGGTTGAAGAATAACCATGGAAGGAGACCACACACCAACCACAGCGCGTAGTTGTCGATTCCGCTCGGGTCACCCACCTGAGCAGGAAGTCTAAAAATAAAAGAAAAAATGAAGGTATAGATAAGGATTGCGGCAATGGGATTCGCCAGTGACCATAATTGGCCGAGCGCTGTCCTTCTATACTTTCCGCGAACCTCACGGTTGGTGAGATTCTGCAGAAGCTCCCGAGACTCCCAAATGTCGCGCAGGTAACTCATCGAAGAAGTAGTCGATCCAGATAGGTCCCGTAGCCGCTCTTGCGCAGTGGCTCAGCCAAAGTCGAGAGGTCAGTGTCAGAAATCCACCCTGCGCGCCAGGCGATTTCCTCAATGCAGCCAATCTTCAGACCTTGGCGCTCCTCGATCACACGGACATACTCAGAAGCCTGCATCATCGAGTCGAAAGTTCCTGTGTCGAGCCAGGCAACACCGCGATCCAACACCTGCACCTTGAGAGAGCCCTCTCGCAGGTAGTGCTCGTTGATGGAGGTGATCTCCAACTCTCCCCTGGCGCTCGGGACAATGGAATGCGCCACCTCTGCGACTGAGTTGTCATAGAAATACAAACCAGGCACTGCATAGTTGCTCTTCGGCTTCGCCGGCTTTTCTTCGATGGATATAGCTTTCATTGCGCCATCGAACTCCACAACGCCGTAGGCCTCCGGCTGGGAGACATGCGTGGCGAATATCAAACCGCCATGGATATCCGTGTTAGCGCGCAACGACTTGCCGAGACCGGCTCCGTGGAAAATGTTGTCGCCCAGCACTAGGGCTACGGAATCGTCGCCAACAAAGTCCTCTCCAATCAAAAATGCCTGAGCAAGCCCTTCTGGCTTCTCCTGCACCGCATACGAAATCGACATTCCTAGGTGCGAACCATCGCCCAAGAGGTCTTGAAACTGGCTTTGATGCTCCGCGGTGGAGATGACCAAGACATCTCGGATATCGGCCATCATCAATGTCGACAGGGGGTAATAAATCATCGGCTTGTCATAAATGGGCATCAACTGCTTCGAAATGCCCCGGGTAATAGGCCAGAGCCTGGTGCCAGAACCCCCGGCAAGAATGATGCCCTTCATAGCGCTACTTCCCCGCCCATGTCGGGAGCATATCGCTGGAGAGTGCGTCTTGGAGGCTGGGAGCATCGCGGTCTTTGGCGGACACAAGAAGCCCCTGGCCCTTAAACGGGAACTCAAGTCCTAGATCGAAATCCTGGGGGTTAATGGCGCGCTCGGCCTGTGGCTTGTAGTGATCCGTCACCAAGTAGGTGACGGTTGTTCCTTCTTCGAGTGCTACAAAAGCGTGACCGAGCCCAACGTCAAGAAGAATGGCGTTGCGGTCTTTGGCGGTTAGGGTGAGTGCTTCCCATGACCCGAATGTGGGGGATCCCACTCTGATGTCGACAACGTAATCGCGAATCGCGCCTGTTGGGCACATGACGTACTTTGCTTGCCCCGGAGGAACATCAGCAAAGTGGATTCCTCGGAGAGTTCCCTTTTGAGACACAGAAAGGTTTGCCTGAATAGGAGAAAAATCCAAACCGGTCTGATTCTTGATGTGATCAGCGCGAAACCATTCGACAAACTCTCCACGCTCATCACCGTGAATAGTGTTCCTAATAGCAAAGGCTCCAGAAATTGAGAGCGGGGTAATCTCCACGAGTGAAGCCTACCAATCAGGATTCTTTGACCCTTGTAGTAGCTAAATAACTCGGTGATAGCTTTCGGTGAGGGTTTGAACCCCCCGCCATAACTTCACCGCCTTGAGCCAGGGGAGCACGTACCCCCACACACGCTGCCCGATCGTGTTCTTCCGCGAAATGGTGCGTGTTCCCGCGTCAGCAACCAGCGTTGATCCCACACGGGCAAGAGGAGTGTCCTGAAGTACAACTTCTCTGGTATGACGGTGGGCACGTTTTCGGAAAAGAAAATCTTTTCCATAAATCCCCGCGTAATCCTCATCATGGCCTCCGATAGCCCAATAGAGCTCCTTCGACATGAAGTAACTATTGGGGTGTGGTTCGCGTCGGTCGCCTGTAGCGAACTTGATGCGAGAAAACGTGTAGAAAACGGACGGATCCTTCTTCATTGCGATTAGCCGGCTAAGGGTCTCTTCCGGGACGACGTGATCAATATCCGTGAGTAACAGCCACGGTGACTGAGCCTCATGTGCACCAATATTGCGCGCTGCGTCCTGGTTCCAGCGGAGGTCACGATCAATTCTGAATATCGAGTACCTCGGTAGTTTCTCTGGCCTCGCAACATCGGCAGCAGGATGAGTTGGGGAGCAATCATCAACGATAAAAACTTCAAGTTTTTCCTTCACAGCCCCCGGATAATTAGCAATTTCCTTCCATTGAAGCTCGAGCATCAAAGGATTTTCGTAATAGGCGAAGACTAAAGAGATGAGAGGAGCGTGCTCCTTCGGAGCAACCGACACTGAACCCTCTGGCATAGCTCCAAACTACTAGGAGCCTGTTCACAATCCCGTCGTCTCTTCTCAACAAACTAGAGTGGTCGAGTGCGAAAGACAGACATTGTGGGCGATAACAGGAGCGATGCGGCATGAAACTTTTTGTCACCGGTGGTGCTGGATTTATCGGCTCCAATTTCGTGCGCATGGCCATTGACGGTCGTCTGCCAGGGCTCGAGAACGCTCACATCACAGTGTTTGATGCGCTCACCTACTCCGGAACCCTGACGAACCTGGAGAGCGTGAAGGACTCCCCACGTTTTCGCTTTGTGCAGGGCGACATTCGTCACACTGAAGCTGTGGGAGAAGCACTCCCTGGTCACGACGCCATCGTCCACTTCGCAGCAGAAAGCCACGTCGATCGTTCTGTGAACGATTCGCGGATTTTTGTGGAAACCAACGTGGTGGGGACGCAGACTCTTCTTGATCAAGCAATGGCGCTCGGTATTCCCCGGTTTATTCACATCTCGACAGACGAGGTTTACGGGAGCATCGAGTCTGGTTCGTGGGATGAGAACGAGCCCTTGCTCCCCAACTCTCCCTATTCGGCAAGCAAAGCTGCCAGTGACCTCCTTGTGCGCAGCTACCACGTGACCCACGGGCTCAACACCAACATCACCCGCTGCAGCAACAACTATGGTCCGCATCACTTTCCCGAAAAGGTCATTCCGCTCTTCGTGACAAACCTGCTCGATGGAAAGAAAGTGCCTCTCTATGGGGATGGTCTCAATATTCGAGACTGGCTTCATGTTGATGACCATTGCCGAGGAATCGCTCTGGTCCTTCAGGATGGTGAACCTGGTGAGGTCTACAACATCGGCGGTGGAACAGAGCTGCCTAACTCGGAGCTGACTAGGTTGCTTCTGGAAGCAACCGACAGAGACGATTCCTATATCGAGCGGGTTGCTGACCGCAAGGGCCACGACCGTCGCTATAGCGTGGCCATTGGAAAGATCAGTTCGGAGCTCGGTTATTCTCCCCAGGTTGATTTCTCTGAGGGGCTTGGTGCGGTCGTCCAGTGGTATCGAGATAACCGCTGGTGGTGGGAGCCACTCAAGGAGCGCGCTGGTCTATGACTGAGCTTGTAGTGCTGGGTGCCGGCGGAATGCTCGGCCGGTCGCTAGTCGAACACCTCGCTAAACACGCGCCTTTCTCAGCAGGACGCGATCAAGCTGACGTGACGAACCCAGATGCTCTGCTGAGATTCATCCCCGAAGGCGCAACGGTCATCAATGCTTCCGCCTACACTGACGTCGACGGTGCTGAATCTGATGAAGCCGCAGCCTTCGCTGTAAACGCCGATGCAGTGCGACTGATCGCCGAAACGGTCAAAGCTAAAGGCGGCAGGTTGATTCACATCTCGACCGACTACGTCTTCGATGGGACGGCATCCGAGCCCTATGACGAGGGCGCTACTCGATTCCCCAGGAGCACTTACGGTCGCAGCAAACTCGGTGGCGAACAAGCGGTGGAGAATATCCTCCCCGACTCGGGAGTTATTGTCCGCACTGCATGGCTTTATGGGTATCCCGGGAAGAGCTTCCCCGCGACAATCCTGAGAGCGGAACAGAATAAAGAGTTTCTTGACGTCGTGACCGATCAGGTCGGGCAACCGACCTGGACCGGCGATGTTGCCGCCATGGTGGAGTCGCTCGTGGTGAATGACATTCGCCACGGCATATTCCACGCCACCAATTCCGGCCAAACCTCCTGGAATGGCTTTGCGAGAGCAGTGTTCCGGCAGGCCGGGCTCGACGAGGAGAAAGTTCGACCGGTCACCTCCGAAGCATTTCCCAGACCTGCCCCTAGACCTTCCTACTCAGTGTTAGGTCACAGCGCGTGGGGCCTCCATGGGTTGCAAGAACCTCGCCCGTGGGAGGACGCATTGGCGGAAGCATGGGCCCGGGAGCTTCACCGTGTCGTGGAGGACATCGCGCCATGACAAGTCTTGGTCTTGTGGTCGTGGGTTACCAGTCCGACAACGTGTGGCCTGGGTTCTTTGAATCTATCGCACACTCGTCCGTTGTTCCAGACCAGATCGTGGTGGTCGAGAACTCTCCATCGCTCCCCTCATCAATTCCCCCTCTACCTGGACTCTCGATCACCGTGCTCCATCGCCCGGACAACCCCGGCTATGGCGCCAGTGCAAACCACGGTGTGGCCGAGCTAGCGAAGATTCCTGACCTCATAGTCATCTGTAACCCGGACATTGTGTGGCAACCACACACACTAGAGACGTTGATTAAGGAGATGGAATCTCGACCCACGGTGGGGTTTGCAGGTCCACGACTTCTCAACACGGATGGATCGACATATCCCTCCGCCCGGGCTTTCCCCGGGATCCGCATAGGAATCGGGCATGCCCTTTTCGGAGATATGTGGAAGACCAATCCCTGGACCACCAGGTACCTGGGGACGCAAGAAGGAATTGAGCCTCGCATTGTCGATTGGCTCTCCGGTGCATGTGTCATGGTCCGAGGTGAGACATTCACCGCAATCGGAGGCTTTGATGAGGGCTACTTCATGTTTGTGGAGGATGTCGACCTGTGTTTTCGAGCTAAAAAGCAAGGTTGGCGCTCACTATTTGTTCCCAGGGCCAGCCTCACCCACTCGGGAGCGCACTCCACTGGGCCTCGGATGGCGGAGATGGTCAAGGCGCACCATCAGAGCATGCGAAAGTTTCTCTTTCACCTGTATGAGGGTCCCTTGTACTGGCCGATTCGTGAGGCTATTCGAGCGGGGCTCTGGGTCCGAAGCGTCATTGCCCGGTTGCGATACGTCCGGTCCCACAGCGAGAACTAATCACCCAACGTCTTATTGAGAACCGCCTCTGACTGCTGGGCCTGAAACGAATCAATCCATTCCCGCAATTCGGGAAAAGACGTGGAAAGCATTCTGATGGCCAACAACCCTGCATTCTTTGCCTGCCCAATCCCCACAGCTGCCACGGGAATACCACTGGGCATTTGAACAATAGACAACAACGAATCCATACCCTCAAGATGCTTAAGGGGAATAGGGACTCCAATGACGGGAAGGGTCGTACTGGAGGCCACCATCCCGGGAAGATGCGCAGCCCCGCCGGCGCCCGCGATCACCACCTGGAATCCTTGGTCTCTGGCAGTTGTTGCAAAGTCCATCATCTTCTCGGGAGTCCTGTGTGCAGACACAATGTCTCGAAACACTCCCACACCGGCTAATTCCAGCACCTCAGCTGCGTCCTTCATGATGGGCCAATCGGAATCCGAGCCCATGATCACCGCTACTCGTGGGATTTTTCCCATGGTTCTCCTCCTTTGAACGTGTCTCGCGCCTTTTCAGCCACAACAATCAACTCTGTCGCGTTCTCACCCGTGACCACAAGATGTCCGGCTTTTCGACCCGGCCGGAAAGCCTTTTGATACGAATGAAACTTCACCTCAGGGAACTGCTCAGAAACAGCGGCCCATTTTTCCACCGGAGCGCCCCCAAAAATGTTGGCCATGATCCCACTCGGTTGACGCAATTCTGTTGAACCTAGAGACATATCGGTCACCGCGCGGAGATGTTGCTCAAACTGACTCGTCACCGATTGCTCCGTGAGGACATGACCTGAGTTATGAGGCCTCATGGCGAGCTCATTGACGAGGATTCGGCCATCGTGGTTCTCGAACATTTCCACAGCCAGCACCCCCACAACGTTGCACTTCGTCGCTATCCGTTGGGCGATGTCCTGTGCCTCGGCTGCTTGACCTTTTGTAATCCCCGGGGCCGGAGACACGACCACGGAACAGACTCCACCGTCTTGACGGGTCTCCACCAGTGGCCAGCTCGACCATCCTCCCGAAGGTCGCCTCGCGCTCAACTGGGAAAGCTCGCGCCTGAACGACACCAGCTCCTCGAGCAATATGGGTCCACGGTCGAGCCAATCACGCACGTCATTCCACGAATGGATAACTCGCACGCCTTTGCCGTCATATCCCCCGACCGGCAGTTTTGCAATACACGGAAAACCACCCACGAGTTCTGGCGCATCAGGGCCCTCCTGATCAACCGCGGTCCACCGTGGTTGAGGGATGTCTAGTCGAGCTAACTCGGCTCTCATCACCGTCTTGTCCTGCGTGAGAGCGAGGGCTTCAGGTGGCGGAAAGACCGCAATACCGTCGGAGACCATCCGAGCAAGATTCTCGAGCGGAACGTGCTCGTGATCGAAAGTGATAACGTCAACGGACTGTGCGAAAGCCAGAACCTGATCTGAGTCGGTGTAGTCGCCGACTGTCGAAGCAGCAATCCGAGCGGAAGAATCCTCGGCCTCAGCGAAGACTCGCAACTCTATTCCCAGATTTATCGCTGCGGGAATCATCATGCGCGCGAGCTGCCCACCGCCGATAACGCCCACTACCGTCATGTTTTTAGCCTATTGCCTGAGGTGACGGACATCAGAAGCAACAACAATTCGCTCACCTGCAGTCACGCTTTCTCGCACCATAAGATGACCGTCGTCCGTGAGCCCGTAAGCGACCCCGCTCCACACAGTGCCGTCAAGATCATGGATGCTCACCTCCCGGCCTAGGGTTGCAAGAACGTCCTCAACACTGCCCTTGGCCATAGTGGGCACCCCTGGCACCGGTGTCTCCACAAACTCCCGCAGAGAGCTCACCACTGTTGCGAGAAAAACATCAATGCTCTGAGGGGACACCTCACTAAACTCCGCGAGCGACGTTGCCTCATCACTGGGCAATCCTCCCGTCGAATAATCAACGTTGACGCCTATCCCCACAATGACGCGACCATCGGGTCTCACCTCACAGAGGATGCCTGAGATCTTGCGCTCCTCGACAAGAACGTCGTTAGGCCACTTGAGTTCTGCGTTCACCGCTCCCTGGGCGTGCATGGCTTTAACCACAGATGCGCCAGCAACCAAGGGCAGCCACGATTGC
>Ga0255755_1002969_pt1 | contig 13407 bp, 6 predicted proteins | sample 011ome_18_FD_179955 | JGI IMG/M metagenome (GOLD analysis project Ga0255755, IMG submission 179955) | Coastal salt marsh microbial communities from the Groves Creek Marsh, Skidaway Island, Georgia - 011501BT metaG (version 2) | ecosystem: Environmental > Aquatic > Marine > Intertidal zone > Salt...
TAAAATTGATGAAGTTTTTACTAGATCCTCCAATCCACTTTTAGCAACTTCATTTTTAAAAGACGGTGTTGTTTCTTTAATCCCTGGATCTGTTAAATCAATAAATTTAAATTCTATTGGAAATCAATCTTCTGCTACTTTCAGTGTTTCTGATAGTATTTTAAAAGACTTCACGTCACTCAATCTTACATTGGCAAACGGGAATATTATTGATTTAGCAAAAGATGTTTCTGATCCTGGTGATGGAATTAAATCTGTTCAAGAGTTAGCTGATCTTTTGAACTCTGGTTTAATGCTTGATGGAAAGAGTAGACATAATTTTAGAGATTATGGATTGTATGCATCAGGCTCTAATGGAACCTTAACAATAGCGTCTTCAATATCGGATATAGCTTCTGGATCAATATTAGCTTCAGGGAATACTTTTTCACCTTCGATATTTTCAGTAAGTAATTCTGATGCTCTTGCTAGCGATATTCAAATTCTATCAAGAGACGGCCGTCATATTTCAGGAAAAGCACTAACTTCTTCCCAGATAGCAGCTTTGATTAAAGAGGAAAATGGTTTTTTAAAAGATGCAGAGTACAAAAATGATTACCTTAATACAGACTATAGAGGAATTAACCTAACAAGAAAGACTGCAAACGGTAATTATGTTCAGAATTTTGGCTCTAATTTAAGTTATAAAAAACAAAGTACTGATGCAGATGGACTTTTTACAAATAAAGATGCAACCTCCCTGTCGGGATCTCTTACATTAGATGGGATACTAAGCAATTCAAATGATATTGATGCCAATATTACCATAACAAGTTCAGGTAATGATAGTGGTATTAGTTTTACTGTTACAGGTTATGATCAAGATGGATTGTATCAAACTGAGACGATTACTGGTGCCAATGCAGCCCAAGCAATAGGGTCTAAGGTGTTTAAATCAGTTAGTAGCATTGTAAGTAGTGGAAATGCTGCGGGAACAATTAATATTGGTACTAAAGCTAGTAGTTATAATCTAAAGACCACAAATATTAATAATACGACAAATACCACAGAAGTTCCTATAAATGCCTCTGCAAATTATCTTGCTAAAAAACTTTCCACAGATTTGTCAGGAACTGGAATTTCTGTAAAAGCAAAAACAAGGGTACTTTTAGGACCTTTTAAAAGTGGTACAAGTGGGGACATTAGCTTTAAATTAGAAGGAAAAAATAACGATCCCCTAATTATAAACGCAACTATTGATGCAAATGATATTTCTGCTTTAGCAAAAGTTATAAATCAATATTCAACACAAACAGGTTTAAGGGCGATTAACACTTCAGACTTTGATCAGTTGATAATTGAATCTGAAGATGGGTACGATATTAGTATCACTGAAATATCAGCACCATCTGATTTTGATATTTTTTCTTTAGGAGAAAATTTTAATAAATTATCGAATGCCCTATCAATTGACGTAAGTTCGCCTGACAAAGTATCTGCTTATATAAAAGGAAATATTAGATTTACCTCTAGTCAGTCATTTAATAATCAAATTGACTCTGGTCTAACATTATCAGCAACACAAGATTTACTAGACGATGGATATATAGATATTTCTCTTAATTCGTCTGGTGAAACTGCAAAAATCAAACCTGTAATTTTTAATCAATTAGATAACAATCTTAGTGATCCCAATGGTAAAAAAGCTATTGTAGGCCTGTCAAAATATGGACTAGATATTAATCAAAAGCAATATAAAATTGGTGTTACAGATAATGATAGCCTTTATACTAGCAATAACCCAGGTGCTGCGGGAACTTTAACTTTAGATGGTGCTCTAAGAAATGCTAATAATTTAAATGCAGTTGTTTCCATTTATTGTTCAGCTTCTGAGACAGGTAATGTTTTTACAGTAACAGGAACTGATGAAGATGGTGTTGTTATTTCTGAAAACATAACTGGTGTGTCTTCGTCTAATACAGCTATCGGATCTACAAGATTTAATACAATTACATCAATTACATCATCAGCTAACGCAAGTGGTAATGTTCAAATCGGTACAATATCAAGGTTAGATATAAATGATGAAGATAGTTTGGTTCAAGAATTGTCAGTGACTTCTTCTGGATCTTTAACACTCGATGGCTCTCTATCAACTTCCTCTTACTTGGGTGCTCAAATATCAGTATCAAGTAATAATGATACAACTTCTAATTCTTTTGTAATAGTTGGCACAGATCTAAATGGAGCAGCCGTAACAGAAACTATTTCTGGATCTAACTCTGGGACTGTAAAAACAACTAATATATTTCAGACAGTCTCTTCCATAAACGTAACGGGTGCTATTTCTAGTATGATAAAGGTAGGCACTATACCTGCAGATGGAGACTGGAATTCTTCTATAGATGCCAATGCGTTAGAGATTGATACAAATTATGAAATATCAAAAGCTCTTGTTAATGAATTAAGAGTAGGAACTCCCGTCTCTCAAATTAAAGGAGATATAATTACATCTCTTCCGCCTGAGGGTACCACTATTGGGTTATCTTTCGAAGGTCAGCAATATGAAGGGGTAATAAAGAATGGAGAAGTGATAATAAATGGTCCTGAGGATAATAGGATTAAAGGAAGATTTAATGGTACTTCAGATTTAGATCAGGACGCAATATCAACTTCACAATCTGTTACTGCAAATACATCCCTAATTATTAATGGTTTAAATTCTCTAGCGGCAGATAGTGATGGGATTGTCGAGATAACAAATCCATCAGGCGCAGGTGTGATAACAATGGATGGAGCGCTTAAAGATAGCACACCTCTTAATTCTATAATAACAATTAAAAACCTTGATGACGATGATAATACTGCTTTTACAATCACTATTACTGGTACTGATCAAGACGGTAACGTAATTACTGATGAGATTGCTGGTGTGAGTGGTAACAATACTGTTGGTACTGGAACTAAAGTTTTTAAAACAGTTACTGAGGTAAGAGTTGACGGTGACCACGGTGAAATAGAGGTTGGAACCATTCCTGCTTTCGTTTCATCCTTAGGAACAAGAGTTTCACTAACCTCTTCAGGTAATGAGACTAACAACACTTTCCAAATAATTGGAGCAGACGTAAATGGTTTGCCACAAACAGAAACTATATATGGTCCTAATTCAGGGGGCACAGTTTACACAAAACAATTATTCAAGACAATCACTTCAATAACACCTTCTATTTCGACACAAGGAAATATTCAAGTCGGAACAGCTCCTGGCTTTCAGTTTATGGCAACTGCTGAAGGAACAGTAGAGGGAGCTCAATTTCAACTTCTCCAAAATACTGCTAATATTCAAAACGCATCAAGGTTTGGTTTAAGCTCCTCGACTAATACCTTAAAAGGAAATCTAGTTTTAAAACCGACAAGTAGCAGTGAAGCTATTAGAATTTTGGTCGATGACGGAACCGACAAAATAAAATACTCGATAAAATTTGATAGTTCTGGAAGTCCACAATTTTATAATGCAGTTGGTTCACAATTAAGTGGTTCACCCCCATCAGATTTAACATTATCTTGGAACGAAAGTTCTGGAACGACAGATGTTGATGGTATTTTTTCTGGTTCGTTTGTTGCTGGAGTTGACATTGTTCCAAATGGTGTGCTCTCGACTACAGACGATGACAGCTTATTTACAAGCAAGTCTACAACTGCAGGTAATCTAATCTTAGATGGAAGTCTTAAAAACTCTAAAGCTCTAAATGCATTGACAAATATTTATTGTGATGGAGATGAGAGTTCTAATAGTTTTACGGTTAAAGGGTACGATGAGAATGGACTGTTTGTTACAGACATAATATCTGGTGTTAATGGAGCGACAGCAACTGGTTCGGTTACTTTTAGTCAAATATTATCGGTAAATGTAGCAAATGATACAGTTAGCAACATTAAAGTTGGAACTCAAGCACAAGCTGTTTCTATTGAACCATCAGCAATAACGATTACTCCCGCAGGTTCGGATACAGGTGATAAATACACTATAGTAGGTTTAGACCAATTCGGTAATTCTCAAACCGAGGTTCTTACTGCTGGCGCTGCTAATGTAACCGTAACGTCGACAAAAGTTTTTTCAAAAATTTCATCAATAACGTCTGTAAACTCTTCATCTTCAACTCTTACAGTTGGCACTCAAAGAGTTGGTAATTTATCAATCAATAGCTCAATTGGTGGATCTACTTTTACACTAGATAGTAACCCAAACGCAGAAAGACTGTATGGATTAAAAACTCAGCGTGCAAGTTTAACTGTAGATCAAGAAGGTATCAATTTTTCAAATCTAAGGGGTGAGGGTATTATTTTAGATATACCAAGCAATTCAATTCAAAATAGTGTGGCTGAAACAATATCATTGGAAAACCTACCTAATGAAGATTTTATAATGATATTAGGAGGGAATGGCGCACGAAAAATTAGTTCTGATTTTGATTTTCAAGAAAATATCAGTGAATTAATTGAGCCTGAGCTAACAATTAAGGTTGATGCCATTAATTCTAACAAAGTAGAAATTTTTGAAAAAGCAAGTGGTCATTCTATAGCCACAAGAATTCTCGATCAAAATAGAGTTTTTGAGTTTAATGGGAATAAATTTCAATTTTCTGAACAACCATTAGTAGAAAATACATTCACTTTGGTTGAAAATAAATCTGGAACTGGTGATTCTAGGAATATAATGAATATGATTAACTTGCAAATGGAAGATGAAACCACAAAAGGAAAAGGTAATTTTCAAGAAATTTTTAGCACTACATTAGCTAAAGTTGGATCAAATGTTCAAGCTAATAAACTTTCTTTATCAGCTGCTAAAAGTAACATGGAAGCCGCCGAAGGAAGTGAAAGTGAATTTGCAGGTGTAAACTTAGATGAGGAGGCTGCAAATTTACTTAAGTATCAGCAAGCTTACCAAGCTTCGGCACGAATATTGCAAACTGCTAAAGAATTATTTCAAACATTAATTGAGGTTGTTTAATCCTATTTAAGAGATTTTTTTATGCAGATTAGTAGTAAATTATTTAACCAACAACAAGTGAACCAATTTTCTGAGATCAATTCTGAACTCCAGAGCCTCCAGGGTAAGATATCTAGTGGTAAAAATATTTTAGTGGCTTCAGATGACCCGGTAAGGTCAGTAGAATTATCTGGAATGAAAGTAGTAAAAGAACAAATTGACCAATATATAAAAAATGTTGATACCTCAGACTCTCGAATGAAAAACATAGATGTCAACTTAGAAAACTTAACCAGCTTAATGGTCAGAGCTAATGAGTTAATGATACAAGCCTCAAGTGACGTTTTAGGAGCGTCAGATAGGGAAGCTATTGCCATAGAAATGGATCAACTGAAAGAACAAGCTTTTGGTTTGGCAAATCAACAAGATTCAAGTGGTGTATTTCTTTTCAGCGGTTATAAATCTAAAGTTCAGCCTTTTATAAAAGATATATCTGGAAACATCAATTATAGAGGTGATAGGGGAGTTACCTCGTTAGCAGTGTCAGAGAGTATGGTTGTTGAAACTAACTTAGATGGTGGTTCTTTATTCCAAAACATTAAAGTAGGAAGTAATAAACCAATTTCTATGTTTACTCTTTTTGAAAATATGTCAAATTCAATTAGAACTGCAGCTCAAGCAGTATATGCTTTAGAAGCTCCAACTAGTGCTGAAATAGAAATCACAAACAATAATTATGGAAATTGGTCCTTTGATATTACAGGTAATGACGGAACAGCATCTATTTCATCTGAATTAATTGGTGACGATCCTATCGATATTATTACCAAAATAAATTTAGCTGATATAGGAATAACAGCATCATTTTCAGAAAATGAAGGAAAGATAAAACTTGTTAGTAATCAAGAAGGATTGATCAAGATAGAAAATCTTGAAATTGAGGGTATAGATAATGCTCAAAAATCTCCCACATCTTTTATCACTTTGAATGCAACTGACTCTACAGGAAGTCCAATAGGAAGGTCTCAGACTTTATATGATGCAAATCAACTGACTTCTTCTCAACTAAACAATATTTCGGAAACTCAAGTTCATATTGCAAATTTCAGAGGTAAGGTAGGAGCTAGACTAAATTTACTAGAAAGGCAAAAGGAAACACTCAACGAAAGAGATATCGCTATACAAAAAGATATGAGTAAAATTGGGGACGCTGATCTTGCCAAGCTTGTTACTGAGATGCAATCTATGATGACTAGTTTGCAGGCAAGTCAACAAGCATTTGTAAAAATATCTAATTTAAACTTATTTGAGTTTATAAGATAGATTTTTTAAACATCTGAAAAATTTACATCTTGTGTAAAAAGTTCACCTAACCAATCTATATCTTCAACATCAGTGATTACCCACCCAGGTGGGGCTTTTTCGAAAACTTCATTTTTTATACTAAAAGTAGCAGCTCTAAAATTTTTCAAAGACTGCTTAAAGTTATATTCTTTTGTTTTGTTTCCATCAAGTTCACTTGAGAACATACTTTTAATTTTTCTAGGGTTTCCGTTTACCGCAAAACAGGTTCTATGAAAAATATAATCATTGATATAATTAACAGACTCTTCTCCCGCATTTACCTCTGATAAAAAACCTAATATTGCTTCTGCTGTTTCGGAGATCTCTTCAAATTTGACCTCATCATAACGCTCTGATAACCCAGAAGCGAATTTTTTGGCAATCATATTTATGCTATTATTTGATGATAAAAAATCTGATGCTGTTTTTGCAACACATATTTGGAAAACCCACTCAGGACAAAAATTAGGCATTTAATTATTTCTGTTCAGTTAAAATTAACAGTTTATTACAATAAATACTTAATTTCAATTAGTATAATTTCATATTAATTATACAGATTTACTTATTTCTACCCAAGCCTCAAATATATCAGTTATCACTAATATGGAAGACTCTAAACCCTCAGTTGTCTGCTCTTTGTAACATTTAATTATTTCAGTTCTACAATAATTATAAAGATCGTTCAGATTACCTGCAATAGGCTGTCCGTTCTCAAAATCTAGACTTGACTGCAGTACCATAATTGATGCTAGAGATTGGCTAAAGGCTCTAGATTTTATGCTTGATACTTTGGGACCTTCTCTTAAAGCGATTGATAAAGTTTTCATGTTTGATAGTAGTTCGTTCAACACAATTTTGACGAACTCATGAGGATCCTCTTTTCCAAGTTTTGATTGAATATCAACAGTTTTATATTCCTTCATCATTGCATGAAAATTCATTATACGCTCCTTTAATTAGGTTCATATATACTAACGACATCAATAAAAAAGGTTTAGAGAGATCGTATTAAATTATTTTTTTTCTATATTTTTTATTTGATTGGAAAGCTTAATATAGGCGTCGAGAATATCGTTTTCTGATATAATCCCTAGCATTGTATTATTATAACTATCCACGACAGGAATACTCTCTCCAACAAAGTTTGAAAGTTTTTCAATTGTATCTAAAATATTATCATTTGGGCTTAGTGTAATATATTTTTTTTCTCTTAATAAAAATGCCTTTTGAGACTTTGAATTTATAAGATTAATTAGATTAATCTTTCCTAAATGATTTTTATCATTATCTACGAAATAACCCTCTGTTGTCTTATTTTTTTGTAGAATTTTTATAGCAGCATCTGTTGTTATTTCTTTGTGAAGCATGCTATAATTTTGATCAATATAATTTAAAACTTTAGTCTGACTTAATAGGATGTGTTCTCTTCCTTCATCAATTAATATTTTTCTATTTTTTAGTTGGACATCAAAGAAACTTGACCCAAATGAAAGATAGGTAATTAAATTACATATACCTATGGGAAGCATGGCAACGATAGCGTAATTGTAAGAGCCGGTTAACTCTAAAACAAGAATGATAGCGGTAATAGGAGCACCAATTACTGAACTTGAGACAGCAGCCATTCCGCTAACCGCAAAGATAGAGAGTAAGTTAAGATCATCACCTAGAAGCGGGACGTTATAAATTAAAGCTCCTGTTGCGGCACCAACAAATAATGCTGGAGAGAAAATTCCTCCAAATAAACCAAATCCAACACATGAAGAGGTTAATAATATTTTAATAATGAGTATGAATAGTAAGAATAAGAAACTATTTTCAAGAGTAATAAAACTCATAATGCCGCTTGACCCTAATCCAATGACAATGGGTAAAAAAATACCAAATAGTCCGCAAAGTATGCCAGGAATAATAGGTTTATAATGAGCTGCTATATTTATTTTAGAAGATAATACTCCTGAATATAATAATGATTTCATAAAAAAAAGAGCAGCAAAGGCTGAAATGATGCCTATCACTATTAAGCCTGGAATAGAACTCATCAATCCAAAGTTATTTTCTTCAAACCTAAGTGGATATGTTACCATGTCTAATTCTACAGCTAAAAAATTAGCGGAGACAGACGACAAGGCAATCGCAGCTACACCTTTTTTAGAAAAATGTCTGATTATAACTTCATGAGCAAAAAGTATTCCTGCCAAAGGGGCACCAAAAGCAGCAGAAATAGCAGCTGCCACACCACTACCTATAATTATGTCGTGTGGTATTTTGGGGATAAATTTTTGCCTTCTCATAAAGGCTGCAAAAGTACCTCCAAAATGGACTAGTGGGCCATAAATACCAACAGAAGCTCCACCACCAATTGAAATCAGAGAGGTTAATGTAGATAGGAAACCTTTTCGAACGTCTAATTGACCATCAATTTGGTGAGCGGCGTATATAGTGTCTGCTGGTCCGTGGAAGCGGTCTATTTTTTGATACTTTATTAATAAGCCAATCAAGAGGGCGGCTAATATACCAATTATTAGAGGAACAAAATTATATTGTTGGTCAAGTAAAACAAAATTAAGAAAATCATAAGGTACATCTGATCTTAATAATTCAAAGACTTTTTTGCCTGAGTACATAAAAATTTGTGCTACACAGGAAACAATTAAACCTGTAAATATAGCTACAAATACAAGAGCTACATTTGATGTTATTAAGTTAAACAGCTGATTTTTAACTTTAATCATTATTTATCATACCAATTTCAACAAAAAAACAAAACTATAAAGTTGGGCATTAAATTTGCATATAAACTGACGTAAATACTAATAATGAATTTATTAAAAAGTTTATAATATGGCAGTAGATTATTTAAGCGCAATCAATCAAGGTGGTAGTGGACTTAATATAACTCAAATTGTTGACAGTCTTGTTGAGGCTGAAACAGCTCCAGAAAAAGATAAGATTAATGAAGATGTTGATACTAAAAATTTAGAAATATCTTCCCTTGGGACTGTTGCAAGTGAATTAGGTTCATTAAAAACAAGTATTTCCTCTTTATCTAATAAAACAAAATTATCTACTTCAAGTGCTAGTAGTTTAAATACAATTTCAGTTTCAAATCCATCTATAGCCCAAGCATTTAGCTCTGATATAACTGTATCAACATTAGCTACGCCCCAGACACTAGAGTTTGCAGGTTTTACTTCTACATCACAGAGCATAGGAAGTGGAACGATAACTATTGATTTCGGCAATTGGATTACTAATGGTACGGCTACTGATTATGACTCCTTATTTGATAACACAACCACAGTCACCGCATCGACTTCCTTAGGAACTCCTATCACGCACTCTAATTTAGGAGGAGTAATTAGGATTCAAACTGAGCCAGGTGGTGATCAGTCGTCTACTGTATTTACAATTGTTGGAAAAGATATGGCTGGCAATACTATTACAGAAAATGTTACTGGAGGTGGTGACGGTGCAAGTGTAACTACTACAAATGTTTTTAAATCTGTCACAAGCATAACTCCTGGTTCTACTGTAGGGACAGGAAATGTCAAAATTGGTCATGTTGAGGCAGATTTTGGAATTAACACAGCCAGTACAACTTCTACTTTGACAATAGGTTCTGATGCTGACACATTAACCAATATAGTTGCAAAATTAGATAGTATTTCTGGAATTAACGCCAATGTTATTAATAAGGGTGATGGTACCTACTCTCTTGTTGTAAGAACTGACACAGGTGTTAATAATGCCATTAGAATGACAGTTTCTGAGGACTCCGACAATACTGGCTTATCAGTTTTAGATACAAATTCTGATAATTCTAGTCATCAGAAAACAGCAGCCACAGACGCAACATTAATTGTAGATGGCGTAACTATTAATAGATCTTCTAATACTATTACAGATTTATTTGATGGATATGAATTCAATGTTACTGCTACTACTACAAGTAATTTTAGGGTGTCTTCTGAAATAGATAAGGTAACGGCTTTAGAAGCTTTAAAAGAATTTGTAACATTACTAAACAATTCCAGGATAACTTTAAATGAATTGACTAAACAAGGTTCACAAAATGTAGAAGCAGGCCCTTTATCTAAGAACATAGTTGTAAAAAATATTGTTAAAAATATTAATAATATCTTAACTGGCCCGATTGTGGGGTATGAAAGTGATAGTTTATATCTCTCTGAATTAGGTGTTAGAACTCAAAATGATGGACAATTAACTATAAACGAAAAAATCTTCAACTCACAATTAGACGCTGATGCAACGGTATTCGATGCAATTTTTACCTCTTTGTTTTCCTCAAATTCTTCCAATTTAAAGGTAGAAGGTTCAAATGTTTCGTCAAACCCAACCCCGGGAACATATTCATATACTAATGATGGCAGCACTGTTACATTAAATGGAGTTGAAATGATATCCCATACTGACAGTTCTGGTAATACTTATTATGTTTCTACAGCAACAGACACAAGTGGTATTAAAATCACTGAAACAGAAACTGTGTCAAGTGCATCTGTTTATTTTGGAAAAAGTGTAATTCAACAACTTTCAGAATACATAGAAGCGAGCCTCTCAACCCAAGGTAGTTTAACAAAATCAGAAACTACTGCTAATAACGACTTAATTGATTTAAGGTTGGACTTGTCAAGCTTGGATGAAAAAGTAGAAACATTAACAGACAGATATAAAAAACAATTTTCAGCAATGGAGGCCATTGTAACAAGTTTAAAATCAACAGGAGATTATTTAACGAATATGATGGATGCTTGGAAAAATGAAAAATAATTTATAAAAATAAATATTTAAAAAATAAAAAACCACTCAAAATTGAGTGGTTTTTTTTAACTTATATTTTACTTATTATCCTTGTAAAAGTGCTAATAAGTTTTGTTTAGAAGCATTTGCCTGAGCTAACATTGAAGTGGCTGCTTGAGACAAGATTTGAGATTTTGTTAAATTACTTGTTTCAGCTGCAAAGTCTGCGTCTTCAATTCTAGATCTTGCTGCATCTGTATTTGTTTGAAGGGTAGTTAAGTTATTGATAACAGCATCAATACGGTTTTCATACGCACCAAAGCTAGCGCGGAACGTAGACACTTTTTCTATAGCCGTATCAATTGAACTTATAGAAGCAGTAGCTTGAGCCTCAGTTAATACTGCCAAACCTTTAACAGTTGTAGAAGCATCTTCACTCTGAGCCATTAGTCCAAGCTTATCAAGTCCTGTGTGCGCATCAGTTTCACCATCTTCTATAACAATTGTACTTCCATCATTTGATGTAAGAGTTAATGTGCCATAAGCAGTGAAATTAGATCCAGTAAGTGAGAAGTCTTCACCATTAGCAGATTGAGGGGCAGTAAACAATGTAGCTGCAGCTGTACTTGTAACTACAATATTTTGTCCTGAGTTTGAACTCAATACTAATAAACCGTCTGAATCCATGGATGCAACAACATCTGACTGTCCAGTTAGAGTAGTATTTATTGTACTAACTACGGTTGAAACAGATGTTTGTGCACTTATATTGACAGTAATACCATTGATTGTCATGTCAGTAGCAGAAGCTATTTGAGCAGGTGTAACAGCAGCTTTAACATATGTTGTGGCGGTAGCTGTAACACCAGCATTTGCATTGTTTATGGCTAAGGCTTTATCAGCTGCTGACGCAGAGGCAGAGTCACCTATTGCTACTCCATTAATAGTTATATTATCGCTGGCAGCAATAGCGCTTGAAGTAACAACAGTTGATGAAACAGTTGTACCATTAATTTCATTAAATCCAATTAATGCTAGGTCTGATTGTTCACCAGCTGCAGCTGAACCATAACCATTCTCCACAGATCCTGCCTCAATTTTAACGTCAGACCCATCAATGTTGGATATACTTACATAACCACCATATACATCATCTGTCATACCTATTTCAGCACCGCCATTGGCTATAACAATTTCGTCTCCGTCTGTATTTTCAAAAACAATTTTTTCTCCATCTAATGATGCTGTTAATCCAGACACATTATCGTTAACCGCCTTAACGAAATCAGCGCGGCTAGTGCTTGAGTCAACATTGATAGTTACATCATTAATGTCTATAGTTCCAGTTAAGGCAAAAGTTCCATTACCAACAACTTTGTTAAAAGCAGTTGCTGTTGCACCGTGAATATGACTATTAGAATTAATGATTTGGGCAACTGTGTTTGCTACTTTACCACCATTACCGCTGTTATCGGCATCACCAAATCCAGTTGCATCTAAACGACCATCCGCACTAAAAGATGTTGTGCTGTCAACATCCACATCAGCTGCAGAAAAACTTTCGCCATTAATTTTAATGTCTGATGCAACAATATCAGCAGTGATTGCTTCTAAACGTCTAGAAGTTATACTTGCAGTTGACACTGAAGAACCTAAGCCTAGAGATGAAACTGTTGCGTTTTCAAGTCCTACTTTTAAGCTATCACTTCCATTAGCACCAATTTGGAAAGCTAAAGAAGATTTTGATCCGTCTAAAAGTTTATTGCCATTGAAATTAGTATTCGATGCAATTGACTCAATCTCAGCAGAAAGTTGATCTACTTCAGCCTGTATTTGAGTTCTATCAGACGAATTAAGTGTACTATTTCCAGCTTGAACTGAAAGTTCTCTCATTCTTTGAAGCATGTTTTCTATTTCGCCGAGTGCACCCTGGGCTGTTTGTGTTAAGGAAATTGCGTCATTAGAGTTTCTAATTGCTACTCCTAAGCTTCTAACCTGTGCTTCCATTTTAGATGCAATAGCTGAACCAGCTGCATCATCTGATGCTGAATTAATCCTTAATCCAGATGCTAATCTCTCTAGAGCTTGATCTAGGGATTTAGCATTTTTATCCATATTATTTTGGGCAATTAAAGCGCCCATGTTTGTATTTATAGATGACATTGTCTACTCCTAAGTTTAACATAAATAACTATTCGTGTTTATGTACGACTTAGGAAAAAAAAGTTTAGAAATTTTTATTTAATCTTTCAATTATGATAAACTAAAGAATAATAGTTCTTTTACAATAACTATTATTATTCATGTATACAGGTTATATATTA
>Ga0255755_1002971_pt1 | contig 13402 bp, 19 predicted proteins | sample 011ome_18_FD_179955 | JGI IMG/M metagenome (GOLD analysis project Ga0255755, IMG submission 179955) | Coastal salt marsh microbial communities from the Groves Creek Marsh, Skidaway Island, Georgia - 011501BT metaG (version 2) | ecosystem: Environmental > Aquatic > Marine > Intertidal zone > Salt...
AAGAAAAAGATGGCTGGGCTGTTTCACAAACGAATGATGGATATTCTCAAGAAAGAGAAGGTAGAGTACAATGATAAGGTGCTTGCTGAACTGCTGATGAAGCATTTCCCTGACTATCGCAGGGTGTTGAATGAGTTACAGCGATACAGTGCGGGAGGCGTAGTAGACGAGGGTATACTCAGCAATCTGTCTGAGTTGAACACTAAGGCGCTTGCAGACGCCCTTGCAGAGAAAGACTGGAAGAAGATGCGTCAATGGGTCGCTAATAATGTTGACTCGGACCCCCAGGCTGTATACAGAAAAGTATACGACACACTGCTTGATCGGGTCAAACAGGTACCGCAGTTTGTTTTAATTATTGCTGACTATCAGTACAAGGCTGCCTTTGTCGCCGATCAGGAAATTAACTTGACTGCCTGCTTGACTGAGGTCATGGCTAATGTTGAATTGAAATAATGAAAGAGTTCCATAATCTAAGTGATGTACAAGGTATAAAGGATGCTCTGCTTAATGATCTTGTAGTTGTAATTCGCAATCAGAATTTGACACCAGAGGAAGAGGTAGAGTTTTGTCAGTCGATAGGAAAGTGCCAGTATCTGAAGCATGAAAGAACAAAGCACATTGCTGTAGGTGAATACATCCTTAGAGTCACGGGCGAAAAGAATGAACACGGCGAAGAAGGCTTGTTCGGACATACTTCTTCATTGGATTGGCATGCCAACCAAGCATCTAATCCTGATAGAAGCCCGCTCATTTGGCTGTATTCAGTGAAAGGTTCAGCAGGAAGTAGAACCAGCTGGATTGATATGGCACATGCATATAGAGAAATGCCTGACGATCTCAGGGAAGAGATACAAGACATTGAGATAACTCTAGGCTACAAGAAAGGTTCTTATAGCGATAGTAATTTCTTTGTTGAGCATCATGCAACCGACAAGCCGTTCAAGTTGGTGCATACAAATGATGCCGGTATCACTGGATTGTATTTCCCGTTTTTGCAAATCTTCGGCATGGTAGGCAAGACACAGGAAGAATTTAATAGTATAATGTCAAGACTGAAAGAACATGTACTTCAACCTGAGTTTGCATATCATCATGATTGGCAAGATGGTGATATTGTTATCAGTGAGCAATGGTTAAGTATACACAAGCGATGGGACTTTGAAGGAATGGAAAACCGAGTGCTACATCGTATTGCATTTGATTATAGGTAATGTAAATGACAGGACATCTTGAAGAACTTGGTGCACCTATAGAGTCTTTTGATCCCGACTCCTATAAGGAAAAGAAAAAGGCAATCAGTCCGTTTGATTTTGCTAACAGCATCAACCACAGCAAAGATAATTTGATTGTTGATGACTGGAGCGAGAAGCAATACAATGCTTTCATCGTGAACAAGGCTATGAGTTATGGGCCTGACACTGTGATTGCATGTAATGAAATGAACTCTAGACCTCACTTGTCTGCAAAGATGCAGTATGACTTTCTTCTGAATGTGGTTCGTCCTAAGAAACGATATAACAAATGGCTCAAGCCTGACAAGGAAGAGAAACTTGAAATCATCAAAGAGTATTATGGATACTCTAACACAAAGGCGCAAGAGGCACTTAGGATTTTGTCAGAGAAAGACCTAGAGCAAATGAAGCAAAGGATGTATAAAGGAGGCAAGTAAAAACTCATTTTTATAAATAATCAGTAATTTGTTTATTGATTTTATAGGAATAATAAAAATGAGTGATTATTTTGATATTAATTTCCCCGGGTATATCCCGCTGGAGATTAAGATAGAACATGCAGATGATTTTTTGAAAATTCGTGAAACGCTTTCTCGTATTGGTGTCGCATCTCGCAAAGACAAAACCTTGTATCAGTCTTGCCACATTTTACATAAGCAAGGCAGATACTTTATTACACACTTCAAAGAATTGTTTGCCCTTGATGGCAAGTCGGCTAATCTAGATGACACAGATTTGGCTAGAAGAAATTCAATTGCTAAGTTACTGTCTGATTGGGGTCTACTGACAATATTGACACCGGAGTTGCATGAAGACTGCGCTCCTATTGGACAGATTAAAATTATATCATACAAAGAGAAAGATGAATGGGAACTAGTGGCGAAATACAACATAGGGCGGAAGAACTAGATTGCTGTGTCTCGGTACCTGATCTTATAACCGAAGAAGAAAAGACACACCTACTAGAAATCTGGAATTGGGTTGATTCCAATTACCTAATCGATTTCTTTTCTTCCTATCACCCAGAATACATGCGCAATGGTGTGTACGCTTCTTCTATATGGGCTAACTGGAGAAGCAAAGACAGACGGTATGTGCAGTCGCTCGCTAAAAGATATCCTATTTCTACTCCCAGCATACCTACTGTCCAGCTTGTAGTTGTACGAAAGAATGCCGGTGCTAGAAAGCACATAGACAAACACCCTATGAGAAAGTGTGTGGTGTCCATTCCTCTGCAAACAGAATCGCCAATACTTTTTTACGAAAACGAAAACAGCACAGAACCAATGGTGTCAGTTAAATATGATACTCCTATGTTACTAAATGTAGGACAAAAATATCATTCAATACCATCTTCTGACAAGGATAGACTCATGCTTCAGTTGGTGTTTGGAGAAACATACCAAACAACGAAAAAAAGATTTGAGGAGTGGGAGCAAAGTATATAAATATATGTGAAGTGCCGAAAGGGCTTCGTAAATGAAAACTCGCTTAATAAAGGAGACCTATAATGGTTACTAAAAGATATACCGTATCTGATCTACACGACTTCGCAAATGATGTAAAGCCTTTCTCAATTGGCTTTGAATCTATTTTTGATAATTTGTTTACTGCTTCTGAAGTGTCAAACAATTATCCTCCCTATAACATCATCAAAGACGATGATGAAAATTACACAATCGAAATGGCTTGCGCTGGCTTCTCTCAAGATGAATTTAATATTCATGTTGTGCCTGATGGCAACAAATTAGTTGTACAGGGTGTTCAAGATCGAGGTGAAGATAAAAGAGAATTCTATCATAAAGGCATTGGAGCTAGAAACTTCACTCGCACTTTCGCACTAACCGAAGATGTAAAAGTGAAGGGCGCTGATTATGCAGATGGTATTCTATCAGTTTCTCTTGTTCGGATAATCCCCGAAGAGAAAAAGCCTATTGAAATTAAAGTAGGTAACGCAAAATCTGAAAAAGAATTTTTGCAAGATTAAATGAAAACGGGGGGAGGAAACTCCCCCCAACTAAAAGGAAAATATATTATGTCTGATGTTCAAGTAATTAAATTAATCTCCGGTGAAGAAATCATTGGTTCTGTCAATGACATTGAAATTGAAAGTCGCCAATTGGTTGAACTAAAAAACCCAGCAATCATTATTCTTATGCCACAAGAAGATAATCCTGATGTCGCTCAGATTGGTCTTGCCCCGTGGTGTCCTTATGCTGACAAGCAACTTGTGCATGTCATGCCTAGCTCAATTACTGCGGTGATTACGCCGAAGAAAGAACTGCTAGCCGAGTACACTAAACTCTATGGCAGTAGAATCATTACAGCCAATAAGGAAATCGTTACTTAATCACGCTAATCGGCTAAAAACTAGTTGACTTTTCTTCTTATATTATGTATAGTGTGACACATGAAAAACGAATTTTACAGTTGGGCATGGCAGTACGGCAATCAGATTTTGCTTCGAGGGGTCCGTGACGGTAAACGATTTACTGAAAAGCGATCCTTCAAGCCAACTCTTTATGTTCGTGCAGATGGTGAAACTCCTTTCAGAGGATTGTATGGCGAGAAAATCAAGCCGATAGAATTTGGCAACAACAAAGACGCCAAAGAATTTCTAGACAATTATTCTGAAGTTGAAAACTATCCTATTTATGGTCAGACTGATCTGACCTATCAATTTCTGTCTTCGGAATATCCTAAAGATATTGAGTTTGACTTATCACAACTCTCAGTATGGTCTATGGATATTGAGACTACTGCTGAAGACGGCTTTCCGAGTGTAGATAATCCTACTGATAAAGTCCTTCTGATTACGATGATGAACAATCATACGAAGGAGATCATCACTTGGGGTGAGGGTGAATGGACGCCCGGTCCTGAAACAAAAGACTTGGGCGTTAACTATGTTCCATGTGACGATGAAAAGCAATTGCTTACTAAATTCGGAACATGGTGGGCTAACGAATATCCTGATATCGTCACTGGTTGGAACATTGAGTTTTTTGACATTCCTTATCTTGTTTCTCGTATGGATAGGGTATTTGGAAACGATGCTAAGAATTCACTTTCTCCTTATAACATGACTCGCCGCAAAGGTGTGACTCGCAACAACAAGGAAGAGACAACTTATGATATCAAGGGTGTCTCGATTCTAGACTATTTGGATCTCTACAAAAAGTTTACTTACAGTGTGCAGGAATCTTATAAGCTAGATTATATTGCCGAGGTCGAACTAGGTAAGAACAAACTAGAAAGTGGTTTCGATACCTTTAAAGAATTCTATGACAAGGATTGGCATCGATTTATTGACTACAATATCATTGATACGAAACTCATTGACGAGCTTGAGGATAAGATGAAACTCATCGAACTTATTGCGACAATGAGTTACGATGCCAAGGCAAACTTCCGAGATATCTTTTCTTCGGTTCGTACTTGGGACTGCTTGCTTTACAATCACCTATTATCAAAGAACATCATGATCCCTCAGAGAAAGCCTGGACAAGGCAGAACTATTGAGGGTGCATTTGTGCAGGAACCTAAGCCCGGTCCTTACAAGTGGGTTATGGCTTTCGATGCGACATCTCTGTACCCTTCTATCATCATGCAATACAACATGTCTCCAGAGACACTTGTTCCTGGTATGGTAGATGTGAATGTGCAGGGTATGCTTGATAGAAAATATACGATTGATGATGACTATGCTATCACTGCGAACGGTGCTAGGTTCACTAAGGACTCTCAAGGACTATTTCCTGAGATTGTTTCAAAGTTTTTTGATGATCGACAGAAATACAAAAAGCTGATGATTCAGGCGCAGAACAAATATGAGGAGACAAAGGATCCTAAGTATTTGAATGATATTGCTAAGTACAATAACTATCAGATGGCAAGAAAGATTCAGTTGAACTCTCTCTATGGTGCAATGGGCAACCAATACTTCAGATACTATGATGACAGGATTGCTGAAGGCATTACGCTGACTGGTCAGGTTGTCATTCGCTCGGCGGCTAGGGCACTTGATAAGTTTCTAAACAAGGTCTGTGGAACAAAGGATGAAATGTATTCTTTCTATTCTGATACAGACTCATGTTATATCACGATGGAAAAGGTTGTCAAGAAATTTCTATCAGGTAAAAATTATTCTGCAATTATCGATGCCCTTGATAAGATTGGTTCGGATCAAATTGAACCTGCAATCGCTAGGGAGATGCATGACATTGCCGAGTATTCAAATGCATTCGCACAGAAGATGGACTTCAAACGAGAAGTAATTGCCGACAAAGGTATCTGGGTTGCGAAGAAAAGATACGCACTGAATGTATATGACAATGAAGGAGTGCGTTACAAAGAGCCTAAACTCAAGGTCATGGGTCTTGAGATTGTTCGCTCTTCCACTCCCGCGCCTGTACGAGCGAGTCTCAAGGAAGCAGTTAAGTTATGTCTGACTTCAAGTGAGGATGCACTGCAAGAGTGTGTGTCTCGCACATGGAACGAATTCAGAAACATGCCTCCTGAGCAGATTGCGTTTCCTCGAGGTTGCAACAACTTAGCAAAGTATACTGATGCCTCTTCTATCTATGCTAAGGGAACGCCTATTCAAGTGAGAGGCTCTTTGATGTATAACTTCTTGCTCAAAGAAAAAAGATTGCACAATAGGTATGAGAATATCAAAGACGGCGACAAGATTAAATTTCTTTATCTCAAAGAACCTAATCATCTTGGAGAAAACTGTGTGGCTTTCAACGCAAAACTTCCGTCTGAGTTTGACTTGCATCGATATGTAGATTATGAACTAATGTTTGAAAAGGCTTTCATCGATCCACTGAAAACGATTGCTAAAACAATAGGCTGGAACACTCAGCCGGTTGCTACACTAGAGGATTTGTTTTCATGATACTGAAGTTTCATGGTATTGAATGGGAGACCATTAACAATTCCTTTTCGGAAAGGTATGTTGAATTTTTAAACGAAAAACTTTCTGAATCTGAAGAATACTATGAAGACAATGTGTTTTTACTTTCAACTCTAGAAGACCAAATAAAAACTTTGTGCTTGCAATTAGGTATTGGATATAGTACTATAAATGATGTGCATGAACTTACAGTCGATCACCGAGCAGATGATAGTAGATATGCACAATTAAATGACTTGATTCATTATTACGAGCGAGAGCAGAATAATTATCCCCCGAGGTGGGGGTATAGAAATGGTAACTCTGCTATGGTGTTGGAAGACGCTGACTATGATTTTTTTACATTAGATAGAAAGTATGGCTACTTGTATGTCATGTATCCTCATGTGGCAAGACATTTCGCTGAAGCAGTTGTAGCAAATGATCCTACAGGAACAATACAGCCTCAGACATTAGCTAGACCTAACTTTTTTTGTTGGCTCGGAAAGGACAGCATTGTAACTGATAAGTTTACACTCATGGCGCAAGACTTTATTGACAGACATAAATTATCGTATGATCTGTCAGACAAGAAACTTGCACTCGGGTACATACCATTTGCAAAACTGAAAGATGAAAGTATTGATTTGAAAAAGAGGCTAAAAAAATTATGACACTACAAGAATATGAACAAAGAATTGTTAGCTGGCACCGCGATAGAAATCTTATCGAAGGCGCCACAGACAAAGATCAAGTATGTAAATTGATCCAAGAGGTAGGCGAACTGAGTGACAATGTATGCAAAGGAAAATCCGTAGCTGATGATATCGGCGATTGTATAGTTGTTCTAATTAATATTGCAGAACGGAACTCTCTGTCATTGACAGAATGCCTAGCTACAGCGTATAATGATATTAAAGATCGTAAAGGCAAAATGGTAGATGGCGTCTTTATTAAGGAGGAAAATAATGAGTATACTTGAAAGATTGAAAAAAAATTCGACTATTAAGGAGTCGTCTGTTCTCACAACATCTAAATTCTTTGGAACTAAGGATTTAATTCAGACATCTGTTCCTGCTCTCAATGTTGCATTGAGTGGTAGGCTTGACGGAGGGCTAACACCTGGACTGACCGTATTTGCAGGTCCGTCTAAACATTTTAAAACGGCCTTCGCAATGTTGTTGGCTAAATCTTACATGGAAAAATATGATGATGCAGTCGTTCTCTTTTATGATTCGGAGTTTGGTGCGCCTCAGGGTTACTTTACTAGTTTCGGCATTGATACAGATCGGGTTGTTCACACTCCTATTACTGATATTGAACAACTCAAACACGATGTAATGTCGCAGTTGAATGGTCTTGAACGAGGAGACCATGTGATTATTATCATCGACTCCGTTGGTAACCTAGCATCGAAGAAAGAAGTTGACGATGCGCTAGAAGGTAAGTCCGTTGCAGACATGACTCGGGCAAAGCAGATGAAGTCTTTGTTCCGAATGATTACTCCTCATCTGACAATCAAAGACATTCCTGCTGTTGTAATCAATCACACTTATAAAGAGATTGGAATGTTCCCTAAAGACATCGTATCAGGTGGTACGGGCATCTACTACTCTGCTGATAATATCTTTATCATTGGTAGACAGCAAGAGAAACAAGGCACTGATGTAGTAGGGTATAACTTCATTATTAATGTTGAGAAGTCTAGGTTTGTCAGAGAGAAATCAAAGATCCCTGTTGAGGTTAAATTTGATGGTGGTATCAGCAAGTGGTCAGGACTTCTTGACATGGCAATGGAATCAGGTCATGTTGTCAAGCCTAGTAACGGTTGGTATCAGATTGTGAAAGATGGCGAAGACAGTAAGAAGTTTCGCACTAAGGATACTTACACTAAGGATTTCTGGCTTCCGATTTTAAAAGACGATTCATTTTCAGAATGGATACAGAAACGATATTTAATTTCAAGCGGTGATATTATGTCAGAGGAAGTTTCTGAAGATGATATCGCTCAAGCGTATGGAGAAACTGAAAATGAAGGATAGATTTGATTTAGAACAACACATTATGGAGTGTTGGAATATTACATCCGATGTTGATATGTTAATCGAGGCTATTCTAGATAGCCCTAGGTTTGCTGATATGCCTGCTGATTATTCAGATCGTATTGCTAACATGCTGATTGGTACGAAGGAGCTATACGAAATGAGGTTCGAACGATTGTGGGCTACTTTTGAAGACTGTATCACCGGCGGTGCGTTTGATGCGCCGACCGAGACTGTCTCCGCCCCTCAGCAATCGTATGAGAATCAACTAAGTTTTAATTATGAATATAAATCCACAGACTGGAATAATTGGAACAACTTTACAATGGTTAAAGAAGACCATGACTATAACGAACAACAATGATTTGTGACCGTTGCGAAGTTAAAATACTTGACGATGACGCCGCTATGTGTTTTAATAGCGGTGATGAAGAGGTTTACCTGTGTGAACCATGTGTTGAAGCAATCAAACGGGAATGGATGAGTGAGAATAGAGACTCAAATTTTAGCGAATCTGATTAACAACGAAAAGTTTGTCAGGAAGGTTATTCCTTTTATGCGTGAGGATTATTTTTCTGAAGCTGATGATCGAAAAGTTTTTCAGGCAATAAAAACTTATGTCGATAAGTACAATGGCACTCCTACAAAGAGTGCCTTGCTTATTGCACTACAGGAAGATAGGTCGGTCACGGAAGACTTGTATCTCAAGTGTGAGTCTGCTATCAATGGACTCAACGCTGAAGAGAATACTGATGAGGCTTGGTTGCTAGATGAGACTGAGAAGTATTGCAAAGATAAAGCAATCTACAATGCTATCATGGACAGCATTCAGATTATCGATGGTACTAATAAGGATGTAGGCCCTGATTCATTGCCTTCTCTTTTGTCTGATGCGCTTGCAGTAGGCTTTGATAATAATGTCGGTCACGACTATATTGAAAATGCAGATAAGCGGTATGAATTCTATCATCGACTTGAAGAGAAGGTTCCTTTTGACTTGGAATACTTCAACAAAATCACTGAAGGTGGTCTGGCAAACAAGACGCTGAACATTGCCCTCGCAGGTACTGGTGTAGGTAAGTCTTTGTTCATGTGTCATATGGCTTCGGCTGCAATTTCATTAGGGAAGAATGTTCTGTACATTACACTTGAGATGGCAGAGGAAAGAATCGCTGAGAGAATTGACGCTAACATGATGAATGTTCCGATTCAAGATTTGAAGGACATGCCTAAGAAAATGTTCGAGAATCGTATTGGAAAGATCAATGAAAAGATTCAGGGAAGATTAATCATCAAGGAATATCCTACTGCATCGGCACATGCAGGACACTTCAAGGCACTATTGAACGAACTTAAACTTAAAAAAAGTTTTCGCCCTGATATTATTTTCATCGACTATCTTAACATCTGCTCTTCAAGTAGATTCAGACCAGGCTCCGCGGCTAACTCATATACAATTATCAAGTCTATAGCAGAGGAGCTTCGAGGGCTTGCTGTTGAATCTGATGTCCCTATTGTGTCTGCAACACAGACAACTAGGAGTGGCTATGGCAATAGTGATGTAGAACTGACAGATACTTCGGAATCGTTTGGTCTTCCCGCTACTGCTGATTTGATGTTCGCTCTTATAACCACTGAAGAGCTGGAGCAGATGGGTCAGTTAATGGTGAAGCAATTAAAGAACCGATACAGCGATCCGACTGTGAACAAGCGATTCATGTTAGGCATTGACAGGAGCAAGATGAGACTCTACGATTTGGATGAGTCTGCGCAGAAAGGAATCACTGACTCGGGGCAGTCCGTTGACGATGGTCCGGTGTTTGACAAGGGTTCATTCGGAGGACGCTTGGGTAATTTTGAAAACATAAAAGTCTGAAAAAAAACAACCCAGCGCATCATATGCGAGTGAGTGCTTACTATCATGCAGTATGATATGATCTTTATTAACAGCCAAGCGGAGTTGAATGTTAAACAACGCGGTGCTGGTCCACATCTACTAGCAACTGAATTGCGAAGACATGGATATTCTGCACTTGTCCTAGACTTTATTGAACATTGGACCATGGAAGAATTTAAACAAGCAATTGATAAATTCTCAGGTCCAAACACAATGTATGTTGGTTTCTCTATTACTTGGGCTAAGGTAGGTCTACCTAGCGAATCAGGGGAATTGAGTGCAGAAGTACTTAATGATCCTAATGTTGCTGAAAACTTTGTGTTAGGGCATTATATTAAGGAAGGAAAACTTCCTGAGATGGTTGACCACATCCTTGCAAAAGGAATCAAAGTAATCTTTGGGGGAAGTAAAGCAAGCCAAGTAAGAGATATGCTACCCCTTGATAAAATAGAACACATCTTTGTTGGCTATTCTGAAACACAGATTATTGATATGGTAAAGGGTGAAAGAATATTAAACAAAGTTATTAATCACGACACAAAAGCACATGCTGACCACACCGGCTATGATTTTTCTGTTGCAACGATGGAACTGCAACCTGAAAACTTTGTGACACCCAATGAAATACTTGCAATAGAATGTTCAAGGGGGTGTAGATTTAAATGTAAGTTTTGTTCTTTCCCTCTGATAGGAATGAAATCGGTTGCGGCATATACTAAAACAAAAGAAAGTTTCAGGGACCAACTTTTAAGAAATTATGAGCTGTTTGGTGTTACCAAATATTCTTTTGTTGATGATACTTTCAATGATACAACAGAAAAAGTCAGACTATTCACTGAAGTAGTTGACTCTCTTCCTTTTGATATAAAGGTTTGGGCATATCTGAGGGCTGAGGTGGTTGCAAATAATCCCGAGCAAATTGAGTTACTAAAAACTTTAGGCATTGCGCAGTGCTTCTTTGGTGTAGAAACTTACAATCAAACTGCAGGTAGAAGTGTAGGTAAAGGAATGGATCCTGAGCGCATAAAGGAGATGTTGTATAACTGCAAGCACTCTTGGAAGGGACAGACAAGCATTCAGCAGGGTCTTATTGTAGGTCTACCAACAGAGACCGAAGAAAGTATAGTGGAAACAATTGAATGGTGCGCAAGCGATGAGTGTCCTGTCGATCACAGTATTTTATCTCCGCTGTCAATAAAACCTGAATTTGTAAGAGAAAAATTTCATGTGCATTATGTTTCAGAGTTTGACAGGAATTATGCAGACTATGGATACCGATTTCCATACATAAATCACCCTGACAGAGACAACATGAAAATATCAGAAATCACGCCGTTAGTGCTATGGGAAAAGGATGATGGCGGGATACCGAGTTTTGTTAAAGCAAATGAGATAGCAAAAAAATATCAGCCTATATTAAATAAGAAAAAATCGCTCTATGAACCTTCATTGGGTATTCAGTATGGAAGTTTTACTGACACGAAAGACATTAGAGAAAATTATGTCGCAAAAATCTTGGCGTTATAAATACTTGTATGTTTAAAGTATACTTATTCCTGTTTATCGTAGGCACACTTAGCGCAGTTGGCTATGGTGCCTATTACGAATACAAAGACATGCAGACTCGCATTGAGACCCTGCGTGAAAATAATACCAAGTTAAAGATGGTGGCTGAAGACAACCAACGAGCAATGGAAGAGGCACAAGCATTTGCCGAAGAGATGACTGCTCGGAATCAGGAGCTTCAGAGTAACTTACAAAAGGCTGAAGCGTACAAGGACGAGTTACAAGGCAAATTGCAGAGACATGATCTTTCCCGTCTTAGTTTGCAGAAGCCTGGATTAATCGAAAAGAGAATAAATGATGCAACCAAGAGATTATGGAATGAAATGGAGGAACTTACTGGTTCCACTGCTTCTCCTTCCAGCGATTAGCGCCTGTTCAATTCTACAGAAGCCTGAACCTGAAGTTATTATCAGGACTAAGGTGGTGGAAAAAAAAATTCCACTGCAAACTTCGCCCAAGCCGATCTCGCTCAATCACCCTCAAATGTATGTGGTGACTGCTGAAAATTGGGACACCTTTATTGAAGATTTCAAAAAAGACAATGGTCAAGAATGGGTCTTCTATGCCATCAGTGTCAGAGGGTATGAAACGCTGTCACTAAATATTGCTGAGATGAGAAGATATCTTGAGCAACAAAAATCCATTATACTATATTACGAGCAAACCATTTCAGGTCCACCCGAAGAGGTTAAGCCCGTAGAAGGTGAGGATACAGAATGAAAAAACTATTTTTATTAGTAGCAACAATCATTGTTGTTGGCTGTCAGTCTTATGATATAAGTTTTTACGATGATAACGAATCTATGCTTGCAGTTAATATGTGGGCATCCGTAGACCGAATCAACTGTGAAAATGCGTCAACAAGCAGACCACAATTTTTTATCGTAAAAGAGAATCTAACTACCTTTCAACTATACACTATTGCAAAGGGATCTTCAGACATCACAGAAATTCTAGATTTGGTTCAGCAAACAGTTGACCCTACTTTGATGAAAGACGAAATTAGTACTGCTTACTGTAAAGCCAAGAAAAGAAACCTAGAGACACAGAGCAGAGATATTGCTCACTCAGTCATGAGGAGATTTTAATGTTAGATAAGATGCAAGAGTTTTTGGTATGCGGTGAAGACGATATAGAATTACATGCACAAGAAATTATGGACCTACAAGAAACTTATGAAGAGGGTCTTATTGATAAAGAAGAATACGAAGAACTGTTGCAGGATATTGCAGTTTCATTTGAAATAAATGCACGATGCAATGAAGTAGTGATGAAAGCAAATTTTCTAAAAGCCGTGAACTTGATTTCTAAAGCCTTATAAATAATCCGAGAGATTGTTTAGGAGACTATAATGTCTGAGGAAGAAGTAAAAGGTTCTACCTATCACCCTGCTGATACAAACGGTGATGGTAATGTAAGCTCAGAAGAAGAAGCGATGTACCTTGAGTTTAAGCGAAAAGAACTTGAGGACAAAGATGCACAGAGAGATGCTATCCGTAAGATGGCTTGGTTTTCTCTAAGTGGATTGCTAGTATACCCAATTGGTATCGCCATTACTTCTTTTGCTGGCATGGAAACAGCCGCACAATTGATCGCTGACATTGCACCAACATACTTTGCATCTATTGCAGTGTTGGTGTCAGCATTCTTTGGTGCAGACGCACTCAAAAAATAGGATACATGAATGAGTACATTCTTATTCGGCGATGATTGGAGAGTACAACTTGCGAGAGGTAAACTCCGCAATGCCATCCACATTCACAAA
>Ga0255755_1002991_pt1 | contig 13350 bp, 9 predicted proteins | sample 011ome_18_FD_179955 | JGI IMG/M metagenome (GOLD analysis project Ga0255755, IMG submission 179955) | Coastal salt marsh microbial communities from the Groves Creek Marsh, Skidaway Island, Georgia - 011501BT metaG (version 2) | ecosystem: Environmental > Aquatic > Marine > Intertidal zone > Salt...
AAAGCATCTTCCTCCAACATCATCATTCTTTCCTCCTCCTCCAAAGAGATGATTTTGAAGAAGAAAAGAGGAAAAACCGATAGAAGACGACGATGCAGACGACGACGAGGTGAACATTATTACTATTATTTCTGAAGAGTTGTTCTTTCGATCTCTTGTAGTTTGTGTGCGTCGACGCTTACTATATAATAAAGAAATTTTCTCATCAACTTCCGTATCTTTTTTTTTCGTTGGTTTTTTGATGTGTGTTTGTCCCCAACGCCCCAAGAAAAATAAGCAAGCAGACAGTTGAGGAAAACAACGCGTGGTGTTTTGGAGGACTTTTTGAAAATCCCACAAACTTTATACTAATTGTATATCAAAATGAACACGAAAGAAGACATGAAAGAACAACGATCGTCGATGATGTCGTCGTTATCGTGGCTGAGCGAAGTCACGAACCAGCGTTCTTCTATCGCGTCCGTGAAAGAGCTGAAGTCGTGCTCGGTGCTCCTCGTTCTGTGCGAGAATTTACTCTCGAAAGAGCAGGATTTGACGAAGAGAACGAAGAAGACGAACGATGATGATGATGATGATTATGATGATGATAATAATAATAAGAATAAAAGCCCGTCGGATTCGGTGTTGCTCCACGTCGCCTTGGACGAGTTGAATGTTGGCGGAGAATACGTGAAAGCGGTGTTAGAGGAAGACGAGTTTGGTATTCTGGAAGTTATTCAAAAGTTGAAAGAGAAGTACGATTTGAGAGAGGAAGTTGAAAAGTTGTCGAAGGATTTTTTGCACGGTTACGACGACAAAAAGGGAGGAGAAGACGCGAAGGAGGAGGAGGATAATGAGGAAGAGGACGAAGACGACGACGATGTATTTGGAACGAGAGATGGAGACGCGTTGGACGAGCTCGATGATTTAGGCTTTGATCACATCGTCGCGCCGAACGCGAGAGGTTCGTCTTCTACTTCGTTACCTCCCGCTCCTCCAAACGTCTCGTCGCCGGTGAAGTTTATCAACGCGTTTTCATTGTTAGGCGGCGAGAGGACGTTCGAGACGTCGCCGCCGTTTAAGAATTCAAATGCTAACAATATTATCACGCGAAGAAATGATGATGAAGAGGATAGAGAGGAAGATGGAAATTATTTGTTTGAACGAAGATCACCCATACAGCGCGCGCCGAGTTTTATGCGATGGAATAAAAGCACGGAAGAAGAAGAAGAAGAAGAAGAAGAAGAAAACGAAGAAAATCAAGTGTCGAGCGTTTCGAAAGTGAGGAGAAACCCCGAACCTTTGGCGTGGTTTTCGCCGCTCAATCCGGACGAAGCCGCGGTATCGAAAGCGGAAACGAAACTCTCGGTTGCTGAGATTGCTTTGCTGAGACGAGGAAAAGCGTCTTTATCTTCGTCATTTGCGTCTGGAGAGAAGAAAAAAGTAAATAAAACCTCCTCTCCGTATTTTGCGAAGAGTGCCGAGCGATTGAGACGCGCTTCGTCACCATCGGTATCACCATCCTTCTCGAAAGCATCAGCAAACGTTGGAAAACGAACGAACGCGTCTGAAATTAAAATAGCGCTGAAATTTGGAGCCTTGGCAGGCGAAAGCGATCAGATGAAACGTCTTCGAAACGAAGCGTTGCAAGCGTTGGAAACTGAAAACGCTCCGGGGGCGAAGCATCAATTCATAATCTTGTTCTCGGAAACCAGTGAAAACTCGAAAACCTATCGCGGTTTGTATAAAGTGAGCAAAAGCGAAAGTACCGGCGGCGATGGAAGAAACGTCGACGGCGTCGCCTTGCGAAAAATCCACGGCACGAGCGAGAAAGTTCCAGATGCGTTGCGCTCCAGTCGAATCTTGAAAACGTTAAAGTTCAACCTCGCTTCCAAAATGTGGCACGCGCTGCACGACGAAGTCGACGCGAACGCGATGGCTGTCGTTTTAAAACCACCAAAAAAGAAAAAATGATGATACTGTGCATACACATTGCGCACTCGCGCGTTATTAGGAGAAAGTTATAGAATTTATACATCCACGCGATTGATCATCATCGTAACGGTTGATAGCGAGACGATAGCTCTGTTTAATAATACTAGTATTATGACTTGAAGGAAGTCTGGACCCCTCGAAAGAGAGGGAGGACGACCACCACAAATGTGAACACCTAAAAAGAACAAAAAAGAAAAAAAACGCATGCAAAAAAAGTTTGAAACCACCAAAAATTGCTTCATTTCACTCCACTTCTTCGATGCCCATCCACACCTTCGCGGACTTCAAGAAAAAGTCCACGTACAACAACAATAAGTATAAGAAAAAGAAACCAAATCCACCGTCGAATGAGGTGAAAAATGCGCCGTGCACGCGTTGTGGACGTTCCACGCACCTCGCGTCTTCGTGTACGAATAAAACGCACATCGACGGTTCTAAAATCGCAAAAGAAGAGAAATATTGTCGAGATTGTGGAACGGATATCTCGGATGCGCCAAAGCATCACAAGCAGTGTTACGATTGTTTCAAAGGTATAGAGAAGCCGGTGTGGGAAAAGTTGAGCAGAGGGGAAAAGAGAGTGAAAGGCGCGAGTTTAATGACGAAGGAGGAGATTCGAGAGATGGAACGAAAAGACGACGATGGAATCGAGAAGGAGAAGGAAAAGAAGGAGAAGCCGAAGAGGACGAACAACGCGTTCGTGGACATGTTCGATTGGAGCAGACCGAGTAAGAGTTTGGAGAAGAGTTTGAAGAAGAATGAGAACGAGGAGGGAGAAGAAAAGGACGAAGAGTCACCGATGTTTGCAGGGAGAGACGTCAATCGAGAGAAGTTGACGAAATCCTACGAGCAAACCGAACTCGCTTGGAACGAAGAGAGTAAGAAGAGAAAGTTGGAGGAAGATATGAAACCCATTGTGATAGACGACGACGTTGTTGACGACGAGAAAGAGAAGGAGAGGAAGAGGAAAGTTGAGAGGAGGAGAGTGATGTTGGAACGCGCAAAGAAACGGTTGCTTGGGTTTCGAGAACCCGCTGACGAGAAGGACAAAAAAGAAGAAGGGAATACGAGCGCAGAAGAGTGGAATGCGAACGAGAATCCGTTTTGGCAGCCGCCCATGTACATCCCTGCGGAAGGGCCGTGCGCGGAAGATTTTCAAATATCTACGGACGAGTACGTAGAAGTTCGAGACATGGGATTGCAGTGGCTCGGAAAGTATCGCGCGTGCTTAGATACCGGGAACGGTGGGTGTACGTTGATTCAAAAGCACATCGCGCAAACGCTCGGTCTGTGCGATGCGTTAGGACGTCCGACTGAGTCGAGATGGGAGAAACAAGCCGTGCACGGTGTCGTCGCGGGTGCGTCAGAAATGATTTACTGCTGCACGTTGACGTACCGATTGAAAGGAAAAGAGATTACTTGCAGAGCCGGTATTACGCACGCGCGAATTGGTTGCGATTTGCTCATCTCGAGGCGAGAAATTCAAGAGTTTGAGCGGTCGGGATACACGTTCCGGGCCTGAGCGGAACTCTTTAGTTAGATTAAAGCAACGCCGCGTCGAACAGATGCGTGTAAATTAAAACAATACAATAATAAATACGTTTACAAAAAGTAATAAATAAAGCTAATGAAGCAAGAGCGGGAACGATCCGACGATGCATCCTATGGTTACTCCCGTCATCGCCCCGCCTAATCTCGCCACCACCACCCGCATCTCTTTCGCCTGGCCCGTCGTCATCGTCACCTCTTCCGTCAATCCAAACTTTGCACACCAATACTCAATCTTATTCGCCAACCCGACGCCGCAGACGTCGGACAACGTGTTCCCAATCGCCGCGGCCGCCATCGTTGATAAACCCAGCGACAGTCCGACCGATGATTCAATAGTTTCCCCAAACGCAAGCATCAAAGCGTTATCTAAAAAACCAAACCCGATGAACGGGTACATCTGCGAAAGCGCCACCGATTTAAGCTGCGCGTAGGTGATCTCTTTACTACTCCCGCTACTCCCGCTACTCCTCTGCTCTCCGTCCTCGTTTCCTACTTCCGGCTCCTGCTGTAAATGTCGCCACAAAAATGCCCGGTGAAAGTTTTGAAACTCTTGCGGCGTTAACATTTTATCCCCGTCGCTATCGAACGCCGCGAACAACTTCTTCTCCTTCTCGGCTAAAATTTTCCTCTCTTCTCCTCCTTTTCCGAACAGACTTTGAAACACGTCTCGTTTCTCCTCGGCGGTTAACGACAAGAACTGCTTGAGGATATCGTCGACTTTAGTAGTAGTATTAGGAGAAGAAGAAGACGTCGACGCTGACGAGGAGGAAAACATCCTCTCATGTCTCCTCCTCCTTTTCGCGTCGTTAATGTTGTTCTCTTTTCTCATCATCATCATCGGGTAATAGGTATTGACGCTCTTCTTCTCATCATCATCATCATCGTAAAACACATCACCTCTTAAACCCGTCGTCGTGAACGACGAACTCTTCTTCACCAGAGAAAAGAACAACTCGGAGGACGACGAGTGAGAAGCGGCGCGTCTTCTCGACGCACTTCTTAACATCATCGTCATCATCGTCTTTTATTTTCCAAGAACATTCTGAGGGGAAACTTCTTTTTTATTCGTCACTTGAAATCACACATCACGTCACACGTCAAATGGCGCGAGGATTATCTCGCGACCTCGCTCGCGAAAAGAACGCCAAGAAAGGCAGCAACGATAAAAATGCGAAAGGGAACAAAGAATCGTTAACGCCCGCGCAAAGAGCCGAAAGAGACGCGAAAGCGATGGCGGAGAAAAAAGCTTTAAAAGAGGCACAAAAAGCGAAGGATTTAGCCACCGGGAAGTTAACTCCCGAGCAAGTGAAAGAGGAAGAGATGCGGAAGGCGAAGATGCGAGAGAAGCAAAAGTTGAGTCAGTTTGCGAGTAATAATCCACTGTTGGCGAAGAACTTAGTGAAGAAGTGATAACTCTCCTCCTTCTCCTCCTCCTCGCGCGTTTATATGTAATAGAAAATTGAATTCAAAGTCGGGTGTCTCGTCACAAAATACGCGTAAGCACTTAAGCGCGCGAAACTCTGATTCTCTCTCTCCTGCGCTCTCTTTCTTCTCGAACCAAGATGAACGCGAAATCGAACGCTCATCAAAACGAAACGTCCGAACACGCGTCGTCTGAAATGTTTCTCCCTTCGCGACTCAACGCTTTGCGCGAACAGCTTTTAAGAGCAGACGAGAAAAACGCAGAACTCGAACGCGAGAGAAAAGCGAAAAAGGAAGAAGAAAAACTCTCGGAAGCGCACACGAGGGAACTCGAACGCGAGTTAAAATTTATGCGTGAACTCAACGCGAAGATGACGAACGATTTCATCGAAGTCGAAGCCGGGAGAATGCGATTGAGAGTGGAAGTCGATCGGTTACTGTTCAACGAACAAAGAAAAGAGAAAACGCTCCAAGTTTTGAAAGAAGAAGTGGAAAGGAAAGCGGAAACGAACGCGAGAGAGATACAAGAGCAGATGGAAAAGGAGAAAGAGAAATTGCGAGGGAAGATGGATGGAGATGTGCTCGTGAATGCTCTGATAGGGAAGCTTTTCGCGAAGGATGAAGAAGAAGAGTTGGAAGAAGGCGCTTCGTCGCCGACGAAAACGGGAGAGGAGGACGAGCGAAGCGAACGTCTGCTTTTCCAACGCGCTTCGTTCGAACACACGCAAACCGCCAAACTCGTCTCCGATCTCGAATCACAACTCGTTTTAGCCAATAAACGCCTCATCGAGTGTGAAAAATTCCAATCCGAAACCGATTCGCAGCTGGTAAAAGATAAAGCCGAACTCGCAACCGCCGTCGCTCGGTTACAGTCTTTCGTCGAACGTCTCTCGAACTCCGAGAAGACGAAAGACGACGAGATCGCGCGGCTCAGACAAAAAAGAAGAGCGTTGGAGAAAGAGTTGGACGATTTGAGTCTCGAGTTGGAAAACTGCAGACAAAAAACATCTTCTGTTGCAAACTGCGAAAGAAAGTCGTAATAGCGGTGTGTGTGTGTTCTTTTAGGTACTCGTGGATTTTGCATCACATTCTCCATTTAATTTCCACCCAAATATTAATTACGACGCGACCTTCCACGCACGATGTCGTCGTCGACTCCGGAAACGCATCAGCAGCGAAACACTAACGATGTTCTCGCTTCCACCAGCTCTCCTTCGACGTCTTGGTACTCCTGGCTTCCTGCGATTTCATCCCCGTTCTCCTCCTCCTCATCGTCGAATTCTTCGTCCGCGTTTGCGTCGAATCCTTTAGGATCGATGATGATGAGCTCTTCTTCGTCTTCTCAACAACAACAACAACAAAACAGACGTCAAATTGCGAAAATGGACCAAGCCATCGCGAACAGATTTAAAAAAACCGGAGAGAAGTACAACGTGAAAGTCGTTTTGAGAGGCGATTCCGCCACTGGGAAAACCGCCTTGTTGAGAAGATTGCGAGGAGGCGATTTCATCTCCGAGTACCAGCCGACGAACGAGATAAAAACCGCGCACGTGGAGTGGAAAGCGAAAGGATCTTTACGAGACGAAATCATGTTGGAAGTGTGGGACGTGGTGGATAAAGCGAACGCGAGGAAAATTTCGGAGAGTTTGACGTTGGCGCATAGGGCGGCTTTGATGAACGGGCCGGTTGGCGAGGCCAACGGAGGGATCGAAGAAGGCGCGCACACGTTTCCGCTGGACGCGACTATGATTGATGTGTATTCAAACGCACACGCGGCTATATTTTGCGTAGATCCGAGTAAAAAGTGGACGTACGAGTACGTGTTGAGGGAGATTGAGAAAGTACCGACGCATTTGCCGGTGGCGATTTGCTTGAATTTTAGAGATTACCCAGCGTCGAAGAGGATTTTGCACATAGACGACGTCGAGCAGGAAGTGGCGAGATTGTTTTCTGAGACCAGGCCAATCCGACCGTTTGTATTTGAGACGAGCATGTTGAATAATTTCGGGTTGAAAGCGTTGAGCACGTTTTTACACGTCCCGTTTTTGTGTTTGAAACGCACGAATTTGGAGAGTCAGTTGAAACAGAATACGTCGCACATAGTTCAAGCGCAAGAGGCGTTGAGGACGATGAAAACGTCGGGCTCGTACGAGCAACATCAGAGAAAGATTGAAGATTCTCACGAGGCGAAGATGGCGCATGAACGAGGTAACGTCGGGGGTGGTGAAGCACCTTCGGCGGGAGTCGCGGCGCCTGCGACGGTGCGAAAGCAAAGTAGTTTTAGCGGCGGTGGTGGTGGTGGTGGTAGTAACAAGGATAAAGATGAAGACGCGCTTACGTTTGCGAAGCTATCAAACACAAAGATTGGTGAAGTTCCATTGGTTTTAGCGTCGGCGGCGATATCGTCGGCGTACGCTGGCGTTTCAGCTGTCGCTGCTCAAACGCCCGCGGAGCTTGCCGAAAATCTCGCGAAGAACGCTAAACAGTTTGCGACGCTTGGTTTAGCCGGAGAGGGTAAACAGAAAAACTCAAACTTCAAAGAATCGACCGAAGAGGAGTTGAAGGTGAAGGTGTTGCCACAGTTTTCGCATTTGCCCGGCGGAAAAGTAAACGCCGTCGGCGGGAAGCAAATCGAAGAACCGCTCGGCGCGATGGAAAAGCTCATTTTGGACGCGGCGGAAAAGAAGAATGGAGGCAAAGACGACTTTTTCGACGACGACGACGACGACGATAGCGATAATGATCGAAACGGAAGAGATTGGGACGACGACGGAACGCCGAAAAAGTCCACTGCGATTCGTATGGATGGATGGGACGATTCAGACGACGACGACGATGACGATGATGAGAAGACGAAGAAAGTGAGTTCGCCAACGAGCGCGGAGTTTATTCGAACCGTTCCAAAAACGGACCCGTTCTTTGGAGGCTCCAAATTAGTGAAGACGCCCGCCGATAAGGCGAAAGATGCCGAAGAGGTGCGGTTGAGAAGACAACGCGAAGAAATAGCCACGAGTGCTGGTTTGAAAAGTGGCGGCAAAGACGACGACGAAGAGGAGATCGACCAACTGGCGAAAGCTTTCGAGTACGAGGAAGTGAAAGATCCAAACTCGATCGATTCTTTTGCAGACGCTTTGCAGCCGACGCTCGGGTTTAAAACCAAGAACTCTCAGAGCATGTCTTCCACGGATTCTGTCTCGAAGAAAAAGAAGGAAAAGAAAGAGAAGAAGGAGAAAAAATCAAAAAAAGCCTCCAAGTGATGATGATGATGATGAGAGTAAAAGAGAAGTTCGCAATTAGATGATGATAATAATAGCATAATTTAGCCATGAAACGTAGCGTATGTGTATTTAGCAAGTGGTATTCTCTTTTAAAATGCGCGTTTCTCTACGAAAGTCTAGAATTACTAGTGGTGGTACATTACTTCTCCTTTTTTGCGTGCGCTCATAGCAGGTTCAAAGCTTTTGCTACTGCCCGAGGTCCTTTATATTTCTTGCCCTCTGGTGAAATAAAGTAATTTTCTGAAACGCCGTTGCGATAGTAGTGGATGTCAACGTCGTTCCATCCTTCGGGCAAAGTACCGTTTAAAGATTTGATGTAGCTACGTAACCTCTCGAGTGCGCGCTGAGCTTTTTCAGAATCCGTAATTGGAGAGGGAGGGGGTAAACGGTAATGAGTTTTAGACGTGCCGTTGTCGCCGTGCACTACCCACGAAAGTTGGCCATTACGACATGCTTTTGCCATGTTCAAAAGCTCTCGATCGCCGTCTTGATAAAACAGCGAAGATTTTTGCTCGATCACATCGAATGATAGTACGGTTGCAACAAACCACTCGGGCGGATCTTCAAATTTTACAGAAATCATCTTTCCTGTCAATCGAGACGATATGTCGTCAGTCGTGAGAAGTTTTCTTTGAGTCGTGAGCGGCGACTTTATCGTGGTAAAATTTTTCGCATTCGTCGGTGTCGAGATTGTGAGCACAGAGTTAGGAGAGTTCTTCATCTTTTTAATCACCTTCTCACTTCCTTTCGACGTAATCGCATACGTGCCAGGCGAGACCCGTTTGTAAATGCCTTCTTGCATGCCTTTTAGCTGGACTGCACGCACAGTATTCAACTTGACCTTCTCTCTTTCAGAGAGATCCTTTGCGTGTATACCCTTTGCACCCGCTCTGACTATTGCGGAGTGCACGATTTGGTGTTTCAGAATCGACTCATTCTCTCCGTCCTCGTCCTCGCTCGACGAATCCTTCTCAGCGTTTTCTTCCTCGCCCTTTTTACGCTTTTTCTTCCCTTCCTCATAGAAATCTACCATCCGCGTCGTCGACGTTACTTTCTTCGTTTTTCGCGTTCTCTCGACTGTTTTCGCCTTCTTCTGCTTTTTGGTGTCGTCCGAGACGAGTTTCACCGTCAACAATTCGTCCGGTTTTAAAACGCAGGTTTCCGTGTCGCCGAACAACTCGTACCCTTCCTCTTCGTTTCCGAAATCTTCCACGTATATCTTTATTTCCTTCCCTCGTATTTCCTGGACTTTCCACAGCTGTCGCTCGACAAAGTCGCGTATGGTTGGACACGCAGACGAATCGATCTTCTCAACGAACTTGATACCCAGTGGCTTAATATGCACTTTAACTCGCGCGGAATACGAGGAAGAAGGAGGTTTTATTTCATCGGAGACTTTGACGGTATCGTCTCGAAGAGAGATGACTTTATCTTTGTTCGTCAACATGTTCGCCGGTAAAAATGTGTTCATGGTGCTTCGATTCGTTTTCCCCGAGGGGAGATTCAAGATATTTTATGGCGGAATGCAAAGACACTTTATGTTTCAATAATATATTCTTCGAGCGCATATACCGCAGTAGTACTACCACAAGTTATTATTATTTGTACAAAGTTTTCTTATGACTCTCTCGTTTCTCTCTCTCTCTCTCTTTCTCTCTCGCGCTAGCGTGCGCGTGCGTGCGCGCGTACACCTACATCCATCCGTCGTTTTGGTGCACGGTTAACTCCATCCTCTCGCCGCTTTTATTCTTAAACAGCGGCGGCAACGGAGACGACGCGTTGTCGTCTCTGTCGGTAGTGTTTCTGTTATTATATTCTCCTCCCTGTTGTTGGTTTATTTTCTCGTCGACGTTGGTGATCGCGTCGGTGATGATGGTATTAATATTAGTAGTATTCGTCAAAAACGAGTCGCTGAGGTTCGTCTCACCATCAAAGCTTCGTTGAAGAAAATAGTCGGGAGAGGCCTCCGGGGACCCGTACCCGTACGGAGTTGCTGCTGTTGTGGCTGCTGCTACTGCTGCTGTTTTATCCGACAGTCGTTGTGAATGCGTTTCTTTGCGATTCTTTGGCGGCGGAGTGCCGATGTCGTCGTCTTTATTGTACACTACCTTTCTCTTCTTCGCTGATTTCGGAAGCTTTGGGACGTTCAGAGCGCGCGCGACTTCAACTTTCGAGCGATATTTTTTCCCCTCTGGCGAAAAGAAGTAGTGATCGACGTGTCCAGTTAACGCAGACTGGCCGCTCTGACGCACTTTAACTTGCACGGACCAGTTGCCTTCTAATTTTCCGCCACAAGAAGTAATGTAGTCTCTCAATATATCAAGGGAAGACGTTTCGTCGACCAACTTGGCTTGCAAAGTCAAAGGCTTTCTTGCTACCAGCGGCCAAGATATTTCGTTGCCTTCAATAGCCTCCTCTAAATTGATATCTTCCCTTTCACCGAGCGTGGCATCGTCGAGGTCGTCCGCTGGGTACCACAGTTTCGCGGTGGAGTTGTTCATATTCAAAATTTCACCGTCGAACCATTCTCCGGTATCTGGCCATAAGACTGATATCCACTTTCCCTTCAGCGAAGGACCGATATCGCCCGAAGTGAGAAGATGACGACGATTGTGATGAACTTGGTCATCCTTGTCATCGCCGTCTCCGTGGATGTGCCATGGACAGGTTTTTGCAGGATACGGGCACATAACTTGCTTGTTCGTGGGTGCACCGCAAGCAACTTCGCCCGGTTTCAGCACGATGCTCGATTTCATCAAAGGCGTAACTTCTTCAACCTCCTTTTCTTGTCTTTCGACGGTGGCGTCCTTGCTCCTACCGCGGCGAGCTTCATCATTCACTTTCTTCTCTTTTTCAAGTTTCTCGTGCTCTTCGTGGCGCCTTTTTTCTTCCTCCTCTGCCATTTTCTTCTTAGCAGCTTGCAATCGAACCTCTTCCTCCATCTTTCTCGCAGCTTCTAATCGCGCCTCTTCAATTTGTTTTTGTCTAGCTGCTTCTACTTTCTCGCGCTCAGCCGCTGCCTTCTTTTCTTGCTCGGCTTTCATCTTCAAGGCTTCTTCGACTCGTACGCGTTCGACTCTTTTCGCTTCCGCCTCTGCGGCGACTCTTCGCTCTTCCTCTGCTTTTCGCTTTTCTTTTTCCTCCTCCATCTTTCTCGCAGCTTCTAATCGCTCGATTTCGGCTTTACTCTTTAACTCTTCCAGGCGTTTCCGTTCTTCCAGTTCCTCTTTTTTCGCCTTTTCGAGTTTTTCTCCCTCAACTCGTAGCTCGTGTTCCAGACGCTTTTTCGTATCTTCAGCTTTCTTCTTCGCGATGGCCATCACATCACTTAGCTTTTTGTCGGCATCTGCGACTGATGCTAGGATAGGCGCAATCGCCGTCGCGACCGGGGTTTGTGCTGGTACCATCGCAGTCACAGGCACATTTGAGCGCGCACCAATGCGGTAGTTCACCACAAGCTCTGCTAATATTGATTTCACGCCGCCATTTCTCGCGCATTTTCGAAGCAATTTGATGGGAACGCGCTTTCCTCTCAACAAGGGAGGTTGCCCACCTTTCTTCGTTTCATCGGCGGCTGGCGACGCGGCGATACTCGAGTCGCTGCCTTTACACGATCGCACGTGCATCGTCAGAGGACCTTGACCTTTACAAACCTTGCCGCATTTCTCGCAAGTAAGCGCACTCGAAGCGGCAGCTTTTCGAGCGTTTTCCAGCTTTTCGAGCGTTTTCCCAGCTTTTTTTGCGGGCGGTGGTGGTGGGGCGACAGGAGCTTTGGACCACTTCGGCATCCTCGAATGCTTTTCGCAAACCGATTTCCCCGGCGCTTTCTTCTCTGTGCAAGACCACTTGAACCCGGCTCCTCTGCACATCCAATCTGGTTTCTCTGCATTTCGTAATAAGCGCGACTGCCAATTCTTTTTCTTCGGTAATTCAGCTCTCTTCTCTTTCGAATTTGGCGTGCCATTCTTCCTTAACGAACGTGAGCTTTTCTGCACACCCACGTTTCGTACAAAAAACTCCGGATCTCCCCCGTCTTCGTCGGACGATAACTCTTCTAATCCGTGCGAGTCACCGTCGTCATCGTCCTCCTCGGAACTCGACGCGTAGACCACCTGCGCGGCAAGTCTCGGACGCTCGTCCTTTTTCGATGGAACCGTCGCCATCTTCTTCTGCACCTTTTTCATCGTTACCATCGTCGGCGCCATCCGCAGCGAGTGTTCGAGATTATGTTTCTTCTGCTTTCGTTCGTGTTGTTGATTTACAATGCGCGTCCCTCGATTATTCGTCTCCTTTTTCAGCTTTAATGTTGTCTTCTTCTTCTTCTTCTTCTTCTTTTCCTTCTTCTTCTCCTCTTCGCGCTTCTCCAACTCGGCTCGTACTCGAGCAAAACCGTCGTCGACTTCTTCCTCCTCTTCCATCTCGTCACCCTCGTCGTCGCAAACGACCACGAATATTTTATCTTCGTGCCCTAACACGTCCACGCTCGTGTCCCCTAACAACTCGTACTCGTCCAAGTACACTTTCACCTCTTTTCCTCGCAAATATTCGTTCTTGCATAACTTCATGGACACGAAATCTCGAACCCGTTCGCATCCGCTCAGTTCGGTGATGAACTTCTCGCCTTTCCGAATCCCGTTCGCGATTTCAACCCGTATTCGAGGCGCTACACTCGTCGTCATCATCGCGCCTCCGTACTCGCCACCGTTATAATACTGATGATGATGATGCTGATGTTGCTGTTCTTCTCTTCTGGGCACGATGACGTCCGAAGACGTCACCATGTTTAGAAAACAACTCATCTTATTTATTCTCTACGAGAGATATTTATTTTTGTGCTGTTGCTGTCTTTTCGTTTCTCGTATTTTCTCTCTCTCTCTTCTTGGAGAAAACAATTTTTCAAGGATGATGCATTTTTGTCCTTTCTTTGTCCGTCTTTTTTGTTGTTTTTTTTGGGGGTGACACAAAACTTAAAAAAATCACACGTTTCATCATCATCATCATCATTTTATCATCGTTTTCAATCATGGGTTGTTACGACGAAGGCTCGAAAGAGACGACGCACGGTTTGAGCGAGGAAATAGTGAGACTGAGAGAATACGAGAAAAACGATCGAACCGTTTTATATTTG
>Ga0255755_1003007_pt1 | contig 13302 bp, 21 predicted proteins | sample 011ome_18_FD_179955 | JGI IMG/M metagenome (GOLD analysis project Ga0255755, IMG submission 179955) | Coastal salt marsh microbial communities from the Groves Creek Marsh, Skidaway Island, Georgia - 011501BT metaG (version 2) | ecosystem: Environmental > Aquatic > Marine > Intertidal zone > Salt...
AGAAAGGTTAAAAAATCTAGATTAAATTGCCCTTGCCAATTTAGGTTATTCATTTCTCCAAAAAAGGTTGGAAGCAAAATCAATATTCCCTCACTTTGGATAACTGGCAATGTATATCCAATTACACCAAGGGCAATTATGAGAAGAAAAAGTCTAAAAATTTTCATAAAATATTTTTTTAATTCTCTGTTTCAACTTACTCGACAGTCACTGACTGTTTTCGAGTGACGAATAAATTTGTCATAAAAAGTAATATATTTTTTATCCATCTAATTTATTTTTATTTTTCGGCAAGCAGAATATTAGAGTAATGATAAATGAAATTATGGAAATTGGCATAGTAAATGCCAAGACATACATTGTTGTCTCAACCAACTGTGTTGCTGTTCCATCAATCACATCATCAAATCTCCATGCCCAAGATCTATAGTGTAAACAGAAAGCAAACCCCCAAGCACCGCACAGAATACCTATAGCACTTGAGTCCTTAATTGTTAAATAACCTGCAGTTATTAGTAAGGCAACGGCAATTAAGTCAGGTAAATATCCAGCAATTGTTTGTCCAAACTTTATCGTAAATAAGGTCTCGAGTGTAAAGTGAACAAGGGCAATAAAAATAGTAAAAATAGAAAATTTATAAAGAAATGCTTTCATGTCCTATTAATTAATTCGTCACCAAATTATTCCACAGTGATTGATTATTTTTGGGGGTAACCCTTTTTTTCATTGTTTTTTTTTACCCCTTCCACCAATAGGGATTTTTGTATTAAGTGTAAGTTCTTTTTTCCCATCAATTAAAGTATAACCTTTCGATTTGTTCTTAGAATCTTTATATCTTATTGAATCCCTAACCATGGGTAATTTAAAGTTTACTAACAATTTATGACCTACTTGTTTTGGATTGTTGTCTCTATCCTTACCTTCAATAGGATAAACAACAATATTTTCAATCATACCTTCCAACAACTCACTTGATACCTTTTGAAAATCTCCTTTTATCTTATCTCCAAACTTATTAATCCAATTAATCCAATCTTCATGATTATCTAATTCATCAATTTCTCCGATGTGTTTGGATTTAGTGGACTCAAGGTTTTCCATTTCTGAATCTAAATCCTTCTTGATTTGAATATACAGTTTCTCATCTGTTTTCTTTGTCATGTGATTTACTTCATTTATCGATATGGATTTAACAGTTAAATCAATTTGTTTGTTCACTTGTTTAATTTTCTTTTCTAGTTCTTTTTTTGAGAATTCAATTTCTTTCTTATCAACATTCCTCTTATTCAATACATCCTTTTTAAATCTTTCTTTTAGGATTGATGAATCATTCATGACTGTTTGAAGATTAGAAATTACAAACTCATCTGTAATTTCTAAATTCATACCTCTTCGATTATCACAAATCTCCACATCCTTTCCTTTCCAGTGATTTCTTTTGGATGAACAGGTGTAATAGTTTTTACCTACTGATTTTCTAACCTGACCAGAGATATTTTCTCCACAATAACATTCAAGTAAGTTACTCAATAATGATTCATATTTCCTGGAGTTATTCCCTTTATTTTTTGTGTTTTTTTTAATCTTTCTCTGAACTCTATTGAACAATGAATGAGAAATAATTGATGGAACCACAATGTGAAACCTGTCTTCAGTTTCTTTATCTACCCAAAAATATTCTCCTATATAAACTCTATTTCTTAATATGGTATTCAAAGTTCCTAAACTCCATAACTTACCTCTTCGGGGTTTTACTCCATTGGTGTCAAGGATAGATTTAATATCTTTTAATGATTTTCCTTGTTCGTATTGTTTAAAAATTTCCTTTACCCATTTAGATTCATCTGGATTTACCTTCCACTTTTTATCAACATTTGAGTATCCAAAGTTAATTGTTCCACCCATGAATACCCCGTTCTCACCTTGGGTAAGTGATAAATGTCGTTTTCCAGAAACACTCACCTGTCTCCTCTGTTGACGATCGAATTGTTGAACAGTTGTAAGAATCGTATCGAGTAATTCATCCTTGGGGTCTGTGAAATTTCTTCTAGTTCCACCTTCTCCCTCAAATACATTTACCTTGTGAGGGATGAAGTAATTTTGTTTCATCAATAAATCTTCTATCGTATTTCTACTCCACCTACTTCTGTTGTAGTACCAAACATTCTTGATTCTACCGATATTGATACCCTCTTTGAGTTCATTGAACTTGATTCGTTTATCACTCATGGAAGATAAACCACCTTCATTCATCTCCACATATTTCATACCTAGTTTTTTAGATACTCTTTTTCCCAAGAACCTTTGATTCTCAATAGAATTACCTTCCTCTTCTTGAGTTTTAGTAGATACCCTTAGGTAACAAAATAATTTTTCTTTCATCTAATAATCTTCAATGTGTCTTGTAAAGACCGTGGGAAATATCTAAATCTTGATGATTTATTAATATTCTTTGGTACTTAACTACTTTCTTAAACTGTTACACCTGTTTTATTTTATTATATCAAAACAGTAGTATGAATAAACCATGTGTTACTGTTTATTCAATAGATTTCATGAACTCATCCACTTTTCTTTTACTTTTTTCAACATGAGTTTCATCAAAAATTCCTTTGAATTCTGGATAGTATTTTTTTTGATGTTCAAATATTGAAACCTTATCTGGGTTAACTGTTCCACAGTTCATGCTCATCACATAGTCAGAATTAACCAACTCTCTTTTGTGTTCGATTCCAATATGTTTTATTTCTTCCAATAAACATTCCCAAGGGTAATCCTCTGTATATCGCTCATCTTTCCAGTAAGGTTTCTTTTTTATTTCATCAATATCTGATTCAAGTTTCTTTGATATTTCATCAACCTTTTTAATAATGAAATCTTCAAAAATAATCCATTTTCCGTCACTCATTACACTACCCTCACTAAACTTGATCTTGTTACAACTAAGATTTCATTATTAAATCGAATGGTTGAAACCTCATCTTTAAAAACTTTAATTTCATTCCCATCAGAATCCATTAATTCATTACAGTTGTAAATTTGATCTAAATCATCACCATAGTTAATCTGATGATCTGAAAAGATAAACTTTTTGATATCAAAACTTGGATGTAAAGAACTCCAAATAGTTTTTAAACCAGTTCTAGTTTCAGTAACTGAAGTAACAACATCTTCTTTGCTCATAACCCTATATAGATTCTGGTTTTTCGTTTTTTTTATATTAATTTTCATAATTTTTTCTCCTTTTTTTGTTAATTAATATGTATATTTTACCAAGAATAAGTGGGATACATCAGAAACTAAACTTGTCTCAAAAGTAATGTATCCCTATAATCTTTTAATGGAGTTAACATACTCAAAACCAATTAATCCTAGAGTGGGTTCTCATAGAGTTAACAATAGAGTTTTTAAAGGAGATGTATTGGGTAGAAGCATTCAAATGTATCGAATGTGGTTTTTGTTTGTAAGGTTAGGATTGGATTGTGAGGATAATAAAATTCCTATTATTGATTACGTGAACAATAAGAAGATTAAGGTGAAGGTGAATAAGAGGTTCTATAGTAAGTGGGATTTAGATAGGGTAAGGGAAGACAAGTTTGATGATTGGTGGAAGGATAAAAAACATTTGTTCATTGAAACTGAACCAACATTAGTTACTGATATTGAGGATGATGATAATTATGTTTATATCAAGGTTGATAAAAGGCTAAAGAAAGAAGATGTGATGAGAGGAGTTAGGAAATTAATCAAACCGAGTAAATCATTTACATCAGAGTTTGTAATTCAAACCCAACACAAATACATACCCACTCATATGAAATACAACATCTTTGTTTGGAAACATCTTGGGAATACAAGAAAAGATATCATTGATTTACTGAGTGGTGGTTACAAATATTATGATGTTCGTATTCCCAAAAATGAAAGTAGTATTAGAAGAACACTTAGAAGTAGTGAGAGATTAATTTTAGATACATCTAAAGGATTCTTTTAGTGAATTAATGGTAATTATTGAATTGGTAGAATCGCACATCTGACAATATTTATTAGGGTATTATTTTGGTTTATGAATGATTTTTTAAGTTCTAGTTTTTCAACCTCAGTTCCATTTGCGTCTGTTGTATTTTCAATCTTATATATGATTTATAACAACATAGGTCTATTCATACTTTCTGCTGTTTGTGCTTCATTACCCGCTATTATCTTTTTGTGTGTATCGATTTACATTTTTTTTCAATTTGGAAGACATGCAACCATTGAGATCAATCTTGATATGGTTCAGCTCGGACTTGTTCAGCTATCTGTGATCTTAATTGTGATAAATAGTTTTGGACTGATTAAGTAGATCCACTTTATTTATTATCCGTCATAATCTATCAATCATCTTTAAGTCTCTAATCTTTGAACTACTCTCTTTATCATATCTTGAGTGCTTTTGGTCTGTGTATAAAGATCTGCAATATCATCCTCCAAAGAGTACCAATCTGACCAACTAAAACTTTTGTAGTGTCTATTGCTCCACATTTTTCTGCTCCTAACTTCAAGAGATGCAATCTTCCAGAGCAGATTTAAATCATTGTCATTGACAATTGGGAACTTAGGGATATTTCTCATCAAGCCCACCAGTCAAAGCCATGTACTATCTTGTTAGCTTCCAAGATATCTTTGCAGTCTGTGAAGGTAACTTTTTTATCTTTGTTAAAAGCAAGTTTCATAAAATGCAAAAGAAAGGTCTCAACGCTCTTTTTGGGTATGGAAAGAAAATACTCATAATCATCATCTCCCCAAAATTGTTCTACCAATGGGCCCATGTCTTGTCCATCAATGGATAAAGCTCCATCGTTATTAAAGTTAGCTCGAATTGAAGTAAAGTTCATCCCATCATCTCGAAAGATTTCCATAGTTTTCTCCATAAGAAACATACCCGGAATTGAGTATGTTGATGTATGCAGGGGGAATGAAATAGGGAGATTATTTCTATAGCTACACTTATTTATATGGGGTTAATTAGTGATATTTCAATGGTCATAGATTAACCATTTTATTACTAACGAATGAGATTTCAGTTTGTGACAAAATATATCAACTTTATTTGCTACTACTCTCTTCCCTTATGGTCCAAGAATTAGGTAGTATTAATTAAAGACATGGAAGCAACCAATTCACTCAATATATTCTCGCCATCACAGACTCCTGTTGCTGAAGTTGTAACTCCACCCAAACTAAATCCACCCTCACTCAAAGAAGCATTACACATTGTTAGTCCAAAACTTCTGCCTTTTGCTTTAAGTCTTAGTGGCAACATGGCTGATGCTGAGGATTTGTGTCAGTCAACCATACTTAAACTTATTGAGAACAAAGAAAAATTCTTGTCTGCTGAATATCCCCTTGCCTATGCAAAGACCATTTTACGCAATGGCTTTATAGATAAATGCAGAAAAGATTCTAAGGTTGATTCCTTTGATGAGTTAAATCTTGAGCCATTCATTGATGAGAACAAATTGAAATCCTATGAGCATCAAGAGCTGATGAATTGCCTCAAACAACAAGATGAGACCGATAGAACTATTTTGGCAATGAAAGGTGCAGGTCATGATTATGATGTGATTCAAAAATTTATCGGTAATATCTCTAAGGGCAACCTAAGAACCAAAGCTAAAAGAGCCAGAGCCTTACTAGCAGATTGTTTGGGGAGGAAGCAGAAATGAATCAACGCCTCAAACTTGAATTAGCTGGATACGTCGATGATGGCATGGATTACTCTAACTCTGCTGAAGTCAGGAGCATTGTTGATGCATCGGATGTAGCTAAAGAGTTTTATGAAAGATTGCTCTTTGCCAATAAACGTCTTGAGAGTTTCTTCCAATCTAAAGAGATGCATAAGACTAACAAGAAGCTGCATAAGTTTATTGATGACACCCTTGAGCCTAAAGATACTTTCTGGACTCGTTGGGTTCCTGCATCAGGCTTGATGATGGCTGCTGTGGCTATGTTGATTACCTTTGGTCCATTTATGAATCCGGTAACTGAAGTACCTGCCATGTCTAACATTCAAGTGAATATTCCCGCTTCTATTCCAAAGCCTCAAACCATTAAGAGCTATGAGGTAAACACTGTTTGGTCACTGGCTTCATCCATGACTGATGAGATGGATGCAACAATTTATCAGGTGATGTACGGAGTCTTTGCAGCTAACACCAATGCCTTTATTGGCGGTGACTTAACCTCTATAAGAGCTGACAAAGACTTTGTAAAACCTGATAAAGCTTTAGTCCAAATGATAGACCCTGACACTGCTCAGCAGATGGTTGAAAGTTATTTAAACTAATTCTGTCACAAACTCCCTCTTCCTCCGTTTAAGTATTAAGACCACTTAATAACTATCCAAAGGAGGGATTAATGATTGAGATACTCGCAGCATCAATAATAGGACTGCTTGCTTTAACGACCTTTATGTTTGTTAGGAAGCTTAGAAAACCAAAACCAATGGATGAAATTAAACTCCAGAAAATCCATGTTATGCGTTTAGGACCCTTTTCTGGGCAAAGCAATTCGTTTAAAGGTAAGTCGGTTGTATTTATGATGCTGTTGAGTAGCTTGTCCTATGCTGAGGTAGATATTGTCACCTTAGATAATTTTTTTATTGATGATTTAAGTGAGAATGAATTAACTGTCTCTAAGACCGCTGAGAACAAGGACCCTGCAACTCAATTAGGCTTTCACATTGAACGCCCTCACTGCATCCCTAGTTATCCTTATTTAATGATGGAAGTGCCTGATGAAATGCATGAGGGCATTGACGTCATCGCTAAGATTGCAGTTGATAAACGTAAACCCAAAAAAGCCAAACTAAAACTAAAATTTATCTTAGACACCGGTGATGATAGAAGAGTTGGTTGGTTTGAGCTGCAAAATTTTCCATCTTTTTATGGAGCCTCAATGATGGATGTAAACTTTCATTCTGTCTCAGGCATGGAAAATCAAACGTTTGTTTTAGAAGGTTTAAAAGATTCTACCTACCAAGCTCAGCAAATATGTAATTCAGGTCACATGTTAAGAGCTGCAAGCAAGCAGGTTAAGATTTAAGCTTGAATGGAAATGATATAGATCATACCTCGTTAATAAAATACAAAACTCCCAGCACAAACATAATTACTGTGGGGATCATGCATCCAAGTCCAAGAGATTCTTTGTCATCAAAGGGATGAGGTTTAATTTTACGTCTTATTTCTCCAAAAATTAATGCTCCGCCAAACAGCAATACTAAACCCCAAAATAATGGCATATCAAACAGAGACCATGATGAATTTGAAAAATTTCCATAGGAATAGTCTTCATCCCATCCAGATGTTGGATTTGCAAAAACTCCAAAGCTTCCAAGGGCCGCTAATGTGAGAGGGATGTTTTTCATATTATATAAATTACTTGAACAACTTACTATGAAGTCCTATGAATCTCTCTCCTTCATAGAATAATTAATTCTGCATCTTTAGACTGCGAGATAATTCATCTTTCCATCTGTCAACATCATACCAAGGACATCCAACACATCCCTGCTCCTCGCCCAAGTCATTATTCCAATTTTCATCGCCTGCATAGAACCATTTTATTCCCATAAAAGTTGGTCTTTTATTCTCAAAAACACATTTATCACAAGCTCTAGATTTCAACATATTTGTTTGATTTGTGAGAAGCTGAAATTTAATTTTAATTTCATCATCAGTCATTGATTTTTTATTAAATGATTCTGCTTTTCTCCACCTTTGTGAAGGGAATTTATGATCTATAATAAATTCAACATTAGGTCTAATGACATCAAAAACACAATCTCTGTTTTTAAGTACATTTATAATCCTTTTTCGCATAATGGAACTAATATTCCTTCTATAACCTGAAGAATTAGTTTTAGGTATGTAAATTGGAATCAAAATATCATTCATCGTGACTGCGTTACAGTTTTTGCAGCTTTTTCTTTTTGAAGCAATAACAAAGTTTTTCTTTCTTATGTCTCGCAAACGGGCCGCACTTTGAGGGTTTATTTTTGGTACAGGCCCACATACCCTGCATTGCCATTCATGACTTAGCAAGGCCTTAAAAACTTTATGTGTTTGAGAATTTTTATTTTTTTTCCATACTCCATTGTGGTCTTCTAGCCATCTATGATGATTATTTTTTTTAATTTGATCTATATATTTAGAATAATTTTTTTTGTCTTTAAGATTTTCAATGGTAATTTCAAATCCTTGCTCCTTAAGACGCAAGGGAAGTGCACCAAACCATTTATAATTTTCATAATTGATAATAACTTCAACAAATCTATCCGAAGTTTTTTCAGGTGTATATTCTTCAAGAAAAGTTATATTTGACATGAAAATCAGTGATAAGTAAGTGTATTAACTAAAAGTTTTAATTATCTTCAATGTTAATATAAAGTATAAAAATTGCAAAATTAGAGAATGGGAGTTCTTTTTGAATAATATAAGTATTGGTAGTGTTTGCTCTGGTATTGAAGCAGCTTCAGTTGCGTTGAATGATCCTGCCTTCAATATTCAGTGGTTTTCTGAAATTGATTCATTTCCTTCCAATCTTCTGAGTGTTAAATATCCTAATATTCAAAACATAGGTAATATGAATGGTCTACCTGGGTTAATAAAAAATAAGCAGGTTGATTCACCAGATATGATCTGTGGAGGCACCCCATGCCAGGCATTTTCTTTAGCTGGATGGAAAGAAGGTCTTGCAGATGATAGAGGAAATTTGACTTTAAAGTTTGTTGAAATTATCAAAAGTAATGACCTTATCAGATTGGACAAAAAAATGCGTTCGACAATTGTTTTATGGGAAAATGTTGAGGGAGTTTTAAATGATAAGACAAATGCATTTGGATGTTTTTTATCTTCTTTAATTGGTCTTGATTCAGAAATCAAAATGCTAAAGTGGCCCAAATCTGGACTTCTTCGAGGACCAAAGAGAAACGTAGCCTGGAGAGTGTTAGATTCAAAATATTTTGGATTGCCTCAACAAAGAAGAAGGTTATATCTTTTGTCAGGGGGAAATGATTTTTTTCCTGAGAACATTTTATTTGATGACCTTCCAGAAAAATTTATAGATTACAAAGAAACAAATCAACCCATTTCTTTTAAAAAAAATAAACAAGATATTGAGGTATTCCGTCATTATACAGATTGCTTGTACTCAGCGTACGGAACAAAATGGAATGGAAATGCCGCTGCATATAATGGATCATTATTCGTAGCACAAAATGGAAGATTAAGAAGGATGACTCCTATTGAATGTGAGAGATTGATGGGATTTCCTGATAACTATACTGATATCGCAGAGGCTAAATCCACCAATCGATATCAATCTCTTGGAAACTCTTGGTCAATTCCAGTAATATCTTGGATTGGTAAACGCTTACTAGATAAACACAACTATTCTCAATCAAGAATCAATAAAAAATATCATTCTTATAAAGTGAATTTAAAAAACCCCAGCCCTGATACAAAAATGTTTCTAATCCCATCTAGTACTAAATTTGAACAGCTAGATATGTTTTCTGAGAAAGATTTAAATGGATCTCCAATACCAAATGATTATAAGCTTGGAAAAATTAAAGATATTATTTTTACAAATGCAGATGAAAAATACTATATTTCTCCAGTAGGATGCAAGGGGATTCTAAGGCGGGCTGAAGAGAGAGGAATAAATATCAACTTAAGGTTAAAATATTATTTAAGATTTATAGCATCAAAGATGAGTGATAAAGATATTGAAAAAATATCTCGAATTCAACCAAGAGGGTCATATATCAACAATTCATAAGTTGATAATATTTTTCACATCCACCAATCAGCAATGTATCGAATATCTAATTGATTGAGCATATTTTTTAAATCTTATACTGAAATATTTTTAAGTGAATTAAATCTACCCGCCAAACACCAATACCACACGCCAAAATATTAGGTCATCAAATAAAGGCCATGATGAATTTGAAAAATTTCCATAGGAATAGTCTTCATCCCATCCAGATGTTGGATTTGCAAAAACTCCAAAGCTTCCAAGGGCCGCTAATGTGAGAGGGATGTTTTTCATATTATTTTGAAAAAAACTCATCCCTATGCTTCAACAAATCTTTTCCTTCAAGTCTTGAGTTTTCATTGATAAGTCTCTTGAAGTATAAATCTTGATTTTTGAATTTATCAGGTAGATCAGGATCATTTTTTTCCAGCTTCACCGAAACAATAGATCCAGACTTTTCTACCTGAAAGAAAATAATTCTTTTTCCATCAATTTTTTCAAGAAAAATCTCTATAAATTCTAAGGCATAAGGTTCAAAAACTTTTTGAAGATGTGTATTAATATGTCTAACCCATTGATCATCTGTTCTATGGGGATCATGCTCCAGACCAATAATTTTATATGGTTCTTTATCCTCAACTCCGATAAACAAATATCCACCTTTGGTGTTCATGAATGCATTTAAGGTTTTCCATATACCTTGACGAAGACCAATTTTAGTCCCCCCTGTTTTGATACAGGTATCATAAGAGGCTTTATATTCAACATTCCTTGATTCGCCATTTTTTATGAGAGCTTTAAGATAGTTTCTCCATTCTGTTTTCTGCAATTGAAGATCAGGCATATCCTGATAATTCTCTTTGGTAAATTTTTTGCCTATTTTGCGAATATTGCTTTGATGCTTTTCGTAAAAATTATTTTGCCACTGATCATAAAGGTTCATTGATCGAAGTTTGCTGATCAATGCAGATTCTGTTCGCTGTAATAGAGTTGAAATTGAATCAAGGCTTCCGCCAGTCTGAGCAAATTGAGATAAAACTTCTTCTCCCAAAGCTCCATAGTTCTTACCTTCGCCCAAAATTAACTGGGTTCTATATGAATAACGACCTATAATTTTTCTTATACTGAAAAATGAATCGATCAAAATAGTCGTCATTACTAAAATTGGAAAATAATACATAGGTATATAAAAAAATAATTTAATATCTTGATTTTTATATGTCACTAAAAAAAATATAAAGGTGACCATAAAAAACATGATGTTCCTAGACTCGCTAGTAATCCAACTGACATAGGATGGATTAGCAAAACTACTTTTAACTTCAAAAAGAGAATCTAGCTTTTCTTGAGGTGAAATCTCTTTGTTTAATTTAATTTTCTCAATTTCTTGAAGAATTTTTTCATGCATACATTAACTATATCAACTTTAATTACTCATTTTAACGTTGATGATCTATCTATGATTAGTTGGTTTAAATTAAATAAAAAAAATTATTTTTAAAATTATTTTTTTAAAGGATCGATATCAATCCATTGGGGCTTAATCAGCCTTGAAACAAAACTATAGCTTCTTCTCTGCCTCCATTTCAATAAACCATTCTCATATTTATATACAAATGCACCTAATGGTCCAGAAGCTCTAATATGAAGCTCAAAGTTATCTCTATTCCAATACTTAATGTAGGTATCTTTATCTATCTCTATCTTTTTAAAGTCAAAGTCCATCTTAGTACTCCTCCTTTCTAAAGAAGAGAACACAACCTATTTGCTCCTCAACCATTCTGTATCTAGTAGGTTTATCAAACCTCCATCTTGCTAGAGCTTTAATCCAAGCAGGTGCTTCCTCTGCTCCTTCATGCTCAGTTAAACAAAATTTAAATGCTTTCCAATTATCTGCAAGGTCAGTAATAGGTTTGAAAGTTTTTCCGTCAGTACAAACTCTTTGCTTGATTCTGTTGTGCTTTGAAAATTCAAAATCCCACCTTCTGTTTTCATCGTAAAGAAACGAAATATCAAAATCTCCATTAGGATAGATAGTTGCACGTATATTATTGGTAACGTTTATTACCTTTGGTTTGTAGTCTTTCATTGATACCTCCTTAGTTGCTGAAAGCCACATCGTTTGTACCACCTTGCCGAAGTTAGCAGGTTGGTAAAGGTGTCATCACCTTTTCTTGATGTCTGAGAAAATTATATCATTTTAATTTTGTTGGGTCTTTTAGTAATAAGGCCAAGGCCATAATAATAATTATTTATCCCCACCTTGTTCTACCCATAAAAAAAATTGTGTCATTAAGTCTTCTTGTTCAACTAAGAAATCCTCATAAAAAGAACTTACCTCTGAAAACTCTTTGGTTCGACCATGATGATGTTCATAGATTTCTAATTTATCACTCAGATCCCAAGCTTTAAGAGCAGTTAACTTATAGTATTTATCTAAATCCTTATAAACCTTGAGGTCTTTGACTTTATTCATTTTGTTTTCAGACTCTTTAGCTATTAAGTTCGTTACCTTAATCATAAATTTAAGGAGTTCAGATTGAGTCTTCAATAGTCCAACAGTAGAATCGCGTTTAAAGTTTTTTGATTTAGAGACAATCTTTAATTTGGGTGGATCAGAGCAATTCATGGTGTCATATTTAATGAGTTTTTCTCTCATCATGGTTATTAATCATTGCATCAGTTGTTTGTTCAGCTATCATATCAAGGGCATCTTGGTGTGATGTAGTAAATTTAAATGTTAAATCAACTATTTTCTTTAATAGTGTTTCTATAACTGTACCCACTGAGTAAGATTGAAATTCACACTCTTCTATTAACTTATCAAATAATCTTTCTACTGATTTTTGTTCTTCTCTTATTTTATCTTCGTTCATAGTTATGCTATTTATTTAAAATTGTTCTTATCTTTTCTTTCATATGTTTCATTTTATCTAGATCATTGGTAGACCTAATTTTTTTAGACTCATCCAAAAGAAAGTCAACTAACCTATCTTGATTCTTAAAAAGAATTTCTCTTTTTGAGATATCTTCTTCTTGACTAAGTTGCGACTTATTTAATTGTATTTTTTTAACAAGAAAATCTGCTCTTGACTCAATTTTACTCACAGCAAACCTCTGCTCACTAATTCATCTTCATATAGTTCTTGTTCTCTTGGAAACACATAACCAAGCTTAGCAGATAGACATTGCTGTGCAGTTTCATCTTTCATAGCATCAATGCTTCGAGCGAAAGTCCAATGCATGTTCCTGTGTGTTTGTTCAGGACATTCGTCTTTGGCAACTAAGATGGCTTCTTCAAAATAATCACCAATTAAACCGTAGTCAAACCAAGTCTTTTCACCATTGTATGCTCCAAAGCCGGGAGAGATTATCCAGCTTGGGCACTGATAATCATAACCACCGTGACTGCAAACTGTAACAAATGAGTACCTATCCTTTAGATAGCTGATGCCATACAAGGTATTAACAGCATAACCAACCATCCAAGTTGAAAGT
>Ga0255755_1003013_pt1 | contig 13290 bp, 10 predicted proteins | sample 011ome_18_FD_179955 | JGI IMG/M metagenome (GOLD analysis project Ga0255755, IMG submission 179955) | Coastal salt marsh microbial communities from the Groves Creek Marsh, Skidaway Island, Georgia - 011501BT metaG (version 2) | ecosystem: Environmental > Aquatic > Marine > Intertidal zone > Salt...
TGGCGTCGCGGGCGCGGGCGCGGGCGCGGGCGCGGGCGCGGGCGTCGAGGCGCGCGCTCAACGGTAGTTTTGGTTTCGGTTCGCGATGAGAATTGAGGAGAAAGTCGCGTCGTGTGTCTGTCGTTGACAACGCGTCGCGAGGTCTATGCGGAGACTAAAAGTAGTAGTACTGTAGTAGTGGTAGTGGACCGCTATAGCGGCGGTGGATGCCGTCGGTGCACCACGCCTACGTCGCATCCATGGCGTCGGCATCACCAGCGACGGCAGCGGCGGCGGCGGCGCGCGCCGGCTCAGCCAACGCGTCTGGCACGCGCTGAAACTCGCCCGAGCTCGCGTCGCAAATCCAGCTCAACTCGCACTCAAAGTCTTTATCTTTGACATCGTGCGTGGCGTAAATAATCCGCGCCACCTCTCTCACCGCTTCTTCGCACTTCATTTCGCTAAAATTAAACTTTTCCACCTCGGTTTTCGCGGCGGATTTGCCCTTACCGACGCACGCGCCGCGCATCTTCGCGCACTCGCCGCTCGGCTCCAACGTGTACAAGTGGTAGCCGTCGAAATCCTTCACCGCGAGCACGCTGGCGCACCCGAACGGTCGCACGCTCCAATACAACGTAAACAAATGATAATAGTGCGCCATGCGATCGGCGAGTAATTTCCCAGGAATGGCGTCGCCGTAAAAGGATTTATACTGCGCGCACTCGGCGCGCGCTCGATCGCGCACCGCGCGCGCATCTGGCGCGTATCCGCTCGCCCCGATCCCCGCGTGCCGCGCCACCGCACCTATGCGCCGCGTCGTATTCGGCGTGTGTAACTTGGACGGCACCAACGTCTCGCACCCGATCACAACGCCATCCGCGCACGCCACGCCGATGGTCAACCCACCGTTGTCCACGGCTTTGCTCGCGTATTCCACTTGAAACACGCGCCCGTCGGGGGAGTACGTCGTCGTGCTCAGGTCGTAGCCGGATCCGATGCCGGACATGGCTTCTTTTGCGTCGTCGCGATGCGCGCGAGGGCGTCGTGCGCGGCGAGGAGTGGCGAAGGAGAGATTGATGACGACGCGATCATTGCGGCACACGTCGGCGCACGCGATGGTTTTGGCGCAGTCGCGCGCGCCCGTGCGCGTGCGGGCGCCCGCGCGGGCGAATGGTCGATGGAGACGGGCAAGCGCGATGCGGGCGACGGGCGGCGGCGCGAGCGAAGACGCGGCGCGCGTGCAGGTGTTCGATCCGAGGCGAAAAGTTGAACTTCAGCTCCTCGGCGCCAGGGAAGAGCTCATGAGTTTAATCGAACGTAAAGCCCCTGACGAGGCGATTACGGCGGTGATTGATGAACTTAAAACGCTGTATGACGGTGAGGCGCGCGCACCGGCGCGAGATGCGCGGTTGCTCGGGAAATGGAGGTTGATTTGGAGCGCGCAGGCGTCGACGGCGAACCCGTTTCAACGCGCGTTTGGAAAGGCGGCGAGGAATTATCAAATCATCGCGAGCGACGCGTTGGCCAACGTCGTCGAACTTGGTCCAGTTGTCATCGATGCCAAGGCGTCGTGTGAGGCTGTGAGCGAGGTGAGGAGCGAGGTGGTGATTAGTACGGTGGACGTGCGCGTGGGCGGGACGACGCTCAAGACGTTTAAGCTCGAGCCGCGCCCTGGGGCTGGGAAAGGATGGGTTGAACAGATTTATCTCGACGACACGATGCGCGTGAGCGTAGGGAATAAAGGCTCGTTGTTTTGCCACGTCAAGGATGGCGATGCGGCGCGGCTGGAGGAGGCGTCGAACGCGAGCGCGAGCGCGTCCTCCACGGCGTTGGCTCGCGTCGACGTCGACTGATTGATTTGTAAAATATAATAAATACATTGCCGCTACTGTAGACGTGTGCTTTTCTATCCATGCGCGCGAGGATCGGTGCTTGGGGGCACGATTCCTCCGCGCGGGTCGCTCACCGACGACGCCCCAGCGACGATATCCGGCGCTTGCACCGTCGTCGCCAAACCATACTTTTTCGCATACGGCAGCGTCTTTTCGCCGCGCTCAAGCGCCGCGACGTTCGCCTCGAGCACTTCTTTGGGAAACTTGCCCACAATAAATCCTTCACTGACGCCGTCTTTATCTAAAAATTCCAAGTGCGGTATCCCGTCCACGCCGTACGCGTCCAACTCGCCTCCCCACTTGGTGTTATCGATGTTCAACATGACGAAATTCACCCCGTTCGCGTGCGCAGTCTCCACCGCGTACACCGTCGGTGCGCTCTCTTTGCACACTTCGCACCAATCGGCGTAGAACTCCAGCACGGTGGGCTTTCCACTCGAAAGCGCGGCGTCGAGCGTCGTCGAACGCTTTTCGAGCTGGGACAAATTCGCGCCCGCGATCGCATCTCCACCCCCGACGCCGCTCGTCGTCGACACCCCGAACGCAAACACGCCCGTCGCGAACGCCGCGAGCGCTATAGTTTTCCCACGCGCGCGCTCGTCGTCGATCGATGGGAAATCCGGCGTCGAATTCGAACTCGATGACGACGACGATGGATCCCGCGCACCGTCATCCGTCTCATCGTCCCCCGTCGTCGCGCGACGCACCGCGCGCGCGAATCGCGCGTCGCGCGCACCGCGCACCGATGACCACGAACTTTTCGTCCAACGCGTCGTCGGCGCGAACCGCGCGACGCCCGTCGCTGGAGCAGCGAACATGGCGCGTCGAGCTCTGTCGAAGCCATCCACGCCGAGCTCCGCGCCTCAGTCGCGCCGACGACGCGCGCGTCTCGCGCCGACGACGCGCGCGTCTCGCGCGGACGCTGTGCGTGCGGATGTCTCGCGTCGTCCGCGCCGGTCGCCGCCGCGAACGCGCGCGTCGTCGGCCGACGGCGCCGCGAATGCGCTTAAAATATCCAAGTGTCCAGTCAGCGCTGTCATGTCGGCGCCCTCATTCGACGACGCCGTCGAAGTGTGCGTCGAGCGGACGCGCGAACGGGCGCGTGGACGAGCGCGCGCGCGACGAGCTCGACGCGTCGCTTGGCTTCGCAACGCATCGCCACGGTTCGCGGCGCGACGCGGCGCGTGGACGACGCGGCGACGGTTGGACCGAGGCGTGCATTTGTGCCCGAGGACGTGGCGATGACGACGTCGTCGACGCCGCAGCACGCGATTGGGCTCGTAGCGGCGTCGACGTCGGCGACGTCGTGGAGGCAGCACCGCGCGCGGCGACAGGGGGCCTGGTGGGTCGTGCGCTTGTGCGAGCGGACGCTTCGCGCGAGCGCCAAGGCGGCGTTGGTCGTGACGGGCACGACGTGTGGGGCCGTCGTGGGCGCGGTGGCGGGCTATGCCAGCGCGCGGGGGGTTGTTCGTGGTGCGTTGACCGGCGCTGTGGCCGGGGCGACGGTGTTGCTGGAGACTTTGGGGGTGGAGCTGCCTGAGAACGCGCCAGAGAGCGCGGCGGAAAGCGGTTCGTACTCGTACGCGGTGTTTACCGATCGAGATGGTGAACGACGGGTGCTGCACTTGTCGTTTTCGCACACGATGAACGTTAGTCAGGTTTTACGCATGATTACAGCGCGTGAGATGACGTTTGAGGCGTTGACGGGGAGCGGCGGGGACGTGCCCACCTCGGGCGCGCCTCGAGCGAGCGAGGACGTCATCGCGTGTTTACCGCGCACGACGGTTAGAAAGACGTGTGACGGTTCATGCGCGGTGTGTTTAGAGTCATACGTCGAAGGAGACGTCGTGAAGACTGTCCCGCGATGCAAGCACGCGTTTCACGCGAGTTGTTTAGACGCGTGGTTATCGCGTCGAGGACAGTGCCCGCTTTGTCGCGTCGCCGTGGCGTGAACACGCGAGAGCGAAACGAAATGATGTGTAAAACAATCGTGTGACTTTACTAGTGATGCTGCTACTGCGAATGTAATACAAGAAATCTACTACAGTACTGTACTAAAAGAAAAAAGTTTACCGCGCGCGCGGTTTGTTCAATTCAAGCGACAATTTGCGACTATACAACGTCAACGATAGAAATCCCAACGAAATCACCATAAATGGCCACACCGTTCGTCCCGGTGTGCTAGGTTTCATGCTGACCATCATCGCCACGAGTGCACCACCGAGTAAAGGTGCTATGGCTCGACCAGCATTTGAAAATGTCCCGCTAAATCCGTTCACAGCGCCAAGAGCGCGGCGAGGCGACGCGTTGTTCAGAATCAACGAGCTCCCACCCATGATAATCGGACCGGACATCCCGCGGGCGAACCCCAAGACAATGACAACGGCCCATGCCAAAGATTTCGATCGCTTTGCCAACTCGTGCGCGATTGGGTGAAGCGGAAAGACCACCGCGTTAATCGCCAATGCAAACGGCAACAGCGTCACGATGCCAAAACGTCGCACGAGCTTCGTAAACAAAAAAATTTGAAAGAATAAAATGGTGATTCCCATGACGGTACCAAATAACCCGATATCCACAGATGTCCATCCCAGTCCACCGCTCTGAATAGACGTCGCCATCCACAGCGGTGTCGTTTCCGCGCCAGTCAAAACGACAAATGTACATCCGACTTGACTCGCGATGGCTGTCTTCACGTTGACGTCTCGAAACCATGGCACGTCTTGGTTTTCTACTATCTTTTGATTTTCTACGCATTTATTAGCGCCATCCTTGGCGCCAGAACCAGCACTATCGTCGTCGTTCACCGAAAGTAACTCGAGCTCGACGACGACGTCTTCATCCGCGTCGTCCACATCCAACCAACCCCTCCAAAACGCCACCAACGCGGGCAGCGCCAACGCCAATATCCAAACATTTGACAAAAAGAACGGATACCTCGCCAGAAACTTCGGACACGACGCCGCGTCGCGTTCAAACCTCGCCCACGACGTGCACGGTTCGGCTAAAAGCGCGGATAACGCTGGCGCAAACGCTGACGCCGTCCCGTACGCCACCCCAGTCGTGGCGAACGCTCTCGCCGCATTCGTACCGTCACTCACTAACGCCAACGCAGGTTTTTGCATCACAACCATGCCATCGACGCACCCTTGCACCGCCCGCAGCGCGCACGCCGCGCCAAACGACGCGCTAAAGCCAAACGCCACGGTCGCCGCCGCGTGCGCCGCGCCGCTCACCGCGATGATGCGCGCGAACCCGAACCTATCGCCCATCGCCCCCCATGCGAACGCCGACACCGCGCTCGCCGCGGGCTTTATGCTCGTCAGCACGCCCGCGCGCAGCGCCAGCGCGTGTTCGCTCAGCTCGCGGTCGAAATGCCTCGCCATAAAGTACGCGATGGAGAACAGCGCCGTCGTCGCCGCGGTGCTCGCGACCGAGAATAACTGTATGGCGCCCACGGTGCGCCACGCCAGCGGCGTCTCGTCCGCGGGTTGCGCGAATAATCGTCGCATTCTCAGCGGCGTGGCGAGATGTGACGACTCCAGAGTGCGCAGCGATTCAGGTTGTCACAATCGCGCGCGCTGGCGCGACGACGACGACGACGACGCGAATGTTGGCATCGATGACGTCTGCGACGATGTCACCATCGCGCGCGACGATGCGGGCGATGCACGCGAGTGAGCTCGCGCCGCGAAGGGTGACACCATCGACGTCGATGGCGCGGCTGAGAATTGTGACAACAGCGAGCGCTGCGAGCAGTAGTGACGCGCGCGATGGGACGACGGCGGAGGATGTGGGGCGAACGCGAGCTATACGCGCGCTCGTGCCGTCGTTTTTAGCCATCAGGCGCGGGTCGAGGTTTGCGCACCAGGAGTTTGTTGCGCGCGCGGCGGAGGCGTATCGTTTGGGCGCGACGGTGCAAGATGCGCGGATAGAAGCGGCGATGATGGGGTTATCGAGCGTAATTAGATTAGGTATGAGCGAACAAGATGCGTTTGCGAGCTCAGTGGCGATGGTGCACTTGACGATGCGGTTTATGGGTGAAAAGGGTGGTCGCGCAGGCGCGAGCGACGAAACCGCAAACGAAGATGCGGGGAACGACGTTAACGTCAATGCGTTGATGGAAGAGGCTGACCCGGAGGCAAGAGGGATGTTGAAATATATTGAAGCCACGCATAAGAGCGCCGATGCGGGGTACACTTTGAAGAGAATGGAGCTGGAGAGACGTTTTGCTGGGGCGGGATCGTCCCGTAGCCCATCGCCTGGCGAGGCGTTGATGCGTTCAAATTGCAAGCTCACGTTACTCACGCGAGAAATGCTCGAGCTTGAACGTGGGGTGATGAGCGCTAGGTTAGCGCTTACTGCGGCGGAAGAAGATTCAGAGTCCATCTCGGCGAGCATGGACGATGTAGAGAGCGAGTCTCAGGCTCAAGTCGCGCTCGCGTGGTGCCGCCGCGAACGCACCCCAGCGCGCGAGCTCGCGGCAGAAATGCTCGTAGGCTTCTTTTCCGTGCTCACAGGGCACCCATTAGGATACAAGTCATTCGTTGCCGCCGCACGCGCTGCGTTTGAGAACGGCGTTTCAGCGGATGAAATAACGAGCGCGGTGGAAGCTCCGGAATTTGACGTCGAAGGCACGCGTCGCGGGATGTTTGGTCGCTCCGCCGACGCCCCGAAACTCTTCGCCGGCTTCGTCACCACCGCTTACATCGCACTCGAGGCTGAAGGGTTGGCGCTTCCACCCTCGGCGAATGGGGATGAAGAGTTATTCGCGTACGCGGATTACCCGTGCGCGCCAGATGACGTCGAATGTAAAACGCCGATGACGGATGACCAAAAACGTCGGTCAGCCAAAGGTTTACGCCAAGCCATCGACGCGTGGCTCGCGATGGATCGCGATGCGCTCGCCGATGAAGTCTCATTATCTCTCTCCGAAGACGAAGGCGACGAAGGCGACGAAGGCATGGCGAAACCTGTCGCCAAGTCGCCGTCGGCCAAAGACGCTGCCAAAGACGACTCATTCGTCGTCATTCGCGACGACGACTTTGCTGCGTCTTCAATCACCCTCGCCGCGTTACAGCATCAACGTAATATTGTCTCTTTCGCCATGGATAGCCTCGCCACACAGGCGCACTAGTTCCCATTATTACTTAAACACCAACAACAAACCGACGACGTCTTCAACACCCAGTCCACGCGCGTCGACACACGTCGACGCGCGCGCCTCACCGCCGCTCGTCGAGCACGCACGCAGGGCGTCAAACAACAATGCCGCCGCGCTCGCGCGGCGCTGTCATCGCCGCAGCCGTCGCCATGAGCGTCATGCGCGTCGTCAGCGCCGCGCCGATCGCCGCTCAAATCATCAACCCCGCGACGACGCCCCTGCGCGCCAACTTCCTCGCCGAAGGCGCCGCGCGCACGTACGATGTCATCACGTACGAAGGTCCATCCTACGATGGATGTTGCCCGCTCCCCGAGAACGGCGGCGGCGGCGGCGGCGACGCGGGCGGGGAGATCCTGGGGTGTTGCGCCACAGGTGGGTGTTGCCCGAGCTCGGAAACCACCGATGCGTACGGCGTCTACCTCGCCTGCTGCACCGCGCAGCGAGGAACGATGGATGAGAATCGTGCGCGGTCGCGTGTGTCGTACACTGGGCCGTCGTACGATGGGTGCTGTCCGAATGGTGATGGGTTGAATATGGGCTGTTGTGCGAGCGCCGCGGGGTGTTGTCCACGCGATGGAGGCGCTCGACACGCGTGTTGTCCGACGATAGCGCTTCAGGACGACCTCGAGGGGGTGGATACGCGCGAAGACAGTGAGATAATAGATATGCGTGGGAATGAGGATGAGTACGATGATGTGAATGGTGATCACGGTATGGGGAGGTCGTACGACGCGCAAGGCATCGCAAGGCGGAGCGAGTACGAAGAAGCGACGGGCGCGGTGGGCGAGTACGCTCGGGGTGGGTTACAAGACGAGCGCGTGCGTGTCGATGGTGACGACATGTCGACCTTGTATTTACAACTCGCTGCGGTCGTGTGCGTCGTGGTCTGGGCCGCGGCTTTGGTGGCGAACACAATGTACGCGAAATTTGACGGGCGCGGCGATGGCGTCGATGAAGAAGCCGAAGCGTTGCTTGTCCGCAATCAACGACGCCGCGGCGCGATGCGACACCCATAGCGTAGAATCATTAGGCACATAGAGGAATTATTTTAGTATTAGAGCATGATTATATTTCGGTTTGCAGTAATTACACATGACTTCGGTGAACCTAAAAAATACACGAAGATGTTTGGCGGGGGATGAACAGTTTCGCGCGAAGCGTCATAGAGCGACTATGACGCACTCGACGCGCGGAACATTGATTAATTCCTAAATTAAGCCGTCGCGGACTCGGTCTCCATTTGTTCGACCGGTACGTGCGTGGCAATCAAGTTGCGGTCACCGTGCACGTTGTCGATGCGAGACGTTTGCGGCCAGAACTTGTGTTGCTTGACCCACTCCGCGGGGAACGCGCCGAGCTCGCGAGAGTACGGACGGTCACCCCAGTTGCACAAAGACTTGGCCGTGTGCGGCGCATGCTTTAACACGTTGTTCTCGCGATCCGCCTTGCCAGTCTCGATGTCGCGAATTTCGCCGCGAATGGCGATGAGCGCGTTGCAGAATCGGTCGAGCTCAGCCTTGGACTCAGACTCGGTGGGCTCAATCATCAACGTACCAGCCACCGGCCAGGACATCGTCGGCGAGTGGAAGCCGTAATCCATCAAACGCTTGGCGATGTCTTCGACTTCGATGCCAGTGGCATCCTTGATCGGGCGCATGTCGAGAATGAATTCGTGCGCGCACGTGTCGTTCTTACCGCTAAAGAGCACCGGGTAGTACTCCTCCAAGCGCTTAGACATGTAGTTGGCGTTGAGAATCGCGCGCTTGGACGCGTTGGTCAAGCCTTCGGAACCCATCATCGCAATGTACGAGTAAGAGATGGGCAAAATGAGCGCAGACCCGTACGGAGCAGCGGAGACGACACCAAACGGCTTGTCACCGCCGACGGGGACAGCACCTTCCTTCATGGACGGGTGATCCGGCATGAAGGGCGCCAAGTGCGCCTTGACACCGATCGGGCCCATACCAGGGCCACCACCACCGTGTGGGATGCAGAAAGTCTTGTGCAAGTTCAAGTGGCACACGTCAGCGCCGATGAAACCCGGGGACGTCAAGCCGACTTGGGCGTTCATGTTGGCGCCATCCATGTACACTTGACCGCCGTGCGCGTGAATAGTGTCGCAGATTTCTCTGATATCATCCTCATACACACCGTGCGTGGACGGGTAGGTGACCATCAACGCAGCCAAGTTGGCGGAGTGCTTCTCCGCGGCAGCCTTGAGCTCGGCAACGTTAATGTTACCCTTGGCGTCGGTGCCGATGACGACAATCTTCATGCCGCACATCGCCGCGGACGCCGGGTTGGTGCCGTGCGCGGAAACCGGAATGATACACACGTCACGGTGGGAATCACCTCGAGATTGGTGATAGGCACGGATGGCCATCAAACCGGCGTACTCGCCAGACGCACCAGAGTTCGGTTGGAGAGACATGGCGTCAAAGCCAGTGATTTCGCAAAGCTGCGCTTCGAGATCTCTGAACATTTCTTGGTAACCGAGAGTTTGTTCCTTGGGTGCGAACGGGTGAATGTTCGCGAGCTCAGGCCACGTGATCGGAACCATTTCCGTCGTCGCGTTGAGCTTCATCGTACAAGAACCGAGAGCAATCATAGAGTGCACCAAAGAAAGATCCTTCTCTTCCAAGCGCTTGATGTAGCGGAGCATTTCGTGCTCGCTGTGGTAGGCGTTGAAAACCGGGTGAGTCATGAAAGCAGACTTACGCTCCATCGGGAAGTTGGTTTGCACGCTCGGCGCAATTTGCTCAACGGTCGGCGCAGTTTGGCCGGCGGCGAAAACCTTGAAAAGAGCGTCAACATCGGCAATGTCCGTGGTTTCATCAAACGCCAAGGACACGTGGTCGGCATCCATGCGGCGAATGTTCATGCCAGCGTCGGCGCACGCCTTAACGATCGCGTCGGAGCCCTTCGGGCACTTCAACGTGATAGTATCGAAGAACTCCGGTGTGGTGTTCTTGTAGCCAAGCTTTTCGCAACCGGCGGCAAAGACGGCAGCAAAGTTGTGCGCCTTGGTGGCGATCGCCTTCAAGCCTTCAGGGCCGTGGTAAATACCGTACATGGCAGCCATGTTCGCCAACAACGCTTGCGCGGTGCAAATGTTGGACGTCGCCTTATCACGGCGAATGTGCTGCTCGCGCGTTTGCATAGCCATACGCAAAGCCGGCGCGCCTTCGGCGTCGATGGAGATACCGATGATGCGGCCCGGCATCAAACGCTTGCAGTCATCCGTGGTGGCCAAGAAAGCGGCGTGCGGACCACCGTAACCCATGGGCACACCGAAGCGCTGGGAGCTACCGATGACAATGTCCGCACCCCATTCACCCGGCGGGGTCAAAACGGTGAGAGACAACAAGTCAGCGGCGGCGACGACGCGGATACCGCTCGCCTTGGCCTTTTGCACGATCGGCTTGTAGTCGATAACAGAACCATCCGTCGCCGGGTATTGAACCAAAACCCCGCACACGTCTTTGGCGTTGTAGTCAAACGTAGATTCATCACCCACGATGGCTTCCAAACCCAAACCATCCGCGCGAGTCTTGACGACTTCGATTGTTTGCGGGTGGCACTTGTTGGAGACGTAAAACTTGGGCTTCTTGCCGCGGTTCAACGCCGAGCACATCGTCATCGCCTCAGCCGCCGCGGTGCCTTCATCCAACAAAGAAGAGTTGGACAACGGCATACCGGTCAAATCCGTAATCATCGTTTGGAAGTTCAACAAAGATTCAAGACGACCTTGGGACGCTTCGGCTTGGTACGGCGTATACTGCGTGTACCACCCCGGATTTTCCAAAATGTTTCGCAAAATCACAGTCGGCACGTTCGTACCGTGGTAACCCGCCCCCAAGTAGTTCTTAAACACCTTGTTCTTCGAAGCCATGGCCTTGAACTTGTCCAAGAATTCAGTTTCGGTTTCAAACGAATGTTCTTGGGCACCGTGGCGTCGATCAACGCGTCGATGTTCGGGTACCCAACCACCGCGCACATCTCCGCAACTTCGGCATCATTCGCACTGTTATGACGACGTTCAAACGTATCCAATCGCGTCATCGTCGCCGTGCTTACGCTACGCGCACCGTACGCCTTGGACGCCAACGCCGCGCGCGCCGACGCCATGACCCCTTGCGCGCTCGCCCGCGTCGCGAACGCCGCCGCCGAACCCGGCGTCTTGCTCACCACCGCCCCGCGCGCGCGCGCACCGGACGAAGACAAAACATTCGTCATCGTCGACGGCGCGCCGACGTGCGACGTACGCGCCGTCATCGACGATTCGTGCGCGAGCGCGGACGAGCCCCCAGGGGCCCTCGCGCACGCGCTTTTAATGACATCCGCGCACCGACGACGAAACATGCCGACGACGGGCGAAGGAGGACGTGTGAATTAAAACCCGTGTGTGACGTGTGCGTGCGTGTGCGCGCGCCGGGTGTCGGGCCGTCACGAACGCGCGACGGTATGACGCGCACCGTGTGGCGGTTGTGGATAATCTTCACCGCCGCGGCGTCGGATCGCGCGCGAACGCGATCGGATCGTCACGCACTGTCGACGCAAACGCGCGCGCGACGGGTTACACAGGGGCGGACGCACGCGAAGACGAGTGATTGGAATTTATTGTAATTTTTAAGCGCGCGCGCGGGGGGCGGGGTCGGTCGCGTGCGCGGGTGATGGGCGATCGTTGCGCGGCGATCCGTATGACACGCGCGTGACGTCACTTTGGGTAGGGCTGCGCGCGGACGGATGGTCAACGGTCACGCAAAGTATACATTGCAAATGTCGCGTGTACGTGATTCTAGTGTTGGTCCAACGCGCGTTGTAAAATTTCGTCCACGAGTGAGGGGTTGGCGCGACCGCCGCTGGCTTTGAGGCACGCGCCGACGAAGAAGCCTTTGAGTTTGGTTTTGCCCGCGCGGTATTGCTCGAGTTGGTTTGGATTGGCGTCGAGCACGCCCTGGACCAAGGCTTTGATTTCGTCTGGGTTGGAGATTTGGGACAACCCACGCTCGTCGACGAGGATTTTGGCGCTGCCACCGCGTTCGAGGAGCGTTGGGAGGAGGTCTTTGCCGATTTTACCGCTGATGGCGCCGGAATCAATCAACGCGCAAAATTCACCCAAATCGGCTGGGGACAACGGGAGTTGCGCGATGTCCATCTTTGAGTTTTTCAAATACGCCATGATGTCACCCGTGAGCCAATTTGCAACTTGCTTGGGCGTTGGTTTCGATGGCGATTCGAGCGCAGCGTCAAAGTACGCCACGAACGTCTTGTCTTCGGCGATGACTTGCACGTCGGCTTGCGGCAAACCGAGCGCGGCGTACCTCGCGCGCACCGCGCTCGGTAATTCCGGCATTGTGCGGACGACTTCTTCGATGAACGCGTCAGAAAGTTTCAAACGAGGTATATCTGGCTCTGGGAAGTATCTATAGTCAGCCAAGCCTTCTTTCTTACGCATGGCCACCGTCTTTTGCGCGCCTTCGTCCCACGTGCGCGTCTCTTGCACGATTTCGTGCACCTTTCCAGCCCTAATCAACTCTTCTTGGCGCGCGATTTCGTAGTCAATCGCGCGCGCCATGGCGTTGAATGAATTCATGTTTTTCACTTCAACTTTGGTACCGAACGTCTCACGTCCTACGGGCCGAATACTCACGTTGACGTCGTTACGCATCGATCCACGCGACATGTCGCCGTCGCACGCCTCCAAAAATCGCACAATTCGTCTCAACTCTGCACCGTACGCCGCAACTTCGCGTCCGGTGCGCAAATCTGGCTCAGTAACAATCTCTAACAGTGCCACACCCGCGCGATTGAAATCCGCGTAGGAGTACTTCTTCCCATCTTCCCCGACGGCGTGCGTGAGCTTGCCCGCATCCTCCTCCAAATGCGCGCGCGTGATGCCCACGCGTTTCACCCCACCGCCATCTTCCACGGGTAATACCACATCAATCACTCCATCGTAACACAACGGCTCGTCAAACTGCGAAATCTGATATCCTTTCGGTAAATCCGGATAAAAGTACTGCTTTCTATCAAACTTTGACGTTCGACGAATCTTCGCATTCAACGCCGTACCAATCGCGATACCCTTCTTCACCACCGCCGAATTCAGCACCGGCAACGTCCCAGGAAACCCCATACACACTGGGCAAATTCTCGTATTCGGCTCGGCGCCGTACGCGTACGCGCATCGACAAAACGCCTTCGTCTTTGAGTTCAACTGCACGTGCGTTTCGATGCCAATCACCGCCTCAA
>Ga0255755_1003014_pt1 | contig 13288 bp, 5 predicted proteins | sample 011ome_18_FD_179955 | JGI IMG/M metagenome (GOLD analysis project Ga0255755, IMG submission 179955) | Coastal salt marsh microbial communities from the Groves Creek Marsh, Skidaway Island, Georgia - 011501BT metaG (version 2) | ecosystem: Environmental > Aquatic > Marine > Intertidal zone > Salt...
CACAAACACGTAAAAGTGAGACACAGATTTAGAATAGAAATGGACTTGGAAGGGTCAGGCGGTGGATCGCTCTCACCGCCGCTCTCCATGAACAACAACAACAACAACAACGGAAAAGGAGGAGGAGCCGACACCACCCTTTCAACCGACAACGACGCAAAAGAGATTCATCCAATAATTCCCCCATCGAGACCGATGCACGCGGCGATGTCGAATCCATTCGTCGATGGTACTGGTGGTGGTGGTAATGATAATGAGTACGTCGCCGCCCCGGGAGCATCGATGCAGAACTCCGTATATACCACGCGGAGGTTTGCGCAAAGAGCAACAGATTCCTCGTCAACGATAAATCAACAACAACAACAACAACAACAAAACCAGCAGAACGCGGAGAAAGGAGGAGGCAAAAATACGCAAAACAACAGAGCTAAACCGTCCATATCGGCGGCAGATTCCAACGGTACCCGAGGTAATACGAACGATGAGAACACAGACGACGACGAAGATAACGACAAGGACGGCGATGGAGACAACGAGGACAAAGCAAATGATAATAACAATAAGAAGAACAAAGCGAGAACAACGAGAAGTAGCGGTAGTTTGCACTCCGAAGAAGTAGAAGGAGGCGGCGCTCCTAAAGCGGGAAGCTTGAATGGAACGGAAGATGCAAACACCGACGGTAGACCTGAAGTAGAATCTAAAGAGAAGAAAGCAGTAAGACAACAAAGACGGCAACGTCATGTTGGTAGCACGAATAATAATAATAACGAAGATGGAATGGACACCTCCGAGGAAGCTGCGGCGGTTGTAAACGAAACCGCTCCGCTCCCTCCGACGAGTGAGTACGAATACAAAGAACCATGGGATATTCCCTCGGCAGAGTTGATTCCAGCGGCAAGAAGTCTGAAACTCACCGCTGATGCGTATCAAAACGAAGGGCGATTTGATAACGCCGAGAGAACATACGGTATGGCGTTGCGTTTTATCGAGCACGAGTCTCTCTTCGCCTCGAACCCGGTTGATGAGAACGTAGAGAAACAAATAACAGACGCGAAAGGAAGTAATCCAGATCTGCAACTCGTTTCAAAGAGTGAACTTACCGTTGCGTGTTTGATTGAAGCTTCCGTGTGTGCTTTGAAGCGTGGAGATCCTTCAAGAGCGGGTGACTTAGCCTCGAGGGCGTTAAACAACTCGAAAAATAATACTTCGGCTCTAAAAGCGCGAGCGCAGGCTCGCTTAGCCGAAGGCGATTTCCAAAACGCGCTCGCAGATTGCGACGAGGCTTTAAAAATCGAGGAACAAGCGGATACGAAAGCTGATTTTGAACTTTTACGGAAAGAAATTGAAACGCGTTCCGAGCAATTATTGCCCATGCGCGGAAAACAGCAACAGCATGAGTTTGATTACGGCATCCAAAATGCTGCGGTGGTGCGAAACGCGTTTGCGGCGAATGATGCCGCAGGTAACGAGGCACCCGTTGGAATGAACGCGACGACAGTGCGAACGACAACTTGGCAAGCTGAAGTAGAAGGCGAATCCGAAGGCGGTAGGAATACGATGGATACGGAACCCGGTGCCGCGTTCGGAGGCATCGTGCGAGAAAAAATTACAGAAGGCTACGATAGAGATCACGGTCAAACGTTGTTAAACGCAGACGTCGAGAAGAAGAGTAATCCGAACGGAACAGCAGGTGCAACGACAGAAGTCGGGGATACGACCGCACAACTAAATAAAACGCACCTTCCAACGCAACAAACGACAACGCACGAACAACCTTTGCGTTCGCAAGATGGCGGGATACAAGGATCTCTGTTAATAGGTTCGGTCGGTGGAGGTGGAGGTAATCGCAGACCTCGGATGTCGCTAGACAGCGACGAAGTGCAAGCTGTATTAATTTCAAATTCGACCCAGCGAGCGTTAGGCGGCACTTACTCGATTCAGAAAGACCATCGTCCGACGGATGCGCTCGTTGAGAGCTACGAGAGCGACGAAGAAGGCGAAGAAGTTTGCGGGGGTAAATAAAAACACAACACAAGGCTATAAACTATAAGTAGAATTACATTTTGCGAAATAGCACTGAGAAATAATTTAATTGACTTCTAGATCATCACAGCACGGTGCATTCTATGCATACCCATTCATCCTTCTCGTAAACTTCAAACTCTGCGCAGCCTTCCGAAGAATATTTTTCAATTACTTCCTCCGCTTGTTTTCCGGCTAATATACCAGACAATCCTATTTTCCCTCCTTTTCGAGTCATTTTAACAAACTTGGACGACAGTTCTAGATTTGGCGTTATCAGAATATTTGCTACGAGTACGTCCACGTCTTTTGGTTCCTCGGCGTCAGGTTCCATCCCGTCGCCGAGCACAGCTTTGAATCTGTCTTGGACGCCGTTGATGAGCGCGTTGGACTTGGCCGATTCAACCGCTATAGCATCAATGTCTACTCCATACGCTTTCGCGGCACCTAACTTAAGAGCACCAATCGCGAGAATTCCCGTTCCACAACCAAAATCAACGACCTCATCGCTTGCTTTGATGTGTCTTTTCAGAAACTGCAAACACAAAAGCGTCGTCGGGTGATCCCCTGTGCCAAAGGCCACGCCTGGCGTCAGTACTATTTCCGTTTTGTATGTTTTGTTCTTCTGTTTCTGATTTTCATCGCTAGACTTCATGCATCGTATGATAAATTCGTCGTCTACGACGATGTCTTTGTAGGAGTCCAATATCACACTCTGCCAATTGTTCGCGTCAACATTGTCGTAAACAGCGTTCAGCGGTCCTAAATAGGTTTCGAGTTGTTTAACTGCTTTTCTCACGTCTCTCACCAGAACTTCTTTGCTAAAATACAACTGTACGTTATTAAACGACCATTTTTTGTGGATCCAATCGTTCCCTTTCGAATCTCTGGAGTAGAAAATCTCTTCTTCGTCATCGGTACCTTTGAGCGCGTCGTCATTCACTTGCGCAAAGTCTGTGTAGCCAAGTTCTTCCAATATCTCTGCGATTCGTTCGGTCTCTTCTTTTGGAACTCGATTCAAAGTCACTCTAGGAACAGTTGTTTCTTCTTGTGAAGAAGAAGAAGAAAAAGAAAAAGAAGGAAGAGAACGTAAAGAGGAGAGTATTCGTCGGCAATGCGTTCGAGCGAAAACGGAATACGGCGAGGACGGAGCGAGCGCCTTCCTAAAGGCGCTGCACCGCATGCCAAATTTTATGACGAGGAAAAATCTTCTTCTTCTTTTTATTACACCTCAAGACCTCATGACCTCAACTCTGATCTCTCTCTCTCTCTCTCTCTCTCTCTTTCGCATAACGCTCCCAAAAAAGTCCGCTAATCGGAGGAAGGAGCTTGTTGCTCAGCTGCTGCCGCTGCTGCTGCTGCTGGAGGAGGCGTTTGTTTCATTTGTTGTTGTTGTTGTTGTTGTTGTTGTTGCTGCGGCGGTTGAAAATTTTGCCTCTGTTGATAGTGTTGTTGATGTTGATGTTGTTGGAAACCTCCTCTTTGGTATCCTCCACCACCCATGTGTGGCATTCCTCCGAATTGCCCGCCTCTGTGCATTTGTGGTGCGTATTGCATCATCGGGTTCTGGTACGGAGCACCAGGGCCCATGCCATACCCCATCATCATGTTCATCTGCGCCATTTGCGCCTGGTAGTTCATAATCGCCGCTCGTTGCGCGGCGCTAATGGCGTCCTGCGCTTGCATTGGCGGTGCAGCAACGGCTGCAGCGGGCTTCTTTGTCGGGACGAACGCAGAAGCTTTTGCCGACAAAGAAAATGCAGGCGCGTTTGCGGATAATTTCGAACCAGTCGCCGCTTTTTTCGCTTCCGCCGCCGGAGCGGCGGGAGCTTGTTGAGCTGCTACTGCTGCCGTAGATTCCGTCGCCGTCTTCTTCGCGTCCGCCATGGATGCCACACTAGCAGGAACTTTACCAGCTGTTGATCCCCACGCCGGCTTCGACGGTGGTGGGGCTGCTTTGAAGCCTTCACTACCCGGCGCTCTGGACACGGAGGAATACTTCGCCTCTTCGTCGTCGTCAAAGTCCGAGATGAGTTTTTGGTTTCTCTCCTCCGCGACGTGCGGATTCGAAGACACTTTACCTTCAATTTCTCTCGCGATTCGTGCGGCTTCTTGTTCGGAGATGCGGATTTTGGACTTGTCGATTTGTGTCGTGTACACGGACTCGTCGAATTTGGTTTCCACCCCGAACAGTTGTTTGTTCGCGGCGAACTGATCCCATTGTCCGGGCGGTGCCTTCCTTCCCCACGCGCCGCCTTTGGTATCAAATCTTCCACTCGACCGTCCTCCTCCTTGCCCATCTTCCAAACCTCCAACGTTAGCCGAGGTGTCGTCGTCACCGGGCGTCCAAGCGACCAGCGTTCGATTTTGCCCCGTCGCGCCTTTGGAAATCCCCACGTCAGTGAAGTCGTTCATGTCGTTCATTCGAGACGGCCCCAAGGCCAAGTCGGACATGCCGACGTTGAACGCTTGAATCCACGCGATGTCTTCCAACGGAACTTTCTTTAACTTTTCCGGTTTCTTTCTCGGCGCTTTCTTCGGTTCTTCTCCATTCGGTCCTCGAGGTGTAAGAAATCGAGTCCACGCGTACGCTAAAACGATGTGTTTTTCAATCTCTCGGGTGTCGGCTAAGACACCGTTGAGTAAGACTCCGGACGTGAGCTGCACGTCGACCGAGTAGCCTTTCAAGGCGGACAGCGTGAAGATCAATCGGTCTTTCGCCGTGACGGTCATATTTTATATTTGGATAGTCTTCTCTGACTCAGAGTAAATATATAATATTAGATGCAAGCGCGTGGGGACGACGAATTCGATCACACGAGACCAGAGGAGACGCCACCTCTACCAAATTCCTTCTTTCTTTCTCGTTCTGCCTTTAATAGGGGAGAAGAAGTTTAGGTGTTTGATGCGTTGGTGTTTTGACAAGTTCGTAAGGCAGCGTGAATAAGCGCGAAAACTCTCTCTCTCTCTCACACACACGCGCGGCGCTCTTCCAGGAGGAGTCGAGCAGCCGGGGCGAGTTTCGACTTCCCCCGCGAAGTTGTAAAGAATTAGTTTTAGCATCGTCAGAGAAAGAACGACTCTTTTTTTCATTTTTGGTTTTTCGCTAAAATGTCGGACTATTTGAACTCTGTTATAAATCTGACTACTACATCTAGAAAACTAAAGACTATCAATGCTCTAACTACATAATCTAGAAACGCTACGCATCCTTCGTTCCATCATTACTTTTCTTCTTGTTGTTGTTGTTGTTGTTAACGAGGGACATCAAGTTCACCGCTGGCGCTACCTTTTGCGAGGTTGTTCTTCGGTCGTAAGTGCCTTTTTGCATCGCAGATGAGTGACCCATGTACATAGCCAACGCCTCTAACTCGTTATCAGAAGCCACGCCTTGACCTCTGACGTGGGTAATGATCATATCTCGCACCAAGTGCGGGTTAACTTTTTGGCCAGTCACGCGCAAAGCGCATCTGGAGAATGCTCGGGAAAGTTCCGACGCCGTGTACGGTTCACCGTTTGGTCTCGTAAAGACTAAATTGTGTCTTGGATTGAACGCTGCGCGGTACTCGTTCAACCAAAGCTCCAAAGCTGGATATACGCGCGAGTCGAGCACTAAATTCGGACGCGTGCCATACACGTTCCCGGTTTTATAATCGGCGGCGTTATGCTTAATAAACCACGTTTTCGTGGCCGAATCGTAAAACAACGTTCGGTTAAGTTCCAACTCGCGCAACGTTCGTTGACGATCGGGTATGCACGCCAAAACTGCGAACATGAGGTAAAGCTGTATGCTTCTCGCAATGTCCGCTTTATTCCTAGGCTTACCGCGCTTATCAAAGCCGGCGCACTCGAGCTTCAAACACTCAACGAGAATGAGATATTTTGGCCAATCTAACCATTTCTTAGCTTCATCTGCTGCTCTCGGGGCCACTCGCGCGCGCGCTCTAGCACCGCGTTGCAATCGCATAAGTTCCTTCACGACATCTGTGTTAACTTCTTCACCAGCACTTGATAGTAAAGAAGATGAAGACGCCGCCGAAGAGTTCTTCTTTTTACCAGATCCCGAGGATAGTGATGATGCCGATGCCGATGATAATTTCATCAACGGCGGATAAAGCCATTTTGCAATGGCAATGAGCGAACGAACGTAAGCATCTTCCGTAGAGCTTAGTATCCCGCGCGTTTCAACCATCCATTGCATGTATTCGATAGCGTACTGCGCACCTTCTGAATCTGAAGATGGGAACGCGTCCTTCAAGCTATAGTTTTCAGCGTTCTCATTCAAACCTTTTACATTCACCAAATACCCACAAAAAGCTCGAGCGACATCGCGATGATTCTTCACCGTCTGCGCGCGAACTGGCACGCCTTCTTGCCCGACGCGTCGCGTCGTCAAATCTCGAACGAATTTATCGAGCTCTTTCTCGAGGGTTTTAGGTAGACTTTTCTCGCTGATTGCGTAATCCGGCAAACGTCGACGCGAGGTCACGCGTTGCTCGCTCAAAGGTACGTCGTCCGGTCGTCTGTTCGTTCTGTACTCTGTCGATAATTTCCTGTGAGAATCTTTACTATCGTCACTGACGGTATTGTGCTCTTCAAAGTATAATCTCGACTGTAAAGGCACGCGGGCATCGAGCGGAATATCACCTCCAATCCATCCTTCGATGTGTTCGAATTTCTTGTATGAAACTACGGTATCTATATCTTTTTCTTCTTCTTCTTCTTCCTCATTATAATCATCATGAACTGCTTCCGTTGAGTTCATCGAGCGCGCCAGCACCGCATTGTACAACTTCATCGGTAATCTCATCGCAATCCACTCTTCTGGTTTCACTAAAACGGTCCCGTCCTCGAGCGATATCAAAGCGTCGATATCGTCGAACCAGTTTTCTCTCAATATTTCAACCACTTTCTCCGCTTCTTTCGGCGGTCGGTTGATGTCCACGAAACATTTTTGCAGAGTTGAGAGCAAAATATCATCTCCTTCGTTGGCTTCTTCTTCCTCTACTACTTCCTCTCGTTCCTTTCCCTGCCGACGCGCTCCTGCGATACACTTCGTTCTTCTTCCTCTTCTTCCACTCGCGCTCTTCTCTTTTGCTTCTTCTTTTCCCGAAATTCTTAGCGACGACGATTTACTGTGCAACGTCGTCATCATCATCGCTCGGAGAGAAGTTCGGAGAGAAGTGCACGTCATCTTTCTCCTGCGTCTCTTATTCCATCGCACCTTTCATTCACGCGTGTGTTTCCGTCCGTCTGTCGTGGGTTTTTTATGTGTGTTTTGTAGAACTGTTTTTTGTGTTGCTGTGTGTTGTTTGTCATTCTTTGTGAATTCAAAAATTTTGGAGGCAAGTTTCGTATCACTCAAAAACAATTTCTTCAAACATCATCATCATCATTGATCATTAATTCCGCCGTTGCGCGCGTGAAAAGCACGCATCTCCCTCCCTCCCTCTCCCCCCTCTCTCTTTCTGAGTGTTTCTGTGTTTCTGTGTGCGAACGACAGGGTGGGGCGCATAACCAAAAAGGAGAAGAGGAGGCACTTTTCATCAACAAAAATGGCGAAGAAATCTTCGAAAAAGGAGATGATGAAGACGAAGGCGAAGAAGAAGAAGAACAGCGACAAGAACAAAGAGAGGACGATGAAGCAAAAGCCAACGAATGCGGTATTAAGAAAGCTCGTGAGTGAAGCCCGAGTAAAGGAAACTTCTCTTGATGGTAATGAAGAGACTGCCGGAGCAAATCAGAAGAAAATTCAAAATCATCACCAGGAACACAAGAAACAGAAGAAGAAGAAGAAGAAGAAGAAGAAGAAGAAGGCGGATGAAAATAATAATAATTCTAGCAGTGATGGTGATGATTACGCGTCTCTTTCGAACGACAACGACGACGACGACGACAATAACTACGACAACAATACCAGTATTGGACTAAGAGAAGAGAAACCGTTCGACACGAATCGGAAGAAAAAGATCAAGGATATGGTTGAATACACAGGCGGCGTGGAAAAGTCCACCAAAGAACAGCTGTTGAGGATCTTCAGTCTACACATAGATAGAGACGCGGACGATTTGTTTCGACGCATCGGTACAAAGATGAAAATAGAAGAGCTAGAGAAGATGGATCTTGAGCCATTGAAAACGATGTATAAGGTGGTCTACGATCATTTGGACAGTAAAGAAGAGGGGATTGCATACGCGAAGAAGCATTTGTTTGTGCCAACGTCCCCGAAAGAGAACAGAATGTCGGCGCCAATAGTGTACATCTCGCCCGACAAAAATGAGCACTCTGATTTGTTCCCCAAAAGATACGGAAGAAATCCGAACAAGAAGAAGCGGCAAATCGACGAAGGTGTTGCGTCGATGATAGACACGAAGAAAAAAACGAAGAACGAGAATACCGCCGAGACATTTAAAGCGACGAAAGCGGCATCAACAGTCTGCGCGCGCAACAAAAAGGAACACGTTTTGATAGAGAAGAACGACGCGCGAGTATCCAGAAAGAACAGCTCCAAATCCGATCTTGCTTTAGCTCTACCTTCTACGGATAGAAATAATAAGCAACAGAAACTCCCGGTAGGGGTGTGGAACAAGAAGAAGTTTTATAAAAAAGTGAAAGTTGAAGACGAAGTGTTCAAAGTCGGCGACGATGTTTACGTGTGTACTCCCGAAACGGTTGATTTGACCGAGGACGTCGACCACATCTGCGAGCTTTGCAAAAAAACGGGCGTCGAAGAAGGCGCCGATGGCAAAGAAGTCGAAACAGAAATGCTCGAGTGCGATTATTGCGTGAGATCATGGCATCTTCGGTGTTTGAAATTAGATCACGTGCCGGACGAAACATTTTGGAGTTGCCCAATGTGCGTCGCTGCGCCTTCCGGTATCGCCGCGCCGCAAAATTTCCACGAGAGACGTACGCCTTGCGGTGAATTTCTGGCGGGGAGACTTTGTTTGGCTAGAATCGAGAGCATCTGGGCAAACGTAGATGAACTCAACGACAGAGATCCAAAAGTTCGAGAAGAAGCGTTTAAGTTCATCGCTCGCTTATACGTGCTACCGGAACATACTCACACGGGAAGGCAACGTCATCACATTCGCCGAGAGGTGTTTCTTACGAACATCAAAGAAGAGGAAAATTGCGCCGCGATTCTCATGGGCGCAAAAGTCCTCGAGCCTGCCGCATTTCGCTCGTCCGGCGGTAATGACGACGTCTACATGTGCGAGTATTCGTACGACCAAAATTTTTCTCGCTTTCGACGGAGAACAGAATGGGAGGACTCTGATTTCTCGGAAGATGAATGTGACATCGAGGCTAAAAATATCCTGTGGAGCGAAACTGAAAGTTCAGACGATGACGACGACGATTACGATCACCGCAAAGAGAAGCGAAAAGCGGAAAAGAGAGCGCACGTGCGACAAACGAAAGCAGATATTGCCGCCTCAAAGAAAGCTGCGGCTTCTAAAAAAGGAGCTAACGCTTCGTCAGAATGGAAAGAAGCCATTGGCTTGGGTAAATCAGGCATTTTGGCCATAGACTCTGCTCAAAATAATGGGTCGCGCACTGCTATTGAGCGCGCGAGAAAAGCGTTACAGCTGAGTTCCATCCCGGCAAAGCTAGAGTGTCGGGAAAAGGAGCGCGAGAAGATCATGCAATTCACAAAAAACGCGATCGGTGCGTACGGTGGTGCGTCTTCATGTCTTGGCAACTCGCTTTACATTTCAGGCGTTCCCGGTACTGGGAAAACGGCAACAGTTCGCGAAGTCATACGAACGTTGCGCCAAGAAGCCGCGAATAAAAAAGTTCCAAAGTTTAATCACATCGAAATGAATGGTTTAAGGCTACAAACGCCGCAACACGCGTACAGTTTAATAGCAGAGGAACTCACGGGTAGAAGATTTTCACCGAGTCGCGCGGCAGAATGGCTCGAGAAACGGTTCAAGGAAGGCAAAGAGTCGGATGGAAGAGTGCTCGTTCTCGTCGTGGACGAGCTCGACGTTCTCGTCACGCAAACGCAATCTGTTTTGTATAACATTTTTGATTGGCCGACGTACAAAGCGAGTAATATTGCAGTCATTGGTATTGCGAATACCATGGATTTACCGGAGCGTTTGTTACCGAAAATTGCTTCTCGCCTGGGCTCGGGTCGGGTGACGTTTAATCCATACAACACATCCGAACTGATAAAAATTATTGAAGCGCGCTTACGCTCGACCGGTGATTACATCAGTGACGGTAAATACGACGCGATCACGCAAAACGCGGTGCAGCTGGCGAGTATGAAAGTCGCGCAAATTTCAGGCGATGCCCGACGAGCTCTAGAGTTGTGCCGGAGAGGCATTGAAATCGCCGAGGCGAGGATCGCGCGCGAACGCGATTCTGGAGAACTGAATTGTGTCTCTCGATGTGGTCCGAACGATATATCTAAGGCGCAGAATGAAATGTTTTCGGCGACTTACATGAAGATGTTGAAAGGACTTTCAAAACACGAGCGCATTTTCCTCGCCGCTTTACTTCTGCGCACGAGACAACTCGGCTATAAAGAAGTGTACGTCTCCGACGTTCTCGAAGTTCACGAGAAGCTGTGCATGAACCATTCCGTGCAAACGCTTCCGACGGGTTTCGAAACAACGATAGTGTGTCGTTTACATTCCATGCGCTTGGTATTGGCCGACCCTGGATACATGCGTCGGTTACAAAAAGTAAGCTTGAACATTCCGCAGGAGCAAGCGATGTACTCTCTCAAAGACGATATGCTGTGTGCGGACATGCGGTGGATTAAAAATGCGCTGTAATATACTATTAGAATTCCAAACTAAATGCTTTACTACTATTTATGCTCCATTCACCCTCGCGAAGCTTGCTCGAGCTCCGCCAATCGCGCTTTCAAAAGTCGAATTTCGTATTCTTCTTGAGATATTGAAGCGACAGCTTTTTGTCTAGACTTTGCCGCCTGTTTCTCACTTCTTTTCGAGCGTAGTTGTTGTTGTTGTTGTTGTTGTCGTTTTTGTTTCCCAATCTCTTCCATCATCATTTGCTGCGAACTCTGCACAAAATCGTAAAATTCCGCATCGTTCATATCCGCTGGATTGACATTTACCTCTTTTCCATCGTGCTGGTGGTGGTTTTGATGACCTCTCGCTCGATGTCTCGATTTCGTCGACGGCGAAAAGAACACTACGACGTCCATCGAGAACGAAAATATAAAAGTGATGTATGTCCACAGAATTTGTATGAAATGCACGATAAAATTCGCTCCCGGTGGTCGCTTACCTCTCGGTCTTTTCATTTTCTTGTTTGGATCGTCGTTATCATCGTCTTTATCATCTTCTTTAGCGTCGTCGTCGTTTTCATTTTCTCCTTTTCTTCCTCGTCGTCGTCGCATACCTCCTTCTCCTTTCTTTTGTTTTTTTTCCTCCTCCTCATCAACAAACTTCTTCTTTTCCCTTGTCCCTTTTTCTTTTTCTTCTGTACTGTCATCCTGGTCTAATAAACTCGTCGTTGTTGTTGCTGTTGTTTCTTTTGTTGTTGTTGTCGTCCTTTTCGCGGCTGTGGTAGCTTGCTCGGGTGCATCCGCGTGAGCGCGCGCTGGTGATGATGATGATGTTGTTACCTTTTTTACTTGACCCACTTCGTCCTCCTCGCTTTCGCTTTTGATTTCTTCTTCTTCAGCCGCCGGCGACGCGTACTTCTCCTCCTCCGCCGCCTCTTCTTCTTTCGATGGAGAAGACATTTTGTGCGCGTCGTCGTCCTCGTCGTCGTTCTCGATCATCTCCTTCGTCATCGTCGATTTGCGTCGTAGGTTGTCTCGTTTTCGTTTGTGTGTGTTTGTGTGGTGTGTTTTTTGTGTGTGTTCTGTTTTTTTTTGTTTTTCTTTTGTGGAAAGCAAAAAACAGAAAAAGAGAGCTCAAAAGAAAAGATTTTGATGTTTTGACGCATATCTCCAAAAACTTTCTGAGAAAGGCACACCAGAGGAGACCTGTTGTCCTTTCTCTTACCACTCTTCTTCTTCTTCAGGTCTTCAGCTCTTCTCTTCCGCGAGAACAAACGCGTCCTCGTTTCCCTCTCTCTTCTCTTCTCTTCTCTTCTCTTCTCTTCTCTTCTCTTCGCGAGGCTCCCTGACGCGGAGAAAAAACGTTCAAAAATCACGGGAAAGGAAATGATGAAGAACTTTATGAAACGCATATCGTCCACGGAGACTCTTAATAGTAACGCTAAAAACAACAGCGCTCATCCTCATAACAATGAACTGCTCGGGAAAACTATTCAAGTGGAAGGGAAAAAGTTTCGATTGGTGGAAGTGCTCTCCTCGTCGGGTGCATCTGCGGTGGTGTATAAAGCAAAATTTGTTGAAGCTTCTTCTTCAACGACTTCTTCTTCTTCTGCTCTGCACGGCGCCGCGGATAATAATAATAATAATGCAAACCAAAGAGAGGACTTTTATTGCGCGATGAAAGTGTTAGAATTACCGGATGATTCGACCTTTGTGAAAAAAGCGAAAACGGAAGTTTCCGTGCACAAATCTCTATCGAAGAACGCGCACGTGGTGACTTTATTCGGCGCGGAAATCCGAGTGGCGGACGAACGACGAGTCTCATCGAGAGAACGCGCGTATAGGATGTGCATGTGCATGGAGTTGTGCGATGGCGATCTGTCCATGAGATCGTTTAGTAATGATAGTGATAGTAAGGGTAGTGATAGCACCATTAGTAAAAAAGAGTTAGAGAAGATCTTGGAACCGTTTTTGGCGGTGTGTGACGTGTTAAAAACAATGCACGGGTCAAAGTTGTGTCATTGGGACATAAAACGCGAAAACGTTCTTTTTTCCAAGTCTGAGAATCTCTATAAAGTGTGCGATTTCGGGTCGTGCGAGTTTGCGCCTGCGAGCGAGTACACGTACAAAGACGCGAACGAACGACACAGAATCCAGGACGATATGAAATCGAAAACGACGCCAGCGTACAGAGCTCCCGAGATGTGGGATTGTTGGAAGTTTCAAAAACCGCCTTCTTTGGCGGCAGATCTGTGGGCGCTCGGTTGTTTTTTGCACGAGCTTGCGTACGACGAGTTGGCATTTGGCGATGCTTCAGAGGCTATGCTGCGTTCGCTGAGTGGTAGGGGTGCGGGAAGTCGAAACGCTTCGGCGCTATCCGCTACTCCAAACGGTAAAAAGTTCAGTAAAGAGCACGAGCGTGAGTTTCCTAGGCAAATTCCCGGAATAGACGCGTTAGTTCGCGACTTGTGTAAACTCGATCCGGACGATAGAATCAGC